>Ga0315298_1007423_pt1 | contig 14454 bp, 8 predicted proteins | sample WHS_1_MG_FD_203077 | JGI IMG/M metagenome (GOLD analysis project Ga0315298, IMG submission 203077) | Extremophilic microbial mat communities from Washburn Hot Springs, YNP, Wyoming, USA - WHS_1_MG | ecosystem: Environmental > Aquatic > Thermal springs > Hot (42-90C) | place: USA: Wyoming... | reverse complement strand
CATACTTGTCCAGACGTTGAAGCCAAGCGTCAACCATCTTCTCGACAAGCCTGTGCACATACCTTGGCCTACGGTACATGTCTACGAGAACCTCCTTAACCCCGGTGAGCATCACGATCTCGTCCCAAGGAGCAAACCAGAAGGCGCTTACGCCACGCTTCTCAACGGGCAGAACCCCGTCGAAAACCTCGCGGAGCATTTCAAACTCCTCCTCAGCTCTCTCCTCGTCGAAGAACACTTCAGGCACCCGGATCTTCTCAATGTCTTCTTCACACCTGATTTGAACATGGTAGCGGTGGGAAACCACAGGGTTTTTCTCGTCAACCCTCAAAATATCCTCCTTAACGCTGACGCCGAAGCCAGTGTCAATGATATAGTCCTGAAGCGGCTGCTCAACCACGGGCTCCAAGCTCAGGCTGCTGCTGAAACGCGGGTCGTCAACAAGCATGCCCAATCCGTGTCTCCACTTATAGATCAAGCGTCTCAGCCTCTCCTCGTATCTCCTGCACAACGGGTGCCTCGTCCTCAACGTAAGCTCGTCGCCAACATTCATCTCGTGCCACGGAATCTCGTAAACATAGACTGGGGGCTTAACCATCTCCAGATTATTCACCCTCCTCTGCAACTCAGCATACTCCTCGTTAACAGGGGAAGCTGCGATTTCAACGATCAGCCTCCCCAGCCCCCTCAGAATCTCCTTGTCTTCAGAAGGTATTCTGCTGTAAGCCATTGCTTCTCCCATGCTCCTTTTCCAAGCCGTTGGGGTCCCGGGAGGACTAAAAAAACTTATTGGCCACAATCCTCAGCCCCCTGGCTTATCGCGTTCCCCAGTAGCCTATGGTATTGGCCTTTAAACATTTTTGCTTACTTGGAGGAGACGGGCCAGTACAGCGGGCATTTTCATCAATATGGCTAGGAGAGTTGACACAACTATTAGAACCCCTATTAAGACAAGCATTAAAACCCATCCTGCTATAAGCAGGTCTACAAGCAGCTTGAAAGACTTGTCTCCCGCTTCAAAGCTGAAGCTATGCAACACGGGTCGTAGAAGGACGATGCTGATTAGCGATGGGAACCATGATGTGCCAAACAATACCAAGTAGAATGCGAAGTTTAAAAATAACTCGCTAATAGACGGCTCTCCCAGCCCTAAATGACTGCTTCTGAGCATTAACACGTATAGTGTGGAGACCGCTACCAGCATCGTTGTTTCCGATACTATTATCCGGGTTCTTCTCGACGGATCGAGGCTTTTAAGGGAATTGTAAAAGGCCAGCAGCCCACAGAAGGCGAATCCCGATGACGGTAAAACATACGCCAGGTTTAGAAACATCGTGGCCAAAGCTATAAGCCCAAGAAGAGTAGCAACCAGCCCCGTGCACACCCCTGCAACCCTCTTATCTGCCCTGTTCAACAGATTATGGTAAAGACTCCTCAAGTATAGAAGCGAGCATGTAAACAACAGGATTACACATAAGCTACTTGCCGTAAAGTCCAGATTAGGATTATAGAAAGGATTAACAGTCAACGGTAACAGAGGCCTAATATCGCTGTAAAGAGGCGCGTCCAACAAGACGTGAAGAGCCCAGCCTGAGACCCCTGCAGCCACATAGCGCGCGCTAAGGCTCCTAAGAACCCTAACACCCTCCTCAGTTAAACGGTATTTCGTCGACTTCCTGCTACCCTCTCATAATCCATCTCCACGAACCCAGCCTTAAGAACGCGCGCTCAGGTTCCTTAAAACAGAGGCTTCACTCAGCCTCTTGTATTCCGTGATAAAGCACGGGTACAAGGAGATTTCACCTTCTACAGGAAAAACGGAGATTAACATTTTTATGTCTTTGACAGGATGAATATAGTGTCATGAAAACCAGAAAGATCGTGCTTATCGGCGCGGGAAGCGCCATGTTTACCCAAGGTCTGGTAGCAGATATCATCCGTTCGCCCGACCTGGGACCTTGGAAATTGGGACTAGTGGACATCAACTCATCCGCCCTCAACGTTGCCGAAAAACTTGCCCGACGGATGGTGAAGGCGCGGGGGGCGAATATCGAAATAGAGGCTTCAACGGACCGGCGAGAGATCCTCCCGGAGGCGGATGTAGTGGTCACCACTATCGCAGTTGGTGGCCGGCGAGCCTGGGAACTGGATGTGTTTATCCCGCGTAAATATGGCATCTACCAGCCCGTTGGGGATACCGTAATGCCCGGGGGGATTTCGCGTGCCATGCGGATGATTCCGGCCCTGGTAGATATCGCCCGTGACATAAAGAGAATTTGTCCCAATGCCTGGTTCTTCAACTATAGTAACCCCATGACCGCAAACTGCTGGGCAATCCGCAAAGCAGCCGGCGTACCCGTTATTGGATTATGCCATGGCGTCTTTGGAGTGGAGCGGCAACTGGCGGAATTTATAGGGGCACCGGTCGAGGAAGTAACCTCATTATATGCGGGGCTGAATCACCTTACTTTTATCTTCGACCTCCGATGGAGAGGCCGCGACGCCTGGCCACTAGTGCGTGCGCGTTTGGCCCAGGAGCGTGGACAGCCCGTAGATTATCAGTCGTTAGAGCAGCGCTTCGGAGCACATCCACTAAGCAAAGAAAGCGCCTTTAAGGCGGCTGACAACCCATTCTCCTGGTCGCTCTTTGAGGCTTATGGCGCATACCCGGCTGTTAACGACCGGCATGTGACGGAGTTCTTCCCAGAACGTTTTCCCCAGGGAAGCTATTACGGCAAGAGATTAGGGTTGGACGCCTTCTCATTCGAGAGGACGATTGCAGAAGGTGACAGGTTTTATGCTGAAATGGAGGCACAGGCCCTTGGCGAGAAACCCTTAGATGAGCGTATTTTTGAGCGAAAACCGGGTGAGCATGAAAAATTACTGGAGATACTGCATTCCATCGAATATGATGAACGCCGCATCTTTTCCGCGAATCTGCCAAATCATGGTGCAGTCCCAAATCTACCCTATGACGCCATCCTAGAAATGCCGGTGGTGGCGACTGCTACCGGCTTGCGGCCGCTTTCCATCCCAGACTTCCCTGAGTCCTTGGCGGCCATCATCAATCGTAAAATCGCTGCTATACGATTGACTGTGGAAGCAGCGTTGACCGGGAGTCGCAAATTACTGGTGGAGGCCCTTCTTGCAGATGGGGCGGTAACCGACCCCGGGATAGCGGAGAAGCTGGGGGAGGAACTCTTGGAGGCCCATAGGGAATATCTGCCGAATTTCTTTCCTTCCAGGTAGCCTGACATAGTCGCGGAGAAAGTATCACGGTTTTAAGTGCGCGCTAGCCACATGTTCTATGGAAAATGAATTCCTTATCATAGATTCAAGAAAAGTTTAAAATATATGTGCTTAGTTAATTGAATGATGGATGTAGGATTTAATTCCAATTCTGCAGGGAAAATGCACCGCTTTATTTCACGGAAAGAGTTTTTCATGATAAATGATGTTAGGGAAAACCCTAAAGCGTTGAGAAATATTATGGACACGTATTTGAGGATCGAGTCTTTGGCTGAGAAAACATGCAACAAAAAGAAATTCTTTTTTCTAGGATGTGGTTCATCGTATTATGCCGCGCTCTTTGGAGTATGGCCTCTGGCAAGTTCAGGGGTGCAAGCCTATGCTCTGCCGTCTTCCGAATTCCTATTTTACTATAGTGGGCTTATGGATGAAGATAGTGCTGTAATTGGAATTTCTAGGTCGGGCAGGACTGCGGAGACCCTTTTGGCTTTAAGAAAGGCAAGGGGGAATGGGGCTTTTACTGTTTCCTTCACCATAAGCCCTGAGGCTGAACTTTCAAGGGAATGCAACGAAAGCCTTTTCGTGGACGTTGGGGAAGAAAGAAGCATTATTATGACGAAAAGCTTTACTGCATTGTCCCTTGCCTCCATGATTTTTTCAGCGAACATTAGGAATATCCTTTTTAAAAAAGAATATCCCTCAATAAAAGTTGAAGAACTTGCTTCTTCTGCCGAAGAAATTTTAGAGAAGGAGCAGTTGATGCGTGATCTGGCAGAGACCAGGATTAGGGATGGTGTTGAAAGGTTTGTGTTTCTGGGTTCTGGACCAGCATATCCCATATCTTCGGAGGGTGCTCTAAAGATTAAGGAGACTTCCTATGTCGCTTCTGAAGCGCTTCAGACTCTAGAGTTTAGGCATGGGGCCGCATCCACAATAGGCGAGAAGCAGACAATATTTTTGATCACGTGTAGGGGAGAAAGCCTCATAGCTTCGAAAAAGCTTTTCAACGAAGTAATGGAAAAAGGCGGGGACATAATACTTTTAACAGATATCCAAGAAGATTCTGAAAAGGTAATATCGATACCCTATGCGGGATGCGAAGAATGCGCCTCGCTGCTTTCTATAATACCGATACAATTATTCGCGTACTATTATTCTGTTGGAAGGGGCAGAAATCCTGACGAGCCAAGAAACCTTTCAAGATACGTCGGGAGTTTTTAGAAGATGGAGATTTTGGCGATGGACATTGGGAAGACGAAGACGTTCGCTGTCCTGGTTGATGAAAATGGAAATATTCTTGCTGAAGCAGTTTCAGGCCCTTCGGGAGCTTGGTTAGAAGAAAGGGTTATCTTAAAAAATATTAGCGAGGCAATAGGGGGCTGCCTGTCGAAAAGCGGATTAGGGCTGGATGAACTAGACCTTGTTTCAATAAGCTGGTCGGACTTGGATACAAAAGAAGACTGGCAGAAAGCGTGGAAAATTGCAGAAAAAATTGGTTTGAGGAAAGAGAAGACGATTGTTGAACATGATGCTGTAGCAGCATACTATGCGGTAACATGGGGTGAGCCCGGAGTCGCTGTCGTAGCTGGCACGGGGAGCATAGCCTTTGGAATGAACAAGCAGGGTGAGAGGATGAGGTCAGGAGGTTGGGGGTGGCTCATGGGAGACGAGGGCAGTGCATACTGGATAGGCGTTAAAGCCCTAAACGCCGTTTCAAGAAGCCTTGACGGAAGAGGTGGAAGAACAGCCTTAACGGAAAAATTGAAGAAATATTTTTCAATAGAAGAAGAACTGGAAATTTTAAAGAAGGTTTACAAGGAACTGCTGGGAAACCCTGCAGAAATAGCTAGAATAGCAGAAATCGTAGACGAAGCTGCGGAGGAAGAAGATGAGGTATCTAAAAAGATCTTGTCGGAGGCAGGGGAAGAGCTTGCGGAATGCATTCTCGCGATAGCGAAGAGGCTTAAAATGGAAAAGGACGATATTGTCGTAGGAGGGGTTGGAAGCGTCTTCAAGTCTAAGAGAGTGAATGAAACCTTCAATAGAATTTTAGACATGAAGCTTCCAAATGCAAGAATACGAGGCCCATTCACAGGTGAAATGGCAATCCTGGGTCCTACAGTAATAGCGCTAAAAAGGCATGGTTTATCAATCACAACAGATATTGTTGAAAAAATATTGGGTAAAATCGGCGCACGCCGATAGTGCTAGCACGCGCTAATCCACGCGGATTTATTTCACGAACAATACTACTATGCAAAGATAGGGGACGGGGATTTCCAGCTCGACTGTGATCCCGCCAAACCAGGTGATTTGCTTAGCGGGGGCATTCTCGGGCTTACCTAGCGGCCGAAGTAGATAGGCATGCTCAAGCCGATTTCCTTCTGGGATCCTCACCCTCGGCTTAGCGGGGTCGACGGACCCGTTTATCACCACTATCTGTCTATGGTCTGCCTCGGCAAAATCTATGGGCGTCAGGTATGCTCCCCCCGTGACGGTCACAGGTTCAGGTTCTGAGCCGGCAAGATACTGAATCATCCTCTGCACTATGATCTGCCTATAGGGACACTTTACCAGGGCGTGCTCTTCACTGCCTAATGGGAAAGCCGACACCGCTGTTCGGCCTCCAAGATCATTTTCGTAAACAGTCAGGGCAGCGCCACAACGCTCTCCCTCAGCCATTATTAAACTCGTCCATTCCACAGCTTTAGAAACAGGCTCCATCCTGGCGATCTTACCAAAGAGATTGCTGTTCATACGGAAGCCTTTTCGAACTCCGCAAGCGGGTTCCGCCACCTCCTCTATGGAGTAATTAAATTCTTCTCTCCTCCACCAGCCTGCATGTTTTATGCCGATTAATCGGCCGAAACCACGTTCTTGAAAAATGGCGGCTGCTTCCGCGTCAATCCATAATCCTCCCTTGAGAAACGACATTATTTCCTCATTAGAAAAAGTCCAGGCACTGTTGCCAAAAAGAGCATTAATTCTCCCCGGTCGCATCTGGATTGCGACGCCAAAACTATTTAGAAGCCTAGCCGCGCTCAACATACTCGGGCGGAGCTCTTCCATTGAGACCCCCTTCTCCGTGTGGATGTGCTTGGCTGAATCGGGGTGCCAAATTATTCCTGCGCCTCGCGTTTGAAGCGTTGAAGGAAAGTGTTCAGCTATCCAATCTAAAGATGACCGGCAAGAGTCTAAAAACATCCCTATCTCAGGATAATCTGAAGGAGTAACCCCTGAGACTGGGAATAGATCTAAGAGTAGAGCGTCACAACCATGAAGCTGAGCCAACGCCATGTGAATCCACGTGTAGCTATCCGACTTGGAGAAACGTGTAAAGGGGAAGTTTTCTATCTCCGGCTCCACGATTGTACCGGGTGGCCTAATGTTTTTCTGCATATCGAGCATTGCCGATGATTCCGCGAGATCACGGCCATTTCCGTCAGAATAACCGGCAAAGTGAGGCCGGTGGGCCACCCGTCCAGATATAGAGAGGGCTGCGAATAGTTGCGTCCAGTCGCGTCCCTCGATCGAATGCATTTCAAGCCGTGAGCTCATAAGTCCCAGGATCGGCTCGGAAGACGATTCTGATCTCACAGCATCCCTAATGCTCATAGCAACTTCGATCTGGGCTTCACTCCACGTTCTGAGCCATTCCCTCCGCCATACATGGGGTTCACCTGGTTTCAAGATATTCCTGACTATGCTTTCACGATCGGTCTTAACACCGATCCGTTTCTCGAAACGTTCAATCATAAGCGGACTAAAGTCCCCACCCCAATCCAAGGGCTCATGATTATGATATCGAAAATCGTCTTCTATCCACAATATTCGAAAGTTCAGCTTGGCAAACATTCCATAAAGGTCGGAGATGTATTTCCTCCATTTTGGACAGGCAAAGGATGCTGTTGCCTTAGCCTTCACACCTGAGGGTGAAACCATCGGCGAAAAGTCTAGTTCTTCCGGGAAACGTCGGCCGCGATCACAATGAAGAACTGTAGCCCACGGGTTCAGACTCACCGAGAGCCCGGCTTCCTCAAGCAAGGTCTTTGCATGCTTTATAGTATTGTACCATAGTTCCATGTCCGCACTCGATAACGGGCCGTTGTTCCATTCTTCGGCCGCAAGGAACAGGACAACCTCATCCACACCATGACTTAGACAAAACGTAATTAAATCTCTAGTTCTTTCATCAAGGTCCACGCCAGGAACTAATTGGAAACGAAGATGATAATGACAACGACGCATCCCAGACATTTCAATAACCATGTATCTACATGCCTTATAAATACTACTAGCGCGCGCAATTAAGGGAGCAGCTTGTAGAAGAATTCTGGCATGCCTTTCAAGCTCCTAGTAGGCGGTTTTCTACAATAGGCGTTTACATAGGGTGGAACAGGTATTCCTGAGTCACTATTAGTCAGGAGTAATTGAGGGTTGGAAAAGCTCGGATGGAAGTAGCATGCGTTATTCTTCCTCAAGAATATCAAGTCCAAGGATGATGAAGCCTTTCTTAGAAAGCTCTTCCTTGTCCTCGACTCTTCTGGCAACTAAGCCAAAATACTCTCTTCGCCCCGCCTTCCTCCACTTAAAGGCTTGAGCCTTTGTTTCAAGACTTGAATTATTCTTTCAGCCCCAGCGCGCTCTCCCCAACAGGGTAGAGACGCTCAATCCAGCCTAATTAGCGCGCTAGCACGTCGAGATACTTTGAAAGAAGGGTTTTAGCACGCGGTCTAGAGAAGCTTGGGAGTAAAGATTTTTAAATAACTTTAAAAATCTTCTTAAAACAGGCACGATAATGAAAAGCGAAAGCTTGGAGCAGGAGATAAGGCGTATGATAAACTGGGCTACTTTCTCCTTTATTGGAGATGAAGTTTTTCCACCTCCGTTGGGGTTGAAGCTCTTGCGACAGGATTTCGCCCTCCTTCGCTTCAGAGAGTCCTGTATGGATACGCCAATAAGGATTGGAAGCAAGTCATTTAAACACGGTCTAGGAACCCACGCAAACAGCGAGATTAGCGTTAAACTACCAAAAGGGGCAAACATCTTTAAAGCCTTCGTGGGGATTGATAATAACTTTTATACGCAGGGATGCAGGGGCAGTGTTATCTTCCGCGTTGAGGCAGATGGCAAAGAGCTGATAAAAACTCCCATCCTAAGAGGAGGAGATGAGCCTTTCTCAATCGAGATATCAATTCCCGAAGGAATTAAGGAGCTTCTTTTGAAAACTGATAGCACTCCTGATGGAGCTGATTGGGACCAAGCCGACTGGGCGGACGCCCAAATAGTCACGAATGATGGAGGGGCGATTTTTCTTGATGAAGAGCAGAACGACTCATTGCTTCTAGAAAGAGAGACACCTCCTTTTTCCTTCGTCTATAACGACACTCCCTCCGCCTCCTTTATCAAGGGATGGAAAAAGGAGGTAGCAAAAAGGGAAGATGGAGAGAAAATAATCTACGACATATCTTGGTTTGATCCTGACACGCACCTCTTGGTAGAGGCTGAGGTTAAAATATACAGGGATTTTCCTGCCGTTGAATGGGTGCTTTATTTCGAGAACAAAGGGGATGCTCCCACCCCTATAATAAGAGATATCCAAGCATTAGACATAAATTTAGCAACGGGGAACTCGTATAGGGAAGGCGTTCTTCACCAGCTTCGCGGCGATTCCTGTGATGAAAACGCTTTTCTCCCTATCGACACTCCTTTAAGGGTAGGCAATAGCATAAGGATTTCTCCCACAGGTGGGCGTCCCTCCTCTATAAGCGGTTTTCCCTTTATGAACTTCCAATATTCCGATAGAGGAGTCATCTTAGCAATTGGCTGGACTGGTCAATGGGCTGTTTCCTTGGAGCGTCCTAAGACATCTACTTATGAGACCCACTGGATGGCGGGAATGGAGCTAACGCATCTTAAGCTTTTACCCAAGGAAAGGATAAGGACTCCACGCATCCTCCTGATGTCTTGGAGGGGCGATAGATGGGAGGCGCATAACCTCTTTCGCAAATTGCTGATTACCCATTATGTTCCAAAAGTGCCGGAGCTTCCAATTGCCCTTCAAACCTTTGACCGATACAGTCTCACCACTCCTCGCTGGGCAACAGAAAACGGACAGCTGGAAGCTGTTGAAGCTGCTCATAAAATGGGCTGTGATACATATTGGTTTGACGCCGCCTGGTTCGTCGGGGGTTTCCCCAACGGGGTGGGAAATTGGTATCCGAAGCCCAGTGCCTTTCCTAATGGTTTAAAACCAGTAAGTGATCTATGTCACAAATTAGGGATGAAATTTGTCTTATGGGTTGAGCCGGAAAGAGTGGCTCCTGGAACACAGATAGCAAGGGAACATCCTGAATGGGTATTCGGTGGCGAGAACGGAGGATTATTCAAGCTTAATGAGCCCACCGCGCGAAGATGGCTAACCGAGCTTTTACACAAGATAATAGGAGATTTTGGTTTAGATATTTATCGCAACGATTTCAACATCGACCCTCTCCCATACTGGCGAGATAACGATGAGCCGGACCGTCAAGGGATTACGGAAATAAGATATGTTGAGGGCTTGTATGAAATGTGGGATGAGCTTTTAGAAAGACATCCTTGGATTATGATAGATAACTGTGCCAGCGGAGGCAGGAGAATAGATTTAGAGACAATAATGCGCTCTGTTCCTCTTTGGCGTAGCGATACGGGTTGCTCCCCGGGACATCACGAATGGAACCAGACGCAGAGTCAGGGATTGGCCCAATATATCCCTCTCTTTTCTGTTGGAATATGGTCACCCGAACCCTACGAGTATAGAAGTGGTCAAACTGCGGGAGCTGTATGCGAGTTTCCATATCTGGATGAAGGCTTCCCTTGGGAATCAGCAAGGAAAATGATAGAAGAGGCGAAGGCCAACAGAAAATATTGGCTGGGAGACTTTTACCCCCTGACTCCAGTCACCAAATCCCTTGAGCAGATTGTCTCCTATCAATTTCATCGCCCCGACCTAAAGGAAGGAATCATCTATGCTTTCCGCCGCCCTGAATGCGAATACCTCGGCATCATCATCGTCCCAAGGGCTCTGTCTCCCTCAGCAATCTATTCTCTTGAATTTGTGGATGATTCCCTAAAAAGGACGAAGAAAGAGATGAAGGGGGAGGTGCTCTTAATGGAGGGAGTAGAGATACGTTTACCAACTAAAAGAAGCAGCCTTCTTATACGCTATAAGGAAGTTAACGCCGAACAATTTCCATAAGGTTAAAAAATCAAGAATTAAAACAAGTAGACCAGCTAGTAGAGCTTCGCGCGTACTCATGATCCTCTTGGATACATCATACTTGATAGCGCACGCTAAAAGCCTTATCTCGTCGTTATCCTTTTACCAGTTAGATTTATATGTGCGTAAAACAAAAATATCTCCATGTCAAATCTTAATGCCGGGGTTATAGGTGTTGGTTTTATTGGAGCTGCGCATGTTGAGGCTTTGCGTAGACTTGGCATCAAAGTTATTGCTTTATCAGGATCGACGGAGGAGAGAGCGAAGTCGAAAGCCAAGGAGATGAATATCCCGAAGGCCTATGGCGATTACCGGCAGCTCATAAATGATGATGAAGTTGACGTTGTTCACATCTGTACCCCGAACTATCTTCATTACAGTATGGTGAAGGAGGCAATCAAAGCAGAAAAGCATGTGGTCTGTGAAAAGCCCCTTGCAATGAATTCGAAGGAATCCGCTGATCTCGTGAACCTGGCAGCCAAGAGTAGCAAAATTCATGCCGTGTGCTACAATATACGTTTTTATCCGCTTTGTCTTCTTGTCAGAGAAATGGTTAGAGAAGGAGACTTAGGCGAAATCTATTTTGTGTCAGGATCCTATCTTCAAGACTGGCTTTTCTTCGATACAGACTGGAACTGGCGTGTTCTACCCGAGTTGGGTGGAGATCTACGTGCTGTTGCTGATATTGGCACCCATTGGTTGGACCTGATCAACAGCATAACTGGACTTGATATTGTGAAAGTCTTCGCTGATATGAAGACATTTATCCCGGTGCGAAAGAAACCTAAAATTGAGGTTAGCACATTCAAAGGTAAAGAGTTATCATTCGCCGAGCATGAAGATTACAAAATAACCACGGAAGACTATGCAACTATATTGCTTGAGTACTCAAATGGTGGTAAAGGTGTTCTAACAGTATCCCAGATAGCCGCTGGCAGGAAAAACAAGCTAAGTTTTGAAATCTACGGCTCAAAGAAATCAGTAGCTTGGTCTTCAGAGACTCCAAACGAGTTATGGGTAGGACACAGAGAAAAATCCAACGAGCTTATCATTAAAGATCCGTCTCTTCTACGGGGTGAAAGCAAGGAGTATGCGTCATATCCCGGTGGACACACGGAAGGTTTTCCAGACACGTTCAAGCAGCTCTTCAAATGCGTTTATAACGCAATTTCTAAAGGCAGTACGGACAAGCCTCTCTACGCAACTTTTCTAGATGGACATAGGGAGTTACTGCTTTGCGAAGCCATTAAAAAGAGCGCCCAACAAAGCCAATGGGTAGAGGTGGGGGATTGAACATGAAAATCGGGTTTATGAGCGCTTGTCTACCCGAGCTAACTTTTGAGGAGCTAGTTCGATGGGCCTCACAGAGCGGATTCGACATGCTGGAAGTTGCATGTTGGCCCGCCGGTCCGCCTGAACGACGGTACGCAGGTGTCACCCATATTGATGTTGTAAACTTGACGGGTGATAAAGTAATCTCTATCAAAGATCTCTTGAATGAGAACGGAATAGCCTTATCGTCACTCGGATACTATCCTAATATTCTGACTGCGGAAGAAAAGGGCAGAGAATACTATACTAACCATTTGAAGAAAGTCATAGACGCGGCTAATCGCCTAGATGTAAAAGTAGTGGGCACGTTTATTGGAAGAGACATGTACAAAAGTGTTGAAGACAACTTCAGGCTCTATGAGGAAGTCTGGCCCAGCATTGTTAAGTACGCGGAAGAACGGGACGTGAAGTTAGCCATAGAGAACTGCCCCATGCAATATCCGGAACACAGCCCTTGGCCTGGGGGAGCAAATCTAGCCTTTTCACCGATGATTTGGAGGAGAATGTTTGAAACAATTCCGAGCAAGTATCTAGGCCTAAACTATGATCCGTCTCACCTGATCTGGCAACAGATAGATTATATTGCACCTATCAGAGAATTCAAGGATAAGATTTTTCATACGCATGCAAAGGACACAAAGATAGATTACAGATTGCTTAATGATGTAGGAGTCTTCGGCTATTACTGGCACGTAGACAGGCTTCCAGGGCTCGGAGATATAGACTGGCGGAGATACTTGGCTGCTCTCTACGAGATCGGTTATGACGGAGTGATCAGTATCGAGCATGAAGATAGAAACTGGGAATCATCCGTGGAGAAGAAGAAAGAAGCACTACTATTCTCCAAGAAATACTTAAAGTTGTTCATGCTGTAAACTGTGAATCTACGTCTAGTCTAGCACACGCTAAAAAACAAGCATGGAGCGCGCTAGGAGGTTAGGCTGATAGTTAACGGCGTTTCCCAGGGCTTGATGAGCCAAAGCGGGAACACCTACTCTAAAACACTAAGCCTATCAGAGGGATCTCACACATGGGTTGTTGAGGCCGTGGACAACGTTGGCAACATTGCAACCCAAAACTACTCCCTCACGGTCTCCACATGGATGAGCTTATTACCTTACCTTACAGCCATCGCCATAGTAATAATCATCATAGCCACCGCGGCAATCCTGCTTAGAAGGAGACGCGCACCACTACCACCACCCCCGCCTCCACCACCATAACAACCCTAACCACTCCTTTTTTTAAAAAATCAAGCAAAGCTTCTTCACAGCCATCGGAGCTTCAGAATATGCTGCGCGCTAAACAGCCTCCTTTCCAATCCGATAGCGACTTGGATTTTAATGGAAAAGGCCTAAATACCTGAATATCAAGTAGAAAGGCGGTATGAGAATGAAGAACGGTATGGGGATTCGAATAACGCTCGTCCTCATCATCACTGCCATCCTCCTATGCTCGCTCCGGTATCCGGGGCTCATCCAAGTTGAAGCTCAGGAACCCGAGGTGGAATGGAGCAAAACGTTCGGAGGTTCTGGTCAGGATGAAGGTAATTCAGTCCTTCAGACTGATGATGGCGGTTATATTATTGCCGGGAATACAATGTCTTATGGTGCTGGCACTAGTGATGTTTGGCTCATAAAGACGGACTCTAATGGAAACATGTTGTGGAACAAGACCTTTGGGGGCCGAGCGGGCGAGTATGGCGTTTCAATTCAGAAGACTAATGATGGCGGCTACATTATTGTCGGAGGTACAATGTCTTATGGTGCCGGTAGTCGTGACGTTTACTTGATAAAGACTGATTCAAGTGGAAAAATGCTATGGAGTAAGGCTTTCGGAGGCACTGATTATGATGAGGGTTTTTCAGTTCAGCAGACTAGCGATGATGGCTACATCATTGCCGGAATTACAGACTCTTATGGTACTGGTAGTCGTGATGTCTGGCTCATAAAGACTGATTCAAGTGGAAACAAGCAGTGGGATAGGACTTTCGGAGGTTCACGTATTGATTATGGCTCTTCAGTTCAGCAGACTAGTGATGGTGGCTACATTATTACTGGATGGACGTTCTCTTATGGTGCCGGTAGTCATGATGTTTACTTGATAAAGACTGATTCTAATGGAAACATGAAGTGGAGCAAGACCTTTGGAGGTTCTGGTCAGGATGAAGGCAATTCAGTCCAGCAGACTAGTGATGGCGGTTACATTATTGTCGGGACCATATGGTCTTCAAAGACTCAGAGTAATGATGTCTGGCTCATAAAGACGGACTCTAATGGAAACATGTTGTGGAACAAGACCTTCGGACGTTCTGGTGGGGATGAAGGGTTTTCGATTCAACAGACTACTGACGGCGGCTACATCATCACCGGAGTTATTGACACAGGTTACGCCTACGTGGTGAAAACGGATTCGAATGGAAACATGGAATGGGATAAAACTCTTGGAGGTGGATGTGGCTCTTCAGTCCAACAGACTAGTGACGGTGGCTACATTATTGTCGGGAGTACTGCCTATTCTAGTTCTAGAGGCACTGATGTCTGGCTGATCAAACTGAAGAATCCTGATGCTACTCCGCCGATCACAACAATTGCTCTAAGCGAACCTAAGCA
>Ga0315298_1007422_pt1 | contig 14455 bp, 9 predicted proteins | sample WHS_1_MG_FD_203077 | JGI IMG/M metagenome (GOLD analysis project Ga0315298, IMG submission 203077) | Extremophilic microbial mat communities from Washburn Hot Springs, YNP, Wyoming, USA - WHS_1_MG | ecosystem: Environmental > Aquatic > Thermal springs > Hot (42-90C) | place: USA: Wyoming... | reverse complement strand
TGTGAAACTAAAGGGCCGCTTTTGAAGCGACCCCAGACCTTGCGTTCGAAAACGCAAGGGGAGTTGTGCCTATAATATACCACTATAAATTGTTCGATTCAATGGAAAGTTGCCACTTAGCTATTTTATTTCTCATGAGTCACAAGTTCTTTGAGGTCACCCATTTCCGCTTACCCTGGTTAGATATTTAGCAGCGATGGTTATTTTTCTAAATCCCTTAATATTTGTTGAATATGATTTTACTCTTCTTCGCTAAATTCACATAAATGACCAATCTGCGAAAGCGTCTCTTTAACAACGTTGTCAATAGTATGACGCGTAAAACCCTCCTCCGAGCGCGCTTCTATCTCAAAGGTTACTTCGAGCGTCGCGCCTTCATTTTTAAGCGGATTTATGACACCCCTTATTAGATCAGATATTCGTTCGGATGGTATTTTTTGCCTTATTGAGATTCGTTTGGGTCCTTTTTCCTTTGTCGTTGTAGTCAGGACCCCTGTAGATTCTATTCCTGATGGTTCATCTCCTTCTCCCACTTTCACATCCTCATCGCCGAGAACTTCTTCCACTATTACTGGTTTCTTCCGTCTATTTGCCTCCTCTATGGTCAAGACCATGGCATCTTCCAGAGCAAATGGAATATCTTCCATAAAATAAACATTGCCTCCAATTGAAACACCCAAGGTTCCTGATTTCACGCTCGATTTTATTGAATCGAAAAGCCCCTCTTTGCTCTCGATTAAAGGCATTCCCGGCGTCTTCAAAAATAATTCATAGATTTCATCAATGGATTTTTCGTTTTCGTCAGGCGCGAATGCCTTATCTATGATCGCGCTCCCAGAAATTCTCGGAAGTAGCAATTCCGCATCACTCAAATACCCCCTCACCCGCGATCCAAGAGAACTGCCAGCAGCAGAAGTCGAAAAACCCATGTCCATCACGCGAGCCCCTTGACGCGAGCAAAGGGCGATGTGCCTATAAGCGTTTACGAGCGTTTGTGGTATTCTTGATTTTGCGTCTTCGTGTTTACTTGAGAGCTCTCTCACAGCTGCGGGAGAAAGATTATTCATAAATCCTTCGTCTCTATTGATAGAATCGAGGGCAAGAAAACGTTTGACAGCGTTATAAAGCGCATTCCACTGCTCTGAATCAATTGCGAGAATGATTAGAGAATTTTTATATGTGCGGTATCCTTCCCCGCATTCCGAGAAGAGTTTCTCGATAAAGTCCTTGGTGGTTTCGCTCGGATAAAGATATTTCGGCGAAAGAATAACAAGTCTGATTTTCTTGTTGTCGGGTATATCCTGTGATTTGCCCGGGAAAATAACGACATCGAGTTCTTTCCCGGCGAGATTTCTAACCTCCTGCTCAATAGTTGAATAAATCTTTTCATCCTTCATGGTTTCTTCTCTGTCAATTATCATCCTGTTAAGATTGGGCTGGTTTGTGAAGTAAAATAGGTTTCCTTCAGCATGTAAATACCAGAGTTCTTCTTCGAGCTTCTTGACCGCGTCTCCAACAATAGTGGGTTCAATGCCCTCTCTTATAAGCGAAACTCGAAGTTGTGGTAACGTTATGCCCTTTTTCTCACCGCCGCTGAAGGAGTACAGAAAAATGGATGTGGCAAGCCCTCTCGCAATATTGTATTTGGAATATTCTGTACCCATCTCTTCGTCTATCTTTGCTGTCTTGGCGTGCGGGCTCGATATGTCTGCCTCTATCACGGAGTGGTATTCATTTCCTATATGTTTTACAAACTCCGTTCTGAGTTTTGGGTTTTCAAGAAGGAGAAGGGATGAGTGAATTAAGGGCGATACTGTTTTTTTCTTGAACAGGTCCTGCACGGCAGTTCCAAGCAGGCGAAGAACTCCTCTTGTTCGCTGGAAGGTTGGAAAGGAACCCCAGCGCTCATAAAGTGCGTCAATTAGTTCAGGATGAAATGGATATGCCTTCTCTATTCTTTGCCTGTATGCTACTTCCCTGACTTCTGGTGGCACATCATTTCCCATCTTCTGATAAAGGTCAAGATAAGCCGAAGCAACTTCCTTGTGGATTGTACTATCACCTAAGGTCTCGAAAAGTCTTGTGCGAATTACCTCGTAAATTTCCATTCCTTCAACGGGAGTAAATGTTTCTTCAACCCTCCCTGATATCTTCTGGATTTGCGTCATTGCTTTTTCTGCTTCCTCATCGTATCGCTCAAGGGCACTTGCGGGAAGAGTAAGCACGAGAACTAAATTTTTAGACGCAGACACAACTTCGCTTAGTTCTTGAAGGAAAGCAAGAACCTGACCGCGCTCTACTTTTTGCGATTCTTCCGCTTTAGATGCCTTTACGACATATTCAAGCAGTTCGTCGATTAGTATGAGGGTTGGACCTGAAGCATCAAACAATTCGGCAAGGCGCTCCTTTCCCGGAGCAACGCGTTTTTTATCATGATCTCTCAGGATTTCATAGAAGCCAAGTTGATGAGCAATCGAACCCCATGGAGTTTTGCCCTTAAGTGGATCAGCATGGGTGCCAACGAAGGACGCTACCCTTGTATTTTCTGGTAAGGCATCTGTGAGTACTTTAATGTTCTCGAATCTTTTTATTTCGCTTCTGTTCTTAACGGCATGATAGAGGGCAAGCAGAGCATGCGTTTTCCCTCCACCAAAAGGTGTTTGAAGCTGGATAACTCCACTTCCTTTTCCTTCTGTAAGCCTGCCAAGGACAGCTCCAAGAAGGTTCTGAAGTCCTGCTGTAAGATAAGTTTTTCGAAAGAAGAGGTCTGCGTCTTTGTATTCCTGCGGAGCCTTCCCGCTAATGACATTCCCAAGGTCTGCAGCAAATACTGCCTCATCGAGTTCTCCTTTTGAGATGTCGGAATGCGGAGTTACCACCTGCCACCAACTTTGAAGTGCCATTTTCATACCTCCTTAAAAAGGCTTTCCTGAGCCTCTTTTTCTTTCCCTGCCACGCTTGCCTTTATATATGAATCAATGCCATATAAGAAGCCCTGAATCATCTGTTTTTCTTGATTTCCTTCAGGGAGCACATCACCTATTGCCTGTGCAAGGCGCTTAAAATCTTCGTTTTCAAGCATGCCGGTCATCTGGAGTAGTTCTCCTATTTCCTTTCGTTTGCTTTCCTTCCATAAAAGAAGTGCCTGATGTAACACATCAATCATGGTCATGTTTTCTTGCTTCTTAAGCGTTTCTTCTTCTCTTTCGTGTGCGGCAAGCACTCTCACGAATTCCTTCTCCTTCTTAATAAAGCCCTTGTTCCAGTGTTCCTCGAGTTCAATTCCAACCGCCTGAGCGAGTTTTCGAGCGTCATCAAAAGGAACTCTTGCTGAGTCATAAGCCCAGCGCCAGAGGAGATAGAACCTCGATTCCACATCTACTCCTCCAAGTTGAGGTCTTTCAAGAATGCGGTAAAGGGCATGCTCGCTTACTACTTTTCGGACATATTCAAGGAGTTCAGACGCAGTAACCTTTTCGCCCGAAAGTTTTTCAACGCTTTCGTATTTCCCAAATACCTCCATCGCGGGCCCAATAGCGGATATGAAGAAATCAGAGCCGCCAATTCCCTCGTCCCAGAACTGGTCTAACTTTTCTTTGATTCTTGCCTCAATCTGTGGCTTGATTTCATTGAAGTAGGCAGTTTTTCTTTCTGTGCGCTTGCGGCAAACCATGTAGATGGAGGAGGCTAATGAGGCAGTCTCTTTTGCTGTAAGTCGAGCTTTCATCTCTGTATGGACTGGCCAGCTTGCTGTCAGATACATTCCAGAATTTAGTAACGCGTTTATTATCGTTTCCCAAGCATCAGTTGATTTATGAGCAAAAACAATGCAAGCAATGCCTTCTGGTTTTAGAACTCTGTGGATTTCTTTGAAAGCTTTTGTAATCGTATCTTCGAAAAATTGCTTAGCCTCCTCTTTGCTGCCTTGCCTATATGGATCTTGTACGCATTCCTCTGCCTTTGGAGTTAATGGCGTGGCAAAGAGTTCGGGATATAAGTCGCCAATTGTGCGTTTAAGCCAGACATAGAAGAAATCTGAAAGATTTGCATATCCTACATTATCATAATACGGCGGGTCTGTAATAACCGCATCAAAGTAGTTATCGGGATAGGGGATAGCAGTAGCGGATGACTGAGTTACTTGAGGAATATTCAAATATTTCATTTTTCTTCCTTAAGAACTTCTTAATGCTCTTGACTCCAATTGCTTTTTACCATATCAAGCTATACACAAAGATCAGCAATGTCCCAATAGATAAAAACATAACGCTTCTGATAAAAAGTTTTTGTGCGACTGTCAAAAAATTACTTTTGCTAATCATGATTGGCTGATTCATCTTAGAATTTGCGTATTTCTGTGCAACTAAATACTCAAGTTTACTGGGCTCATTCTCAATCCATTCGTCTACCGACTCGGATGATTGTATGAAATATTCCCCTACCATGATTACCTTCGTTGCGTAATATACTGATGTCAACAGATGGATAATTGCAAGCCCAAATACAATAACTATAGAAATAAGAACTCCTTTAGGTAATTTCCAATCACTAGCAAAAACTGCTGTCGATATGAAAATGAGCAATATTGCTGAAATCTCTATAGAACCGAGTATGGAATAAGCTTTGGATTCTAAGGTTTCTTTCCTTTTGAGTCCTCCTTGTTCTATTTTATCCACTTCCGAAAGGAAATGCTGACAATAAATCTTTTGTGAAATTAACTTTTTGAAATATTCGGTTTTAATCTTTTCAAACTCTTCTTCCCTTTTTTCATGGTCACTCTTAAATAGGTGGCTTTCTTGACATAATAAACCTACGGGGGGCCAAAAAAATTCTAACGTTTTAAAAATGGGACCCATATTCATCACCGGAAAACTCTTGCGAACAGCCTTTAATAAGATAATCTGTGAGGGCCTCGGCTATAGGCAGGCGGGCACCAGTTTGGAGCCAGCCCCACTCCCCATTAGGGTTTATTTCAAGAAAATAAAAATCATCCCTATACAGCACCATGTCAATTGCACCAAAGACAAGTCCGCACTCTTTTACATAATCAATGCATCTCTTTTGAACATCTTCTGGCAGCTCGCTGGGATTAAACTTAAGCCCATCCTTCTGAGCTCTCCAATCAATAATGTGACAATCCTCAAGTCGTGATTCAATACGGACCGTATGAACTTTCTCTCCTACCACAGTCACCCGATAATCAATTTTTTCTTCCAGATATTCTTGAAAAATCATTGGAGCTATACCAATTTCTGATGAAGGTATATCCTTGATACTTTCAACAACAGTGGTAAAAATAAAAAAATCTCTATCTGGATACTCTATCAATGAGGAATACAAGGATTTCGCTACAGCATAACCTCCACAACTTTGGATAAATTTCTCCGCCCTTTCCTTACTTGAAGTTACACATGTTTGGGGGATACGAAAACCCATATCAACTGCTCTTTGCAGTTGCACGATCTTGCATTCCATAATGTCGTTAACCCGTGGGTGATTTATCCATAAAACGTTTGGAATGCATAGTATGCCGTCTATGATTGCGTGCCATTGTTCTCTTGTGTACCGAATCACAGCCTCATCAAGGGGTTCGTCCGGATTTTCGTCGAAAGGCTTACCAGGTCGTCTAAACAATACACTTTTCAGGCTACTGGCTAAATCAATGGCTTTTATTCCGTTTGGCACTAAAAATGATAACTCTGGGAAAGTTACAGTACAATCAGAGTAAGGCAAATCCTCCGTATTCAATCGCAGAAAATCCTCACCCCTTTTTCGTAGTTCACTAACTATGAAATCTGCTGATATGTCCCATTTGTTAGAGAGAATTAGAATCAACCTTAAGCCATCAACCCCTCAGGTCCACATCCATCTATCTTTCTGGTCTTCGCCTTTTTCGATGTCAGCTTTCTTCGTCACTGCACCATTGTATTTCTCCATTTCAATTAGCGGCTTTGCATGATTCCCTTCCGTAGTCATTACTTCGGCTAAACGTTGGTCATAATAGAAACATTCATTAGCCTTAATACGTTTTGGTGACAGACACTCTTTCTTGAACCTGAAAAGATATGGGTTATTCTTAGCGGGCATTATCTCGCCTCCTTTTAAACCCGTATTCCTAATGTGGCTATTCGACGGCGCTATTATAGCCGATTTTGGGATTTCACACCATCTTTGATTTCTTTTAAAGTTTTTCAGCAAGCGATTTCCCCGTGTCTGGCATAAATCAAATCCTCCATTGTGCTTTCCCATATTACCGGTTCTTGTTTTAATTCCTTGACTGTAAGTAAATCGACTCTCAATTCAAGCGCTTTTTAAGATAGTTTCAGAGTACAAAGGATTTGAAACCAATAGGCCTTTCAAGTTTAACTAAAATATCTACATTGCTACTCTTTTTTTACTCATTTCTTTTATAGGAACGGAATATGCTGAAAATTACCACGGCATAATTTTTTCTGATCTTTTCTTTATACTTCGCAAGTATTTTTTGTCTCTTCAAGGGTTTTCATTTTCCTCGACTCCTATTAACGGGATTTGGGTGAGATGTTCAATGATTCTTATTACCCAATCTGTGGCACTTGCAAAGTAAGTAAAGGGCAAGGCTTCAACATAATCCCATACCATCCCTAACGCTTGCCTATTGAATGTATGAGCAACTGCTTCTAACTGCGTTATCCACGGAACCAAAACTGTGGATTGGTCAATAAGCCTACTGTTAACACACGCCAAATAACTCGCCACTGCCTTGGCATACTCCTCGGGGTTCAGGGATTGGGGGTCAGGGTTCAGGGAGTGTTTTTCTTCTGAAGGCTTCTGATCAACCCGTTGACCATTTTCCCCACTTCCTGAGTTTTGGCTAAGAGATTTTTCAGATTTTCCTCCCTCAGGTATTTCAGTTTTTGTGAAATTATCAGATGCGTTTCCAGTTCCAGTAGGGAACCCCTTGCTATCTTCAGAAATTGAATATACTCCTTTGTCGTTCCTCGTGCCCATCCCTCTGCTATGTTCGCTGGGATCGACGTCGCCGCTCTTTGAACCTGAGATGTCAGGGCATAAAGTTCCTCTCTTGGAAATGTTTTCGATATCTTGTATATCTCCACTACCAGATTGACAGCCTTCTTCCATACTTCCAAATCTTGATATGATTCCATCTTTGATGTCTCCTCCTTTACTGACCCCTGAAACCTGCTCCCTGATCCCTTCATACGCCTGTCTCACCTTCTCGACAAATGTAATCAGCGCAAGTTTCTGGCGGGAGTTGAAAAGATCGCCCCATTTCTTCATACCGTACATAGGAGGTCTATCAACATCATGGCAAGGTGTCTGTATCAACTCATCCGGCACGGGGTCGAATCCCCATTCGTCCATGAGTTTTTGCCTTTTTTCTTCGAGATACTTCTCAGCCTCTTTGAAAATCTCCAAATCTTTCTCGGTTGCCAACCTATATCTTTTCCCTGACCCCTGACCCCTGACCCCTGACCCCTTATGCAACACCACAGCAATCATCCGCTGTCCCGCTTTTCCTTCCTGAAATTGTTTTCTAACTTCTTTATCGCTCAAGCCAGAGTTGCAGCACGGACAGATTACCTTTGCTCTTGAAATGGTGCCTGCTTCTGGGTCGAAATCTATTTGGCTGCCTTCGCGGATTTCGAAATCGATGACAGGCGAGACGCCTGTCGTTTTTGATTCAGTGACAAGCGGGACGCTTGTCCCACCGGTGGCTTTTGTGATTAATTTCAATGCAACTTTCTTATTATCTTTCTTCGCAAGCCACCAGTTAGCAGTTAGAGGAATTTCAACGCCACAAGAGGGATTCTTACATTTCACAGTTCTCATCCAGTAATACCCAACAGGTGTTGAACCATCGGGGTCAGGCGGATAAAACCTGCCAATCTCTTTTTTTGCTTCTTCCAAAACCCAACTACCCCACCTCTTCACATCAGCCAATAGGGGACGGGTTTCGGGGATCAGGGATTGCTGACCAGCCATTTCTTCCTGCTCCCTGACCCCTAACCCCTGACCCCCATACTTTTGCGGATATTCGAGGGTGCATTTTTCTATAAGGACGGCAACAGGATTCAAATCGCTTGCGTAAGTCTCGCATCCCAATCGCAGCGCTTCAAGAGGAATAGCACCGCCGCCAGCAAAAGGATCGAGGACTTTTGGTGGTTTGCCGTTATTCGCTTTAAGAATATCTTCTCTTGCCCTTTCGATGAGTTCGTTGTTCAGCGAATTTTCCCACTTTGATAGATCGGCAATGAATTGCGCTCTCTTTCTCCTCTCTTCTTCATCCTCTGGCTCTGGTGTTAACGCGGCATAGATGCTTGTCCGGGATGATGCAAGAGGTTTTCTTGCCCACCAGATATGAAGAGTTGATATATGCCCGTGGCGGATGTTCTTCTCGCGGGCGGACTCCTCGCTCACTTCCTTTACAGGAAAATCTGCCTCAATAAACGATTTAGGTTTCATTTTTTAAAATCCTTGCTAATAATCTCTTTCATGAAAAGTCTCAAAATCTGATAGGAAAGCTTGACGATTTTCTCATCACGCTTGATGTCTATCTTCTTATCTCCATGGAACAGATTATTTCTGACGATGTAAAGAACCTCGAAAACCTCTTCCATCTTTCTCTTATCATGAATTTTATATTCCTTTCCGGTATCCATGTTTCTCAGAGGGTTACTACAAAGTTCTTTCATCAGATTTTCTACAGCTTTGCTAAAGTCCTCACCTTTCAGCAAATTGTCGAAGAGATTTTGATGTTTTGGGTCTTTGTACAACGACTTAACCATATTATGATCTCCACCTGAACCCGGAAATTTTCTCTTGTAGTAAGCATTAAATGCTATCCATAGCGTAGTAAAAGCGGAAAAGTAGTCTGGCAAACTTTTGTAATACCATTGCCTTATCATTTCTTTCTCTGATTCATTGAGCGAATTATTGGTCATATTGCTCCTCTACATAATGCCTGGTTAACACGTTTTGCTTCATTATGACCCTTTTGCACCTTTTTTGCCCCATTGGCGTCACTCTGGCTCAATCTACTAAATGACAGATAAGCGCAAATCAAATGCCAACTAATTGCTAAAAAATCATGCTCAACTTTTATCATCATGTGAGCCCTTTATGAGCCGTTTTGCCCCTTTGTCGCCCCTTTACTGCCCGTTTCACCCCTTTATTGCTCCTTTAAAATGTAATAAGTCCCCCTGCCGGTCTTGCCCACTCGCTCAAAGACTCCCTTATCTTCGAGTATTTTCAAATCATCAGTAGCTTGTCTCTTTTTTATTCCGCAGATTTCCTGATACTCCTTATTCGTAATCTTGCCCTTCTCCTTCACATAGATAACTGCCTTGACCTGCCTTTCATTCAAGCCAAGGTTACGGAGATATTCTTCCGTATAAATATCCTTCTTAAAGAGAACCCTGAACCCCTGTTGCTCTTCAAAACGCGGCTCAGGAAGTCCCGCATTTATGCATGCCATTCGCATCTTGTCTATTCCGCTTCCCCATTGTTCAATCCATCCAATGTCATAGAAGATTTCTCCAATACCTTTGTTTCGAAGCACTGAGGAATGGGGTTTGTAAAGATCTTCTATGGTAATTCCAAAAGGCAATCCGCCGGGACTCCAGACAATCAATTCATCATCGTATATTCTAACTTCGGTATTCGAGGGAATTGTATAATCCCTGTGGCAAACTGCATTAATGACAGCCTCCCTTAAAGCCTCTAAGGGATAATCCCAGATTTGCCCCCTTGCTGGCTTTCCAGTCATAACAAATCTCACATTGATATTTTTACGGATAAACTCCATAGCCTCATCCACTTGCTCTATGATTGCGCCTTTTATCATCCTGTCATCAATAACAATTGTCTCTTCCTTGAATCTGCCACAATGAATCGCAGCCTGCGAAAGAAAAAGCTTTGTATCTTTACCGAAGAGAAGAACTGCCGCCCAGGTTGGCTCGCCGTCCTTTATCAACCTTAGTTTTTCAAGAACCTGCAAGGGGTTTTCATTTCCCTCTATCTTTCTTCTACCAGTTTCATTTGCCTTTTCGATGTATCTTTTAACCTTTTGAAGGTCTATGTCTTCAATTACTGCATCCCTTGCTGGAAGTTTATCCCAGCTCATGTCAGTAGAATTAAAATGCATCTGCCCGATCTCCTGCGGTGTCATCATGCGATTGCTGGTTCCAACTCGTCTAAAACATCTCCCTTTTACAGAAACGGGTTTTATTGGAAATTCTTTGATCCGAATTATCACAACATCCTTGCCCTCTATTTCGCTCTTTTCAATTTCTGGTATGACGCGGGGGTCTGTGCTTTGAGAAATTTTATTCGCCATATTTTTGATCGTGTCTCTCCCGATATTAAAGCCCTTCAACTTTCCGTCGTCGGTGATACCAATGAAAATTAACCCGCCTTTTGTATTGGCAAACGCAGAAGCGGTTTCTATCGTTTCTTTGTCGAACTTCTCTTTGAACTCAATATTAGCCGATTCGCCTTTTTTGATTAAATCTAACAATTTGTCATGAGTCATCCTGTTGCCTCTGCCTTATCCTTCCAGTTCCTGACAATATATCTCACGATGTTTACTTCTTCATCGGGGTTAAGTTTTTCAGAAGGATTCTGAATGAGATAAAGTTCTGGATTGCTCGTAGCATTCGTGACTACATAGAGCCAGTATTCTTCCTTTAGCCTTTGTGCCATGAGCCATTCGTTTGGTGTGAGTGCAACTGCTCCTTCGCGAGCTCGAGCCTTCACCTCGATGTAGCGGTAGCGGTCTTCTCCTTCGCGGGAACGTATATCGTATCCGAGGTTTTGCACGGAGACATCCTCGGGGTAACGTCCTTGCTTTTCCTCGTAATCAAGGGCCACACGCATTCCCGCAAGTTCAACATTCGGGTCTTCTCTCATGTAATCTTCACTTTTAGGGAGGGGAATCAAGCGTGCTATTCCCAAGACTTCTGGATTTTGTGGAAGCAGGTGGGTTTCTTTTTCTATTTCGTCCTCAAGTTTTTCCTTTTTTCTAATAAGGTCTTCCTTTTTTCTCTCTTCGTTCTGTATAGTCACAAAGGGAATTTGCTCGCCATTGCCCTGACGGATGTAATAGTCTGAGAGCTTTGCATCTGAGTCACCGATTTGTTTTTCAAGGGAGCGTATGCCGTACTTCCTCTTTATCTCAGCATCGTGCTTTCTCACTTCGATTAGTTCTTTCCTGTAAGGTTCAAGAGATGTTTCAATTAGATAAGAAACGACCGAGTCTTCATCGAGTTCTAAGTTTTCCTCACTCAAGCTCGTGAAGTTTGCCGCATCATCAGAGGTCTTTAAGTCCCAGAGGATCGCTGGAGAGACGAGCCTCTTTTCTTTGTTTGCATCTTCGAGAAGGGCAAAGAGACGCCGTCCTGCTATATTTCCCGAACCATCTCTTATTTCTGTCTGAAGGAACCAGAGCAGTTTTTCATGTTCCGCATCTGGATCGAACAAAATTGTACCATTTGTTCCGGCATCAGAGAATCGCTCGTTAATCGTTTCAATTACTGCTTCCATAAGGGGATGCCCCATGGATAGAAACACCGCTTCCTTTTTGAAAGCCACATCTTTGTCGAATGAAACACGGTTGTACTCGTTTCTGACCTCTCCGTACTTGAGTTTGAATGAGTGCGGACGATTACGAATCTCAAAGGGAACTTTTGTTATCCGCCAGATGCCATCGGCACGTTTTTCCATTTCGACACCTAAGATTTTTGCAGCGCGGAGGAAAAACATCTCGACGTATTCGGGTACAAGTCGATTTTCTTTTGCTTGCCTTTCTTCACCAAGGATACGGGATAAATCGATGTGCCTTGTGGCAAGGCTTTCCATTGTTGCTTCCTTAATTTTCTGTAAAGTCTCCTCGTCAGTGCGGGCTTCAAAGTCAGCAAGTATTTCGTCCATTGTTCGCGCCCCTGAGATTGCCTGAAGTATGAGATCCTTGAGGTTTCCTCCGGGGACAATATCTCCGATGACATCGAAAACGCGGTCTGAGCCAAGATGTTCCCTCATGCGTTCAAGTTTTGAGAAGAGAGCCTTCAAAACCTTGCCTTCGTGAGTATCCTTGGCAACGAGGTTATAAATATATACCTCGTGTTGTTGTCCATAGCGGTGTACTCTTCCCATTCTCTGTTCAAGACGGTTTGGATTCCAGGGGATATCATAATTGATGCAGAGATTACAAAACTGGAGGTTTATTCCTTCGCCAGCCGCTTCCGTAGCCGCCATTATCTGTGCTTTTTCCCTGAATTCAGCCTCTGCCGCAATCCGCTTATCAAAATTCATACCACCATGTATTGTGATTACTGAAAAGCCCCAAGACTTAATCTTTCCCTCGAGATATTCAAGTGTATCGCGCGATTCGGTGAAAACGAGCAATTTCCTATCGCTCTTTGAAAGCCCTTCAGATTCTATAAGCTTCTTCAATTCGGCAAGTTTTGTTTCCGTTTCGCTTTTTTCTGCTTTTCTGGCAAGGGCAATGAGTTTGTCAAGTTTTCCTATTTCATCCCTCAACTCTTCAATTGTTTCTGCTGAGGTTAGTTTTTGTAGAAGTTCCTCTTCAAGGTCCCAGCGCTCTTTCTCTTCCGCCTCTTCTAATTCCTCTTCGGAAAAGTATTTTTTCTCCTGAATAAATTCGCCCTTTTCGAGAAGTTCGCTCAGGCGGTTACGTCTTCTTTCAAGAGAACGCCGAGCAGCATATACGCTTGAGGCAAGGCGCTTCTGCAGGATCGTAAGAGCGAAAGCGACATTTCTTTTGTCCTTGGCGAGAGCTCGGTTGTAATAGTTCTTTACGTATCTTGTGACCTCGTTATAGAGTTCAACTTCAGCCGGATTCGAGAAAGAGTAATAAATAGTTTTGACATGGCGTGGAGGAAAGAGGGGTTTTTGGTTCAAGTCTTTCAAGTCCTCCTTTAGCCTTCGGAGGAAAAATGGATTTTCTTTTTTGTTAACGGATTCAGCAAGCATCTCATTCGTTGCGAAGAAGCCCGGCTCAAGGAGATCAAGAAATAGGCGGAAGTTGTTAGGGTCACCTCGGTGAGGGGTTGCAGTTAGAAATAGAAGATAGCGGGCGTTCTTTGAGATTAATTCTCCAAGGCGATATCTCTTCGTTTTGTCTATTTTTTCTCCGTACTGATAGGCGGACATCTTGTGGGCCTCATCCACGATGACAAGATCCCAATGAACATCATCAAGTGTTTGCATTATGTCGTCCTGTCTGCAGAAATCCATGGAGGATATGATCTGATTATTTTCTTTCCAGATGTTTCGACCCCATGAGGAATTAAGCACATCGCGATTGACAAAAAGAAATGTCTCTGAGAATCTCTCTTTAAGCTCGCGTATCCATTGGTCTCTTAAGTGACCAGGAACTATAATTAGAACTCTTTCCACGAGCCCTCTGTACTTGAGTTCCTTCAAGAGAAGACCCGCCATGATGGTTTTTCCCGCGCCGGGGTCATCAGCAAGGAGGTACCGAATTTTCGGGTTTTTTAATATGTGGTGGTAGACGGCTTCTATCTGATGGGGGAGGGGATCAACCATAGAAACATTCACGGCGTAAAGGGGATCGAACTGATAAGCGTTTCGCATGCGGTTTGCTTCGATATAGAGGAAGAATTCTTCGGCATTGCTATTGAATTGCCTTGTTTGCATTTGCGCTATGCTTATTTTTTGAAGCTCTGGAAGGCTGATTATGGGCTTATGGATTTTATGAGTAGATAAGCCTTCTCCTTCTATGAAAACTTGATCATTTGGTAGTTGCTTTATGGAAAGAATTCTTAACTTTTCCGGGAAAAAGGGGCCTTCCATAACGGTGCCCTTTTGGATTTCCCCAATTTCTGCCATAAAAACTGCCCCCTTTGCTTTATTAAAATGATTACCTGAAATCATTGTTTAATCTCTTATAAGTTCGCGATTATTTTATACCATTGCTGTGACAAAAAATAAGATTGAGACGATTCGCCTCTGACATGTCATTTGGTTAAGACCGCACGGCTTATGACTAAAGTTTTCGAAGTTCGGAGAGTTGGTGTTTTCTCATCAAGCCAGTGCTTAGGTTTCGTGAGAATTTATGTTTGGCGGGATTGCGGCACGCGGTGACCCATCGCTGGTTCTCCACCCAGTAACGCCGCGAGAAGTGGTTAATGATTAAAGGGCATGGTGGGCGTTACTGGATTCGAACCGCCCCACGCGCCGTTTATCTTAATCATTTTCTGCGGAAATAATTATCCTTTGCGTTTTCTCATCAAGCCAGTGCTTAGGTTTCGTGAGAACTTATGTTTGGACTTATTGCGGCGCGCGGTGACCCATCGCTGGTTCTCCACCCAGTAACGCCACGGGGGGTTTTCTTTGGGTAGAGTTTGTGGTGGGCGTTACTGGATTCGAACCGCCCCACGCGCCGTTTATCTTAATCAAATTCAGCAAAAAT
>Ga0315298_1007420_pt1 | contig 14456 bp, 13 predicted proteins | sample WHS_1_MG_FD_203077 | JGI IMG/M metagenome (GOLD analysis project Ga0315298, IMG submission 203077) | Extremophilic microbial mat communities from Washburn Hot Springs, YNP, Wyoming, USA - WHS_1_MG | ecosystem: Environmental > Aquatic > Thermal springs > Hot (42-90C) | place: USA: Wyoming... | reverse complement strand
GGCGTGATGGTTACAAAGACCGAGGTCTCTCGCGTCGGCACCAGCGTAGCTTGATGGGTTGGGACCGGAGTGGGAGTCCTGGTGGGCACGACCGCGGGCCGCGGAGTCGGATCGACGGCAGGACGTGGCGCGGGATTGGCTACCGGCCGCAGCGTCGGACTCGCCGTCGGCCTCGGCGTGACCTTCTCCTCGGCAGGCCGCGCCGTCGGCTGTGGCGCCAGCGTCGGCTGTACCGTGCCGCGAAGGGGCGATGGCCCGGCGGTAGGACTGGATAGCGGCACCTGGGCCGCGGCCTGCCGGCTCATGGAGGCCAGCCCCAAGAAGCCCAGACAGTACAGCCACGAGGAGAAAAGGAATATCGCTACGGTGGATCCCACCGCGACCTTCTTCACATCGCTCAGTCGGTCGAACCGCTGCCAGAGATCGGGCAGACGTCGCATATTACACCTTGAAAGCCATTGGCTGTCAGCCATCAGCTTTCGGCTACAAGCGAGTTGGCAAGGGACCCACCGCCGATCGCTGATTGCTGATCGCTGATCGCTATATACTGACCGCTCGTATAGCGTAGATATCCGGCACCGCCAGCAGCTTCTCCACCACGGCGGGGTCCACCGGCGCATCGACGCCGATGGCCATCAAGGCCTCGCCCCGCGGAGCAAGGCGCCCCACTGCCATAAAGGAGATGTTCACGTCGGCGGCGCCCAGGACGGTTCCCACGTGGCCGATCATCCCGGGCCGATCCCGGTGGTAGCTAAACAGCATCTGCCCCCCGGACAGCACCACATCCAGCCAGTACTTCTCCACCCGCACCAGGTGAGGCTCGCCGAACAGAACCGTCCCCGACACGACATTGGAGCCCCGATCCGTCTCCACCTGAATGGAGACCAGGTTGCTGTAGTTGTTGACCGGTCCCATCTTCTTCTCGACCACATTCAGCCCGCGGCTTCGAGCGATGACAGGCGCGTTGACCAGGTTTATCTCCTCTTCCAGCACCGGCTGCAGCAGCCCTTTGATGGCCATGGCCTTCAGAGGAGCGGTATCATAGCCCGCGATCTCACCGGCGTAGGACACCTCTACGCTGCGCAACTGGCCGTCAGAGAGCTGGGTGGCCAAGCTGCCCAGCCGGACGGACAGGTCCATGTAGGGGGCCAGGAGAGCCAAGGTCTCGGGCAGGATAGCTGGAGCGTTCACCGCGTAGCGAGCCGGCTGGCCGTTCAGCACCGCCACGATCTGCTCGGCCACGTCCAGGGCTACCCCCGCCTGCGCCTCCACGGTGGATCCGCCCAGATGGGGAGTTACGACCACCTTGTCGCTCTTTAGAAGCGGGTGGTCCGCCGGCAGAGGCTCCTGGGTAAAGACATCCAGCGCCGCCCCAGCGATCAAACCCTTCTCCAGGGCCTCCACCAGAGCAGCCTCATCGTAGATGCCTCCCCTGGCGCAGTTGATTACTCTGGCGGTGGGCTTCATTCGGCGGAACTGATCGGCGCCGATCAATCCCCTGGTTTGCGAGGTCAAGGGGACGTGGACGGTGATGAAGTCCGAGCGCTCCACCAGGCTGTTCAAGTCCAGCACCTCGATGCCCAACCGCTCCGCATGCTCCGCTGAGACGTAGGGGTCGTAGCCAACCACCTGCATCTCCAGCCCCTGGGCGCGCCGCGCCACCTCCGTGCCGATTTTGCCCAGACCCACCACGCCCAGCACCTTGTGTCGCAGTTCGACGCCCATGAACTTGGAGCGCTGCCATGCGCCGCTCTTCACGGAGGCGCAGGCCTGCGGGATGTGCCGAGCCACCGCCAGCATCATGCCGATGGTGTGCTCAGCGGCGGCGATGTTGTTCCCGGTCGGGGCGTTGACCACCACGATGCCCTTGCGGGTAGCCGCGGGCACGTCGATGTTGTCCACACCGACACCCGCTCTGCCGATTACTCGCAGCCGTGCTCCGGCCTCGATCACGGCAGCGGTGACCTTCGTCTCGCTGCGGACCACCAGGGCATCGTATTCGGCAATGGACCGGATCAACTCCTCCGGCTTCATCCCCGGCTTCAAGTCGACCTCGGAGTGCTGCCGCAGATACTCCACACCGTCCTTCGCCACCGGATCGCTTATCAGTACTCTCATGTTCCCCCACAGTTGGTACCACCCTTCCCCCTCTTCCCTTCTCCCGCAAGGACAAGGAGGGCGGTGCAGGGATTGCGACCCCTTTCACCCTGGGAGGGGGAAAGAGTTGGGGAAGGGAGTGAGTCCGCGGCTATCCAGCCTCGGACCGGATCTTTCGGAACGCTTCCACCACCGGCTCCAGGTCGGGAACATCCACGTAGCCCAGGTGACCTACCCGCAGGATCTTCCCCTCCAGCTCGCCCTGGCCGCCGGCCACTACGATACCATCTCGATCGCGCAGGGTTGTCGAGACCCGTTTGGCCTCCATCCCTTCCGGCATCCTCACCGCCGTAACCGTATTGGAGGCCCATCGCTCCTCCGGGAATAGCTCCCAGCCGGCCGCCTTCAGCCCCCGGCGGCAGAACTCCGCCACCCTTCGGTGTCTCTCGAATATGGCAGGTAACCCCTCCTTCGCCATCATTTCGAGCGCCACATCCAGGGCGAAGATCAGCCCTAGCGCCGGGGTCCAGGGAGTAGAGCTCTTCTGCTGCAGGCTCTTCCTAGCGGCTGCCAGGTCCCAGTAGAACCTTGGGAGGCGAGCCTCCGCGGACTTCCGCCAGGCCAGCTCACTCATGGAGATCATCGCCAAGCCAGGCGGTATCATGAACGCCTTCTGAGACCCTGTGATCACCACATCACAGCCCCATGCATCGGTCTTGAGATCGATGCCCCCCAGGGAGCTGATGGCATCCACCACCAGCAGCCTGCCCGCCGCCTTCACCACCCGAGCAATGACCTCTAGGTCGTTGGTGACCGCAGTAGACGTCTCATTGTGGGTGACCAGCACCGAGGTGATGGAGGGATCCTCCTCCAGCCGCGCCGCGATGCCCTTAGGATCTGCTGCCGTTCCCAAGGGGAAGGAGAGGCGAAGCACCTCCACACCGAAACGCTCCGCGATCTTGGCGAAGCGGTCGCCGAACACGCCGATGGTGACGGACAGGATGCGCTCGCCAGGGGAGAAGAGATTCACCACGGCGGCCTCCAGTCCGCCCGTTCCAGAGCCGGTGAGGACCAGGACGTCGTTCTCAGTCTGGAACACGGCTTTGAGCCCGACCGTGACCCGTCGCATAAGATCGCGGGCTTCCGGTCCGCGATGATTGACCATGTCGCGTGAGAGGGCCTCTCGCACCCCAGGGGGCAGTGGAGTAGGCCCTGGGGTACGCAGGTTCATCAAGGGACCTCCCAGGGGGAATAAGACAAGCCGTCCAGGGACGGCACGGAGAATATACCCCAACAGCCGCCGCGGGTCAAGCGAGTGTTATGTCAAGATCGCTTTCGAGTGTGATGGCGGCTGAATGCCATTTACCGGACGCCACGACGGAATCGACCGTGCACAGGGACGGTCCTGACCGGGGGCTCGGCTTGGCGGCCGAGCCCCCACTTCCGGCACCACGTCCCAGGCCTCAAGCCAGCTTCAGCATCATCTCCCTGAAGCGCCGCACCTCTTGCTTCATGTTCGGCCTTCGCCGTTCCCCTAAGGGGCCCGAGACCCTCAGGGCCACGATGGTGGGCCCCTCCTCTCGGAGAATGTGCGGTAGCTCCGTATCGAACTCGGAAGGATCGTCGAAGCGGTACCCGTTCTTCATGCCCAGCGCCTTGCCGGCCGAGGCGAAATCGATCTTCCCCGCCATGGGGATAGGCTGGCCGCCGGTCATCTCGTACTGATCGTTCTGCACCACGAACAGCACCAGATTCTTCGCGCCGGCGTTGGCGATGCTGACGATGGATCCCAGATGCATCAACTGGCTGCCGTCCCCGTTCAGTACCAGCACCTTCCTGTCAGGCCGGCCCAAGGCGATACCGAGCCCAATGGAGGCTCCCTGGGCCATGACACCGTAGGCCGGGTAGTCCAGATCGGGGTTGTTGGTGATGGAAGGCCACATCCAGGTGGTGGTCATGGTGGTGACCACTATCTCGTCGGTGCGGTGCTTCGCCAGCACCCTGAGCATCTCTGTTCTGTCCATGCCTCAGTTGTACTCCCTCCCGATCAGAACAGCCACCGGCCGGTTGGTTTCCATGGTCTCCTGGTAGGCCCTTCCGATGTTCCCCACCTGATCGTCGGTGTCCATGAGGTAGTGCTTGATCCCCAGCGTGTCCATGATCGGCTCGGTGAGCACCGCCGCCGAGTCGAAGGGCTGCTTCCCATCCTTGAGCTCGTGGTAGCCCCGATATCCCACCATCAGCAGAAGGGGCAACTCCAGGTTGAGGATCAGCCCCCTGAGGCCATCCAGGGAGTGGAAGAAGCCGGTGTTCTGGATCAGAATCGCGGCCTTCTTCCCCGTGAGGTAGAGGCCGGTGTAAACCCCCATGGCCTCTTCCTCGTGGCACACCTGGATAAGCCGCAACCGGGGGGACGCCATGATACTGTCGTAGAGGGATCGCGCCTCGGTGTCGGGAAGCCACACGAGGAACTCGATCCCGCACCTCTCGAGCTCCTCCCGCACCAACTCTGCCCGTGCCAACTCCCACACTCCTCAAGGTCAAGGTAGATTCCGGCTGCCCTGTTGGGGGGCAGCTGGTACATTCCCGTGGGAAACTCGGCGCCCTGTGCCCGCCTTGAGCACCCCGCCGTAGCAACATTGTAGAAAGCGGGTCCAGGGCGCAGCGCCTGGCGGGGGTGTGAGGTGTCCCCACAAGACTACATACTCACTGCATCGGATTGCTCAGTCCTTACCTATCCACCGGCCGTAGACCGGATACATGCTGCAGAGAAACTCCAGATAAGCCGGCCGCTGGCGGGCATTCTCGTCGAAGGCGCGCTTCAGCGCCGGGATGATCTCGGAGGGTTCGGAGACATCCTCGGCGTAGAAGCCCATAGCCTTGGCCGCCGCCGACATGTCGCAGGTCGAATGATCCGACACCTTCCAGGTGTAGGGCTGACCTCCCTTGCCCCAAAAGCCCGGTCCGTACCCTCCGAAGCCGCCGTTGTTGATGTGGATGGTGGTGATCCCGATGCTGTAGCGCACCAGCGGCTCCAGATTGCCCACCATGTAGGCGGCCGCTGCATCCCCCGTAACGTTGATGCACTGGCGCTCCGGATAGGCCAGCTTCGCCCCCACGGCCGCCGCCAGCCCGAAACCCAGGGTGGACACGTTGCCCCAGCCCAGGAAGCCGTGGGGGATTCGAGACTGGAACACGGTGCTGGTCTGGTCCCGGGTGTTGCCCGAGTCGGGGCTGACGAAGGAGTTGTTGAGATCCAGAACTTTCATCAGGTCGCCGTAGACCCGGTAGGGGTTGATCGGTTTCTCGTCGGACTCGAGGAGGGGCCGGTACTTCGCCCTGAGCTGCTCTTTGCCCGCGTTGATCTCGTCCATCAGCTCCGGCTTCGGCTTCACCCCGCCGCCCGTCTGCCTGGACAGCTCCTCCATGAGCGCCCGCAGGGTCAACTTGGCATCGCCGATGACGGCGTAATCGGTCCTGTAGCTCCTGTTGATGTCCAGGGTGTCCACGGTGCACTGGACGATGGTCTTGTGCCGAACATCCGGGATGGCGTGGCTGAAGCGATTGGGAAAGAGGCCGGAGCCGATGCTAAACAGCAGGTCGCACCGGTCCATGAAGGCCTCCACCAACTCCCCACGCACCCCCAGCGAGAGGGGATGGTTCTCCGGGAAGGCGCTCTTGCCCTTCAGGGTGGTGACCACGGGAAGCTGGGCGAGCTCCGCGAATTGCCGTAGCTCCTCGGTGGCGTCCCCGTAGAACACACCCTCGCCCACGTACAGCAGGGGATCCCTGGCGGCCAGCAGCGCCCTCACCGCCGCCCTCACGTCATCGGGGTCGGGTCCCCACTTCCAGCCCTTCACGGGCGCGTAGGGATACTCCTCCTCGTCGTACTCGCCCAGGTTCGGGGGAATGGTGATGAGGACCGGTCCCGGGCGCCCCGATCGCAGGTGGGTGAAGGCCCGCCGCATGAAGTCGGGAACCCGCTCTGCCCTGTCGATCTCGCCGACCCACTTGGTGACGCTCTTGAAAGCCTGAGCCATGTCGTAGTGGGTGTGAACGGTGCTGCCCGCCGGCACCCCATCTGTGATGATCAGCAGGGGCGAGGAGTCCTCGTAGGCCTCCGCCACAGCGCCATAGGCCATCTGCAGGCCGGCGGCATTGAGGCCACCCATCACCGTGCAGACGCCGATCCTCTTCCCGCCGGTCACTCGAGAGAAGGCATCGGCCACCGAAACCGCATATCTCTCGTCCCGCATCATCAAGAGCGGCAGTTCCTCGGCACCCAGGGCGTTATTCACCTGGGACAGGGGAAATGTCGACACCCATGTGACCCCCTCCGCCTTCAGGATCCGCGCAAGACCACTTCCCGCCTTGACCTTCATCTTCCCTCCCATAGCTGCTGGCGAGCGGTGAGTAGCAGGTTGCCGGTGAACGGTGAAGGGTGAACAGCCTTTCTTACTGCTCACCCCAACTGTTCACTTCCTCGCGTCCTAGCGCCAGCTACTCGCCAGATTGTAGAGCCGCCATAAAACTGCGGATCGTCTCCTGCACGTTGGGCTTGGGCGTCTTGACGGAGCCGCCCCGGACCACCTTGAGATTGACAAAGGTGGGCCCATCCTGGCGCAAGATGTCGGGAATCCTGGCCTCGAACTCCGCCAGGTCATCGAAACAGTAGGAGTTCTTGATACCCAGCCCCCTCGCTGCGGTAGCTAGGTCCAGTTCCTCCTCAAGCGGGATCGGCTGCCCGCCGGTGATCTCGTACTGACCGTTCTGGAACACGAACAGGATGAGGTTCTTCACCCTGGCGTTGGCGATATCGGTGATGTAACCCAGATACATTAACTGGCTGCCATCGCCGTTAAGCACCCACACCTTGCGCTCGGGATGGGCCAAAGCGACTCCCAGCCCCACCCCGGCGTTGTGGCCCATCAGAATGCGGATTGGGAAATCCAGTTCGGGGCGAGTGGAGTAGGCCGGCCATTCCCATGCGGCCATCATGGCCGGGATCACAGCCTCATTGGTGCGGTGTTTTGCCAGCACCTTCAGCGCTTCGGGCCGGATTATCATCTCAGTCGTACTCCCTTCCGATCAGAACCGCTGTCGCCTTCTCCTCCGCCAGCGCCTCTCGATAGGCCTTACCGATGTTCTCCACCTCCTCGTCTGTGTCGAACAGGTAGTGCTTTATGCCCAGCGCATCCAACACCGGTTCCAGGACCACTGCGGCCGTGTCCACCGGCTTCTTCCCCTCCAGCATTCCATGATAGCCCCGATAGCCCACCAGCAGCAGCGTGGGGATCCGCATGTCCATGGTGAAGGCTCGCAGGGCATCCAGGGAGTGGAGAAGGCCGCTGTTCTGGATCAGGACAGCCGAGCGCTTGCCTCCGAGCCACAGGCCCGCGTGGACGCCCACGGCCTCTTCCTCGTGGCACACCTGGACCAGCTTGATGGTGGGGGATTTCATTATGGTGTCGTAGAAGGATCGGGTCTCGCTGTCGGGGAGCCACACCAGGTACTCGATCCCGCAGCGCTCGAGCTCCTCGCGCACCAGATCTGCTCGTGCCAACTTCCGCTCTCCTTAAGATGTGTCGAATCCGGGCACGTCACGCCACTGCCATCGGACTGCCCGAAGGGTCCACCGATTGTCTCAGCCGGAGATGAGGCAGATGCCGAGTGCAACACCACCCGGCAGCGGTGTTGCAGAAGCATAACCTGTTGGGGCAGTCAGGTCAACGCAAAGAGGCGCATGAAGCAAGGCAGGCCCACCTCATGGAGCTGCATCGTCGGGCCTCACCTGGCCGAGCTCCCCCCATCGCTCAAAGAGATTGTGCTGGATGCCGAAGAGATCCAAAGCCTTGCCGAGGGTGTGATCGACGATCTGTTCGATGGTCTGGGGACGGAAATAGAAGGCCGGGGAGGGTGGAAGCACGATGGCTCCGTTGCGGGTGACTCGTTCCATCAGCTCCAGGTGGCCCAGGTGCAGGGGCGTTTCGCGTACTATGAGAATCAGGCGGCGGCGCTCCTTCAGGCACACGTCGGCGGCCCGTATGAGAAGGCTGTCGCCATAGCAGTTAGCGATGGCGGACAGGCTCTTGATGGAGCAGGGCGCCACGATCATGCCGGCCGTCCGAAACGATCCGCTGGAGATCGGTGCCGCTAGGTCCTGGTTATCGTAGACCCGATCCGCCAGCGCCTCCACCGTCTCCGGGGTCCGATCCATCTCCCGGGCGATGGTCTGTTTGGCCATCGCGGTTAGCACGAAATGGGTCTCTATGTTGGGCAGAGTCCTGAGGAACTCCAGCAGCCTCACCCCATAGATCGCCCCCGAGGCGCCCGTGATACCAACAATAAGCCTCAAATCGTCTCCCTGTGGCTCCTGATGCCTGTTATGGGGATCACAGGTCGTTCCCAAGTCGGGAACGACCTGTGATCCTGAACCTACCGGGCCTGGTCCGACGAGTAGTAGTGCACCTCGAACATCAGGGCCCCCTTTGGGGAACGGAAGGGACCGTGGGGCATGCCCGGAGGCCTGACAGCCACCATTCCCTTGGAATACACCTGATCGCCCGCCAGCAGCTCGCCCTCGATGATGTAGACCTCTTCCCAGCAATCGTGGATCAAGGTCTCAGTGCCCTCGGTGCCGGGCGCGAACCTCAACAGCCTTGTGAAGGCCCCATTCTCGTCCTCGGCTATGATCTGCTCCATCGCACCCTCGGGATAACCCTCGGGCCGCCTCCACGGCAGACCAGCCGGATCAAAGAACTCCAGCTCCTGCTTCGCCATTCTCCCGACCATCCCAAACATTATCGTCCTGGCCTCCAGAAGAACCAGGGAACTGAATCAGCACATCGTTGCAGCTTCGTCTCAAGTGGGCTATCACCGCATCTCTCGCGGCGGAGGGGTCTCGTCGCCTCAGCGCCTCCACGATCTCCCGATGCTCACCCAGAACCTCGCTCATCCGGTTCTCCTGCCGGAGGGCGTAGGTGCCCAGCAGCATGCACTGGTCCCGCATCGCCTCGACGGCGTTGTACAGCCTTCCATTGCCTGAACCCTTCGCCAGCAGCAGGTGGAACTGGTGATCACCCTCCAAGAAACCCAGTTCCTCACCGCGGGAAGCGTCCCGAGCCTGCTTTTCGAGAATGCTCTCGAGGCCTTTGATCGAGCCATCGCCCATCCTCTCGATCATCAGCTCGCAAGACTTGACCTCCAGCGCTTCCCGCGTCTCGAAGATCTCCACCACATCCTTCCTGGACAGCCGAGCGACTTCCGTCCCCTTGCCCCTGTGGATGATAACCATGCCGCCCCGCTGCAGCTCCAGAAGTGCCTCTCGGATCGGTGTGCGGCTGATGCCGAGCCAGGCACTCAACTGCTCGTTGGAGATGACCTCACCCGGCGGGATCTCGCCCCTCAGTATCGCGCCCTTGATCAGCTTGACAGCCTGATCCCTCAGAAAGACCGACTTGACTCCGCCGTGCCGGAGTTCCTTCAGAGCCTTCATCCCGCGATCACCCCTGATGTCCATCGTGAGGAGTCAGGAAATCCTCCAGCCTCACCTCATCCCAACCAATCGGCCAGGCACGCTCGTAAGGCTTCCTCTCGGCAGCCCTGTAGGGCACCGGTTTGGTCGCGTCGATGCCCCATCTGCCCACCACCGCCGGGGTGCGGGTCTGCTCCGTGTGGGGGAAGGCTCCAGCCACCGGTTTCGCGCTGGGATCGAAAGAGAGTCCACGCGTGTTGTTTATGATCATCACATCCCTGGAGGGATCGACGCGAGTGGACAGCGCGTACAGAACATCCCGATAGTCGTATATGTTGATGTCAGGGTCGACGGCGATAGCCATCTTGGTGTTGGGCCATGGGGATCCCAACACCGCCAGAAGGGCGTCCGTGACCTCTCCATCGGAGGCGGGCTCCATCTGAATGATCACGCACAGCGCCGCACCCCCCTGGGAGAAATAGACGTCGTGGACCTTCACCCCCGTGGACCTCAAGCGGTCGTAGAGGATAGCCTCATGGAAGAGGCGAGGCATTTCCTGGTGATCGGTGAAGGGTGTGGTCTGGTGGTGCCGATAAATGGGATCCTTCCGCATCGTAATGGCCGTCACCTCGAACACCGGCTGCTGCTGAGCATAGGGGGTGAACAGCATGGTCGGACCCGGGTTCGGCCCATCCTGCGCTGTTCTCGTCGGATGCACCCACCCCTCGATGACTATGGAGGCATCAGCCGGTACCACCAGGTCGACAGTCTTGCAGCGGGTCACCTCACCGACTCTGCCCGATATGCTCTCGAACAGCTCCATCTCCCACCAGCCCTCGTGGAGATAGGAGTAGCAGCCCGCCAACTCCCAGGCAGGATGAGTGCCGATCACGATAGCCTGAGGCATCCTGGTTTGAGCGGCTCGGTGTTTTGCGAGGATCTGGTTCGCGTGCCGCGTGACGAAGGAAGTCACCATCTCGTTCCTGCTCATCACACCGGAGCGAGGGAACATCTGGTTGTACCCTCCGGTCTCCGGATCGCGCTGAATCGCGAAGCTCGTCGTATAGGGCCAGATGTCCGTCTCAGTGTGCCGGGGGACAGGAAGCTGGGTCAGGTCCACATCTTCTCCTGTGAAGACCAACTCCTGGCAGGGCCCTCCGTCGACCACCTTGAGCGGTTTCGGTCCCTCCCGGACGACCTGGGCCAGCCGCTTCACGACGTCACCAGGCCTGCACCCCAACACCCTCGCCTGAGCCTTGCGATTGGCGAACATCAGATCCACCAGCCGAAACTTCGGGTATCCAACGATGTTCTCAAAGACGATGGTGTCACCGGCCTGGGCGACTAGAGCCCCTATATGGTCCAGTTGCACGGGTTTCCTAACATGGATGTGCTCGTCCCTGTAGGCCTCCAGAAACGAATGCAGATCCGTTATCTCCGTGTTCAAAATGACCCTCCTTTGCTTCGCGCCTCACTCCACCAACTCCGTTGAACTTGCCGGGTGGAGACAAGCCATCTGAATACTCCCCAACCCCACCGAGAGGGGTTACGGCCACCTCTGGACTCTCCGCTCAACCCTGGATCGCCGGCCTACCCATCCGAGAGTGGGTCCTCGGCTTCCACGAACTGGGTCGGACTCTCCACCGACAAAGGGCGTTTGCGATGCTTACCCGTCGTGTAGATAGGCTTGTAGAACAGATCGTCCAGTGACTTGATGACTCTGTTGAGCACTGGCACGTTTCTGATCGTCCATCTTACCAAATCATGGCCGATTCCGGCTTTCTTGTTGAAAGGACAGACGTTGATGCACTGGTAACAGTCGATGTGATACATCCCCCTGTCTGTCCTGGCGCCATTCCTGTACCAGTATCGAAGACATCGCTCTCCATGCAGAGGCCATTTCAGCACACCAGTGTTGGTGGACACTGTCCTGGCCTCGGCAGTCCTCTTTCCATACCAGATGGCCTGAGAGGGGCAGTACTCGGCGCACTTCTCGCAGGCTTCACAGAACTCCGTCACTCCGAAGTCGATGGGCGCGGTGGGTTGCAGCGGCAGATCGGTGAGCACCTTCAGAAGCCGCACCCTTGGCCCGAACTCCGGCGTGATCAGGGCCCCAAGCCTGCCCAGTTGGCCCAGACCGGCATCCACGGCCAGCGGGACACTCAGCGCGGTATCGTTGCCGCAGGCGATGGCCTTGTACCCCAAGGCACCGATGAACTTGGCCACGGAGGAGCCCACCATTGCCATCTTGGAATAGCCCAGTCCAGCAGCGGCGCTCGCCCTCGCCGTCGGGGCGTGCCTGACGTAGTCGTGGTTGGTCTCGATCGCCATGACGACGGCGTTTTCGACCGAAGGGGGGATCATTGCTTCCAGATCAATCTCGTGATGGCCGTAGCGGTCCCAACCCGGCTGGTACACCCAGTTCCGATTGATCCTGGTGATGCCCACGAGGCTGGCTCCCAGGAACAGGGCGGCATCCTTGATGATTTCGGACATCGCAGCGGGGTCCTCCACCGGCATCTTTTCGGGCTTCCAGGGCAGCCCCATGAAATCGGGGCCCCACATCCCATCCCAGTCGTATAGACAGCCCAACTGCTCCGAAATCCGAGGCCGCGTCCAGTGCCCGGTGTGACAGGCCGTAACCACCGCCAGATGGAACCCCGCTATCCGCAGTGCCACATCCACCTGAGTGTATCCCGGCTGGTTGCGAGGAACCGGACCGAACTGGCCGATGTTCGGGACTAGAGTGGCCAGCAGATCCTCATCCCATCCCCCCGGCGGTACGTAACCCCTAGACAAGGGGGTGCGCTTCTCACTGTATCTCTGGAGTGACCCGACGATATCTCGGACGTAAGTCGGTTCGGGAAGCCCCCGGATCCCGCGCCGCCTGTAGTACTTGCCATTGATGGACACTGCCACCGAGGTCATCTTGTCTTTCCCCCACCAACCAGGTTGCCTGGACCGGTGTCCTCTGATTCCGCCGCGAGGAGCACTCTCCCACCACACGGGGGACGGAACGCCGGTTGCGCTGGCAGATCCATCCCCCGACAGCCACATTCCGCCGGTTAGGTGATAGCCCTGTGCATCTCCTCCAGCAGTTTCAACTGGCGGCCAGAAGGCGGAGGGGTCATCAGCGATCCAACCACCATGCAGAGGATGGACACCGGCAAGGAAATCAGGATCTCAGCAAACTGCGGAATAGGAACCATGAAGTGAACTATGCAAAATGCGGCGAAGCCTCCGATGGAACTCGCCACCGCTCCGGTCAGGTTGGCCCTGAACCACCACACGCCCGCGAGCATCGGCACCAGGAGGGCCGACCCCACGCCCTCCACCAGCAGCCCGACAATGACGCCGATGGATTGCGTCTGATTGACCGCCAGTATCAGAGTCAGGACACCCACCACCAGCAGGGTGGCCTGGCCGATGAAGACGGTCCTGCTGTCCGCGGCATCCTTCCGCAGGTATCTCCCGTAGATGTTGTTGGAGACCTCTGCACCGACAGCCAGCAGCATGCCGCCGGTAGTGGACATGATGGCAGCCATGATGGCGGCCACCGCCAGACCTCGCAGGAGTGCTGGCCACATGGCGTTCATGACCTGAATGAAGGTGTTGTCGGCATTCGCGATGGTGGGAAACATGACGATGGCCGCGGCCGCCACCCCTAGATAGCCAAAGAGGTGGAAGATCAGGGTCAGGGCGGCCGTTAGCGACAGCGCGGCCCTACCGGCCTTCACGTTCTTGGCAGTGAACAGCCTCATGACAATGTGAGGGGAGGCCACGACGAAGGTCAGCACTCCCACGGACATGCCGGCGTAGGTCCACGGAGAGACTTTCGGGTTGATCGCCAGGTAGTATGGGTTCGCCTCTGTCGCCTTCGAGAGAAGGGGCCCAAACCCCCCAAAGCTCATAGCGGTCAAGTCCCGGATTTCCTGAAAAAGGGGCCCGCGTCACGGGTCATGCTGCGGTGACCGCGCCCTTTGGTTTGGCCGATGGGATCGGTACCGCCTTGCCCCGCCGGGCTAGATACTCCTGATGCAACTGCTCTCGCAGGAGGTCCAGTTGGACCCGCTCGAACTCCGTGATCGCCACTCGCATCCACCGCAGGCTCGCTCGGATCAACGAGGCGTAGCACAGCTTCAGGCAGCTCTTCTCATCGAAGAACCTCGGCAGCGTCTTCGTGCGGCGCCGCTCCTCTTCGATGCTTCTCTCAGCCAGGTTGGTCGTCGGAATGAACTTGTGGTGGCCGGGCGGGCAGCGCAGGTAGGCAATACAGGCTTCGAAGTCATCCATGAAGCTGGCCATGGCCGAAGGGTAGGTGGCCTTCCACTTCCTGACCACCTCTTCGGCCACCAGCCTGGCTACCTCGGGCCTGGAGGCGTAGTAGGCCGCCTGCACGTCCGCCTTTACAGCAACCTGGTCCGCAGGGCTCACCTTCTGCACGATGTTGCGAACCTTGTGGGCAAGGCACCTCTGGCGCAACGCTTCCGGAAAGACCTGCTCGAGGGCCGCCGTCAGCCCGGGCGCCCCATCACTGGTCATCAGCACCGGAGCCCGCAGCCCCCTGGCCACCAGCCCCCTCAGGCATTCCAGCCAGGCATCGAGCGACTCCTTGCTGCCCAGAGTGATGTCCAGAAGCCGCTTGCAGCCATCCCCGCAGATGGCCCAGAGGCACAACAGAGCCTCGCGGCCGTTGCCCACCGCCCTCATCGGCTCGTAGATCCCGTCGGCGAAGAGGTAGATGACATCAACTTCTTCCCACCGCTGCTCCCTGAAAGCCTGGTACTCCTGCCACAGCCTCTCGGTCACCTCGCTCACCGCACTCTTGCTAAGAATGCTCCTCCCGGTGGCGTCGGTGAAAGCCGCCTCAATGTCCCTGGTGGAC
>Ga0315298_1007419_pt1 | contig 14456 bp, 14 predicted proteins | sample WHS_1_MG_FD_203077 | JGI IMG/M metagenome (GOLD analysis project Ga0315298, IMG submission 203077) | Extremophilic microbial mat communities from Washburn Hot Springs, YNP, Wyoming, USA - WHS_1_MG | ecosystem: Environmental > Aquatic > Thermal springs > Hot (42-90C) | place: USA: Wyoming... | reverse complement strand
GGAAAGTCAGAGCGTTTTGACCCGGCCCGATGCGCGGGTGATTTCACCGGCAACCCCGCCCGAGAGCCCGAGTGCGCCGCATACCGGGCTGATCGTCGCGGGTGCGGCGCTGCTCGGGATCTGCCTCGGCGGGTTGGCGGCACTGGCGGCGGATGGGCTCGATGCCACGTTCCGGACCGGCGGCGATGTGCGGGGCGAGCTTGGCGTGCCCTGCGTGGCCCTGGTTCCCGAATTGACGCGGCGGACCCGGCGTGGGCTGAGTGTCGCGGATTATGCGCGGCTGCATCCGTTTTCCCCGTTCAGCGAGCAGATGCGCGCCTTGCGGACCAGCCTGTGGTTCGACCCGACGGCGCCGCGCAGCCTCGCGATCACCGCGGCGCGTCCGGGCGAGGGGAAAACCACGCTCGCGGTCAGTCTCGCGGTGTCGCTGGCCGCGGGGGGAATGCGGGTTCTGCTGGTCGATTGCGATATCCGCCAGCCGAGTTTCGATTCGGTTTTCGACCTCGGCGGTCTGCCGGGGCTGACCGATCATCTGGCGGAACGGGTCGGACTCGACCAGTCGATCCATCCGATGACCGAATTGGGGCTGGACGTGATGCCGGCGGGATCGGTCGCGACCGATGCGCTCTCGCTGTTCATGTCGCAGCGACTGCCGGATCTGATGACGGTGCTGGGTCAGCGGTACGATCTGGTCATTCTTGATCTGCCGCCGGTGTTTGCCCTGGCCGAGGCGCAGGTCCTGGCGCGGGTGGCGGATGCCACGCTGCTCTGCGTCCGCTGGTCCGACACGCCGCGCCGGGTGGTGATGGCGGCGATCGGGCTGCTCGATCGCGCGGGTATCCGGCTGGCCGGCACGGTGCTCACCCGGGTGGACGAGGCCCGCCACGCCAAAGCCGGTTTCGATGATTCCGAACTCTATCATCCACGCTATGGCGGTTATTTCAGGTCTTGACGCCCGCACGGGCGGTGCGGCGGCGACGGGGTTCGGCGAGGTCGCGCTGATCGCGAGCGGCGCGGCATTGATGCTGTGGCCGGCGCTGTACAACGGGTTTCCGCTGATTTTCTCGGATACCGGCACGTATATTTCGCAGGCGATGGAGTTCCATCTCGGCTGGGACCGGCCGCCCTTCTACAGTTTTTTCATCCTGGCCCTCGACTGGGGGCGAACCCTCTGGCCGCCGGTGCTGGCGCAATGCCTCGCCACGTCGTGGCTGATCCGGCGAACGCAGTTGATGATCGCGCCCGGCACCGGGCTGATGGCCGGGGCGGTGCTGCTGGGAGTGTTGTCGGTGCTGACGTCGCTGCCGTGGACGGCCGCACAGATCATGCCGGACATCTTCACCCCTATGATGGTGCTGGCCTTCGCCCAGCTGGTGCTGGAGGCGGATCTGATGCGTGGCGAGGTTGCAGCGCTGGCGGGGATCGTGACGCTGGCGCTGATGGTGCATCTGAGCAATCTGCCGATCTATGCGGGGCTTTGTGTCACCGTGCTGACCGCACGGGTCATTCTGCATCGTGGGGTGCGGTGGTTCGCCCTGCTGGCGCCGGTGATGATCGGTCTGGTCGCGTTGAGCGGTGTCAATCTGGTCGCATCGGGCCGGGCGTCGCCCTCGCCCTATGGCGCGACGTTCATTCTGGCGCGGCTGTTGGGCGACGGGCCGGCACGGGTGGTGCTGGCACGGGATTGCGGGCACCGGGATTGGGCTTTGTGCGCGTATCGGCACGAGATCCCGCATACGGCGGATGCGTTTCTGTGGCGCGCGGACAGCCCGCTCTATCGCGCCGGCGGTCCGGTCCGGTTGATCGGGCAGACCAGGGCGATCGTCGCAGCGACTCTTGCCGCCGAACCGGGGTGGGTCGCAGGCGATGCCGGGCGGGATTTTCTGCGTCAGATCATGACATTCGCGCCCGGCAGCGGTCTGCGCCCCTGGTATGCCACCGCATGGCAGACGATCAAGCGCGATATGGCCCCCGATGCGGTTCGTGCTTTCGTCGCGAGCCGGCAGGCCCATGGGCGGCTCGATGTGCCCGATCTGTTGATGACGGTCGTGCAGGCGCTGGCGGCGCTCGGAATGGGCATGACGGCGGCGGTCGCGATCGCATTGCCGCTGGCTGCGTCCCGGCCCGCGCCGTGGCGCAGGCTGGTCGGGCAGGACGGGCAGTTGGTCGCGTTGGCCTGGATCGTCGGGCTCGCGCTGATCGGCAACGCGGCGGTGACCGGGGCCTTGTCCGGCCCGCATGATCGCTACCAGAGCCGGATCGTCTGGCTGGCGGTCATGGTCGGCTGCCTCGTCGCGATGCGGGTTCAGGCGGTGGTCCGATCGCGCCCGACCAGCAGGACCGCGTAGAGCCGGAACCGGGCGATGCCGAAGCGGTGCCTCCAGTCGATCAGGTGGCGCGCCCGATAACGCATCCCGAAATGCAAATCGATCGCGGCAAGCTGGGCTTCGGAGAAACTTCCCGCAAGGTCCGCCGGCAGACGATCGAGAAACCGCGTGACGGCGCTGGAGCGCGGCATCGCCCGGTCATCCGGTCATCCGATCGAGCGGAGGGATGGCGCGCAGCACCGTGCGTTTCAGCATGATCGGGCCGACCATGCCGGCGGTCATCATCGCCGCGACGAACAGGGGAAAATGATCGCCGTTCCAGGAGGTCAGGTGCAGCAGCACACCTTTGGTGAAGCCGATGAAGATCGTGTTGAACAGATAGATCATAAGTGAATACCGCCCCATCGTGACCAGAATACGATCGGAGGATAACCACGGACGTCTTACCAAAGAATGAACGGCCGGCATGGAAATGATGCCGAGCGTGATCAATCTGATATCGAACGGCCAGTTGTGGCCGAACAGGGCGATCAGGACGCAGCCGGTGCCGAAGGCGACCATCAGCGGCCGATGCCATCGGTCGATCCAGCCGGTCCAGCGCGCGCCGGCCGCACCGGCACAGATGCCGAGGGCATAGAACAGGCCGTAGCGGCAGATATCCGCAAGATAAAGGTGCCACGGCGGAGTCGCCCATTCGAGGGCGATGAACCCGAGCAGCACGATCCAGAACCGGTTGCGCGCGAGCCAGACCGCGATCGGTGTGGCGATCCCGAGGACGAACAACACGGCCAGATACCAGAGCGAATAGGCCGGGCTGCGCCCCGGGTTCCACACGAGGTCGATGACGCCCGAAAGCACGCCTTGAGGCGCATTGTCGACATACATGAACCGGGCGGCGGCGAGTTTGCCGAGGATGATAAGCAGACCCATCAGCGCGAAAGGCAGCAGGAGGCGGCGGGAGCGCGAGACGAGCAGCGCAGGCCATGCGCGCGGCGGTATCTCGACATGGCCGGCCAGTGCCGCAACCATACCGCTCAGATAGAAAAAGAACGGCATGTGGAACCCATAGACCGCACGACGCAGCGGCTGATACCACATAACATGCGCCGGGTCCTGCCGGGCGACGATATGGCCGAACACCACGAGCAGAATCGCAAGGCCCTTCGCGCGATCGATGTCCAGCCGGCGCATCAGGCGGGGCGGACGCGGTCCGGCGCGTCGGTCAGCACGCCATGGACAAAGCCGGCGGCGAAGGCGGCGTTGCAGCGCAGGGTCAGCGCCGTGGTGCTCGATTTCGGCCAGACCAGGAAGGGTGCCAGCAGGAGTGCGTGGCCGGTCATGCGCCAGGCCTTGCGCGCGCGTGGTTCGGCCAGCGCGCCGAGCATCACCGCTTCGGACACGCCGCTCCAGTATTGCCGGTCGATCAGCCAGTCCGGCCGGAGGCGTTCGCGGGCGATTTCATGATGCACCACCAGCTGCGGATTGAACCGCACCTTCAGCTGCGCGCGGCGCAGGCGGCGGATGATGTAGGTCTCCTCGTTCGACAGCAGCCGCACCCCGCGCCGGCCGAGGCAGGCGGGAAATCCGCCGAAACTGGTCAGAACGTCCCGCCGGAACGCGATATTGGCGGCATAGGGTTCGGTATCGGCAGCCCCCGGATCGTCGGGCTTGACCGTGTCGATGATGGTGAGCACCGCGCGCAACGCCGGCGGCCACCAGGCGGGCAGGCGGGACTGGAACTGCGGCAGGATGCTGCCCCCGATCGCCACCATCTCCGCATCCTGCGCGATCGATCGGGTGAGAACCTCGACCCAGTCCGGCGCGGGCGTCGCATCATCGTCGAGATAGGCGATCCACGCGCCGTGGGCGGCGGCGAGGGCGGCGTTGCGCGCCGCACTCAGCCCCATCGCGGCAAGCCGGATGTGCTGCGCGCCGAACCTCGCGCTGATCCGCTCGATCGCCTCTGCCTCCGCAGCGTCCGATCCGGAATCGATCACCAGAATGTCGATATCGCCACGCGGCGCGCCGAGCCCGGCGAGGCAGCGGGCCGTGGCATGGCTGCGGTTATGGGTGCAGATCGCGACGCTGAGCAGCGGCTGCGATGCCGCAGGGCGGGTCGATGGCTCGGGGCGGTAAGGGCGCATCGCAACATCCTGTTGACGGCGACATTCAATTAAAGGTTGTGTATCATGGCCTGAAATGCAACCGGATTGCAATTGAAATCATGTCGGTATCGGATCGCTTGCGTGGTCTTTCGGGGTTGCTGCTGCTGGCCGGGCTGATCGGCGGGGCGCGGGTCGTTACGGCACAATCGATCGGGGATGCGTTACCGCTGGCGGTGCCGGGGTTTGCGGTGGCGCCCGGGGTCACCGCCCTGTCGCGCCTGCATCAGGATGACCTGCCGGAAGGGATCGCACTGCCCGGACTGCCGCCGGATGTGAACCTCTACCCCTCGCTCGGCGCGGGGATCGGGTGGGACAGCGCGCCCGGAGCCGGTCAGGCGGCATCGCCGGTCGCGCAAATGCAGCCGAGCGTACGCATCGCCGATGCGGCGCTCGGCCTGGTGATGTATGCCGGCACCGATCTCACCCGCTACGGCCGCGATCCCGCGGGCAATGCCAACGACATCTCCGCCGGCGCCGGCATGATCATCCCGCTCGGGCCTGAAACGCTGACGCTGGGCTTGGCACGCGTCGCAACCCGGGATACCGCCCTCGGCCTCGCGCAAACCGGTGCCAGCGCCCCGTTCGGCGTCCGGGTCGATGCGGCGCGGGTCGCGCTGCGCCGCCCGCTGGGCGCGTTCGATCTCACCGTGCGAATGGCCGCGAGCCAGGCAGCGCTGAGCCTGACCGGTCCCGGGCCGCCGCTGGGATTTCACGGCCGCACCTCGTTCGAGACCGGTGCCGCGCTCGAGACTGCCGATGATGCGGCGCTCCGCTGGCTGGTCACCGGCCATGTCGATGTGGTGCGGTATCGCGACGCCGTGGCCGGCGAAGGCTTCGCGGATGGCGATGATGTTTCGCTGAACGCCGGTGTCGAGACCGAACCGGCGGCGGTGACGCGGCTGCGGCTGCTCGCCGGCGTGGTGCGTCAGCGTTTCGCCAGGGGCGCGGTGCACGATTCCACGATCCCGGTGGTCTCGGCCGGGCTGGGCTGGGCGCCGGATGGGCTGATCTCGCTCGAATTCGACATCACGCGCGATGCCGGGCTGGCCACCACGCTCGGCACGCCGGGAACGGCGGTCAACACCGCGCGCCTTGCCATCGCGGACGCCTATGCGCGAAATCTGCTGTTCACCCTCGCTCTCGATGCGCGCAGCGGCGTGGTGGCGAACCGGACGGCATCGGAAATCGACGCCACATGGGCGGCCAAACTCACCCTCTCGCGCAGCCTGACCATCGCACCCTCCCTGCTGGTCGCGCGCCGTCACGACCTGCCGGGCTCGGCCCCGCGCGAGGCCCGGCTGATGGTCCGCTTGATCTGGTCGCGATAGATGAAAAAACGCGCCGGTCGTCGCCTTGCCGATCATCGGCATCTGCGTAATAAAATGACCCGACGGCCAAAACGGGGGAGCGGGCATGAGCGGGTTTCGCTCGGCGATCGATCGGCGTTCGGCGGATTTCGCAACGAACCGGGCGGCGATGCTCGCATTGGTCGAGCGGTTGCGCGCCGATGTCGCCACGATCCGCGATGGCGGCGGTGAATCCGCTCGCGCCCGTCACGTCTCGCGTGGCAAACTCCTGCCGCGCGAGCGCATTCGGCTGCTGATCGACCCCGCCTCGCCCTTCCTCGAGTTTTCGCAATTCGCCGGCCACGGCATGTATCAGGACGCGGTGCCGGCCGGCGGCATCATCACCGGCATCGGTCGCGTCAGCGGGCAGGAATGCGTGATCGTCGCGAACGACGCCACGGTGAAAGGCGGTACCTATTTCCCGATCACGGTGAAAAAGCATCTGCGCGCCCAGGCGATCGCGGCCCAGAACCGGCTGCCCTGCCTCTATCTGGTCGATTCCGGCGGGGCCAATCTGCCGAACCAGGACGAGGTCTTCCCCGATCGCGAACATTTCGGCCGGATCTTCTACAATCAGGCGCAGATGTCCGCCGCCGGCATTCCGCAGATCGCGGTGGTCATGGGCTCATGCACCGCGGGCGGCGCCTATGTGCCGGCGATGGCCGATGAAAGCATCATCGTGCGTGATCAGGGCACGATCTTTCTCGGCGGCCCGCCGCTGGTCAAGGCAGCCACGGGCGAGATCGTGACGGCGGAGGATCTCGGTGGGGCCGATGTCCACACCCGCCTTTCCGGTGTGGCGGATCACTTTGCCGAAAGCGATGCGCATGCGCTGGGCATCGCGCGGCGGATCGTGGCGGGGCTGAACCGGGATCGGGCCGCTCATGCCACGGCGCAGTCGCCGCGCGAAGCGCCGGGCGCGCGTGATGACATCTACGGCGTGATCCCGGCCGATCCCCGCGCGCAATACGATGTGCGCGAGGTGATCCGCCTGATCGTCGATGCCGGTGAGTTCGACGAATTCAAGCAGCGCTACGGCACCACGCTGGTGACCGGCTTCGCCCATATCTGGGGCTATCCGGTCGGCATCATCGCCAATAACGGCGTGCTGTTTTCCGAATCCGCCCTCAAGGGCGCGCATTTCATCGAGCTTTGCACCCAGCGCGGGATTCCGCTGGTGTTTCTGCAGAACATCACCGGCTTCATGGTCGGCCGGAAATACGAAGCGGGCGGCATCGCCAAGGATGGTGCCAAGCTGGTCACGGCGGTCGCCACCGCGAACGTGCCGAAATTCACCGTGATCATCGGCGGCTCGTTCGGCGCGGGCAATTACGGCATGTGCGGCCGCGCCTACGATCCGCATTTTCTGTGGATGTGGCCGAACGCGCGAATCTCGGTGATGGGCGGCGGCCAGGCCGCCGCGGTGCTCGCGCAGATCCGGCGCGACAATATCGAGGCCAAAGGTGGCGTGTGGAGCGAAGCGGACGAAGCGGCGTTCAAAGCCCCGATCGCCGCGCAATACGAGACCCAGGGCCATCCCTCCTACGCCAGCGCCCGGCTCTGGGACGATGGCATCATCGACCCCGCCGACACCCGCATGGTGCTCGCCCTCGGGCTTGCCGCAAGCCGGAACGCCGAAATCCCGCCGACAAGGTTCGGCTTGTTCAGGATGTGACGATCATGAATGGTCCCGTGGAACTGACGATCGACGGCAGCGGCATCGCAACGGTCATGCTCGACCGGCCCGAGATCCACAACGCCTTCGACGACACCATGATCGGCGCACTCAACGATGTTCTGTCCCGCATCGCCGGCGATCGCTCGATCCGGATGATGTGCCTCGAAGGTCGCGGGCGCAGTTTTTCGGCCGGGGCCGATCTGAACTGGATGCGCCGGAGTGCCGCCTATTCGCCGGAGGAAAACCTTGCGGATGCCGAGAATCTGGCGCGGTTGATGTCCGCACTCGACCGGCTGGACATCCCGACCATCGCCATCGTGCAGGGGGCGGTGTTCGGCGGCGGCGTCGGGCTGGTCGCCTGCTGCGATATCGCGATCGCGGCGGAGGGCGCGCGGTTCAGTTTTTCCGAAGTGCGGCTGGGGCTGATCCCGGCGGTGATCAGCCCATACGTCGTGCGGGCGATCGGGGTACGGCAGGCACGGCGGTATTTCCAGACCGGCGAGGTGTTCGATGCCGCGACGGCGCTGCGGCTCGGCCTCGTGCACGAGGTCGTCCCGGCGGGCGACCTGGGCACGATGCGCCGCACCATCCTCGATGCGTTGCGCCAGGGCGGGCCGAACGCGCTGCGGGAAGCGAAGGCCCTCGCGAACGATGTCGCCGGACGGACGATCGATGCGCGCCTGATGAATGCGACGGCGCGGCTGATCTCCGAGCGCCGGGCCTCGCCCGAAGGGCGCGAGGGGCTGGCGGCATTTCTCGAAAAACGCACGCCATCCTGGCGGATCGACTGAACGAGGCATGATGTTCGACTCCGTCCTGATCGCCAATCGCGGCGAGATCGCCTGCCGGATCATCCGCACTGCGCGCCGGATGGGCATCCGCAGCATCGCGGTGTTTTCCGAAGCCGATCGCGATGCCGCGCACGTGGCCCTCGCCGATCGGGCGGTGGCGATCGGCCCGGCGGCGGCGCGCGAGAGCTATCTGGCGATCGAGCGGATCATCGAGGCGGCGCGGCGCAGCGGGGCGGCGGCAGTGCATCCCGGCTACGGGTTCCTCAGCGAAAACGCTGCGTTTGCCGAGGCCTGTGCCGAGGCCGGGCTGATCTTCATCGGCCCGCCGCCGTCGGCGATCCGCGCGATGGGCTCGAAATCGGCGGCGAAAGCGCTGATGGCGCGCGCCGGCGTGCCGCTGGTGCCGGGCTATCACGGCGACGATCAGGATGCCGCACGGCTTGCGGCCGAGGCGGCGGCGATCGGCTATCCGGTTCTGATCAAGGCCTCCGCCGGCGGTGGCGGCAAGGGCATGCGGATCGTGACGGCACCGGAAGAGTTCGCAACGGCGCTCGATCTGGCCAAAGGCGAAGCGCGTGCGGCATTCGGCGATGATCATGTGCTGGTCGAGAAATACCTGACCCGGCCACGACATATCGAAATCCAGATCTTCGCCGACCGGTTCGGCAACGTCGTGTCCCTGTTCGAGCGGGATTGCTCGATCCAGCGGCGCCATCAGAAAATCATCGAGGAAGCGCCGGCACCGTTCATGACCGAGGCGCAGCGGTTGACCATGGGCGAGGCAGCCTGTGCCGCGGCGCGCGCGATCGACTATTTCGGCGCCGGCACGGTGGAGTTCATCGCCGAGCACGGCGAATTTCATTTCATGGAAATGAATACGCGCCTGCAGGTCGAGCACCCGGTCACCGAAATGATCACCGGGCTCGATCTGGTGGAATGGCAGTTCCGCATCGCGTCGGGCGAGGCCCTGCCGCTGACCCGGAACGAGATCGAACATGCCGGTCACGCGATCGAGGTGCGGATCTACGCCGAGGACCCGGCGCGGGATTTCGCGCCCGCCACCGGCACGCTGCATCATCTGCGCCTGCCGGAGGCTTCGCCGCATGTCCGTATCGAATCCGGGGTGCGGCAGGGGGACGCGGTGTCGGTGCATTACGACCCGATGATCGCCAAGCTGATCGCCTGGGACACCGACCGTGACGGCGCGATCCGCCATCTGGCGCAAGCGCTGGCCGATTTCGAGATCGACGGGGTAGCGAACAACATCGGCCTGTTGCGGCGGATCGTCGCGGAACCCGCGTTCATCGCGGCCGATCTCGATACCGGGTTCATCGCGCGCCATCAGGCGGCTTTGCTGGCCCCCCCGCCGGATCCATCGGCGGCGGTGTTCGCCGCGGCGATCCATTGCTGGCTGCGGGATCTGCCGGCGTCCGATGCGCCGGCGTCCCCATGGGATCTGCGCAATGCCTGGCGGCTCAACGGCGTGGCGTTTCAGGATGTGGCGTTCGAGGCGGAGGGGGTGACGCATCCGGTGCGGGTCTACCCGGGCGCGGACGGCGCCTTCGGGTTCGATCTGGACGGCCGACGTCACGAGGCGATCGTCACGAGAATTTCGGATCGGCTCCGCGTGACGATCGACGGCGAAGTGTCGACCGTGACGGTCCTGCATCGCGACGATCTGATCACCGTATTCGCTTCGGGCCATCGTCATGCCCTGCACGTGGCCGATCCGTTTGCAGTCGGAACCGACACGGTCGCCCTGGGCGGACGCGTGGTGACGACCATGCCGGGGCGGGTCATCGCGGTGGACGTCGCCCCGGGTGACATCGTGGCGGCGGGCGATCTGCTGGTGACGATCGAGGCGATGAAAGTGCAGTTCCGCATCACCGCACCCGGCGGCGGCACGGTCGCGCGGTTGTTATGTGCGGTGGGCGATCTGGTCGAGGATGGTGCGGAACTCGTGACGATCGAGGCCGGTGATCCGTAGCGGTGGGTGGTCAGGAATGATCACCGGCCCCTGAGCCGCTACATGAAATTGATGCTTGACCAGGGATGGATCCTGATGCCCGGTCCGACTTGCAAACCCGGCCTATCACGATCAGACTAAGTCCGGTAAACTAAGTTTATCGGAGCGATCATGCAATCCTACAATATCCACGAAGCCAAAACCCAGCTTTCACGGCTCGTCGAGCAGGCGGCGCACGGTGAGCCGTTCATCATCGCCAAGGCGGGACGGCCGATGGTCAAGGTCGTGGCGATCGAGGCATCGGCCCCACGCGCACCTCAGCGGTTCGGCTTCATGGCCGGCCGGATTGCGGTGCCAGACGATTTCAACACGATGGGGAGCGATGTCATCCTCGACCTGTTCGAGCATGAGGGGTGAAACTCCTGCTCGATACGCATATCCTGATCTGGGCGGCGCAGGGGATTTCCTCGCTGCCTCCCGGCAGCCGCGCGCTGCTCGCCGCACCGGACTCGGAACTGGTTTTCAGCGTGGCCAGCCTGTGGGAAATCGCGATCAAGCACGGTCTCGGCCGCAATGATTTTCAGGTCGATCCCCGGGTGCTGCGGCGCGGGCTGATCGACAATGATTACCACGAACTGCCGATCTTGAGCGCCCACGCTGTCGCGATCGACGCCCTCCCGCCGATCCATCGCGATCCGTTCGACCGGCTTCTGATCGCCCAGGCGATGGTCGAAGGGATCACGTTGATAACCAACGATGAAACCCTCGCGCGCTACCCCGGCGATGTGCGGATGGTGTGAGCCGGGTGGGGACGACAAGGAGGTGTCGATGATCGACCCGATCGGTTTTCTTGCGGGCCGCGCCGGGCGCTATCAAGGCATGGGGGTGAGCCATGACGGGCGGGATTTCGCCGGCGTGCTGGTGATCGATCCGCCGCTCAATCCGGCGACGCTGAGCTACCGCTTCACCGCGACCGCGACCGATGGCGAGTTATTGCACACCGAAATCGCGTGCATCGGCCGCAGCCCGACCGGCCAGATCGAAATCGTCCATATCAGCAACAATATCCCCGGTCTGCAGCATTTCCGGCCCGGCGCGTCCGATGACGATGAACTGGTTCTGATCCACGGCAATCTCGCCGATCCGCAATGTTTTCGCGAAGTGGTGCGGCTGATGTTTTCGAATGAAACCACCGTGCGTCTCAGCTATGAATGGGCGACGCCGGGCGAGGCGATGGTGCCGCGCAGCCGTGTCGATCTGGTCAAGGAGCCTGCATGATCCAGCGTGTCTTCCCGACCCTGCGGATCACCGATGAAGCCCGTGCGCGCGCCTTTTATCTCGACGGGCTCGGCTTCGCGCTGGACTGCGAACCCCGGTTCGGCCCGGATTATCCGGTTTTCATGCAGGTCTCGAAGGACGATCTCGCCATCCGCCTGTCCGCCCATACCGGCGATGCTGCGGTCGGCGGCAATGTGCATCTCGCAGTGGCGGATGTCGACGCCTGGTACGCCGAGGCGATCGGCCGCGGGATCACGACCGATCGTCCACCCTCCGACCAGCCGTGGGGGCGGCGCGACGTCCGGTTTCGCGATCCGGACGCCAACCAGCTCGTGGTGGGCACCCGGATCGGCGCATGATGCCGCCGCCATCTTCCGCTTGACGGATCGTCGAAACGGCTCAAGCATCGGTCCAGGAGGATCTCATCATGAACGTCACCACCCGTATCGCCCCACCCCCCGGAATCGACGAGGCCGAGTGGCAGATCCGCTGCGATCTCGCCGCACTCTACCGCCTCGTCGCGCATTTCCGCATGACCGATTTCATCTACACCCATATCAGCGCGCGGCTGCCCGGCCCCGATCATCATTTCCTGATCAACGATTACGGCACGATGTTCCACGAGATGCGCGCCTCCGACCTGGTCAAGATCGATCTCGACGGCAACCGGATCGACACGCCGGGCCAGACCGGCAAACGCGTCAACGCCGCCGGCTTCACCATCCATTCCGCGATCCACATGGCGCGGCCGGATCTGATGTGCGTCATCCACACCCACACCCAGGCCGGCATCGCGGTCGCCGCCCAGCAGGACGGGCTGCTGCCGATCAGCCAGCACGCGATGAAATTCTACGGCTGCCTGTCCTATCACGGCTACGAAGGCATCGCCCTCGACCTCGATGAACGCGCGCGCATCGTGGCGGATCTCGGCCGCAACAAGGCGATGATCCTGCGCAACCACGGATTGCTGGTCGGCGGCACCACCATCCCCGAGGCGTTTCTCGAAATCTATTTCCTCGAACGCGCCTGTCAGGCTCAGGTCGCCGCCATGTCGGGCGGTGCGAAGCTGGTCATCCCGCCGCCTGAGGTCTGCGCCCACACCGCCAGCCAGTATGTGCGTGACGAACCGACCCACACCAACCATTGCGCCATGGCATGGCAGGCCGCCCTCCGCCTGATCGACCCCGTCCCGAGCGATTACCGCTCCTGACGTGCCCGGACCGGGGCAGCAAATCGCCCCGGTGCGCAATGACCGCCCGTCGTCTTTGTAACCGAATGTTGCACTCGCGCCCGCCCGATTGACGGCGGCGTGACGGATAATTAAGTTCGGCAGGGCAGGATGGTTGCCGTTTTCGCACGATCGTCCCTGAAGGGATGCCGGATGCCGCCAAGCGCCCGGCTTGCCAAAATCGGGTGCCACCCGATCATCAACTCCGCCGACATGCTTTGACAAGAGGTTGCTGATGCGTCGATTCCTGCCCGCCCATGTTCATCGCCGAAACCGGACGCATCCGATCGCCATGCTCGCCTGCCTCGCCGCGGTCACCACCGTCGCCGCCGAAGCCGCCGCACCACCACCTCCGGCTGTCAGCGTCGTCACCGTGCAGAAGCAGAAAGTTTATGAGGAGCAATCCTATATCGGCCGGGTGCAGGCGACGCATATCGTCAACCTCGTCCCGCGCATCACCGGCTATCTCGAACAGCGCCTGTTTCACCAGGGCGCCGACGTCAAGAAGGGCCAGCTGCTCTACGTGATCGAACCCGGCCCCTATCAGGCGGCGTTCGACCAGGCCAATGCCGCGGTCGCCGCCGCCAAGGCAACGCTCGCCAACGCCCAGGTCACCCTCGGCCGCTCGCAGGCCCTGCTCCACACCCCCGCCGGCCAGCGCTCCACCCTCGATAACGACCGCGCGACCGAACAGAGCGACGCCGCCAATCTGGACTCCGCCAAAGCCCAGCGCGAGACCGCCGCGATCAACCTCAGCTACACCCAGATCCGCTCGCCGATCGACGGGCGGATCGGCCCGACCAACATCAACATCGGCAATGTCGTCAGCCCGACCACCGGCACCCTCGCCACCGTCGTCAGCCAGAACCCGGTCTATGTCTCCTTCTCCATGCCGGCACGCGACGCGCTCAAGCTCCGTCACGAATTCGCCAGCGAAGGCGGGCTCGATGCCGTCGAACTGCAACTCCGCCTGCCCGACGGCCGAATGGACAAGCAGGTCGGAACCCTCGATTTCACCAGCAACGAAATCAGCCAGAATACCGACAGTCTGGCCATGCAAGGCACCATCCCCAACCCGGTGATCAAGGGATTGGGCGGCACCAGGGTCAACAACCGCGAACTCACCAGTGGTGAATTCGTCACCGTCGTCGTCCGCGCCAAGCACCCGGTGGAACAGATCGTGCTGCCACGCGACGCCGTCCTGTCCGACCAGCTCGGCGACTACGTGCTGACCGTGAACGCGAAAAACCAGGTCGTGCGCACCAGTATCAAGCTCGGCCAGACCACCCCCGCCACCGCGACCATCGCGAGCGGCCTGCCGCTCGGCAGCCGCGTCATCGTCGATGGCATCGAAAAGGTCCATCCCGGCATCACGGTGAAACCCGAGACGGTGAAATCCCCGGTCTCCTCCAACCCGCCGGCGCAGGGCTGAGCGGATGATCCCTTCCTTCTTCATCGACCGGCCCCGCTTCGCCATCGTCATCGCCATCGTCATCACCATCGCCGGCGCGATCGCGATGACGCGTATCCCGGTCGCCCAGTTCCCCTCGATCGTCCCACCGTCGGTGCAGGTCAGCGCGACCTACCCCGGCGCGTCCTCGAAAGTGGTGAACGACACGGTGGCCGAGCCGCTGGAACAGCAGATCAACGGCCTCACCGATGAAATCTACTATTCCT
>Ga0315298_1007418_pt1 | contig 14456 bp, 10 predicted proteins | sample WHS_1_MG_FD_203077 | JGI IMG/M metagenome (GOLD analysis project Ga0315298, IMG submission 203077) | Extremophilic microbial mat communities from Washburn Hot Springs, YNP, Wyoming, USA - WHS_1_MG | ecosystem: Environmental > Aquatic > Thermal springs > Hot (42-90C) | place: USA: Wyoming... | reverse complement strand
CCCCCATGCCTTGAAAACTCCAGGGGTTCGGGGGCGGCGCCCCCGACTCCAAACGGACATTTTCCCTGAGCAATTAGCGGTCATAATCGCTGAGCAGTAACATGGGAGTAAGGCCATCGGGTTGACTTTTCCTGCTGCCGATATATAGTAGCTGCTGTCCAACACGGTGGTCGTCGCGTTACCCACTTCGAAGCCTCGGTCGGAGAGCGGTCCCGACCGTTGATGCCATCTGCGCTGGCGCCAATCCCCTGGGTGTCTGTAGTGCTATTCGCGGTTGCTCGGGGAGGCATGCAATCTCCTCCCAGTCATCGCGCAGACGATGGATAATGCCGTGCCGACGATCTTCGACAACATCGAGCGTTCCCTTCTCCCAGCCCTGTGCGAGACCCTGGAGCTAGCCGACCGGGCCGACTTTTGCGTCGGCTACTTCAACCTCCGTGGCTGGAAGGAGCTGGACCGCTATATCGAGCAGTGGTCCGGTGGCGATGGCCACTGCTGCCGGCTGCTGGTGGGGATGCAGCGGCTGCCCCAGGAGGATCTGCGGGAGGCCATGAGCCTGGTCCGGCGGGACGGGGAGCTGGACAACCAGACGGCCATTCGGCTCAAGAGGCGAATGGCCCAGGAGTTCCGCGAGCAGCTGACCGTCGGCGTCCCGACCGACGAGGACGAGGCCGGCCTGCGCCGCCTGGCCGCCCAGATCAAGGCAGGCAAGGTGGTCGTCAAGCTGTTTCTTCGGCATCCTCTCCACGCCAAGCTGTACCTGCTGTTCCGTTCGGACCCCATCAACCCCACGGTCGCCTATCTGGGGAGCAGCAATCTCACCTTCTCGGGGTTGGCCCAGCAGGGTGAACTCAACATAGACGTCCTCGACGGCGACGCCTGCCAGAAGCTGGCCCGGTGGTTCGAGGAGCGGTGGGCCGACCGCTGGTGCATCGATATCTCTCAGGAGCTGGTGCGGATCATCGATGAGAGCTGGGCCCGGGAGGAGCCGGTTCCTCCCTACCACATTTACGTAAAGATGGCCTATCACCTCTCCCAGGAGGCGCGGGCGGGGATCTCCGAGTTCAGGATCCCAAGGGACTTCGGCGCGAAACTGTTCGAGTTCCAGACCAGGGCGGTCCAGATCGCCGCCCACCACCTGAACCGGCGGGGTGGTGTCTTGATCGGTGACGTGGTTGGCCTGGGGAAGACCCTCATGGCGACCGCTCTTGCCCGGGTCTTCGAGGACGACCAGGGGCTGGAGACCCTGATCCTCTGCCCCAAGAACCTGGTGAAGATGTGGGAGGAGTACCGCGACCAGTACCGTTTGAGGGCGAGGGTACTCGCCATTACCCGGGTCACGCAGGAGCTGCCGAACCTACGTCGCTACCGGCTGCTGATCGTGGACGAGAGCCACTACCTGCGCAATCGGGAGGGCAAGCGGTACCGGGCCATTCTGGAATACGTCCGGGCCAACGAGAGCCGCTGCATCCTGCTGACGGCCACTCCCTACAACAAGAGCTATCTGGATCTCTCCAACCAGCTTCGGTTGTTCGTTTCTGATGGTGAGGACCTGGGGATCCGGCCGGAGCGGCTGCTGCGGGAGCTGGGGGAGGCTGAGTTTCAGCGTCGCCACCAATGCCCCCTCCGCTCCCTGGCGGCCTTCGAAAAGAGTGAGTATCCGGACGATTGGCGGGAGCTGATGCGGCTCTACATGGTACGGCGGACCCGCGGCTTCATCCAGGAGAACTACGCGGAGGCGGACCCCGAGACTGGACGGAAGTATCTGCTCTTCGAGGATGGCACCAAGTGCTACTTCCCGGTTCGGGTGCCGGTAACCCGGCGTTTCAGGATCGACGACGGCGATCCCAGGGACCAGTATGCACGGCTGTACGCCTCGCCGGTGGTGGATGCTATCAACGGCCTCAGGCTGCCCCGCTACGGCCTCGGCGGCTACGTGGCACCTTTCCACCGTGAGTCCCCGACGGACGCCGAAGCCCGCGTGCTCCAGGACCTCTCTCGCGCGGGGCGGCGGCTGATGGGCTTCTGCCGCACCAACCTCTTCAAGCGGCTGGAGAGCGGGGGGCAGGCTTTCCTCGAGTCGGTGGAGCGCCACCTGCTGCGCAACTTCGTTTTCCTCCATGCCCTGGAGGAGGGCAGGCCGTTGCCGATAGGCCCCCAGGACGTGGGGCTGCTGGACAGCGCCCTCTACGACGGGGATGTGGACTCTGGGACGATAGCGGAGGGCCTCTTCGAGGAGGATGAGGAGGGCGCCAGCGGCGAAGCCGTGGCCCCCGCGGCTCTGAGGACGGAGAGCGACTTCCGGCAGAGGGCCGCCCAGGTATACGCCGACTATGCCGGTGTCTACCGCGGCCGATTCAAGTGGCTCCGGCCGGTCCTCTTCGCCCCCGAGCTGGCCGACGACCTCCGGGCGGACTGCGCGGCGCTGCTCGACCTGCTGCAGCGGTATGGCGACTGGGATCCGGCTCGGGACACCAAGCTGGAGGCGCTCCTGGAGCTGTTGGACCGAGTCCACCCGCGGGAGAAGATGATCGTCTTCACCCAGTTCGCCGACACGGTGCGCTACCTGGAGCGGGAGCTTCGTGCCCGAGGGGTGGATCGGCTGGCCGGGGTGACGGGCGACTCGCCCGACCCCACGGGCCTCGCCTGGCGCTTCAGCCCCGTGAGCAACAACAAGCGGGCGCAGATCCGCCCCGAGGACGAGCTACGGGTGCTGATCGCCACCGACGTCCTCAGCGAGGGGCAGAATCTCCAGGATTGCTCGATCGTGGTCAACTACGACCTACCTTGGGCCATCATCCGGCTGATCCAGCGGGCCGGCCGAGTGGATCGTATAGGCCAGCAGGCCGAGCGGATCCTCTGCTACTCATTCCTCCCCGCGGACGGGGTCGAGCGCATCCTGGCGCTGCGCGTGCGGGTGCGCCGGAGGCTGAGGGAGAACGCCGAGGTGGTGGGCACCGACGAGGCGTTCTTTGAGGACGAGCAGAACGACCAGGTTGTGGTGGACCTGTTCAACGAGAAGGCCGGCATCCTGGATGGCGATGTCGAGGGAGAGGTGGACCTGGCGTCATACGCCTACCAGATCTGGAAGAACGCCATCACGGCACAGCCTGCTCTTCAGCGGATCATCCCCGAGCTGCCGCCGGTGGTCTACTCGACCCGCCCCCACCTGCCAAGCCCAACCGAGCCAGAGGGGGTTCTTGTGTACCTCCGCACCGCCGAGGGGAACGACGCCATGGCCTGGGTCGACCGGCAGGGTCGGCCGGTGACCGAGTCCCAGTTCGCCATCCTCAAAGCGGCCGAGTGTACCCCGGACACGCCGTGCACCGCGCGCCTGCAGGAGCACCACAGCCTCGTCCAGAAGGGCGTGGAGCTGGTGTTGGCAGAGGAAAGACACCTGGGCGGGGCGCTGGGACGCCCAGGGAGTGCCCGCTACCGCACCTACGAGCGGCTGAAGCGGTACGCCGAGGAGGTCCGCGGCACCCTCTTCGACAGCCAGGAGCTGAGGCGAGCTATTGAGGAGATCTACCGCCATCCCTTGAAGGAGTCGGCCACCGATGCCCTGAACCGTCAGCTGAGGAGTGGGATCTCGGACGAGGGGCTGGCCCAACTGGTGCTGGCGCTGCGGGACGAGGATCGCTTGTGCGCCGTCCAGCAGGAGGAGCGAGCCCAGGAGCCCAGGATCATCTGCTCGATGGGGCTGTCGGCGGCCCATCCATAGAGTGCCAGGCACGGACCAAACTCCCCTGCCCCCTTCCCGTATCGGGAAGGGGGCAGGGGGCCAGGTACACACCAGCGGGAGGTTGAGCGGCGAATGACCATCGACTTCGCCCGCGTCCGATCGTGGCTCAAGGAGGCGCAGCTCCAGAGGCTGTTCACCCAGGAGCTGGGATGGGACTACCACACCCTCCACCTGGAGGTCCCGCTGGGTGGGGCTGTCTATCGGCTCTCCGCCTTTGCCCAGAAGCGGGGGGTGGTCGCCTTCCTGTGCGAGTCGGCCGACGGCCGGATCCCGGATTATGGGACGAGGGGCAAGATAGAGAGGCAGGTGGCCCGCTCGGTCCGGGAGCACCTGATCGTCTTCGTGGACGCGGATCGGGCCAATCAGGTGTGGCAGTGGGTCAAGCGGGAGGCGGGCAAGCCCACCGCCCGCCGGGAGCACAGCTTCCATCGCGGCCAGTCGGGCGATGCCCTGCTTCAGAAGCTGGACCGCCTCGCCTTCGCCCTGGAGGAGGAGGAGCGGGTAACCCTGCCCGACGTGACCGGCCGGCAGCGGGCGGCCTTCGACGTGGAGCGGGTGACCAAGAGGTTCTACGACCTCTTCCAGAAAGAGCACGCCGCCTTCCTGGGCTTCCTGCGGGGCATACCCGAGGAGGGGATGCAGCGCTGGTACGTCTCGGTGATGCTGAACCGGCTGATGTTCGTCTACTTCATCCAGAAGAAGGGTTTCCTGGACGGGAACACCGACTACCTGACCACGAAGCTGGCCGAGATGCGGCGGCGCGGGCCGGACCTCTACTATTCCGACTTCCTCTGCCCCCTTTTCTTCGAGGGCTTCGCCAGGAGGGAGTCCGAGCGGTCGCCGGAAACCAATCGGTTGCTGGGGAAGGTACCCTACCTGGACGGCGGGCTCTTCCAGCGGCACCAGATCGAGGAGCTTCACGGCCGGGAGATCCGCATCCCTGACGCGGCCTTCGAGCGGCTGTACGCCTTCTTCGACCGCTACCAGTGGCACCTGGACGAGCGGCCGCTGCGGGCCGACAACGAGATCAACCCCGACGTGCTGGGCTACATCTTCGAGAAGTACATCAACCAGAAGGAGATGGGGGCCTACTACACCAAGGAGGACATCACCAGCTACATCGCCCGGAACACGGTGATCCCCTTCCTCTTCGACGCGGCCCGCCCCGAGTGCCGGATCGCCTTCGAGGGCGAGCGCACCGTGTGGGACCTGCTCCGGGCCGACCCCGACCGTTACGTCTACGAGAGCGTCAGGAAGGGGGTGGAGCTGCCGCTGCCGCCGGAGATCGCCGTGGGGCTGGAGGATGTATCGAGGCGGACCGAGTGGAACCGGCCGGCGCCCCCCGAGTACGCCCTTCCGACGGAGATCTGGCGGGAGGTGGTGGCCCGGCGGAAGCGCTACCAGGAGGTGAGGGCGAAGCTGGCCGCTGGCGAGGTTCGCTCGGTCGACGACCTGATCACCTACAACCTGGACATCGTCCAGTTCGCCCAGGACGTGATCGAGAGCAGCGAGGGCCCCGAGCTGCTGAGGGCCTTCTGGCGGGCCGTTGGGCGGGTGACGGTGCTGGACCCGACCGTCGGGTCGGGTGCCTTCCTCTTCGCGGCGCTCAACCTGCTGGAGGGTTTGTACGAGGCCTGTCTGGAGCGAATGGAGGCCTTCCTGGCGGAGCTGGAGCGCTCCGGCGAGAGGCACCGGCCGGAGAGGTACTCCGACTTCCGGAAGGTGCTCGACCGTGTGGCGCAGCACCCGAACCGCCGCTACTTCGTGCTGAAGTCGATCGTGGTGAACAACCTTTACGGGGTGGACATCATGGAGGAGGCGGTGGAGATCTGCAAGCTGCGCCTCTTCCTGAAGTTGGTGGCCCAGGTGGAGCGGGTGGAGGACGTGGAGCCGCTGCCCGACATCGACTTCAACGTGCGGGCGGGGAACACCCTGGTGGGCTTCGCCAGCTACGACCAGGTGAAGGAGGCCGTCACCAAGAAGTTCGACTTCTACGACACCATGGGCCGCATCGAGGAGGCGGCCGGGGACGTGGACCGGCTGGCCGCCCGCTTCCGGGAGCAGCAGACCGAGATCGGCGGGCGGGTGACCCCGGCCGACAAGCGGGCTCTGCGAGATCGGCTGAGGGTGCTGGAGGAGGAGCTGAACCGGTATCTGGCCGGGGAGTACGGGGTCGACCCGGACGATGCGGATGCGTACCGCCGGTGGCTCGACTCCCACAGGCCCTTCCACTGGTTCGTGGAGTTCTACGGCATCATGAAGAGGGGCGGGTTCGACGTGATCATCGGGAACCCGCCGTATGTCGAGCTCAGCGCCCTCTTGGCATACACGGTCCGGGGCTATCAGTGCGAGGCGGCGGGTAACCTGTACGCCCTTGTGATGGAAAGGTGCTTCGGGTTGTGCGGCGGCTGCGGGAGGCAAGGCTTCATAGTTCCGGTATCCTCCGTGTCAACTGACCGGTACTTGCCCCTGCAGCGGATGGTAGGAGCGCGGAGGGTTCACTACAGTTCGTTTGACGATCGCCCGTCCCGTCTCTTCGAAGGCCTGGAGCACATACGTCTCACGATTCACCTAATCGGCCCGAGATCCGTGGGCTATCCCGCCTTGTCGACCCGCTACAACAAGTGGCATAGTGCCGAAAGGGCGACGCTGTTTGACAGGCTGGTCTACGCCCCGGCCCACCCTGTGCTGGTCGAGGGCAGCATGCCCAAGCTCTCCCACGACGCCGAAGAGGGCGTCGTCCGCAAGCTGCGTGCGCAGGGACGGTGTCTGTCATCATATTACCGCAGGGGCACGCCGCACCGAGTTTTCTACTCTAGGAAGGTTGGCTACTTCCTCCAGGTGCTGGACTTCCAGCCAAGGGTGACGGATGGGCGCGGAATCCTCAGGCTGCCGTCGGAGTTTAAGGAGTTGACCTTTGGCACGGCTACGCAGGCGGCCGTGGCGCTGTGTTGCCTAAACTCCAGTCTATTCTACTGGTTCGTAACGGTGTTCTCGGACTGTCGGCACGTGAACAAGCGGGAGGTGGATAGCTTTCCTGTTAACATTGACAGACTGGTGGAGCAGCCTTGGGGCAAGGATCTCGTTGGGCTGGGTGGCGAGCTCATGGCGGACCTTCGGCGGAACTCGGAGCCCAGGACCATGAGCTTCTCCCACAATACCCTGACCGTCGAGTGCATCATCCCAAAACTCTCCAAACCCATTATCGACGAGATCGACCGCGTGCTGGCCAGGCACTACGGCTTCACGGAGGAGGAGCTGGACTTCATCATCAACTACGACATCAAATACCGAATGGGGCGGGACGGGTCGGGGGAAGGGGAGTGACCCGGGAGGGGCCACGGCAACTGGTCGCCGAGGCCCAGCGGTTCCAGTCGGAGTTGGGCGACGTCGAGGTGAAGAGCGCCAGGGGCGGCACCCCGAAGCGGCCGTTCGAGCCCCTCTCGGCCTGATCCAGCCCGCCTGAGGGTGGGGTGATCCTCTTCGGGCCCGAGGAGAAGCAGGATATCAAGGTGGTGGGGGTGGGTGACGCGCAGCGGCTGCAGGAGGAGGAGCACTCCACTCGCAACGAGGTCTTGATGAGGCTGACGGGGGATGTCCACCTGGCGGAGAACCGGGGCAGCGGCATTCGGGCGACGATCGGGGAGATGAGGCGGGCAAACCTGGAGCCGCCGCGTTTCGAGGATGGGCGGGCCTCCCCCTGGGTGACGTTCCGGAACCACACCGTGATGGGGCCCGGGGCTATAGCCTGGTTGAACCGTTTGCCGCGCCAAGCCGTCCTGGGCTACCCGCCCGGCCCTCGACAGCCTTGCGGGTGTGTTCTACAATTGTGTCACATAATGTGACAGGAGGGGGCGCCATGAGGAGTGTCGGGGTACGGGAGCTGAAGGAGAGAACGAGCGAGATCCTTCGAGAGGTGTCGGAGGGCCACAGCGTAGAGGTGACCCATCGTGGCAAGGTGATGGCGCGTCTGGTTCCCCCGCCGAAGGGTCTCTCACCGGAGGCAATCGAGCGGGTGCTCCGTGAGGACGACGAGCTAATACGGGAGATAGGTCGCGTCCAGGCCCGGCCCATCGAGATGTCGGAGCTGCGGAGATGGTGACCGATGCCAGCCTCTGGGTGAACTACTTCCTTCCCCGGAACCGCTGGCACCGAGAGTCGCGGGAGTGGTTGGGCCGGCAACTCGAAGCAGGTCGGGCGCTCGTTGCCCCCGACCTGCTGCTGGCGGAGGTGGGCGGGGCGGTCTCGCGAGCGACCGGGCGGCCGGAACTCGGCCGGCGGGCGGTGAGGCGGCTGAGGGATTGGCCCGGGCTGGAGGTGGTCTCAGAGGAGAACCTGGCACTGGAGGCCGCCCTGCTCGCCTGTGATCTTGGGTTGCGGGGAGCCGACACCTTCTACGTGTTGGTGGCCCGGCAGCGAACGCTCCCGCTTATCAGTTGGGATGACGATCAAAGGGACAGGGCGCGAGCCCTGGTGCCCGTGGGGCGTCCTGGCGACAAGTTGCTCTGGCCCGATGGGGATCGGTAGAGCCGAAATCACCTTGGCGTTCTGTGCAAGCCGAGCGGCTATCTCCGATACCCCTTCAAGTGCGCGGACCGCGCACGCGCATTCCGCCTTGCCGCGTGCACACGGGTCCGCGGCACAGTGGAAGCGAGGCCTATGGACACCGTTCGGATCGGGCTCGAGGACCCACGTTGTCCGCCTTCGATAGGGGCGCGGCTGGGCCACGACGCGCCCGCCTCCCTCGATGCCCTGGGCAACCTCGACCTCTTGAGGCGGCGCAAGCTGGCCGTGCTCTGCTCCGTCAAGTGCCCCGGCGGCATCATCCTCCAGAGCTACGACCTGATGCAGCGGCTGAGACAATCCGACCTGGCGGTGGTGGGCGGCTTCCAGTCGCCCATGGAGCGGGAGTGGCTGGCGGTGCTGCTCCGGGGACCGGAGCCGGTGCTGCTCTGCCCTGCCCGGGGCATCGGCGGGATGCGTCTTCCGGCAGGGTACCGGCGGCCGCTGGGGGAGGGGCGGCTGCTGATCCTCTCCTGTTTCCCGGACGGCCCCGATCGCCCCACCGTGGAGACGGCGCTGGCCCGCAACCGCTTCGTCGCGGCGCTGGCCGACGACGTTCTTGTGGCCCACGCCTCGCCGGGCGGCAAGACGGAGCAACTCTGCCGGGAGCTTCTGGAGCTGGGCGTGCCGCTGTACACCCTGGAGGACCCGGCCAACGAGAACCTCTTGCGGATGGGGGCGAGGCCGGTGAGGCTCGGGCAGGGGGTGCCGTTACCCTGGGGCTAAACCCCCTACTCGTACCTCAGGGCGTCGATGGGGTTGAGGCGGGCGGCCCGGCTGGCCGGATAGATCCCGAAGAAGATCCCGATGGCCGTGGAGACCCCGAAGGCCAGCAGGATGGCGTCGGGCGAGACCAGGGTCTGCATCCTCTGGCCCCCCAGGTCCAGGCTGGAGATCAGCCGCGACAGCCCCGTCCCCACCAGGATCCCCACGGCGCCGCCGACCACGCTAACCACCACCGACTCCACCAGGAACTGAACCAGGATGTCCCGCCGCTTGGCGCCCACCGCCTTGCGGATCCCGATCTCCCGCGTCCGCTCCGTCACCGAGACCAGCATGATATTCATGATGCCTATCCCGCCGACCACCAGGGAGATCCCGGCGATGGAGCCCAGTAGGAGGGTCATCACTCCCATGATCTGGTTGGCCGTGGCCAGCATGTCCTGCTGGCTCATGATGGTGAAGTCGTCCTCCACCACCCGGTGGCGCTCGCGCAGCAGGTTGCCGATGTTCTGCACTGCGGAGCTCATCACCTGCGGGTCGTCGCTGACCAGCTGCACGTTGATGGTGGAGACGTTGTGGCCACCGCGGGCGGTGCGCTGGGCCATCACGCGCGATTGGAGGGTGGTGATGGGGATCAACACGATGTCGTCCTGGTTCCCCATCGCCTGGGCTCCCTTGGACTCCAGCACCCCGATGACCCGGAAGCGGATCCTCCGGTTGCCGAACCCCAGGCTGACCTGCTGGTCGACGGCGCTGTGGCCAGGAAAGAGGGTGGCGGCCACGTTGCTCCCCAGTACCGCCACGGTCGAGCGCGCGTCCACGTGCTGCTTGGTGATGAATCCGCCCTCGGCCGGGTGGAAGTTGCGGACGTCCTCATACTCGGGCGTGACACCGCTCACCCTGGTGTTGACATTGTTGCCCCCGGCGATGACCTGGGCGAAGCTGCTCATCTCCGGCGCCACCGCCGCCACCTCGGGGATCGCCCCTGGCTCCGCCAGGGCGAGGGCGTCCTCGTAGGTGAGGGTCGGGGCCGTGCCGGCACCCTGTCGCGCCCCGCCCTCCCCCCGAGCGGCGCCGGGCATCACGAAGAGAAGGTTGGTGCCCATGCTTCGGATCTGGTCAGTCACCATTGCCTGGGCACCCCTGCCCACCGACATGAGGGTGATGACCGCGCCCACACCGATGATGATCCCCAGCATGGTCAGGGCGGATCGCATCTTGTTGGCCACCAGGCTGGCCATGGCGACCCGAAAGCTCTCGGTCAGGTTCATCCCCGGTCTCCCGCGGCGCTACTGTTCACGGTGCTGTTCACTCATCTCGCCACCCCGTCGGCCTTTCTAGCCGTCTCCCGCCGCTCGTCGGAGCTGATGGTGCCATCGCGGATGTGGACGATCCGCCGAGTGTAGGCGGCTATGTCCGGCTCGTGGGTGACGAATATGATGGTGATCCCCTTCTCCTCGTTCAGCTTGAGGAAGATCGACATGATCTCCTGGCTCGCCTTGCTGTCCAGGTTGCCGGTGGGCTCGTCGGCGAGGATGATGGAGGGGTTGGTTACCAGCGCCCTGGCTATGGCCACCCGCTGCTGCTGGCCCCCGGACATCTCGGTGGGCTTGTGGTGCACCCGGTCGGCCAGCCCCACCGCCTCCAGCGCCTCCAGCGCCCGCTCCCTGCGCCGATCCGCCTTGCGGTAGATCAGCGGAAGCTCCACCTGCTCCAGAGCGGTACGGCGGGGAAGCAGGTTGAAGCTCTGGAAGACGAACCCTACCTTGCGGTTCCTGATCTCAGCGAGCTGGTTGTCGTTGAGACTGCCCACGTCCACGCCGTCCAGGAGGTAGGTGCCGGAGGTTGGCTGGTCCAGGCAGCCCAGTATGTTCATGAGAGTGGACTTGCCGGAGCCGGAGGGGCCCATGATGGCTACCAGCTCCCCGTCGGCGATCTCCAGATCCACACCGCGCAGGGCGTGGACCTCGATGTCTCCCATCCGGTACACCTTTGTTAGCCCGCTGACCTGTATCATGGCGTCACCACTACCGTGCGATCATCACTGGGCCGCCGGTTCGGATGGCGCCGCTGCTGGTGCTTCGGATGGTGGTGGCGGGTATCACCACCTGCTCTCCCTCCTGCAGGCCCGAGGTGATCTCCGTCATCTGGTCGTTGGAGGAGCCAGTCTGCACCGTCCTGGTCACGGTCTTGTCCCCCTCCATCACGTCCACCACTTTGTTCCGGCCCTGGGTTCGGACCGCCCTGCTGGGAACCAGCAGCACGTTGTCCTTCCGCTCCGTCTCGATGCTGAGGGCGGCGCTCATCCCCGCGGGCAGCGTCAGGCCCTGGGTGTCGATCCCGACGGAGACCTGGTAGCTCACCACCCCTTGGGTGGTGGTGCCGGCAGGGGCGACGGCGATCACCTTCCCCTGGAGCCTCGTGTCAGGCAGGGCGTCGAAGGTGACCGTCACCGGCTGTCCTGTCCTGATCTTGGTGACATCGGACTCGTCCACTGTCCCATCGATCCGAATGGAGTTGGGGTCCACCAGCGTGACCACCGTGCCGGAGCCCACCATCTCCCCGACGTTCCCGCTGACCGCTGCCACGATCCCGTCGAATGGGGCGACCAGTGTGGCGTTCTGTAGGTCGTTCTGTGCTTGCTCCAGGTTGACCTGGGCCTGCTTGACAGCGTTCCTGGCCTTCAGCAGGTCGGCGTCCTTGGGAGGGCCTGTCTTGTTGGCCAGATCCAGCTTGGCCGAGGCCAGGGCGCTGGCGGCCGCCTTGAGGTCGGCCTCGGTAGGGCCTGCCTTCAGCTGGTCCAACTTCGCCTGGGCCGATGCGAGGGTTGCCTTCGCCTGGTCGACGGCGTTCTGGGCGGAGGCCAGGTCGGTGGGCTGGGGTCCCTGCCTCATCAGATCCAGCTTGGCCTGGGCGTTCTTCAGGCTCGCCTCGGCCTGGTCGACGGCGTTCTGGGCGGAGGCCAGATCGGCGGCCGTGGGGCCGGCCAGCAGGTCGTTCAGCTTCTGCACGGCGGCGTCGTAGTTGGCTTTGGCAGCCTCGTAGCCCTGCTGGGCTGCCGAGTTGCTGGTGGTGGTGTCGGTGCCGTTCTGAACATTCTGATACTTGTCCTCGGCCGCGATCAGGGCCTGCTTAGCCTGGTTTACAGCCGCCTGCGCGGAGGTGATGTCGGCCTGGGTTGGCCCCTTCTTCAGTGCGTCCAGCTTGGCCTGGGCGCTCTTCAGCGAAGAGGTGGCGGTGTCCACGGCGGTTTGAGCCGAAACCCAATCGGCCTGGGTGTATGTGTTCTTCTGCAACTGGTCCAGCTTCAGCTGGGCCAGATCGAGGTTGGCCTGGGCCTGATCCACCGAGGCCTGGGCTGCCGCCAGGTCGGCGGCCGTTGGGCCGGCGGCCACCGAGTTGTACTTGGCCAGCGCGGCGTCGTAGGCTGCCTGGGCCGCGGCCCGCTCCTCCGGCGTGGCCCCGTCCATCAGCGCCTTCAGGTCCGCCTCGGCGTTGGCGAGGGCGGCCTGGGCTGTGTCCACCTTCACCTGGAAGGGCACGGGATCCAGCCTCGCCAGCACCTGACCGGCCTTGACGTGATCACCGAACGATACGTTCAGCTCGATCAGCTTGCCGCTGGCCGACCCGCTGGCGGAGAAACCCAGCTTGGCCTGCTTGGTGGCCACCACGCTCCCGGTGGCGCTGACGGTGGATACCAGGGAGCCTCTCCGGACGGTGGCCGTCTGCACGGCCGGTGCCGACCGGGACGCCGCTGTGGTACGCTGATATAGGGCATAGCCGACGAAGACGGAGACGAGGCCGACCGCCACGAGCAGGGCGACCTGCCGGCGAGACAGGCCTCCCGGGCTCAGGGTAAGCCCTCGCGATGGCTTTTGCGGAAGGGCGACCTTCATGGTCCGACTTTCCTCCAGCGGTAAGCAGATGGGTGATCGACGGATCGAGTACGGCTAGATCGATCGGCAGGTGGCGAGGTGAACCATCATCCTCTCCATTCTGCATGGCACAACTCTAGCCGGAGAGTGTTAAAGAAGCGTTGGTGGGCGACTAAAGGAATCCTAAACCATCGACGTAGCTCGTCTGTCGGATCGCTATTCCCAATTGGAGTCTAGGCGATGAGCGAGCCAACGATACCATACGAGGCCGGCGGCGGTCGAGCGGCGGGCCGAGATAACGGGGATTGGCAGCTTGCGGCCAGACGGTTCGCACTGGCCAGACTGCGCCTGTACGGGGTTCAGACGGCCGTGGGGCTCGCCTTCCCGTTTCTCTTGTGGTACCTCGGATGGGCGGGTGGGCTGGATGAGGCGCTGGCCGGGGTGGTCTCCCAGCGGTGGCTACAGATACTGCTCTTCGTCGCGGCCTACCAGGGCATCTCGGCGGTTCTATTCCTCCCCTTCTCGTGGTACGGCGGTTTTCATCTCCAGCACCGCTTCGGGCTATCGAGGCAGACCGGGCGCGACTGGGCCGTGGACTGGGCGAAATCCACCCTTCTGGGTGGCGTCTTCTTTCTGGCGGGCATGGAGTCCTTCTACCTGCTGATCGATATTCTGCCATCGGATTGGTGGTGGGTTCTGGCCACGGGACTGGGGCTGCTGGCGGTCCTTCTCACCTTCATCGCGCCGGTGCTGCTTCTCCCCATCTTCTACAGGTCGTCGCCCCTCGAGGACCGGGAGCTGGCGGAGAGGATCCGGCAGCTGGCGGAACGGGCGGGGACCAGGATATCGAAGGTGTGCACCATCGACATGAGCCGGCGCACGGTAGCGGCCAACGCGGCGCTGACGGGTATGGGCCGGACCCGAAGGGTGCTGCTGGGCGACACGCTGCTGAGGGAGTTCAGCCCGGATGAGGTGGAGGCGGTGGTGGCCCACGAGATCGGGCACCACGTTCACGGGGACATCTGGAAGGGGGTGCTACTGGAGGAGGCCGGGATCTGGGCGGGCCTTTTCCTGCTGCAGTGGCTGGTGCGGCCGGGCATGGTTGGTCTGGGGCTGGGGGACCTTTCGCGGCTCTCAAACCTCCCGTTGCTGGTCCTTCTGGGAGAGGTCGCGTCGCTGGCCACGATGCCTCTGGCCAACGCCATCTCCCGGCGGCATGAGGCCGCCGCCGACGCCTTCGCGGCCCGGCTGAGCCGGAACCCCGCGGCCTACTCGGACGCCCTCTACAGGCTTGCGCGGCAGAACCTTTCGGAGCTATGGCCGCCGCGCTGGGTGGAGCTGCTCTTCTACACCCACCCGGCCATCGGCCGGAGGATGGCACGGGTGGCCGAGGCCGAGGGGCGGTGACTCGGGGCTGCCGCCGTCCATGTTACTGCTCAGCGATTATGACCGCTAATTGCTCAGGGAAAATGTCCGTTTGGAGTCGGGGGCGCCGCCCCCGAACCCCTGGAGTTTTCAAGGCATGGGGGATAGCTCTGGATATCCTTACAGAT
>Ga0315298_1007417_pt1 | contig 14457 bp, 15 predicted proteins | sample WHS_1_MG_FD_203077 | JGI IMG/M metagenome (GOLD analysis project Ga0315298, IMG submission 203077) | Extremophilic microbial mat communities from Washburn Hot Springs, YNP, Wyoming, USA - WHS_1_MG | ecosystem: Environmental > Aquatic > Thermal springs > Hot (42-90C) | place: USA: Wyoming... | reverse complement strand
TATATTCTTCTGAATGCCGGCTGCCCTTTTTCGGGGAAGATATCGTTTTGATCCATACAGGCAACCACACAGGCGCCACAGCCCACACAAAGCCCGGCGTCCAGATAAATCATTTTTTCCATTGCTCACGTCTCCTTCTAAACCTTTTCAATCTTGCAAAGGGCGGACTTAAATCCGGGAAAACCGGAAATCGGATCGAGATAATTACCATCAAAAAGCAGGTTAACATCGGCTTCCGGATGGCCATGAAGCATGTGCACTACACCCGGTTGAACCATTCGGGTTATATTTGCTTTTACGACTATGGAACCTACGGGCGTTGTTATGCGAATCAGATTGTCCTGCTCAACACCCAGCCGGCAGGCATCTTCAGGGTTGATATCTGCCGCAGGATGATTGGGCCGTAAACTGCTCGTCCATGTAAGCCGAAAAGTCCTGGTATGAACGAACATCGGTAGCCTGGAACCGGTATTGAGAATAAACGGGTACTCTTTTGCCAGTTCCGGAGTGGCCTCCTTGCTCAACCCGGGAGGTCTGTATACAGGCAGGGCATCATATCCGGATCTTCCCGCATATTTTTCCAGCAACTTTGATTTAAATTCCAGCTTACCGGATGGTGTTCTAAATCCGTTTTTAAGATATTTTCTCTCTGGTACCTGAATTGGATTGGGTACAAACATGCCGCCGGGATGTTTTTTTAATTCAGCCACGGTAATGCCAGCGGGTTCGAGAATCCAGTCGACACTGGCCTCGTAACCGGATTGGAAGAGGGGATCATCCAGTCCCAGTCTGTTCGCCAGCTCATAAATAATATCCACATCGGAACGAGAATCAAATAAGGGCGGAATAGCCGGCTGGGTAAAAATAATGTAGCCCATATTATAGCAACGGAGTTCACTGCGTTCAACAGACGTACAGGCCGGCAGAATAATATCCGCATATTTGCATGTTTCCGTCATAAAGATATCTACGTTAACAAATAAGTCCAGTTGATTTAAACTGTCCAGCAACCCTCTCGAATCCGGCCACATCCTATAATTAAGGCCGAAACCGATCACGGCTTTGATCGGGTAGGGCTTACCCGAGCGAATTTGAAAGGGCAAATACATCGCCTGAGCCTCATCAATCAGCTCGGTCCAAACGGGAAACTGCTCCGAGCCAACTCTCGGCGCCATACTATTCCATGGCCTGGGTTGAATGAAATCATGTTCTCTGGTTTTGATCAATCCCGGCATATGAATAAAACTGGGCGGTTTTACCAGATTTCCACCGTAAATATCGTAATTTCCGGTAAGCCCTACCAGAGAGAAAATTGCCCGGTAATTTTGTACGCCATTTGTATGGTGCACTACAGGAGAAGCACTCGGCATAATAGCGGACGGTTTTATGGAAGCATACATTCGGGCAGCCGCCCTAATCTTCCCGGCGGGAACTCCCGTCAATTCCTCACCCTTTTCGGGTGTGAATGCTTGCACATATTCCCTGTATTCTTCAAAACCATAAGTATGGGTACTGACAAAGTCTTGATCATATAACTTTTCTTCGATAATTACGTTGGCCATTGCCAGAGCCAGAGCACCGTCAGTCCCCGGCCTGACCTGCAGGTGAATATCAGCCCGGCTGGTCGTTGGAGTTTCCCGGGGATCAACGACAATAAGCTTCATCCCTCTTTCTTTCCCTCTCAAAATTGCACGGGCATTACCGGGATTTGTGTGGAAGGGATTTGAGCTCCAAACAAGAAGGCAGTTGCAATTGGCAATATCTGGTTGTCCGGGCTGTCCAAACGTAAGTATCTGAGATATAGCTGTGGCCATGGCACAGGTACTGGATTCCGTCATATAATTGGGTGAACCAAAAGAATGGGCCAGTCGCTTGAGATAGGGCCTGAAATATTTAGTGTACCCGGCAAAGAAGACCACACTTTCCGGCCCCAATTCACTTTTGATGGAATTAAATTTTTCCGCAATAGTTGCCAGCGCCTCATCCCAGGAAATAGACGCAAATTGCCCGGAACCTCTGGGGCCAACTCTTTTCAAAGGTGTTTTTAAACGATCTTCATGATAGACATATTGTCGGGTAGCCGCTCCTTTTACACACAGGGTTCCCCTGTTATAGGGATGTGCTTCGCTGCCTTCCACCTTGATGATTTTTCCATCTTTCACATAGAGGTCAATGCCACACTGTGTCATGGGATCGCAAATTGTGCAGATGGATTTCCGTACTTCAATTTCTGTTTCTGGACCGGGGATCTTTCCTTTCAACATCCTCTGGATGTCTTTCATAATCTACGCCCGGCGCGGGCAGAGGAAATGCGCCGGCTAAGCCTCCTTTTTTAAAGTTTGAAACCGGATTGCAGCACTTTTTCGAACGGCAGCCTGAGTTATGGAAAAATTTTTTCATCTATGCTAAACACATTATAGTGTTTAAAGCACTAATAAGTCAATAAAAATATCCCATTTTTCCGGCCTTTATAGAGCGTTGGAAAGATTGAATGGTTTGTCTATTGACAATTTTCATCGGCCGGTTTAAAATGATTATGAACAAAAGTAGATCATCGGAACTGGCACCGGTTGTCTTTTAATTCTCCCCATCATGGAGATGGGGTTGTTCTGGTTGGATGTGCCGGCTTTTTCTATGGGAAATAAACAGGTCACGAAGGCCCGATTTCCTTTCTTAATTGACTTTTTTAAGGAAAGGGGTTTTCGTGGCCTTGTTGTTTTATAAATGAAAAATCTTATAAAAAGGTGGTATGTTTCAATGCCCAAATTAATTATCAGCGGTCGGGGAGGCAGCGGTAAGAGTACGTTGGTTACACTTTTGTCCCGTGTGCTGGGCGAAAAAGAAAGAGTGCTGGTTGTGGATACTGATGAGTCCAATCTGGGATTGGGTAGAATGCTGGGGCTGGAGCAGCCTGCAATGACTCTGATGGGATGTCTGGGTGGCAAATCGGCGGTACGTGAAAAATTGCTGGGTTCCCTGCAAAAGGGGGACGGTGAAGGGGTAGGTCTTTTTACCGGGAATTTAACTCTGAATAATCTGCCCGCGGAATGTGTGGGTGGAAAATGGCCGGTTTGTTACTTGCGCATAGGTAAAATTGAACACAGCATGGAAGGATGCGCCTGCCCCATGGGAGCGGTGGCACGTTCATTTTTAAAACAGCTGACGACAGCAGAAAACGAATGGGTGCTGGTGGATACTGAGGCCGGAGTGGAGCATTTCGGTCGGGGTGTTATGGAGGGTGTGGACCTGGTGATGATGGTGGTCGATCCCACCCATGAGGCGGTCTTGCTGGCCGGCAGGGCGAAAACGCTGGCGGAAGAGGCCGGGAAGAAATTTGTGGTTGTTTTAAATAAAGTGGATGAAAATACAGAACCATTTTTACGGCGGGAATTAGCTGCTACAGGTATCCCGGTATTAGGTGCGCTTAAATTTTCCAGCGGGATCAACCTGGCCAACTTAACGGGTGATTCGTTGTCGGCGGTGGATATGCAAGGTGAGTTGAATGAACTGGTGCATGAACTGAAGAAATTGATCGGTTAAACGCCGCTGGAAAGGAGAATGAGCATGGAGTTGAAGCCCGTCGGCACGATCCATTCCCCCTTCAAGGCTCCCGGTGAGGCGCCGCATCAAGGGTGCCATACCCAGGAAATATCCGTGCTGGAGATCTTTGATCAGTTCGCCCCCGGGTTGAAAGATGTAGAAGAAGCCAGCCACCTGATCGTTCTTTACTGGTGTGACCGGGCGGATCGGGAGAAACTGCAGGGACGCACGCCGTACGGTCCGGAAATTCGCGGTGTTTTTGCCTGCCGTTCCCCCGGCCGTCCCAATCCGATTGCCTTTTGTGCGGTGAAGCTGCTCAAGCGGGAAGGAAACCGGCTTTACGTTCAGGGGCTGGATGCGCTGGACAAGAGTCCGTTGCTGGACATTAAACCATATTCCGCCGGGGTGGATGCCCACCCCGAAGCCGGGATCAAGTGGTTTGAAAGAGTATCCGGCACCAGGGGGGTATAAAAGCGTGTTTAAGAAGGTGATCGGTTTATGCGCCCTTCTGGCGGTCATGATTGCCGTTTTGGCCGGTTGCGGGCAGAGTGGCGTGCGGCCGGAAAAAACGTCGCGGTCAATGGATAAAGTGACCGACCTGGCCGGCCGCACGGTAAATGTCCCCTTTCCTGCCGATCGGATTGTCGCCATCGGCCCCGGCGCTTTGCGTCTGGTTTGCTATGATGGCGCCGCGGGCAAAGTGGTGGGTGTGGAAAACGCCGAAAAACAATGGCCCGCCTGGACCAGGCCGTATATTATGGCCTACCCGCAATTGAAAAACCTGCCCGTCATTGGTCAGGGCGGACCCGATTATGTTCCGGATGCGGAAAAGCTGGTCGGTGTAAAGCCGGATGTGATTTTTGTCACCTACCTGGTGGACAGAACCCGGGCGGACGAACTGCAGGCCAGAACCGGTATTCCGGTGGTGGTACTGAGCTATGGCAAACTGGCCACCTTTGATGATGATCTATATCGGTCGCTGCAGTTGATCGGCCGGATTACCGGCAACGAAAACAGGGCCGATGCAGTAGTCGCTTTTTTGAAAAAGTGCCGGCAGGACTTGTATGAGCGGACCAAAAACATTCCCGCGGCCAGCAAACCCGGGGTTTACGTGGGGGCGCTGGGAATGAAAGGAACACACGGCATCGAAAGCACCCAGGCCAAATATCCGCCTTTCGTCGCCATTAATGCCAGGAATGTTGTTGATCAAACTGGCGGAACGGGCAGCTTGATGATTGACAAAGAAAAACTGTTGAGCTGGGACCCGGACATGATCTTTGTTGATGAAGGCGGCCTTTCCCTGGTGGAAGCCGATTACAGGAAGAACCCGCAGTTTTATCAATCTCTGCGCGCTTTTAAAAACGGTGCCGTCTACGCCCAGATTCCTTATAACTTCTACACCACCAACATTGATACCGCGCTGGCCGACAGTTATTATGCCGGGAAAGTGATCTTCCCCGCTCAATTCAAGGATGTCAACCCGGTGCAAAAGGCCGATGAAATTTACCGCTTCCTGCTGGGTAAGCCGTTATATCAGCAGGTGGCCGAAGGATGCGGCGGCTTTAAAAAGTTGAACTTTAACAGGTTGAATCCGTCGGCACCGGCGCAGAAATGAACGGGAAAAGGGAGCCGTTGCATTATGCATCAGCAGGCAATGGATAATATTTCAGATAGTTATTTAAAATATACGCAAAGAAAACTCCTGATCATCGGCCTGCTCATTTTCCTGACCGTCGTGCTGGGAGTGTATGCCCTCAATGCCGGGTCGGCGGACATTTCGCCGTTCCAGGTGCTCATGACGCTGCTGGGCCGGGCACAGGGGCGTTTCAGCGTGATCATCTGGAACATCCGGCTGCCCCGGGTGCTGGCGGCGGTGGTGGCCGGGATCGGTCTTTCCGTGGCCGGTTGCGTGATGCAAAATATTTTGCGCAACCCCCTGGCCTCGCCCTTTACACTGGGCATTTCCCAGGGGGCGGCCTGCGGGGCGGCCGTGGCCATTATCGCCCTGGGTGCGGGCAGTACCGGCAGCACCGGTGCCGATGCAGTAATCATCAATAACCCTTATCTGGTCACTTTCTCCGCTTTTCTGGGAGCGATGGCGGCCACCATGGTGGTGCTTTTCCTGGCCCGCTTCCGGGGGGTCACTCCGGAAGCGATGGTCCTGGCCGGGGTGGCCCTGGGTTCCCTTTTTTCGGCCGTGACCATTGTGCTGCAGTATTTTGCCAGCGACGTGCAGGTGGCATCCATCGTGTTTTGGACTTTCGGCGACATCAGCCGGGCTTCCTGGTCCGATCTGGGGGTTATGGCCGCCGTGACGGGAGCCGCGCTGTTTTATTTCATGGCCAACCGCTGGAATTACAACGCCCTTTACGGCGGTGAGGAAACCGCCGCCGGGCTGGGTGTGGACGTGGAAAAAACCAGGCTGACCGGGATGTTTTTAACTTCCCTGATCACGGCGGTGATCGTTTCTTTTCTGGGGATTATCGGTTTTATCGGTCTGGTCGGCCCGCATATGATGCGAAGAGTGCTGGGCGGCGATCACCGTTTTTTGATTCCGGCCGCCAGCGTGATGGGCGGATTGCTGTTGCTGGCCTCGGATACCGTGGCCCGGACGGTGGTCGCCCCGGTAGTGCTGCCGGTGGGCGCAATCACCTCTTTTATGGGGGCGCCCCTGTTCCTCTACCTGCTGTCCAGGGGGTACGGTCGCAGATGATTTTATCCGTAGACGGAGTGGAATTCAGTTATCACAGCCGCCCGATTTTAAAAGCAGTTAAATTTGCGGTGGCCGGCGGTGAGGTGCTCTCTATTCTGGGCAATAACGGTGCGGGCAAGTCCACCCTGCTCAAATGCCTGAACAGAATATTGAAGCCGCAGAAAGGTGCGGTTTTCATTGCCGGCGAAGCTCTTACCCGGCTGAGCAGGCTGGAGATCGCCCGCCGGGTGGGCTATGTGGCGCAGAAGTATGAGAGCAGCCGCTTTACGGTCTTCGACGCCGTGCTTCTGGGCCGTAAGCCGCACATAAAATGGTCGGTTGCCGCCGGGGACCTGGAAATCGTCCGGCGGGTTTTGAAAAACCTCGGTCTGGAGGAATTTTCCCTGCGCTACCTGGACGAGTTGAGCGGCGGGGAATTGCAAAAAGTGATTATTGCCCGGGCACTGGTCCAGGAACCGCGTGTGCTGTTGCTGGATGAGCCGACCAGCAATCTGGATTTGAAAAACCAGCTGGAGGTTTTGCACACTGTAAAAAAGGCCGCCCGCGAACAAAATATCGCCGCCGTGGTGGTGATGCACGATCTCAACCTGGCCCTGCGCTTTTCGGATAAATTCTTGCTTTTAAAGAACAGGACCACCTTTGCCTGCGGGGGGCTGGAAGTTATGACGCCGGAAAACATCGCCGCCGTTTATGGTGTGCCGGTGGCGGTGGAAAGGATGGGCGCGGTTCCCGTAATTGTGCCGCTGCCGGCCTGAACGGCGTTCCGGCGCCGGAGATGCTTTTTGTCATGGTTTCAAAAAGTCTTTCCTGGCTATTGCCTTCAACTGGCGGATGCGCTAAGATGAATGAAAAGATAATTTTGAATAAACAGGAGGGCCATTGATGGACGGGCCGGTAGTTAAAATTGCAGTGCTCAGTGAAAATACCGTCGGGACCACCCTGGGGTTGTGCGGCGAATGGGGGCTGTCCATGCTGGTGGAAACGGCCGGCAAACGGGTTCTTTTCGATACCGGGGAACAGGGCTGTCTGGTGGCCAACGCCGATGCCCTGGGCGTGGATCTACGGACGGTGGACGCGCTGGTATTGAGTCACGGCCATTACGATCATACCGGGGGGATGCGGGCGTTTTTGCGCCGCCGCGGCCGTCTGCCGGTATATGCCCATCCCGATCTTTTTGCCTCCCACTGCGGTTCTCTGCCTCACGAGCATTACATCGGAGTGCCCTTCTCCGCGGAGGAATTGAGCAGCCTGGGAGCGGACTTTCATTTTGTACGCACGGCGGTGGAAATCGTCCCCGGGTTGTGGGTGAGCGGCGAAATTCCGCGCAAAACCGTATTTGAAAAGGGCGATCCCCGTTTGTACTTAAAAAAGGACGGGCAAAAAATGCCGGATTCCTTTGCCGACGATATGAGCCTTTACTGCGTTACGCCGCAGGGGCTGGTGATTATTCTGGGCTGCGCCCACGCCGGGCTGGTCAATATTGTGGAGCACGCCCGCGCGGTAACGGGAATGAGCCGCGTTTACGGCATCATCGGGGGCACTCATCTGGGTCCGGTCTCCGCGGAGCAGCAGGCGGCCACCATTGCCTACCTGCAGCAGCTGGATTTACAATTCCTGGCCGCCAATCACTGCACCGGTTTGCCGATGGCCGCCAGGCTGGCCGGGCTTTTCGGTTCCGTATTCCGTTTCGCTCCGGCCGGCAGCGCTTTTGCTCTTCCCATTGTCCAGAGTCAATCATAAAGGGGGGTACGCGTATGAGTCTGGCCGAGGTGCGCAGGACGAAAAATATTTCCGCCGGGGCCATGGCTGCTCGCCTGGGTTTGACGGCCGCGGAATTGCTGGCTGTTGAGGAAGGCAGGCAGACGCCCAGACTGTGTGTGGCGCAGAAATGGGCCAATGCCCTGGGGTTGACTTTCGAGGAATTTTCCCGCCATTATTACGCCAAAGCGGATCCGGCCCAGCTGGCGGACTGCGAGTGTTTGGATTGTGCGCAGGGGGAATAGCGTGGTCGTGCAGATCCCGGCATCGGACCGGGTTTTTTTTGTGGCATAATGTGGTATAATTATCTCGCGACGATTTGCGCAAAAATTCGCGCCAGGCGCAAGGAGGAATGGTTCATGGAATTCTTCGATGCCGTTTCGGCAAGGCGGAGTATCCGGCGGTACCGGGAAACCCCCGTGGAGAAGGAAAAACTGACCGCGCTGCTGGAGGCGTTCAGACTGGCCCCGTCCTGGAAAAACATGCAGTGCTGGCGGATTATCGTGGTCAATGCCGCGGAGAAGGACAGGCTGCTCGCGGCCGTGCCCGATTCCAACCCGGGCAAAAAAGGTCTCGCCTCCGCACCGATGGCTCTGATTCTGGCGGCCAACCCGGCCGAATCCGGTGAGCGGGACGGCCAGGCCTATTATCTGGTCGACTGCGGCATCGCCCTGCAGAACCTGGTGCTGGCCGCCAGCGCGCACGGGCTGGGCACCTGCTGGATGGGCATCTTCGATGAGGAAATGGTCAAGTCCGCGTTCAACATTCCCGGGCAGTGGCGGGTGGTGGCCCTCACGCCGCTCGGTTATCCGGACCAGGAGCCGAACCCCCGGCCCAGAAAGCCGCTCACCGAGCTGGTTTTTGACGGAACCTGGGGCAGGCCGCTGCAGAGCTGAGCGAAAGAAGGAATAAGGCATGGACAATGGTGTGATCAACCGGGAGCAGGCGTTTTCCCTGCTCAAAGAATACAACAAAAATGAAAGCCTGATCAAACATGCCCTGGCCGTGGAGGCGGTGATGCTGCATTTTGCCGATTTGTTCGGCGAAACGGACCGGGAGAAATGGGGCGTTATCGGTCTGGTGCATGATCTGGATTACGAAATGTTTCCGGAGCAGCACTGCAAAAAAGTGCGGGAAATACTGACCGCCAGGCAGTGGCCGGAAGAATACATCCGGGCGGTGGAAAGCCATGGCTGGGGCATCTGCTCCGCTGTCGAGCCGGCGGCCAGGATGGAGAAGGTCCTGTATGCCGTGGATGAACTGACCGGTTTGATTACGGCGGCCGTGCTCGTCCGGCCGGATAAAAACATCCGGGAACTGACGGTGAAGTCGGTGAAAAAGAAATGGAAGCAAAAAAGTTTCGCCGCCGGGGCCAACCGGGAAGTGATTGAAAAGGGGGCCGCCATGCTGGGGATGGACCTGGACGAACTGATTGCCGAGACGATTAAAGGAATGCAGAAGGCGGCCGCGGAAATCGGCTTGAATGGAGAGGTGTAGCGGCGTATCCGTCCGCCTGGAAATTCCGCCCCGGGATGAATCGGGCTGTAATCTCCGCCCGGCAAATGGCTTTTTCTCGTTGACAAATTCGGCTTACCCCGGTATGATTAAATTGAAAAAATAATAAATTTGCTCAAAGTCGTTAGTCATTAGGGAGCCGACCGTATACGCATATGTGGTGCGTATGCGGCAGCTCCTTTTATTTTTTCCCTTTATATCCATACACCACGGGGTGGTGAAATTACTTTTCAAACCGAGGAGGCCCTGGAAAATGGCACTGGCCAGATCGTCAGCGGGAGAGGGTGCACTGGAAAGAGTCGGCCTGGATGGGGAAGGCCTGAATATAGAGCAGGTGGTCCGGGTGGCCCGCCGTTGTGCCCCGGTGATCCTGGAACCGGCCGCCCGCCGGCGCATGGAAGAATCGCATCAGATGGTGCAGAAGATTGTGGCGGAAAAACGGGTGGTCTACGGCATTACCACCGGTTTCGGAAAGTTCAGCAACGTGGTTATTTCTCCGGCCCAGACGGAACAACTGCAGAAGAATCTGGTGATGAGCCACGCCGTGGGCACCGGCCGGCCCCTGGCGGGGGAAGTGGTGCGGGCGGTGATGCTCTTACGGGCCAACACCCTGGCCAAGGGTTATTCCGGCGTGCGCCCTTTGGTGGTGGAATACCTGATTCGGCTGCTCAACCACGGCATCATTCCGGTGGTGCCCGAACAGGGATCGGTGGGTGCCAGCGGTGACCTGGCGCCGCTGGCCCACATCGCTCTGGTGCTGCTCGGGCTGGGCGAGGCGGAATACCGGGGCAGGCGCATCGGCGGCGCGCAGGCGCTGGAACTGGCCGGTTTGTCCCCGCTCTCCCTGCAGGCCAAGGAGGGGCTGGCCCTGACCAACGGCACCCAGCTCATGGGCGGCCTGGGCTGTCTGGCGGTATACGACGCCGAACTGACGGCGAAGACCGCTTCCATTGCCGCCGCCCTGGCCGTGGAAGCCCTGGACGGAGTGATCACCGCCTTTGATCCCCGGGTGCAGCAGGTGCGTCCCCACGCCGGGCAGATGCGCGCCGCCGCCCACCTGCGGCAGCTGCTGGCCGGCGGGGAAATCGCCGCCCGGAAAGCTCAGCCGCGGGTGCAGGATGCCTACACTCTGCGCTGCACGCCCCAGGTGCACGGCGCCACCCTGGACGCCGTCGACTACGTGCGCGGCGTGTTCGAGGTGGAGATCAACGCCGCCACCGACAACCCCCTTTTTTTCCCGGAAGACGGAGACGTTGTTTCTGGCGGTAACTTCCACGGTCAGCCGCTGGCCCTGGCCCTGGACTTTCTGGGCATGGCGGTGGCCGAACTGGGCAGCATGGCCGAGCGGCGCACCGCCCGCCTGCTGGACCCGGCCACCAGCGGTCTGCCGGCCTTTCTCACCACCCACGGGGGGCTCCATTCCGGCCTGATGCTCACCCAGTATACGGCAGCCGCCCTGGTTGCGGAAAACAAAGTGCTGGCCTCCCCGGCCTGTGTGGATTCCATCCCCACCTCGGCCAACCAGGAGGATCATGTGAGCATGGGGCCCATTGCCGGGCGCAAGGCCCGCCGCATCATTCGCAACGTGCAGCAGATCCTGGCCATCCAGCTCCTCTGCGCCGCCCAGGCCGTTGACCTGGCGCCGCGGCATAAAATGGGCCGGGGTACGGCCCGGGCCTATGAGGTCATCCGCGAGGAAATTCCCTACCTGGACCGGGACCGGGTGCTCCACCCGGATCTGGAGAAGGCGCTGGCGCTGGTGCAGAGCGGCCGGCTGCTGCAGGCGGTGGAGGATGCGGTGGGCGTGCTGGAATAAGAGCATCGGGCCGGGGCGCGTCCGCCCCGGCCCGATGGGTTATGTCGGCCGCGGCGATCCGGTTTGCCGCAGGCCGTTCTTTTTTGTCAGCAGATCCAGAAGAAAAGAGAATATAACCAGTCCGGCGACGAGCACCAGATAGCTGTACCACAACTTCCAGCGCAGGTAAGCGATTGCACCGGCGTGGCGGGCCAGCGCTTCCACCGCCAGAAATACGGCGGAGGAAAACAATATATAAAGCGCTCTCCGCGGCCAGCGGCCGGGGAGCCAGTTGACGAACAGCATGGAGACGGGGAGAACGTCAAATATATGCATCAGGGGCAGCCTGTCCCAGTAAAACAAACCGTGGGGGAAAGAGTAGAGTTTGTACGCGGTTCCCAGATAGTCGGTGAACATCTGAATGCCCACTCCGATCAGCCCCGGCATCCATAATCTTTTCATTCTTTTTCCCAGGAATAAATATGCCGTGCCCCAGACGGCGGGGGTGTAAATATACCACCAGAACATCGGATCACTTCCAGCTCTTTAAGAAAAATTTAATCCGGCGGATTTTCGGTCCCCGGTAGATCCTTTCCCCGCCGAGCAGGCCGAGGGACCACCAGATGAGAAAGGACAGCCCGGCGATATTTAAAACAAAATTAAATGTGTGATTGAAACCGTTTAAAAAAACAAAGGATTTCAACCGTGCGAAAATTGATGCTTCAAAAGCGAATATGGTGCTGAAGACCGTGACCAGCAGGATTTTATACAGGGGATTGGGTTGAACAAAATTGATGAACAATAACCCGCCGGCCGCCCCCCCCAGCAGGTAAAAGAAAGGCACCCCGCCGATGGGAAAAATGCCGTGGGGAAAGCTGTAATAATGCAGTTTGACAAAAGTATGGTCCAGCAGGAGCAGCCAGAAGAAAGAAATCACCGCCGCCGGCCAGATCTGCTTCAACCGCTCGTGCGGAATGAAGTAAAACACAATAAACCACATGACGATCATCCAGAGCAGTGAGACCAACCACCATCGTCCTCCGTACTCTATGTCTTCCCGGACTACCCATAATATTTCCCCGTATCGTTGAAATATAAGGAACAGCCGGTATTAAAGGAAATCCGGTTGCTGCGGGTACTGCTTCGTATTTTACCCGCATGCTGAGGGAAATTAATAAAAAATTATTGCGGAGGTCGGGGCATGAACATTAAAGAAATAATAACCGGCGGACAACAAACGGAAAAAATTAATTGGGGGGAAGCACTCGGCCTGTGGAACGTAGCCCGATTCAAAATAATCGGGTTGACCATTTCGGAGATTTTTCTTGCCCAGGCCAAAGATGCCGAGTTGAAAAAATTATTGAACAAAGGGATTGAAATTCTCATTGTGCCTCATATAGAAAAAATCCAAAAGATGTTACATGCTGAAGGTTTGGAAGTCCCGGCAGTCCCTCCGAGAAAGAATCTGGATGTTGTCGGAAAACAAATTGAACCGAACACCTATATGGAGGATGATGAGATTGCCAGTACCCTGCACGAAATTTATCGACTCGGCCTGCCCATGGAGAGCAATGCTTTGATCGGGGCAACGCGGGATGATGTGAGAAATCTCATCTGGGAGATACTCACAGAAGACTATCGGGGCTTTGATAAAATGATCAAGCTGTTCAGAAAAAAGAACTGGCTGAGCTCACCTCCCACTGTATAAGTCCGGAAAAAGAATTCCCGGCGTCGTGGTGCAGCCGGAATAGCTGTACAGACAGGGCTTTTTTCGAAATAGCGGGATACCACCCGGGGGGTATCCCGTTTTATATTCCGGACCGGTTTGACGGAGGTAGGCGGCCGGGCGCGGGCAAAGATGCGGCATTGCCGAACACCTTTTTTTAATCCCGGAAGGAAACCACGGTGGAGTCGCCGAATCATCTTATATCACGGAAAGCCATTCGATAATGTCGAATAAAAAGTTCGGTTTTTTGCGCGGGGCATGGCTTATCCGTTAAAGGGAGGGGGGCATCGATATGCCGCCAGATGAACAGATTAAGAAAAGCCGGGAAAGCTCACAGATTCGTTCGGTGGCCAAAGCGCTGACGATTATAGACTTCCTGGCCGCCAGCCAGGGGGAGGTGCCCCTGGCCAGAATCGCCGCCAAACTGGGTCTGGCCAAAAGCACTGCGCACGGCCTGCTGGCCACATTAAAAGATTTCGGTTATGTCGAGCAATCGCCCTTTACGGGGAATTACAAGCTGGGGATCAGGCTTTTTGAAATCGGCAGTATCGTGGCCAACTCCTGGGATGTGCGCGCCACGGCCGCCCCGTATATTCAGCGGCTGGTGGATGAAATCGGCGAGACCGTTCATCTGGTCGTGCTGGAAAAAGGCGAGGTCCTGTACATCGACAAGCGGGAAAGCCACCAGTCCCTGCGCATCGTTTCCCAGGTGGGCATGCGCCTGCCGGCGCACTGCACGGGAGTGGGCAAGGCCCTCTTAGCTCATCTCTCCCGCGCGGAATTGAAAAAAATCATCGCGGCCAGAGGCCTGCCCCGTTTTACCGCAAACACCATCACCGATGTGCAAAAACTGGAGCGGGAACTGCAGCTCGTCCGGGAGCGGGGATACGCGGTGGACAACGAGGAGATTATGGACAGCCTGCGCTGTGTGGCCGCCCCCATATTCGATCACAACGGCGGGGCGTGTGCGGCGATCAGCATATCCGGGCCGGTGGCCCGCCTGACCGGTGAAGCATTTGAGCGGGCGGCGGCCCTGGTCGTGCAGACGGCGGCCGACATTTCCACCGCTCTGGGATACAAACCCGCCTTCAACAACAGAGGTGAATCAATTGGAACTTAGGGAGTTTCTCTTCGCCCCTTTGGCCGGGCGGAGGTTCGCATTTGTTCTCGCCGCCCGGGAAAAGGGCATATTTTCCGGGGCGGACCTCCTGCTGCAAACGGCACGTGAGCTTCAGCTGACAGTCGAGTGGGCCGCCGCCGAGGGCGCTTCCCTTCTTCCCGGTAGCGCCGTCCTGCGCGCCGCGGGAACGGCCGAACAGGTCGCCAGGGCGGAAGAAACGCTGCCCGGGCTGATCGGTAAGCCGTCCGGGGTGGCCACCGCGGCGGCGGCATTCAAAGAATGCGGCAAAG
>Ga0315298_1007416_pt1 | contig 14457 bp, 18 predicted proteins | sample WHS_1_MG_FD_203077 | JGI IMG/M metagenome (GOLD analysis project Ga0315298, IMG submission 203077) | Extremophilic microbial mat communities from Washburn Hot Springs, YNP, Wyoming, USA - WHS_1_MG | ecosystem: Environmental > Aquatic > Thermal springs > Hot (42-90C) | place: USA: Wyoming... | reverse complement strand
TCCTTACAGATTCACCATAAGTATCTTCATCACTGCCTTCTCCATCAGTGCCTTCACTACCACCTTCTTCACCAGATTCACCTTCTTCGCCTTCACCTGCTTGCCATTCACCATCATCAAAATTATAGATCTCCCCTTCATCACCACCAGAAACAGAGAATGCTACAAAATCAATAAACTCATTAAGTATATCGTCTGATTCTAACAACTTCTCTGCTATTTCAGCGTCTGCAGTTACATAGCCAATTAATGGTGCAAGTGATACTGTAATCCTTTCACCATCGTTCACAACAACTACAACAGGCTCTCCAGCGTCTAATACATAGAATTCAAATGTTACAACCTTACCTTCACTGTCTACTTCAAAACCAATCGGATCTTCTTTAGCAGTAATTGTAGCATTCTGTCCTACACCACTGTCATTAATCGCATTTATTAAATTATTTATTTCGTCCCCATACACTTCTTGACCCACTTCAGTAGCAGTTATATCAGTATCAACAGGTTCAAATTCACCCATTGGCTCTGATGGTTCTACACCCAAGTCGCCCACATCTTGCTCTAAAAAGAGTTTATGCATTCTTTTACTAAGTCTTAATACTTCTTCCGACAATGTCTTTGACTTCTTTTTCAACATTTAAAACCTCCAAAAATTCAAATTCAATGAAACTTCATTCTCTCTAACTAAATATAAAATAACAATGAAAAAAAGTGCTTCATTCTTCGAACGAATCAAAAAGCGTCAAAAGGTGCTTAACGCCGTAAGCGTCTTCACCACCAAAGCATTTCCACAACGCAGGAAGCATAACCTTCTTCACAAGTCACCACCGAGCATCTTTATCACACTCTCTTCAACCTCTTTCAAGTGTCTTTTTACTTCTTTTTGAATAAAAGATTCACAGTCTAAAAACTTATTCGGAAGCGCTCTAATAACCAGAAACATAGCTAATGCACCGAGCACAGCACCAAGCACAAAAGCTAAAATTAACATTCTAATACCAAACACTAAATATAAACCCCCTTCACAAGAGTATCTATCTCTTTCCCACTACTTATCTTGTTGCTAATAATGCCACCCCTCATTAACAGTTCTACAATAGCTATCACATGCTTACATATAGCAGGCACTAATCCTACATTGATACTCTTTCTACTAGTCCTTCTTGGTGGACAAGAAATATTACCTTGCCACGCCTTCTTTGCCTTCAATACTTTAGCAAATCTACAATTAGAATCCATGCAAGTGCAGTACACTCTTACTTCACTATCTGTAGGTAAGAACTGAAACCAAAACTCTTCTTCAGTCTTTGAGTCGATACCTTTCACTGGTGTATATTCATCAAACTCGTGGCTCATATCAACATGCATAAAGATTATTTTAGCATTGTACACTTTAGTAGCTTCTGTCTCACTTCTTACCTTTGCTGTAAACATGAGCTCTTTAGTACCCCAGTAAGGATACATTCTTAAGTCAGTAATATGTGACACGATATCTTCACCGTGCTCGTGTCTATCTACCACACCAGGTTGAATTATCTTATACTTAATGGCACCCTTATACAGCACGTCTAACGACATGCCTTCATACAAATCTTTCAAAAGGTCTTTCAAGTTTACTACAAAACCTTCTTCTGCCTCTTCATCTTCATACACCATTGTATCAACTTTCTTCGTTCCCCACTTTGTTATTACATCAAACAAATCAAACCATTTATCTCTTTCATTGCCTGCTCTTTCGCCTACCCTAAAAAGCCAGCACTTATTCTCATTCGGCTTCAACTCTTCATCACTATCTTGAATAGCTTTGATTATTGCATCTTTGCTTAACCCAGAATGCTCAAATGCTACAAACCAATGGTCATCACCTATGTCTACTATCCACATTCTTGATGCATTCTTATCCTTACAAGCTTTATCTACATTATCACCAAGCCATTCCATTAAACCATCTTCAGAACCAGTATTAATCTCTGACATCAAATCGTTTGGAAATTCTAAACCTACTTCATTAATTACATCTTCAGATAAACCAGTGTATATAAAAAACTCTCTCTTCAATTCATCAGCTGAAAAGAAATCAAGTGCATTATTATCAATTGTAAGCTTCCTGATTGAACTATCAAACGATGGAATCACACCAATGTCATACTTCAAATACTCTGCATAGAATACCTTGCAAAAGTTTACTACTTCCTTTCTTAATGTGGATTTATCCATCGCTTTCTTCCCCTTCAACTGCTCTAACCTTACCAGATTTAATTTGCCCCACCAACCACTCAACCATGTTGCCATTTTCATTCAGTTTACTTGTGTCTAATCCTAGCTTCTCCCATTCACTTGGCTCTACTATTCTAACCCAGAAATCATAGTCAATGCTTTCAGAGTTATCATACAACCAGTCAATAACTTCTTGCGTATGTTTCAACAACTCTTCTAAAAACAAGTCATACTGCACTGATTCATCTAAACCTACTTCATAATATCTCTTCTCTACAAGTGCATGTGTGCACGCTGACACCACAGAAATAAGAAACTCAAGGTTCTCCGTTACCTTTCTTAAACCCAGCGATGAAGAACCGCCTCTCTCTTTCTCTTTATCCTTCTCCGTTTGATATGTCTTCATTAAAGTAGCTGGCTCTCTTGTAGCCAAGTATCTACCTAAATTCCTGTGCATTCTCTTGCCTTGAGTACTTCTATGAAACTTACGAATACCCTTCATATAGTCATGTCTATGTTGTCTCCAATTCTGCTTCTGTGCTTGGCTCTTTTCCCAATCAACCATCTGCTCTTCAAGTGAAAGCTTCTGCTCCAAAAACTCTTCTAATGTCTTACCGCTATCTAAAAACTCAAATCTGAAAAGATTCTCATCATCTGGATTCTTAAACTTTATCATACTTCGCCCTCTTCACCGCCTTGTTCACCTTCTTCTTCGTTACCAGTAGGATTACCACTTGCACTACCTTGCGAGCCACCACGAGCATTCTTTGAGCCTTCTGGTGCCTTTGTATCTCCAAACATATCTTGCTCTTCATCTGCAAATAATTCATCTTCATCTTCAGCGTCCCATTCTGGCTTTCTATCGTTGCTTGCAAGGTCATCACCGTCTGACACTTCCTGCTCACCGATAATAACACCATCAAGTCCAACCATACCCAAGTAAGAATCCACAAAGTCAAGTAGCTTAGTGTTATTTACTTTACCGCCCACACCAGAAGCTAACGAGCCCACTGTATCCACTGCAGTTTGGACTACACCCAACATTCCATCCATAAAGTCAAGCTTATCTAACTGCTCAACACCTATGACAGAGTTTCTAAATCTTATATCAATATCCGAAGGCACAAAGCTTACATTCTTCAGTCTGCATTCTATATTCACTAACTGCATTAAGCCATCTCTTATCGCTCTCTGAACACTACCAATTCTCTTCACATACCTACTAAAACTCTTCAATACATCAAGCTTACTTGTGTTCTCATCACTTCCAAACAGGAAGCTGTATGGCACGCCTAATGTAGCGCACAGTGTCTTCTTCAAATCACCCATTACATCTAATGCAAATGATTCATCAAGTCGCGGGTCTGCCAGCTGTGTTACTCCCTTCTCATCTCCCCACACTGGAACTACTTTATATCTACCAACAGTATCAATTACATCAGCAAGGCTAACCCTTCCCATCTTATCCACAGCAGAATAAACGTTAAACAATTCTTGATACTTCTTTGCTACCTGCCATGCTCTTTCCTGCGGTGTCTCTGGTGGTACTTTTACACCAATTACAGTAGTAGCATTCAGCTTCTGTACAGCAAACACTGGATAAAATACTGTAAGCACATACAAAGAATTCAATAAATCCCATACACCCCAAAACAGTGGTTTACCTATTCTCACATACTCTGACCACGGTGTACCACCTGATACTTTACCCAACGCATTAGCATTTATCTTAATCTTCAGCTTTCTTGGATTAACAGAAAAATGCAAGAATTTTACATACTCATCTATCTTCTCTTCGGTACCGCTTGAAGTATCCACAGCAAACACAGGTTTAGAAGCCTTATACAAAACTACAACCTTCTTCTGGTCTACATCATCTTCAAGCGACAACACTTCATTGCCGTCAGTTACTACCCTAACAATATAGTCACCATATGCTATTACATCTTCAGCAATACTGGATATAAAGCTATCTATATCTAACTTCTCCTGTAAATGCTCTATGATAGGCTTCAAATACTCATTTGTAGTAGTTATATCAACCACATTGTTAGTGACTGGATCTACATTGAGTACATCATCAAACAGCATGTTCACTATCATCTGATGAAAAAATGTATCTTTGTAAGAATCAACCATATCAACGATTTTAGCTTTCTCTAACGCCACTGATTCAAATAAAGCAGATATTGCGTATCTACCTTCTCTGCTCTGCACATAATTATAAAATTCTGAGTCTGACTTCAACTCTGCTTGTATCTGATCATAGACATGAGTTGGCTCTTGATCACCAGTCATTACTTGTGTATTTCCACCTACATCAACACCAACAAAAGACCAGAAACGTTCTAAAATGTTCACTTCTTCCTCCTACACTAAATATAAAACAGCAATCAAGTAAAAAGCTTCATTCATTCAATATAATAACCTATCTCGTAGTATGCTCTTTCTACCTTTCTTACATAAGCAGTAGAAAAGTTTTTATTACCGCTGTGATACATTCCCACTGCTTGCCACATTCCATATCCTTTACTAAGATAGTATTTAATAATAAAAGCGCCCGCTTCTACATTATGCTTTGGCATAAGCAACTTATTAACACTAAAACCATTCTTTGCCAATTCATTAAACCAACAGCTATTGATCTGCATTAGACCAATATCATATGAACCATTATTGTTAACATGAATAGCAGATGGCTTAAACTCGCTTTCTACCTTCGCAACAGCCCAAAGTAATTTATAGCTTATCTTATACTTTACACTTGCATGATAAAATGCTTCCTGAACTGTTCCAGCCTTCACTGAAACATTGAAAAAGAAAAGAAAGATTAATACCAATATATACCGCAATAGTGCACCTCCACAACTACACCAGTGTCCCTCTGACACCATTCGGCTTGAAGTTCATCCACACGCTTTCTACTCTATATTGACTTCCATCACTCTTCTTCACACGTGCGCAAGACATTACAGTTTTCTTATCCACCCTATACCAACCAGTCTCTTCAAGTCTCTTGTAGATTGAGTTAACATAACCAGAAAGCATCACTTTAGATTTCAAACTCAAGCAAATATCCACCAGCACATTATGATCATCGTTTGATAATTCATTCGTATACACACCCATACTACTTTCTCTTGTCTCTTCAACATAAGGTGGATCAAGAAATACTAAAGTATTCTCACTATCATGCTTTAATACGACATCTTTCCAGTCGCCACAGAAAACCTGCGCATTACTTAATCTCTCATGAATCCTCAGCAAACCAAACTTAGCCGATTTAAACCTACTGCCCATATTAGATTTAGGACCACTTACAAATGTATCCCCTAAGTTACCTGCAAGCGAGTGTCTATTCACATAGAAAAAAGCCACTGCTTTATCCACCAAGCTTGCATTCTTGTCATTCAGTACTGCTTGCATTTCATCATAAATCTTTGAATGTGGTCCCAGAAACCACACCTTCTCAACAAACTCTTTAAACAAATTCTTATCAGACAAAACCTTAAACAGTGCATATACTCTGTCATCAATATCATTGATTGCTTCAACTTCTGCTTTTGGCTTATTGAAAAATACATGCCCCGCACCAAAAAACGGTTCAACGTAGCATTGGTGCTTTGGCATCATTGATATAATCCATTTAGCAATCCTGAACTTACCACCAACCCACCAAAGCGGTGATGTAATGTTACCTTTACCTTCAGTCTTTTGAACCTCTTCAGCGACTAACTCATTCAAGCTAAAACTCATTACTCACTTCACCTTCACAATGGACAATGTATGTGCAACACACTTGCTGCATAGTCTTGTCCCCTATGTAACAAAATCATTGTCTTATTCATTAGAAAATCAACATCTTTTTGTTTATCTTTTCCGTTGCTTAACCATCTTGCCATGTCAATAAACAGTGCTGCATTGCTCACATAGAAGTTAAATTCATTCATCTGCTCTTCTGTGTACTTACTCTCATCATACTGCGATAAAAAGCAGGTCATGAACTTCTGTAAATGAGCGTCCATCTGTGCAATCTTCTGCTGCGAAGACATCGCTCCTGCTTGGACATTAGATACTCCAGCCACTGAAAGTAACATAGAAACACCAAGTAAAACTGAAAGAAACCTTCTCATAAGAACCTCCTAAAGTAAATTTTATTCTTCAACTCTTCACTTTGCTTTCACTGTTCTACTGCTCTTCGGTGGCATACTCACCACTACATCAGAAGAAGGCAAATCCAACATACCGACAAAATCTAAATTGCCGTATAAGCCGTCATACTCTAACCCATAGCCCACAAAATACCTATCATCCACTTCAAAGCAGTAGAAGTCTGGATTCAATACCTTTGCACTACTGCTCTTGTTAAGCATTACTAAACTAACAATCTTGTTACTTGTTACCATGCTCTTCAATGTATTCACAGTATACTTCAAATTCCTACCACTATCACACACACCATCAACAACTAATGTATAAGCGTCTGATATACTATCTACTATCAACTTGTTCTCATAATCAAACTCTTCAAACTTATCACCGCCAAAGCCGTATCGATATAAACCAAATCTATCGATTATAATCTTTCTATTCTTACTGCGAATTTCATCTACAATCACATCAGCAAAGTAGCGTCCTTCATTCTTCACATAGCATACATTAAGAAGCATACCAGGTACCAAGTCCAAACCTTCAACAATCACCTTCACTGCACTCTTAATATGATCTTTAGATAAGTAAGGAACAACTTTTAATTCATTCAACTGTTAATACCTCCTAAACGTAAACCGTCAGTGTATTATACTGAAACGATTCAGCACGTTCAAAGGTGCTTGGTTATATTTTGTTCTAACAGTTGGTTAGCCCACAAAATACAACCAAGCTACAATTTTATTTTCTAATCCGAATAGTAGCCATGATCATCTACACCCACGATTCTATTCACCTTGTTAAACACCATTCATCAGATTTAACAAAGTTTCCGTTTGCCTGCTCCGTATCCTGCCCACAACGGGGTGCTGCAGTGGGCAGTGAGGCGTAGTAGCTGTTGAGTATGGCTTTTATTTGGTGCTTATTAAGCTTCTTAGGAACTAATCTGCCGTACTCATCGATATTGTGGAGCTTAGACCTCAGAACATCTGAGGTGTATCTTAGTTCTAAGTTGTCCGCTGCGTTTGAGTCTGCATTAGACTCATAACCGCAGTTAACACACTTAAAGCTTTCTTGTGTTTTTCTGTTGTCTCTTGAGATATATCCGCATTTAGGGCAAGTTTGAGAGGTATAGTGACTTGGAGTTATGTGAACTCTTATGCCGTGTTTTTCGGCTTGGCGTTTGAGTAAGTCTTTAACTTTGGATAAATGTAAAAGCTTGGATAACCTTGCATACTTTATGTCAAATTCTTCATTAATGCCGAATTTGCCAGATAACAATAGATTTTCTATTACTATGTCGGTTATGTTTTGAGAGTTTAAATATTGAATGAGCTTGTGGATTAACAAAGATACATACCACTCCAACTGTCTATGTATCTTTTTAAGTTTTTGTAGCTGTCCATTGGTTAGGTTTTGATAGCCTATTTTGTCTAACTCCTTGAGTGCTTTTACTGTGTTCTGCATGTAGTTTCTATCATAATCAAGAGTATAGCCGTTTGATAGCACAGCAAAGTTGTTCTTTAGGTTTAAATCCATACCTACAACCTTGTTAAAAGGCTTAAAATGCGGTTTATTAACTTCGCAGGTGGTGGCTATATTGATTTTGGAGTTGTTCTTGGGTGAAAGGTTTATGTAAAACTCTCTGGCTGTAAGCTTTTTATTATTGTGGTAAAAGTCATTGTGCTGCAATGGTAGTCTATACTCTATACCACTTGATCTCATTCTAAATACAAACCAGTACTGATAAAACTTATTGTCATGCATGTAGTCTATTCTGGCTTTATTGATATTGCAATCTAGTATGAGTGAGCTGTGTTCTTTGAACTTTATGAGCTTGAGCTTGGAGAGAAGCCTTTGCTGTTTGCTGTAAGCAAGTTTAATTATCCTATCTATCAAGCCTTTAGACTCATAGTATTCATAGAGAGCATAAATAACTTCATTGTGCTTGAGCTGATCTTTTAGGTTTTTGGTGTGGTCTAGGTAAATAAGATACTTTATAAACTTTGTAAGGTCAGTTGAGCGGTATTTAATCCCAAAGAGTTTAGTATCGCCTTTTTTGTGGTATTTGGTATCTTTGGAGTAGTACTGGATTATCATTTTGTCCTGCAGCTTTATGTTTAAGTTCTGCATGTGTTTTTTGAGTGAATTGTAGTATAGGTCAACAAGAATAGAATGTTCTTTTTGGATATTCCAAGCTAATAAGATATCACTTTTTATTATTTTATAATTCTCTTTCAGTTCTTTAATGCCAGACGAAGAAAGCAAAAACTGCCTATGGTCGTATATATATTGAGAGAGTTGATTCTTAATGTTAGATGCAGTATGGAGTAAATGTTTTATGTTAGTTTCTTTGATGTGGTTGTGATATTTGGAAGTAAACACAAGAGAGTTAACTAAAAGCTTTTCTTCTATGGTTTGTGTCTGACTATCTTTAGCTTTCTTTCGCAGGTTAGCTCTCAAGTTAGGACTCCATTAAATCATTAGAAGTCTCTTTTTTACTTTTTTTATCCATATACTTAACAAGGAGTTCTCTTACGATTTCAGACACAGTCCTGCCTTCTTTGTCCGCTATTTCTTGGATTTTCTTTTTTATTTCTATGTCTAACCATAAACATAAACGACCTTCATATTTCTTTCTCATAATGTATAATATACTACTGTTAGTAGTATTTGTCAAGAGTAAAATGAATTATTTTTAAAAATAATGTATTTTGATAAAAAATAGAAGCAAATAAAATAAAGTGAATGAATATGCGGACCATAACGTTTAATTCATTCAACTGTCAACACCTCCGCTGTATATTCAGGGAACATCTGCCCCAGTTTTCTAATAGTATTATCACAAAGTGCTACTATTCTATCTAAATGATAAGCTAATTCTTTCATTAGCGCAAGATCATCACTGTATTCATCTATTACACCTGTTTTTGCTACTTCCATTTCATTCAAATTTCTTTTGCAATATTCAAACCTTTTAATACCACTATCCATATCCTTCTTAATTAGTCTAAAGATTTTCTGTATCCTCTCTTTAGTGTACTCCTCTCCAGAATAATCCTTTGCCTCTCCGATTCTTCTAAAATCCTTCATACAATACCTCCTGCAGTATTTTATCTTTGAAACTTCTCTTTATTTCCCCACTTGCTAAAAAAATCATCCCAGCCATCTACTTTATATTGACCAAACCTTTCTTCCATAATAGCTTCTTCAATTACCCTATCCATTCCATTCTCTACTGTAAGCTCATACACGCCTTGCTTCCATTCAGTAACAGCCCACAGCACAGAACCAGCAACACTGTCTGCAATATCCTTACCGCCACCCTGTGGGTGATCAACTTTCTTACCATCCCAGTTTAAACTAAACAATTCCTTTCTATACACCAAGTTCTCTTGGTGCTTTATCCTTCTTTCTAAATATAAAGACACAAGGTTTCGATATGCTTCATCTGTTCTATCTACTGATAGTCTTTCTACTTGAAACCCTCTTCTCTGCAGAATCTGTATCATATCAGCAGACTGAAATGTATCAAATGATATCTTAACTACATTCACTCCGCTGTCTCTTAACCACACCAAGAATTCTCTTATCTTCCACAAAGGTACTTCATCATCTATGTATCCCTTATTCTTCTCTATACCAACCATCCACTCAACCTTAACAATAGGAAAAGTGCCAACTTCTGTCTTCTTTGTGCCATCTACCAGCGCGCAAGACATTCCTGTTCTATCACCCTTCAAACCTAAATCTATATGAATGTAGCGTGGTATATGTCTATTCTTTACTGCATTGATATCAAACTTATCCTGTAGCTTTATCTCGTCCTTACTACTGAGTACAATTACATCACTGCTAAAAAACCTATCGTCTTGAAACAATGCTTCATCGTAAGCAATAAATGACTTAAACAGCTTGTCATCACCGCCAATAGACATACCAAGTGTATCCTTGATAGCCCTGTAGATATCATCATCAAAAGCCCTCTGGAACTCCACTGGTACTTCTTTGAAATAAATACGATACTCATCTGGCACAACATTCTTGATAGAGTATCTCACTGGCATCTTCTTTATCTCTTCAAGCACACTTTCATCTACCCTAAACCAGTGCATCACTTCAACCAAATCTTCTACACCGTTGACTACTTTAGGTGCTATAAATTCATTGCCTACAAACACTACAAACTTATCACCAGAGTACTGCTTGCTCTTTAACTCGTAACCCACTGCAGAAATTATCAAGCTGTCATTATACTTGCTTACCTTCTTAATCCTCTCTTCAACAAAACTACTTGGATTCTCTGCACTACTAACCAGCACAGACAACCCTCTATCCTTCCCTTCAACTATAAACCTGCTCTTCCTTCTCTCAACTGTAGATGAATATAAGTCTTGTGCCTTCCTGAGCGGATCTTTTGCCTTCAAAAAGTTAGCCTCATCAAGCACAGCGCCCAGCAATGCCAAACCAAGCTGATGTGATACTTCACTGCCAGAGTACACTGATATCTTTGGAAACCTTATCTCTGTGTCAATTTCTTTATCCCTTCTAAATATCTCTTTAAAGTATGGTGTAACATCAATCATATCCCTCAACATTCCGAAGCCTGTCCATGATGCTTGCCTCAATGTAACAGTGAAGTACATAAATGATACCCTTGTGCCAGGTAGCAACTTAAACAACGCTTCTACAGGTTCAAAACAGCTAAGTTCATAGATTCTTCTCATAAGCAGTGCATTTGCAAATGTAGTCTTACCACTACCTATACTACCTATTACAATCACTTCATTCACATCTTTGCTGTATGCTTGGATAATCTTTTCTTTCCAAAAAGGAAACATTCTAGTAACAGGACCAGCAAAATAAGCACTCTCTACCCACTCTTCAACAGGTACAACTTCCCTAACCTGCTTTACACCATCTGTATACATACTCTTTATTGACAGTAGTAAATCAATACTATTCTTAGCTTGACTGATTTGCATTTTGCATCCTTACTTTCTCTTGCTCTAAAACAGCGCTAATTCTCTTTAAACCCTCTTCGTCTAATCCAGCTATATCATGCGACAGCATTCTTACTGCATCTCCAAACTTATCTTCATTCTGAAGCTCTCTCTTCAACTTCACAAGCTTCTCTAACAAGCTAACATTATCGCTTAAATACTTATTCATCTTATCCATCAGTCTTTCTAATCCAGATGAAGCCCAGCCTGTTTCATTCAATTCTTGCTCATACTTCTTTAACAACTTCTCTTCTACTCTCTTCAATGTGTTTAAAAGATTCTTTACCCTCTCTTCAATATCATCCGCTATTATCAACATCTTCTTCACCTCCATTCTTTATCATACCTAAATTACCAAATGGAAACCATTCCCTATCAGAGAAACTGATAACCAGTGTTTCATTCTCCACCAATTCATTAGCAAACTTCCCTACCATGCTGTTAACCTTATTACCACTAAACGCATCCTGCACATCTTTTATAATGCGTAACAGCTTACTAAGCGATGGAAAATTAACCTGCATACCAGCAAATAAGTAAAAGAAAAACCACAAATCTTTGCCGTATTTCTCATACAAGAAAAGCAGTATGCGTAAGTCAATCTTATACTTCTTTGCAAACCACAGCATTGTTACTACATCTTGATTAGCAATATCTATCTCAAGCTTTCCGTCATCAGTCTCTCGCCAATATATTTCTTCCATTCATACACTCTCCCGTAAATAGAATCACCTTCATTACTAGCCACAAATTCTACAACACAATCCCTTACACGGTTACCCAACAGCTTCCTCACATCAATCATTCTATGAATATCTTCAGTGCCGTCATACTGAAGCTCTGGATACTTGCTGTCATTAATATCTTCCCACACAATTTCCATACCCTTCTTCATTCTATAATACTTTTCAGACGATATTCTATCCCTAATCAAAGAGTACAGAAACGACATCAAACTTCCCATTCCATCTTTCCAAAAATGAATCTTACAAATGACATTCATCATAGCATCTTGAAACACATCTTCTTTGTCTAAATCACTTCCAACAGAGTGTCTTTCTATCACATAGATTACAAAGCTCTGCACAACAAAATAGAACTGCTCGCTGTTGCTACCAAAACTCTTCAATGTATACTTCAAAACACTTTCTTTCGCTTTGTTATTCAGTGACTTAAACCACTCAACAAACTCTTCATTACTCCATTCATCATCCAGCAAACTACACGTCTGTATCAAAAAGTTATATCCATCTTTCAACTTCATGCACCTTTTCTTGTTTCTTCAAGTAACTCTACACAAGTTTTCGTTGCATACTTCACAGCATTCAAACCAATAACTACTTTTGAAAACAACAAATGCTTGTCATCTTCTGGTGGTCTTGTCTCAAATCGCTTCCTTCTCAACGCAGAAACAACCTCTCTTGCGTGTTCATAGTCTTTATCAACTGTTACCTTTACCATACTTCCTGCACCGTCCCACGGTATCACATCCACTGCAACTTTACCTTCAGCAAAACCTATCAGCATTCATGCCTCCTCATACAAAATCCCCTCCCACAAACCACCCACAGTTCATTTAGTCCTTCTTCTTAGGACACGGTTTACCAGCCTTCTTCCTTTTCCCTGTGTCACCCGATTCCTTCCTCTGAATACTACCATCAGCAGGACCAGTGCCGTCACGCTTACCAGGTGCCTTCTTACCCATTCATACCTCCTACAATGTTCTTAAATTACTTATGCCGTCTTTCTTATCAACCACCCATACACCATTCCAAATATCTTGCCTCTTAATATCTTCGTGATGCGTTACTACAACTACAGTCTTACCGCTATTCTTCAACCACTTCAACATTTCTACTATCTTCTCTCTCCAAATAATATCAAATGGTGCAAAAATTTCATCTAATATCAAAAGATTAGTGCCTTTGCCTTGATATGATAGAAATTCTGATAAGCCAAGCATTATAACCAATGCTACAGAGTACTTCTCACTGCCTGACCACCAGTTCACATTAGTCAGTGTCTTATACCCATCACTCACTTTTATCTCAAGCTGTCCTCTCTTACCAATCTGAAACTCAACAAATATACCAAGCACTTCACTATACTTTCTCATCATCTCATTAAACACTACAAGTACCTTATCCAGTATGTAAGACACCACGCCGTCATCACCTAACCCTTTCTCCCACTTCTTTGCTGTTTCTATCTCCCAGCTCAAGCTGTCTATCTCACTTGCGTCTACTACAGTAACCATTTCATTCATTCTCTTCTGCTCTTCAACCCTACCCTTAATCTGCACAGCCCATCTATACTCATCTACATCACCAAGTCTACTTCTCAACTCCACCATATCTCTTATTACTCTTTCTCTGTTAATACCTTTACCCTTAATATAAACCCGCTCCCATGTCTGCAAGTAAGATTCCATATTATTCAGCATATCTTTCAATTCAGTTAGCTTATCATTAATCTCTTTAAGCATCATATCAGTATCGACAGAAGAACCACACACCCAGCACTTACCGTCCTTCAAGTGCAGTGTTCTTTCCTTCAAATTCTTTACTTGACCAGCTAATGCATCTCTTGTCTTTCTACCAGATATAATAACACCTTCAAGCCTCTTTGCTTCTCTCCAATCCTTCAACTGCTTTAATGCTTCTGCTCTTTTACGCCTGTACTCATCAACTGAAACTGGTAGATTACTCTTCCACCTACTTAACACAGCAAAGGCTCTATCTAAGTCTTCTTTAGCTATGCCCAACTGCTTCACTTTCTCTTCAATCTCTTTTATCTTCATCTTTTCTGCAAGTGTAATCTCAATCTCTTTTCTCTTGCCCTTTACCTTATCCCTCAGCTCTTGAAACATACCAAGCCCTAACCACTTTATAAACAGCTCTTTCCTTTCTGCATCGTTCCTTAACAAAAAGCTGTCAGCAATTCCTTGCTGGAACCACGATGACAGCACAAACTCACTGTAAGACATTCCTACAGCTTCTATTACCTTCTTCTTCTGATTATCCCATGAATACTCTTCTACTACACCGTTCTTCTTCAACCACCATTTCTTCTCCGATCCCCTTGCATA
>Ga0315298_1007415_pt1 | contig 14459 bp, 18 predicted proteins | sample WHS_1_MG_FD_203077 | JGI IMG/M metagenome (GOLD analysis project Ga0315298, IMG submission 203077) | Extremophilic microbial mat communities from Washburn Hot Springs, YNP, Wyoming, USA - WHS_1_MG | ecosystem: Environmental > Aquatic > Thermal springs > Hot (42-90C) | place: USA: Wyoming... | reverse complement strand
CCGCCAGCTCAAAGAGGTCCAGGTCGTAGAGCCTGATGAGGTCCAGGAGTTTGTGGAGCTGGAGGACCGTGCGGCCCTGCTCAAAATCGCACAGGGCGGAGCGGCTGATGCCCGTGAGCTCCTGCACCTGTGCCAGGGTCAGGCCCCGCGCCTGGCGGTAAGCCCGCAACTTTTTCAGGTCCAGGGTGCGCGCCGCCGGCGGGCGCTGCCGCCGGGGTGGTCGCCGTCTTCGCATATTGGTCTCCTCCTTGGGTTCACTTCGGGTTAGACCTTTAAGTATCAACTCCTTTCATGTTTGCCATTCAAAACCAATGTCCCTAAAAGATCAAAGCCACCCGAAAAATAACCTGGCCGAACTCCGGGCTGTGCTCCACCGCGTCCTGAACCCTCGGGTCGGCGTTGACCAGAAGGCCCTCGTGGAAACTGACGCCCCCCGACAGCCGCAAATTGGGGTATCGCTGGCAGATATAAGCCCGGACCTCAGTGGGCCTGGGGGTGGACCGCGACGCAACTCGGCGCTTTTCCCTTTTGTAACGCCGGTCGTATTCCCGTCTCCGGTCAGGGTCTTTATAGGGCATTATGCTTTCCTCCTTGCTGATCAACCTGGGCTCGGGCTCGGACCGCCTCTTGGACCTTCGCACTATGTTTGACTAGTCAAACCTCTCAATTCCGTTAAAATCTTCTGCCTCATAGTGGCCAAGCGCTCTTGCTCCAGATGTTCCATCTCCATCTGCTCCCGGAAGAGGTCCATGTCAAAATGGCTTTCTATGGCTTCGACTGCCAGTTGCCAAAGGACCTGAGGGTGCAGGGCGTCCAGTTCCACCGCCAGATCGCCAAACCGCTCCACATAGTTCCGATAACGCTTGTCCGTAATTTTTACCGCCTGGGGATCATGGGGCAATTCGTAGCTCATTATCTGTTCAGGGGTCAGGGCAACGCGTTGGTATTCCACTCCCCACAGGTCCATGTCATCCTCCAGGGTTTGTTTAATGGCCTCCAGCATCTGCCAGCCGGAAGGATCCATATCGCCAAAGTAGAGAATCAGCGGCTCCTGTCCCCGTTCCATGGCGGCCTGGGCACGACGACGAAAACCGTCCAGAAAGGTGATGCTCTGATAGCCTCGGCACGTCACGGCCCGGATGCAATAGGGGTAAGCCACCTTTTCAAACACCTGGGACAGCGCGTCCTTCTCGGTCCATATTTCTACATAGCATTTCTGGTCCTGGACATAGCACCGTTCATATCCTTCCAGAAAGCCCTCTACGTGGGCTTCCATGAATTCAATATGGTCTTCCCATCCCCGTTTAGCGCTTACCCGGCGCACCCGGTCTTCCAAAACCTCCCAAGGCAGCCATTCATCCAAGCGCATATGTTTAATCAGGACTGATAAGTCGTTGTATTTTGATCGGGTATTTTCGAGGTGCCCGGCGGCCACCAGGCGGTAATAGATTTGCCGAAGGGTCAGGGGCCAGTAGTCTTGTAGCTCCCTGACCACCTCCATAACCCGATTCCCCTGTTGGACCCGGTGATCCGTCCAGGCCCATTTCCGCCTTTTAGTCTTAGTGAATTCCATTAGCATCCTCCTGATGTCTCGATACTTTTCTTCTTTTTAATTGAGAGCCCCCTCAGCTATTAGATCTCCCCAAGGCTCTTTTCTCCCAAAATCACGGCGCGGTGATCTTGGATACCCACCTTAATCCAAGTGTCAAGCTCATTGCCCGCCTGCCACATCTCCGCCGGGTCTTTGCCGTCAATGGGGGGCCAGCGCCGGGCCTGGGGGAAGTTTTTGGTCCACCAGCGCCAAGCTTCCCGGGCGCCGGCGGCATCGCCGTCCAGGGCGATGAGAATCAACCGGCTTTGACGCAAAGCCGCCGCAGCCGCCTGCTCGGGGCGGGCCTGGGCATTCCCCAGGGCAACCACCCCGGCCAGGTCGCCCGCTTCCTGGTGCAGGAGCATGCCATCCAGCTCGCTCTCCACCACCACCTTGACAGGCTGGTGGGGGCCCCAAACCATGGCCCGGGTGTCGGACCCCCTCACTAGGTAGTAACGGGGGTCACCCGCCGCCCGGGGGCGTCTGATCCGAAGGCGAAAAATATTTTCGCCCTGACAATACGGAATGATGAGGCCTCGGGGAATCCAAAGCATTTTGGGAGTGCCGTTGTCCTTCATGTCAGGTTCCAGGCCCCAGTGCCCAGGCCTGTCCCAGGTTTGATCCGGGTGAAACCCCAAGCGGTTCGCCTTGATGGTGTCCGCCGACAACCCTCGTTTTTTCTGTAGCCATTCCAGAAGGTTCTTCCCCTGGCCGTGGGGCTGGAAAAGCCGCTGCTCCCCTCTCGCCACCAAACTCCGGGCCCTGGCCTGCCAAAGGTCTCCCGGGGCCATCGTCCTTCGGGGCTCCCATGGGGGCCGGGGCTTCGGGCGCCAGAAGGGTGAGGGTGACACCACCTTGCCGACATAATCACAGGCTTCCCTGAAACTCATCCCCCTGAGCTCTCGCAAATACTGGATGACGTCTCCCGACTTACCGCACTGCCGGCACCACCAGCGCCCGCCTTCCCCTTGTTCAGGCCACACCCGAAAGCGGTCTTGGCCGTCCCGGCAAAATGGACAGGGGCCGGCGTATTCACCGCCTCGGGTGGCGGCCACCCGTTTTACCTGAAAACCATCAGATGCCAACAAGCTCAATAGGTCCATACCAGTTCGTCCAGGAAGGAACGGGAGGGTCTGGGAAGGACCCAAACAGGTTTAAGTGCCTACTATTAGTGCATTTGGGAGGGATGGGAGGGACTTTGCAGAAATAAAGTTTCTGGAAAATTAGAATATATATTTTGAAAAATATTATAAAAGTCCTTCCCATTCCTCCCATGCCTCCCAAATAGCCGACTATTCCCTCAGACCAACCCCCTGGTAAATGATAACGCCTGACTTCTTCCACTTGAATCGGCCCTTGACCTTCTCCCCGAAGCTCTTGCCATTCAAAGGTTTTAGGCCGTTCCTATTGCAACAGTCTCTATAAGCTTCGTAGAGTTCACCGGCCTTGACCTGGGCATGAGGTGCCAAGATGCAGCAATCATCAAAAAAATCCTGGAGAGTATCCTCACTCTGGCGGTATTCTTTAGTGGCCGCCACGACCTTGGGGGGCGGTTGCAACCCTACTTTCTGCCATTCCAGGCAACCCTGAACCAGCCAGGCCAGGATGCCGGGAGCTTCCTTTTTCAATTTCTCGGAAATCTCCTTATCACGTGGCCGTTGATGGGAAGCCACAGGTTGGTCCACAAAGGACACGGTAAAAGGAACGAGAAAAATCCGTTCCCAAATGGCGTCGTCATCGGCAGCGAGGCGGGGTCGATGGTTGGTGAGCAAAAAGAGGGTGTGGGTGGGAATGAAACTCACCATCCTCTTCCCATGAGGATCACGGCCGATCAAGGTGTCGCCGCCCACCAACCACTTCACTTTGGCGGTGTCTAACTTGCGGCCCTCCTCGGTCTCACTGGCCCACACCAGGCGTTTACCGCGCAGGGCCATGATGTCAGGGGAGGGTGCGGCGCTTGACCGGGGGTGGAATTGCTTGAGCAAAAGCTCCGAAGGGACCGCTCCAGATAAGGGCCCCAGGACCTGGTGCAGGCTCTCCAACAGAGTGCTTTTGCCATTTCGCCCTCCGCCCCATAAAATAGGGAAAATGTGTTCCACCACCTCTCCCGAGAGGCTATAGCCTAGCAGCCGCTTGAGGAAGGAAACCAGCTCCTCGTCTCCATCAAAAATATCAGCAAGATAGATTTGCCACTGCTGGGCCGGCTCGTGAAGCCCCCGCCATTCGGTGGGACAGATGGTTTTGAGATAATCTTGAGGGCACCCATCTCTGAAGGTGCCGTCCCGGAGGTTAACGACGCCGTTGGGGCAGGCCAAAAGATACGGGTGCTGGTCCCACTCCCTGCCGCTGATCCCCAGGGATTCGGGCCCGGCGGCGGCGAAGTCCAGTACATGCCGGCGCCAGTCTTTTTTCTGCAGACAGGCAATCTTCTTCAAAAAAATGGCTCGCATCCGTTCGGCCTCCTTGGCCACTGACTCCTTACCCTCTTTGAGGGCTTTGGTGGCTTGCCACGAAAATTGCTGGGCTTGTCTTTCGTATAAGTCCACAAGTTGATCAAGCTCGACGAGGATGGAGTTGACCTCGTCCTCGACCCAGAGGTGGCTGTCCCAGCGATACCAAACACCGTTGGAATGGTCGCAGACGTATTGGTCTGTGAGGACCTTGACCAGAAGGCGGGCGTCACCCCGTTGACCGTCGGTGGCGCATCGGAAGATGAAGTCATCCGAAGGAGCGGTATGCACCCGGCGCTCTTGAGCGATCTTCTTCCGGACCTTTTCATGAATCTTGGTCGCCTCTGATGCCATCTTGGCCCCCTTCCCCAAGAACTAACGTCAACAACTTTAAGCCTGAATCTCCTCAGCTGCAGCAGCGGGGGCGATTGGTTCCGATGCTTCAACGGTCTGGGTTCTCTTAATCTTTCTTTTCCAGCACAAGGCACTTGCCTCCGAACCTCGGGAAGCATCAATAAGTTGCTCCAGTCGGTCAAGGTCCACAAATAAGGCGCCGCCGAGTTTGACAAAAATTTGTGGATGTCTTTTCAGATGCCACCATTTGTAAAAAGTTTGCGCTTTAAAAGGCAACCTGATTGCTAACCGGGGTATTTCTGATATTCTAACCAGGTTATTCATAACAGCACCTCATTATGAAATAAAAAAGCCAAGGTCATCACAACCTTGGCTTAATTATTAGAATCAGGAAAAATCAAAGTCAAGAAATCATGGTTGTCTTACGATTATCCTGTCAATATTTAAAGTAACCATTTTTGCCATTGTAAGTGAAATAAATAAGTTTGAAACTATTGCGGGGAAGAAAATGGGTACCGAAAGCTAATTGTCAGGATAACTTACTGAAATTATTCAAATGGGCAAAAAAGGTTACTTAGGCATAACGATTAAATCATACTTCGTCCCATGGCCATTCGGGATAATGGACTTTAAGCATTCTTTTTAAGGCTTGCGGAGTTATTTCTTTAGGCAGCAATCCATCCTTTACTAAATTCCTGATGACAAATTTCCAGGATCGCCGTTCTTTACGCACTCTGGCCCGCTTTTTCTCGGGATTCCCGCCCGGTGCGCCATTCTTAATCATCTCTTCCGTCACCAACTTCCGAGATTTTTCCATCATCTCGGCCATGGTATCAAGGGGAGGTTCAATAGCTGTCACCTCGATTAGGGTGTCATCCTCCTGTACAGCGCCACGGAGTTCCAAGACCCTCAGCATGAGAGTCATATCCCTCGGGGGATGCATCCCGGTTTCAAGGCCAGGTATCTTGGTTTTTCGTAAGGTCTCGCGTCCCTTTTCTCGGAGCCTTTGTCCTTGAATCCATTCGACGAAAAATCCTTCTGCCCAAGGGGGAAGCTCTGGATGAAAATCTACTGCACCCGGCAGTATCTTTGCCGAATTTCCAGGGGAGTCAAAGACAATTCGGAAGCCTGGATGTCGGGATTCAGCCGGGCGGCTCAGAATCGCCCCGCCCCGAAGGATTTTAACGGACAACTCATCAATCTTCTTATTAATTTCCCTCAACTTATCCGCAAATTCGGGGTCTGATGTGCCAAGACCTCGACGGTTGTTAATCTCGCCTTTAAGTTCATCCAGAAGGATTAAAATTCTTTCCTTGAGAGGGGGAAAATTGACGGTGGGTGGGGACATCTCAACCTCCTCTTTTTGCGGTCCCGGCAATGAATCCGGGGAAGGCGGCCCAGGTTGCCCCCTTGTCGGGTGCGCTCCCTATCCCCGGCAGCTATAAAATTACTCGGCCAGGCTGATCGAATTCTTTGCTACGGCCTTGGGTTTAAGCAGTTCTCCGCTCTTCATGGCTGCCTCCCACATAATTCCCGGCTGGAGGTGGGAATAACGTTGGGTCGTTCGGGCATCCTTATGAGTGAGCAAGGCCTGCACCACGGCAAGGTCCACGCCGTTACTTACCAGGGCAGAGGCAAAATTATGTCGCAAACCATGAAAGCGGAAGTTTTCCGGCAACCCCGCCGCCTTCCGTATCCGTTGCCAAGGGCCTTTAAAATCAGTGCGCTGTTCCCCGTTTTTTCCAGGGAAGACATAAGGCGACGCCTTGTCCAACCCTTTTATGACTTCAAGAGCCTGGTTGCTTACAGGTACGGTCTGCGTCCTGCCTCCTTTGGGCTCTCGAAGGGTAACCATGTTCCGGCTAAAATCAACATCTTCCCAGGTCAGTTTGAAAAGCTCTGACCTTCTCAATCCGGTGTAGAGGGCTAATTCAACAAACGCAGCACTTTCTCGACAAGGCCAGGTTGCCAGGGTTTTAAGCAGCCTCTCCGTTTCTTCGGCAGTTAGAAATTCGGTCCGCAAATTATCAAGGCGAGGCTTTTCCACCCGGTCAACCGGATTGTCACCGTTGAAGATCCCCCACCGGCGGGCCAAGTTGTAAAGCCGGTTCAGCAAGACCACCTGATGTTTTATGGTAGCCTGGGAGAAAGGCCGCCCGTGCTTATTGACCCCCTTTTTCAGCTCCAATTTAAGGCGCTCGATGTCCAGGCTTGAGATGGAGTCCAGGGACTTCTTGCCGAACCGCGGCTCAAGGTGAGTTTGATAATTATACTGATCACATTTCCACGTTTTCTTGTGCTCCTTGGCCCAGGGAAGATATTTGGCCCAGACCTCCTTTAAGGTGGGGACCCTCTTACAATTGCGGTGAATGTCAAACTCTCCCCTCACTAAGTCCCCTTTGATAGCGGCTTCGGCTTCCCTGGCCAGGGTAAGGTTGTCCACCACCCGGGTTATGCGCTTCCCCTTGGCGGAGACACAAACCCGATATTTCCGATCCCGGCCAAAAGGCGCACCGCAGCCAGAACACTTCTTAGCTTCCAGGCCGTTGCTCGTATAGCACTTAGTGCAGTAGATATGGATCGCCATCTTACCTCCCTTGGGCCAGCTTGCTCAGATTTCCCTGTGCACGTCCTGTGCACAGATGCAGAATAAACTGCCTCTAATAAGAAAAAATTATCAAAAACTTTTAGATCATAATATGCTAATTTTATTGATAATGTCAAGAAAAATCTCAAGGCGGGAAAAATAAGAAAAGAATCGTACTATTGAATGGCATTCAAGAGGTCCGGGGTTCAACTCCCCGCAGCTCCACCAGAAATTTACCAGAATCAGAAGGGGTTGGCGTTCAGGCGAACGCCGGCCCCTTTTCCTTTGGGGCTATCGTTTGCCATTTCTTCACCACTCGGTAAATCATTGAGCAGGTTTACCGCAGGGCAATCGCCTGTAGCCTTTGGCATGGAACATGCCTTACGGGTCCTTGGCAGCGCCTGATATGCTCCGGTTCAACCGACTGGGATGAAAGCAACCAGTTCGATAAAAATAAGTTATTGAATTAATTATTAATTCTAGACTTTTATGAGATTTTGTGGTAACCATCTAAAAACTCTGTTTTTCAGGTGGTTACACCATGCCGCCTACTCCCGATTCACCCTTCCGCAAACATTTCCACTGCATCAAGGACCCCCGGCGTCACCACACCCGCCATCTGCTCCCCGATATCCTCATGATTGCTCTGTGCGCCCTCATCAGCGGCGCCGACTCCTGGACTTAGGTGGCTGAATACGGCCGCGCCCAACTGGCATGGTTGAAGACCTTCCTGGAACTGCCCCAGGGCATCCCCTCCCACGACACCTTCGGCCGGCTCTTCGCCAGGATCGACCCCAGGGGTTTCGTGACTTTTTCGCCCGCTGGGTGCAGGAACTGGCCGCCTCTCTTCCGGGTAACACCGTCGCCATCGACGGGAAAACCCTGCGCGGCTCCCTCGACCAAGCCAACCAGAGCGCCGCCATTCACCTGGTCAGCGCCTGGGCTGCGGATATCCGCCTGGTGTTGGGCCAGCTCAAGACCGCGGACAAGTCCACTGAGATCACCGCGATCCCGGAACTGATTAACACCCTGGACCTGCAGGGAGCCATTATCAGCCTGGACGCCAGGGGGTGCCAGAAAAACATCGCCCAGTCGTTTATCCCAGTCGATTATCGAGGTACACGCCGATTATGTCATCCAGGTCAAAAACAACCAGAAAAATCTCCATGAGGACATGGCCCTGTTCTTCCCAGAGCCGGCCATCGGCCCGGAAAACTTGGCCATCCTGCGCCACCTGGCCACCAACCTGCTGAAGCGGGAAAATTCCCTCACAGGCGGCCTGCAAACCAAACGTCTCAAGGCAGCCTGGGACCATGCCTATCTGCTCAAAGTCCTTGCCTCACGATTTTTACAGGCGATTGCTCTGCATGGAAATCCCCAATTGTCGGGCCATGGCTTTTTTTCCCATGACCTTACGCGTTCAAACCTGAATGGCGTGGCATTCTTCCAGAGAAATCACCCTCCTCACCTCCGACGCCATAAGCTGGCATCGGTTTACCTCTGAGGGGGGTCAAGTTTCAATGGCGATGGGGGGTCAGTTTTCAATGAAAATCTTCAGGCGGGTGAATGGCGGGCAGAGAAACTTAAGTCGAGATTGAGATTACAAGCAAAAATTGCCTAGTCCGATGTATGCATGAAAATCTTCACAGGGACTTGGTTAATCTTTCGCACTGGCTTGATTTATCCAGCCTGAAGGCGCAATGAATTAGCCCGCCTTCAGGATACGTTCGCGGGAAAGCGCCGGAAAGGCTCTTTCCGGCCCTGTTGCCTTCACGGGCGGATCTGCAGATATGGGAAGTTTCAGGCGCCGATAAACTTGGTCAGAACCTCCACAACCTTATCCAGTCTTTGCAGCATATCTTCCGGGGCTGGCCTGTCGCCAGCTTCGTAACAACATTTTAGCAGGTAGCTCCTGATAATCAACTTACTCACTGCTCGCAGCGCTGACTGGGCGGCGCGTACCTGGGTGAGAATCTGATCGCATTCCCGGTCCTCAGCCACCATGGCCTGCAACCCGCGGACTTGCCCCTCGATTTTCTTTAAGCGGGCCAGTATGTTCCCCTGCATTTCCTCCTTCATGGTATCCGGAAAATACATAGATGCTCCTCACTGGCTGGTAAAAAACGCCACCCCAGGGTCGCCCCGGCCCAAAAAGGCGCTGCTTGTCCCTGCCTGTCCTTGAAATCTTACGCTAAAGCCCAAGTCAATGCTATCGTCAAGTAAGTGGGGAATTTACCAAATCCCAGCATTAACCCACGACAACAGGAAAAACAAAAAGGCTGACAACCTGTGATTGCCAACCCGTTGTAATCCTTCCTAATTTGTGGTGGAGATGAGGGGACTTGAACCCCTGACCTCCTGCATGCGAAGCTACAATACTAACCCCTACCCCAGTAAATATCAGTGTTTCCGCGGGGTCCCATTCTCGGAAAAAACGGGAAAAAGGGGGATAAATGCTGCATCCTACTCAGTAACCTACTCAGTGATTTTATACGCACTAGCCAAAATGTATAGCGATCATTTGAGCCGGGGGTGAGCGTTTGCTATTCGCCCCTGGCCCCATGAGTCATGATTTCGGTTTAAACCAAAAGCGGGGAAATTGAAAAATTCACACAGTCGATGCAAACAGTTTCTCGGCCAAGGACACAATGAGTTCTTGATGGGCGAGTTTGCCTTTCCATTTTTCTGGAATTCCTTCCTCCCCGAATAAAGCCCCTGCCAACTGGCCATAGACCGCTCCGGTGGTGTCGGCATCATCACCCAGATTAACCGCCATAAGGCAACCCTCTTGAAAGGATGTGCCGTTGTATAAGGCCCAAAGCGCCGCCTCCAGAGAACGGACCACGTAACCGCTTCCCTGAATTTCCGGGGGCTGGCGGCGCTTGAAGGAGCCCATGGCAATCTCGTCAATGAGGGGAGCCAGCGGATATCTCTCCCAGTAGCCGGGGACGGGGCTGAAGCGCTCGCTCAAGAGTTCCTCCTTGCTCGCGCCGTTGACCGCCCCCACGATGAGGGCCCCCAGATACCGGCAGGAATCCACGCACACCGGCAGGCCGTGGGTGGTGCGGGAACTTTCCCCGGACAGGTAGATGGCTTGCTCGGGATGGCGGGCGAAAAACAGGGGCATGGGCGCGAGTCGCATGATGCTACCGTTCCCGGCGGACCGGGGGTGAGTGGCGCCGGCGGAGGGCTCACCCGTCCGCTCAAAGGTGAGGAGAGCGGCCCTCACGGTGTTGCCGATGTCAAAGCAGGTGCCGGTGCTGCTCAGATACCCCTCCCGATACCATCGCAGGTAGCGGGCCATCTGGTCAGCCGGGTCAAAGCCCCGGCGCTCGATGAGACTTGCCGCCAGGCACAGGGCCATGGAGGTGTCATCGGTCCATTCCCCGGGCTTGAGGCGAAAGGGGCCCCCGCCCACCAGGTCCGTAAGGGGCGCAAAGGTACCGGGGGCCCGAAATTCCAGGGTGGTGCCCAGGGCATCGCCCACCGCCAAACCCAGGAGGCTTCCCCGGTAGCGGGGCATTGTTTCCATCATCGGTCCCTCTCAGAGGGTCTTTTCCCCTAAAGATTCTCTCCCTGCCACCAAATCCTTTTAGCTGCTGCCAGCAGTTCATACACCCGGCCGTCATCGTGCGCCGCGGTGCGCCCCGAAAGGCCCGCCAGCCAACGCAACGGCAGGTTCTCCCGGCCATGAAGGGCCCCCACCGCCGCCCCCACGATGGCGGCAATGGTGTCGTTGTCCTTGGTGTCATTCACCGCCCGAACGATGGCCTCCGGGGGGTCATGGGCATGACGCATGAGGATATACAGGAACGAGGGCACCGTCTCCAACAGGAAGGCACCGGAGTACCAGATCTCACCGGCTTCCAGGACCGATAGGCCCCGGGCATAGGCCGCTTCTACGGTCTTTTCCACAAATTGCCAGATGGGGCCACAGAAGTTTGGGTACGCGCCGCCTCTGGGTCTGTAAGTGCTCTGTTCCAACTCCCGAGCCACCGCCACATACGTTCTAGGCCACCATTCAGGCTCCGGCTCTTTTTCCATATGGAGCAGCAGCCACAGCAGGTGGACAAAAGCCAGGCAGGCGGCAATGGACCCGGAATCGTTGTGGGTGATCATGCCCGCAAGAGCAGTATCTACCCAGAGATCAGGTGTGGCCGTCTTAAGGTGTGGAATTATTAGCGGAGCGATGCGCATCAAGGCGCCATTCCCGGCGGATTGGGGCCCGCAGCGGTACCAGGGCAGGCCGCTTCGGTAATTGCGGATGAAACCCCTCACCGTGCCGCCGATTCCCAAAATCCGTTCCTGGCAGAAACGGGCCGCCAAGCGCTCCGGCACCAGGTTGCGGTCCTCCAATATCTGCTCCAGGGTCCAAAAGGCCAACTGGGTGTCGTCAGAGGGCAGGCCAGTCCTCTCGCCGGACTCCCGGTTGGGAAGATAGTCACGGATTTCCCCGAAGCGAGCCCGCCGTTCCCGGGGAAGCCAGGATTCCGTGGTGTTCCCCAGGGCGTCCCCCACCGCCAACCCCAGCATCATGCCCTCAATCCGGTTGAAGTCAAAGTCAGGTCCCAAGGGCTCCGGAGTGACGGCAAGAATGGGGCCGGCCCCAAGGCGGAGCTCTCCCGTGGCCATCAAGTCCTGAAATATGTTCCGATTACGGGTCATTCCTGTCCCGGCTTCCGGGAGCACGTGGCTCTCATGGGCAGTTTTGGGGCGGCGGGAAGGGGTTCGGCAGACCATCCCACCTGGGTCCAGTGTATCAGGAAAGACGGCCCTCCTCAAATCCGGTTCTTCCCGCCCCTGCCGTTACTAAATGACAGGTTAGAGCCATCAGCCATGGGGAAAACCAGGGATTTTGAGAAAATTTCATATTGCGCCATAATAACTGTTGACATTAATGCTGATAAAGCATATATTTGGGACATGAACTTTTTAGAGGTTAGAACGGAGCTCGAACGGCACCGAGGCCGGACCGATATCAAGCTTGATGAGCTGGTGGAAATCGCCAACCACCTCATTAGCTTAGTAGTTCCCGAGCAGCCCAGTGACCGGGTGACCAAAATTTTAAATGAGCGCACCCTGCGTTATTACATAGCCGAAGGCCTGATAGACCGGCCCCTGGGAAAGGAAGGTACCGCGGCACTTTACGGCTACCGCCATCTCTTGCAGATTCTGGCGATCAAGCTGCTCCAGGGGAATTTTCTCCCTATCCGGCGGATAAGAGAAATCCTGGCCAACAAAAGCAACGAGGAGATGGAAATGATTCTGGCAGAAGGGCTGGAGGGACCGGTCACGAATCTGCGGCCAGCTTTCCGCCAGCCTCTGGGTGATCTTCCTCTTGCCCGGATGGCGACTCCCAGCCGGCGGCGCCTTCTGCTCCAGGAACCGGAAGTGCCGTGGAGAGCGAATTCGTTAGAACCGACACCGTCCCTTCTCATGGAAATGGCGGAGATGAAAACGCCCTCTCCCATTAAGAACACCTGGGAAAGGTTCGTCCTGGGGGATGGCATCGAGCTCCATGTCCGCACCGACCGCAAGGGGGAGCTGCGGACCTCCGAGATCAGGAGGATGGTGGAGAGGCTCCTCCAATCATTGAAAGGCAAATGAATGGTCTTCCCGGGACAGAAACCGGGAGACCGAGAAGTGCTAACTCGAATAATTACTCAGGGAGGTCCACATGCTGCCAAATATTTCCCCTTACCTGAAGGGCCTGGAGTTGAAGCCGGAAGCCAGCTTCGAAAATATGACGGTATTTCCCCTGATCCACGACAATGGCCCGGGGGTGAGCTATCTCACCCTGGACGAAGCCCTGGATTTCAGGGTCATCGAGGTCACCGAGGTCAGCGAGTCGGGCGAGGTGCCCAATCTGCTGGTGACCAACAAGGCCGAGATCCCTATTCTGATTTTGGCGGGCGAGGAACTGGTGGGGGCCAAGCAGAACCGCCTGGTCAACGCCACCTTTCTGGTGGCCGGCCTGAGCAAACTCACCGTACCGGTGTCCTGCGTGGAGCAGGGCCGCTGGAGCTATCAGGAGAGGGAATTCAAGAGCGAAAAGCGCATGTCCTCGCCCCTGCTCCGCTCCGTTGTCCAAGAGGATGTCTCCTACTCGGTGAGAGCAAGGCGGGGATACCGGGCAAACCAGTCCCGGGTCTGGGAAGAAATCTCCGCCAAATCGGCCCGCTTGCAGGTGCACTCCGACACCCTGGCCATGGCGGCCATGTATGAGTCTTATGACAACCACTTAAAGGATTACACCACGCAGTTCCCGCGCCTGTCGGGTCAAACCGGTTTTCTGGCGGCCTTCAACGGGAGCCTGGCAGGGCTGGAGCTTTTCGACTCCGCCGACCATCTGGCCAAGTACTTTGACAAGCTCATCCAGAGCTATGCCCTGGACGCCATTGACTTGAAACAGCAAAGGCCGCTATCATCCTCCCAAGCGGCCAAAGAACAGGCCGAAAGTTGGGTGACAGAGTTGAAAATTGCCCCAGTTGCCGCCAACCCCTCCCTGGGACTGGGGACGGACCTCAGGATCGAGGGCAAAGGGTTCGTGGGCTCCGCTCTCCTCCACGATGAGACCCTGGTGTATCTTTCTGTTTTCGCCAGGGCCGAAGAAAGTGTGCAGGAAAGGTCAGGTTCCCGCATGGCCCGGGCCAGCCGGCGGGGTATCTTCTGATAGCTACCTAATTTCATCCTAATTGGTTTTTCACCAATTGGTAAAGACGCCAAATTAAGTGAAAAAAAAATTATCTTGCAACGAGTAACGATATTCGTTACATTTTCTATGCATGATCAAAACTTTCGCACAGCCGTGGTTGGAAGAGTTCTGGCATTCCGGTAAACACAAACGGGTGCCTTCGGAGCTTGAAGCCAGGCTGCTGCGTAAGATGGACATGCTAAACCGGGCGGTGGCCCGCAAAGATTTGCAAGCGCCACCCTCCAATCGTCTTCATGCCCTGCACGGCGACCGAGAGGGACAACGGGCCATCGCGGTCAGCGGTTCATGGAGGCTGTGCTTCCGGTTTGAAGAAGGCAATGTTTTCGATCTGGAACTGGTGCAATACCATTGAGAGGAGGAAGCCATGTTACCCCGAAACCGGCGTCCTACCCCGCCGGGAGAAATTCTGCGGCATGAATTTTTGGAACCTTTGGGCCTGAGCCAGAAGGAACTGGCAGAGGCTTTGGGCATCACTAGGGTGCGACTGAGCGAGATCCTTCGAGGTAAACGAGCGATCACTCCGGATACGGCCTTTCGCCTGGCACGGTTCTTCGAAACCACCCCGGAGTTTTGGCTCGGCTTGCAGACGGATGTGAGCCTGTGGGACACCCTTCAGGCTCACGGGGGAGAATACGATAAAATTAAGCCGGTGAAGACGGCGGCTTAATTACTCAAAAACGACGGGTAACACCTTTCTGGGCCTGAAAGGTCCAGGGTTTAGTCAAGCCATTGTTGAGCAATGAGAGGACAATCAATAACTTG
>Ga0315298_1007414_pt1 | contig 14459 bp, 9 predicted proteins | sample WHS_1_MG_FD_203077 | JGI IMG/M metagenome (GOLD analysis project Ga0315298, IMG submission 203077) | Extremophilic microbial mat communities from Washburn Hot Springs, YNP, Wyoming, USA - WHS_1_MG | ecosystem: Environmental > Aquatic > Thermal springs > Hot (42-90C) | place: USA: Wyoming... | reverse complement strand
AGATATTGCATACAGGGGGTTTATAGAAGAATAATCCTTACTTCCTGCCGGAAACTATCATCTGCGTATCCTGCGCTATTACCAGCTCTTCATTGGTTGGTATCACCACAACCTTTACACGGGAATCATCGGTGCTGATCACAGCCTCTTTTCCTCTTAACCCTTTGTTTCTGGCTGAATCAAGATAAATGCCCAGATATTCCATGTTTTTGCAGACTTCCTCCCTTGTTTCCCATCCGTTTTCGCCAATCCCGCCGGTAAACACCAGAATATCCAGTCCGTTCATTGCGGCAGTATAGGCACCTATATACTTTCTCACCCGGTAGTGGTACATATCGAGTGCCAGCTTCGCACGCTCGTTTCCCTTATTCGCAGCCTCCTCCACTTCCCGCATATCAGAAGAAATTCCCGAAATGCCAAGTACTCCGCTGTGCTTGTTAATGAGTGTGCTGACCGCCTTATAACCGATATCCTCTTTGTCCATGATGTAGGTGATAATGCCCAGGTCAAGGTCTCCTGCCCTGGTCCCCATAATGAGGCCTTCCACAGGAGTAAGCCCCATGGAGGTGTCGACCGACTGGCCATACAAAACAGCCGTCATGGAAGCCCCGTTTCCAAGATGACAGGTAATCATTTTCTGCTTTTCAATATCAACCCCGAGAAACTGACAGGCACGCCTGGATACATACCGATGGCTTGTACCATGAAATCCATACCGCCTGATTCCGTATTTTTCATATAAGGAATAGGGCAATGCATACATGTAAGCATGCTTTGGCATGGTCTGATGAAAGGCAGTATCAAATACAGCTACCTGCGGAACAGCAGGCAGGAGGTTTTGCATGGCATAAATACCTTTGAGGTTGGGCGGATTATGCAGCGGGGCAATATCCACACACCTTTCGAGTTCCTGAATGACTTCATCGGTTATCAGTACACTCGACTTGAATTTCTCTTTACCATGCACAACCCGATGGCCAATGGCATCAATTTCATCCAGACTCTTCAGACAACCGTGCTTCCGGCTCGTCAGAACACCCAGCACATATTCAATACCGGTCTGGTGATCAAGTATTTCTCCTTCAAACATTACCTTTTGTCCGTTCTCCTTCTCCAGCTTCAGAAATGATCCCTTCAAACCAACTTTCTCAACAATTCCGCGGGAAAGAACAGATTCAGTGGTCATTTCAAACAACTGAAACTTGATCGAAGAACTGCCACAGTTCAAAACAAGTATTTTCATAAACTTTCAGATTATTCACCTACAATAGTTTGCGTAATTTTCCTCCCTGATTCATCGTACTCATAAAATCCTTTTCTGGTTTTGGTACCCAGTTGGTTGGCCCGAACCATCTTTTTAAGGAGGGGAGAAGGTTTATAACGCATGTCTCCAAATTCCTTGTAGAGGTTTTCCATCCACCGTTCTACCTTGTCCAGTCCTGCACGGTCAGCCATTTCAAAGGGACCATATGCCAGGCCCAGACCGTCGCGCATCACCAGATCAATATCTTCCTTGCGGGCAACTCCTTCCATGAGCATTTCGCAGGCTTCATTAAACATTACAGAGAAAATCCGGATGCTGACCAGACCGGGAGATTCCTCTACCGGAACAACTGTTTTTCCGATCAGTTTCACAAACTTGCAGGCAGCCTGATATACTTCTTCCGAGGTATAAAGCCCCTTGACCACTTCCACTACACGGGCATCCTTGGCTGTGGTCAGTACATGCAAACTGACACAGCGGTGCTTGTACTCCAGCTCAGAGGCAAGTTCGGTTATGATGGTAGTCGTTGAATTCGTGGCAATGATGCAATTCGGATCTACATGCCGCTCAATGTTTTTGAAAACACCTTTACGGATTTCAGTAGTCAGTTCACTCGATTTGGACAGAATGGCCTCAATCACCAGGTCACAGCCCTGCAGGTCTTCGTACTTCAGTGTGCCATGAATGCGCGACATAATGATTCGCTTATCCCCGGGGGTCATTCCCCAGTGCTCGATCTGCCGGTCAAGCTCCCGTTCAATCTCCCGGAGGGCCATGGCGATTTTTTCCTCACTCACCTCCACAAAAATAACTACCATCCCGCTTGCACTGACCAGCCGGGCCAGATTCCTGCCAACGGATCCGCATCCTACAATTCCTATTTTCGAAAAAAGGCTCTGCGTCCGTACCTTTTTACTCAAACCGTATTGTTCAATCGGTTCTACCAGTATTTCTGACATGATTACCTGTTTAAAATTTGTAACTCGTTATAAACCGGCAGCCTGATTGGCTGTAATCGCTATCACATTAACAATATCACTTACCGAGCACCCCCTTGACAAATCGTTGATGGGGGCAGCCATACCCTGCAAAACAGGTCCTACAGCTTCGGCATGTGCCATGCGCTGCACCAGCTTGTAGGCAATGTTTCCCGATTGCAGATCAGGAAAAATGAGTACATTCGCCTTTCCAGCTATCGGAGATCCCGGTGCCTTGCTCTTGCCAACCGATTCTATGATGGCAGCATCGGCCTGCAGTTCGCCGTCAATTTGCAGGTTGGGGTCCATCTCCCTGGCAATGCGCGTTGCTTCAACAACCTTGTCAACCAGTTCATGTTTGGCACTTCCTTTTGTCGAAAAACTTAACATGGCAATCCGCGGCTCGAATCCGGCCAGCGCACGGGTCGTCCGCGCTGTGGTTACGGCAATCTCTGCCAGCTCTTTGGCTGTCGGATTCGGATGAACCGCACAATCAGCAAATACCATCAGTCCGTTCTCTCCGAATTTTGTGTCAGGAAGTATCATCAGAAATGCCCCCGACACTACACTGATGCCGGGCAATGTTTTTACATACTGAAATGCCGGGCGCAATACATCCCCCGTGGCATTCATGGCTCCGGCAACCTCCCCGTCGGCATCGCCCGACTTGATGATAAGGGTGCCCAGATACAACGGATCTTCTATCAGCCTGGCGGCCTCTTCCCTGGTTAATCCTTTGTTCTTCCGAAGCTCTACCATCAGATCAATATAGGCCTCTTTTCTGCGATGATGCAGCGGATTAACAATTGTAGCCTTAGCAATTTGCGTAAGCCCCAGTTCCTTCGCTTTGGCCTGTACCTTTTCCGGATCACCTATCAGAATAACCTGCGCTATCCCTTCCCTGATCACTTCATCGGCGGCTTTAAGGGTTCGTTCCTCCAGACCTTCCGGCAAAACAATCCGTTTTCCCAACTGCTTTGCCCTCGCTTTTATTTTTTCAAGTAAATCCATTGTTTATCAGTATTTTATAATTTGAAATTGGAAAGCCTAAAGGTATATAATTTAAACTATCTGAAGAAGGTTTTCTACCTGATTTAAATCATCTTTTTAGATACTCGCTTTTTCTTCCTGCAGTAAATTGAAAACGGCGTAAAGAAAATGCTCATTGGAAAACATATCCCCGGTAATTACTGCACTATATTTGATATCAAACAAAACGTGTGTCACCAACTCGCAACAACAAAAGAGTTTTTATCTTTGTGCTCTATAACATAATTACAGAACATATTCTCCATGCGTGACTTTCCTTTAGACATTCTGAAAAAAGAAATAGAAGGCGACATTTTTACCGGCGAACCTTTTTTACTGATGTATGCAACAGACGCTTCGGCATACAAAGAAAAACCCGATGCTGTCATCCGGCCTAAAAACAGGAACGATATAGAAAAAATCATCCGTTTTGCCCGGGAACATAAAATACCCATTATTCCAAGGGCCGCAGGAACTTCTCTTGCCGGCCAGGTTGTCGGAAAGGGAATGATTGTTGACATTTCACGCCATCTGAATAAAATTCTGGAAATAAATGCTGAAGAACGCTGGGTGCGCGTTGAACCGGGGGTTGTGCTGGATGAACTCAATGAGGTACTGAAACCTTACGGGCTCTTCTTTGCTCCCGAAACTTCCACTTCCAACCGGTGCATGATAGGAGGGATGGTAGGAAACAACGCCTGCGGTGCCCACAGCCTGATCTACGGAAGTACCCGCGACCACCTGCTGGCAGTGAAGGGTTTTCTCAGCGACGGAAGCGAAGTTGAATTCAGGCCGCTTTCCCCGGAAGAATTCGAGAAGAAATGCCTCCTCAAGAACAGAGAAGGGGAAGTGTACAGGAAAATTCGTTCTATTCTTTCTGATCCCGAAAACCGGGCCAACATCCTGAAGGAATACCCAGACCCATCGCTGAAACGCCGGAATACCGGATACGCTATCGATATTCTGCTTCGCCAGCAGCCGTTTACTCCCGAAGGAGGTTCGCTCAATCTGGCTTCCCTGATTGCCGGCTCCGAGGGTACGCTGATGTTTCTCACGGAAATAACCTTGCATCTTGAACCTCTTCCGCCTCCGGTAACCGGTCTTGTTGCGGTGCATTGCCATACGCTCGAAGAAGCATTGCAGGCCAACCTGATGGCTCTGACGTATTCTCCGGGATCCATCGAACTGATGGATAAGATCATCATAGACTGTACCAGGGAAAATATTGAGCAAAGAAAAAACCGCTTCTTTATCCAGGGAGAACCTGGTGCGATTATTATTGCTGAGTTTGCAAGAAATTCCCTCGCCGAGATAGAGGAGATACGCAATAAAATGGAAAAGGAAATGGGCGCCGCCGGCCTGGGATACTACTTTCCTCTTATTACAGGACCCGATATCAAAAGGGTTTGGGCTCTCCGTAAAGCGGGCCTCGGTCTCCTTTCGAATATACCGGGCGATGCAAAGCCGGTGGCCGTAATCGAAGATACAGCCGTTGCCCCCGATAAACTTCCCGGATATATTGCTGAGTTCAAGGAAATGCTGCAGCGGCTGGGTCTGAACTGTGTTTACTATGCCCACATCGCTACCGGAGAGCTTCATCTGCGACCGGTATTGAATCTTAAAGACCCTGATCATGTCAGGCTCTTCAGAACCGTGGCCACCGAAACGGCCAAACTGGTAAAAAAATACAACGGTTCCCTCAGCGGAGAGCATGGCGACGGAAGACTGAGGGGGGAGTTTATCCCGATGATGGTGGGTGAAAAAAATTATGCTTTACTGAAAGAAATCAAGAGAACCTTCGACCCGGAAGGGATTCTTAATCCCGGTAAAATTACCGATACCCCGCCAATGGATACTTCCCTGAGGTACGAACCCGGGGTGTATCCAACCGAACCGGAAACAATTCTCGATTTCTCCTCTACCATGGGCTATATACGAATGGCCGAAAATTGCAACGGTTCAGCCGACTGCCGCAAATCGGCCAGAATAGGAGGAACTATGTGCCCCAGCTATATGGCTACCATGGACGAAAATACCACCACCCGGGCAAGGGCCAATATCCTGCGCGAATTCATTTCCCGCCCCAACCAGAAAAATCCGTTCGACCATAAGGAAATTTATGATATTCTCGACCTGTGCCTTTCCTGCAAGGGGTGTAAGTCCGAATGCCCGTCCAACGTCGACATGGCTAAACTGAAAGCTGAATTCCTTCAGCATTACTACGACAGCCATGGTGTTCCCCTTCGTGCCCGACTGGTTGCCTATATTACCTGGTTCAATAAACTGGGATCTGTCTTCCCGGCTTTGTACAATCAAATCATTACCAGTAAACTTGTTACCCACACGTTTATGAAATGGGTGGGTTTTACTGTCCACAGAACCTTCCCGAAGCTCTACAAAACCACTCTCCGCCGGTGGGCCAGAAAAAACCTGCCTGAACTGAATGCTTCCCTGCCCGAAAATGCCCCTGTGGTTAACCTTTTTGTTGATGAATTTACCAATTACAATGATGTTGAAATTGGCATCAAGGCAATCAAGCTCCTTACCCGCCTGGGCTACAGGGTTCAGCTTCCCCGGCACGGAGAGAGCGCCCGTACCTACATCTCAAAAGGTCTTCTCCGCCGCGCGAGGAAAATCGCCCGCACCAACCTGCTCTGCTTAAAGGATTATGTGTCGGAGGAACGTCCTCTGCTGGGCATTGAACCTTCTGCTATTTTGGGTTTCCGCGATGAATACCCTGATCTCATGCGGGGAGAAATGAAGGAGCTGGCAAAAAAAATCGCTTCCTGCTCCTATATGATCGATGAATTCCTGGCCAGGGAAATGGACAGGGGAAATATAAAGAAGGAACAGTTTACCACCAGGGCGCGTACAATTAAATTGCACGGCCATTGCCAGCAAAAGGCTGTTGCATCAACCAATCCCACAAAAAAGGTTCTTTCCTTTCCGGAAAATTATACGGTGACGGAGATTCCCTCCGGATGCTGCGGCATGGCTGGCTCTTTCGGCTATGAAAAAGAACATTACGAACTGTCCATGAAGGTGGGTGAACTGGTCCTTTTCCCGGCCATACGAAATGCGCCGGAGGATGTAATTATTGCAGCTCCTGGAACAAGCTGCCGGCATCAGATCGAAGATGGGACCGGACGCAAAGGCCTTCATCCGGTTGAGATTCTCTATGATGCTTTAGTCTGATCATTTCTATGCTTCCGGCAGGCTACGGTCAGACTTTCGCCTTCCGATTTGGCCACTACAACGGCTCCACAGGTATCGCCCAGAACATTGACCAGGGTGCGGAACATGTCGAGCGGCCTGTCGACGGTAAGCACCAGCGCTATTCCTTCCACGGGAAGTCCCATGGCGGTCATTACAATGGTCATGGTAACCAGTCCGGCCATCGGAATACCTGCTGCCCCGACTGCGGCCAGCAGGGCAACGAGTACTCCTGTGATCTGCTTGTCAACGGGTAGATGAATTCCATACACCTGGGCAATGAACATGGCTGCAATGATCTCATACAGGGCTGTTCCGTTCATATTGATCGTGGCACCCAGGGGCAGGGTAAATCCGGCGATCCGCTGCGATACGCCGCACCCGCTCTGAACGGTCGAAAGCGTCAATGGCAGGGTGGCATTCGATGACGAAGTACTGAATGCGGTGATCAGCACGGGAAGCATGGCCTTATAATGCCGCACGGGATGGATTCCTGACGCCAGCAGAATGACAGGCAACGATACCAGACTGTGAAGGCTCAGACCGGCAATGACGACCAGCATGTAACGGCCAAGACTTGCCGCCAGGCCGGCGGGATTGTCCTGCAGGGCAACCTGACGGGCTACTATGCCAAATATTCCATAAGGGGCAAAACGGATGATGAACATGGTAATTTTCATCATCACGGCGGAGGACGCATCAAAGAACTGGGTCAGAACCAGGCGCTGATTCTCAGGTAACCGTGTGATGAAAAAACCCAGGAGAACGGCAAAAACTATTATCTGAAGGGTGTTGGATGTTGTAAGGGCAGAAAATATGTTGTCGGGTATGATGGTGATCAGCAGGTCCCGGATGGACTTTCCTTCATGGATGGGGGTTCCTTTTTCCGACAGATCCTGCAACAGAAGCTCAGCACCCTGTCCGGGTCGCATGAGGTTTACCAGAAGAAGCCCCGTGACGGCGGCAAGAAGGGTGGTTGCCAGATAAAATCCAAGGGTTTTTGCTCCGATCTTTCCCAGATTCGCTGCGTTGCCGTTGTTCGCTATGCCGGAGGTAATGGTAAAGAAAATCAAGGGAATGACAATCATTTTCAATGCCCTCAGAAACAGTTCCCCCATCCAGTCAACCCAGGAAGAATAGGATTTCAGAAATAACCCGAATAGCACGCCCAGAACAAGGGCTATCAGTATCTGCCAGTGAAATGCAATCGTTTTTTTCACGTTCCTTCCTTTTTGCTGTTGAATAATTACTTGAAAAATTTAATTTGATATATGCGGTAAATTTTGTAAATCAAATAAAATGAGGTTGTTGTATTCAGATATTTTTTGCCGGCAATACGGCACAACAGTAGAGTCGTTCAGCAATTCCTTGTCATTGATAATCAAATACCGGGCACCAAGTCCCCGGCAATGTTCTATCCATTCCCCGATGGGCTGGGGTGGATTTCTCCTGCGCCCGAAATCGGTGAATCCTTTCTGATCCATCAGATACAATGTGATGTTGATGCTTTGATCAGGAATACTGATAATGCGGTCGGTCCGCCTGATGCCCAGATTCCTGAGCCAGGGTTCGGCCGTTTCATAGGCTCTGTAATAGGTTGCATAGTGCCAGTGATACCAGTTATACACATCAATTTCTTCCTTCGGAAGCAGCCTGTGCAGTCCGCGAAAATGCTGGTGTATATTGTACCGTATTCTGATTTTCAAAGCTGTATAATAGCTGAGAAACAAAACAAACAGTATGGCCGTCAGATAAAAATACCATTGTGAAGCGAGTTGCTTTCTTGTGCGCACAATACGTTCAGAAAAAGTAAGCAGGGTTACCGGAACAAAAAGAAGCAAATCCGTCAGGTAGTAATCATGTACATCAAACGCCTTATAGAAGAAAAGTATGTAGGCAACCACGCCGAAAAAAGTGGCGATGTTCAGCAAAATCAGAATCCGGTTGCAGGATTTGAAATGAAAAAGATTGAGGACAAATGCCAGGAGAACAAAATAGATAAGGTATGGATGAAAATACGCGGGAAGCAGATTATGCCGAAGGGTGTGCCAGTTGGCTCGGATGGAGGCTTTGTCCAGATCCCATATAGGATAGAATCCCTGCAGAAAAATACCGCGGGTTTTATGGATGGTATTATAGTGGATGGCATATTTGTACCAGATGAAATTGATACCCAGCACGATCATGATGGCAAGTCCTACAGGAAGCCACTTTTGTGCCGAAAGTTTCTTCAGACCAAAGAGGCCAAACATGGCGGCAAGGAAAACAGCCACAAGGGAACAAAACAACAGCAACGAACTGATTTTCAGCAATCCTGCCAGAGTAAATATCCCTGCAGCAGTTACCAAATGCATCAACCGGTTACCTGAAAGGTATTTCCATACAAAATATCCTCCTGCCAGGGCTAAGCCAAAGGCCGGTGCATTCATCAGGAAATTACTGCCGTAATAAACCAGAAGGGGGGAAGCAAAAAGAAGCAGGCCCATCAGCAAACCAATATACTGATTCCCGGTAATTCCGGCAGTAAGACGATACAGCAGAAAGAGCCCTGTTATGACGATCAGCAGATTGAGAATGCGAAAAATGGATTCGTTCTGCCCTGTAATTTTCCATAGCTTTCCCACCATATAGTATATAACCGGAAACTCACTGACAACTTTGCCTTCTCCAAAGGTTACATTATGAATTTCCGGTTGCACAAAAGGGAGATTTTCCCTGCTGTAATTCAGGGTGATCGAGAGGCAATCGGTTTGCCGCCATTGATGAATGGAATAGGGGCGCATGGGGATGATCCGGTGCAGTCCGTAAAGAAAGCCCATTAAAACAATGGCCATCAGAAAAAGCAGATCGGTTTTGCGCATGTTCGATAGTGTATTTAGATAGGTTGAACAAAGATAAATTTTTGTCCTTTCTGCCGACTGATTCGTTGGCAGGAAGTGTCCATAAGGAGATTTTTACCCGATATTACAAATGTAAACATTAAAATATTTTTTATTTAGTACATTAATAACCAGTATTTTACATGTATTTTTTTAACTAAAAGTTGAAATATTTTTCATCAGAAAAACGGTTGGAAAGAAACAATCGTATAAAATAAGGCATTATTATGTTGTATATCAATATTTCATAGATTTTATTTCAATTAATACTTTAACATAAAAATAAATAGTCTTTTAAGTTCCTATTGCGCATATACAGAGCAATCGACCGTATACATTGTGGATTGTTTTTTTCAAAGGTATCCGGACAAGTTCCTGTGAAACGGAATGAAAGCGGTTCTTATGGCATACCGCGTTGTTTTCTATGCCCGAAGCATTTCGTCAAATGAAGCATGAATGCCCGAATGGTTGGAAGTACAGCAAAGGACCAACGCCGGAATCGGGATTTTATTGTTACGTCTCCCTCGCATATGCCCTTCAACAAACATGGATCGTCCTTAGATGTAAGTTTCGGGCTTCTCTGAACTTGTCTTTAACATTCCATCCCGTATTGCAAAATCGTGAAGCTGGCCATTAAACCAGCTGGTAGATTTTCTTATGCAGGATTTGCTTACTTAACGAATTAATAAAATTACATCCGTAAATTACCTATTATCGATTCAGGGTACTATCGTAAACACAAATTAAATTACATTTGTAATAGAATTATGTGGTTCTTATGAAAGATCGTCTCCTGGCTCTGATGAAGGCGGAATCGCTTTCTCCGTCTCAATTTGCCGATGAACTCTCCATTCAGCGGTCGGCGGTATCGCATCTCGTATCGGGACGCAATCTGCCCAGTTATGATGTGCTGGTGAAGATTCTCAAACGGTTCCCTGAGGTAAATCCCGAATGGCTTCTTCTGGGGAAGGGGGAAATGTACAGAAAACCCCGCACGGGAACTCTGTTTGAACAGCCTTTGCCTTCCCCTGAAACCGCCGCAGATACCGTAAAAATCGAGGGGATCCGGGAGATCCGTTCTTCCGATCCGGAAAAATATGGTTCCTCTGTTCCTGATGCCGGTAAAAACACTTCCAGGGTGAAGGAAATTCTTCTGCTGTTTGCCGATAATTCCTACCAGCGCTTTGTGCCTCAGCAGGATAAAGGACAGTAAATTCTTTTCTGCTCTCGTCTGTTCCTTGAATTTTCGGCCTGGGGTATTGTTTTTTCCTGAACGCTTGCGGAATGGAATGCAAACGATCCGGACTCTCGATGGATTCCGATTCAGGGGATAGTGACTTTCCATTGCCGGAAATACCTTCCGGTCAAAACTTTATCCAGGTATGCTGTGATCAGAATTTGTGCAAAAGGGTTTTGTTTCAGCTTAAATGGGAACCAGATAAGCGCAGATTTGGCATACCAGGAAGTAAGACTGGTGTGAATACCTGAATCCTGCCTCTGTAATAAAGGTTCCGACAAATAAACCCGAATTTTTTGCCATCTTTTTGCCCTTTATTCCGTTCAGGTTAGTTAAAATGATTAGAATGTTTACAAGTGTAATCACTTGCAAGTTTACGTATGTGAATTACAGAGAGTTCTTTTTTCTTAGTAGATTTGCTAAAAAATTTATGTACAGACTGCTGATCCGCCCTCTTCTTTTTCTTATTGACCCCGAACGAATTCATCACTGGCTGATATCGGGAATCCGTTTTCTTTTTAAAATTCCGGGGAAAAAATCGGTCGTTACGCATATATGCAAACCTCGTGCGGTTAAACTGGAAAGAAATGTCTTTGGCCTGCATTTCGAAAATCCTGTTGGTTTTGCGGCCGGATTCGACAAAAATGCTCTGGTGTATAACGAATTTGCTGCTTTTGGTTTTTCCTTTATCGAAATCGGAACGGTTACTCCCAGGCCGCAACCGGGAAACCCTAAACCCCGCTTGTTCCGCATTCCGGCCGACCAGGGTCTGATAAACCGGATGGGGTTTAATAACGACGGCGCTGAGGCGGTCAGATTGCGGTTGCTGAAAAATAAACCTGATATTATTATCGGTGCTAACATCGGAAAGAATACTTCTACTCCCAATCATCTGGCGGTGGAGGATTATGACTTCGTGCTGAAGACTTTGTATGATGTGGCCGATTATTTCGTGGTGAATGTCAGTTGTCCCAATATCAGGGATCTGTCGGAACTGCAGGATAAGGATATGTTGCGCAGTATTCTTGTCCGGCTTACGGAAACCAGAAAGAGCATGCCGGTACGAAAACCGCTGCTGCTGAAAATTTCTCCGGACCTGAGTTTTCAGCAGATTGACGAAACTCTTGCTATTATTGATGAAACCGGTCTGGATGGTATTGTGGCGACCAATACTACTCTTCGCCGCGATAACCTGCTGACTCCTCCGGAAAAACTGAACACAATCGGACAGGGCGGACTGAGCGGGGCGCCTCTGAGCCGGCGTTCTACCGAAATCATCCGGTACATTGCTGATAAAACGGGTCATGCATTGCCTATCATTGGAACCGGCGGCATTATGACTCCCGAAGATGCTGTGGAAAAATTGCATGCCGGTGCTTCCCTTATCCAGGTTTATACGGGGTTTATCTATCAGGGTCCTTTTTTTGTCCGCTCTATCCTGAAAGCCCTTATAAATGAACGGGTTTAGCCTGCTCTGAAATATCTCGCAAAACTTGTTTTCCACCGGAAGTTTTATTACTTTTATACAATCAGGAAAGGGTGTTGCTGCAGGGATTGATAACCTTTAAATCCTTTTGCCATGAAAACCCGAATCTTATCGCGGATGGCTATTGCCTCCCTGTTTCTTTTGTTTCTTTTTTCAGGATGTTCTTCCAAAAAGCAGGTGGGACTTTTAATGGATAGCTTCGCCCAGGAACGATGGGCAAAGGATAAACAGATTTTTGAAAAACGCATCAGGGAACTCAACGGCCAGCTGCTGTTTGATACTGCCAACGGAAATCCTGACCGGCAGTTCGAACAGGCCAGGAAACTTCTGGAAGCTGGTGTGGATGTGCTTGTTGTTGTTCCGGTTGATCAGTACCAGGCTGCCAAAATAGTCAAACTGGCCCATAAACATGGGGTTCCGGTAATTTCGTACGACCGCCTCATCCGGAACTGCGATCTCGATCTGTATATTTCGTTCGATAATATGGAAGTTGGCCGCCTGCAGGCCGAATACCTTACAAGGGTGTGCCCGAAAGGCAAATATGCCATTATCAGCGGACCTACATCCGACCATAATTCCCTGATGATCAAAACCGGCCAGCTGAATGTGCTTGGTCCGTATATTGACCGCGGCGATATCAGGGTTGTATTCGACAAATTTGTGCCGCGATGGGATAAGGATGAAAGCTACAAGCTGATGAAGGAATGCCTGAAACAGCATCCCGACATCAATGCTGTGCTGGTAGCCAATGACGATCTGGCCACCGGGGTGGTCAATGCTCTGGAAGAGAAAAATCTGGCCGGAAAGGTGTGGGTTTCTGGCCAGGATGCTGACCAGATTGCCTGTGAACGAATTATGGCCGGGAAACAGGTGATGACGGTGTATAAACCAATTGAAAATATTGCCATCAGCGCCGCCGATTTTGCCATGAAGGTCGCAAAGGAATCTGCCGTTCCTTCGCTCAATATGAGTATCAATAACGGTATGTATATGGTTCCTGCTTTGCTGCTCCAGCCCAGTGTGGTCAACAAGGAAACGATAAAACTGACCATCGTGCCGGATAGCACCGGTACATGAATCTTTTGCTGACGGCAACTGGTCGGGCCGTCAACCTGTTTACTTTCCTATACAGAAATTTTTGAAAATATTCCCCAGGATCTCATCGGTAGTGATCTCGCCGGTTATTTCGGCCAGGTAATGCATCGCTTCACGGATGTCCTGGGCCACCAGATCGGTGGGTATGCCTTCTTTCAGTCCTGTACCTGCTCTTTCCAGTGCCTGCCTGGCTTTGTCGAGGGCTTCAAAATGCCGCAGGTTGGTTACCAGTACATCCTGCCCTTCGGTCAGCGACTGTGCCCTGTTAACGAGTTCCTTTCTCAGCATTTCAAGATTGTTCTGCTTTTTGGCCGATATGGGAATTACCGTTCCGGCATTCAGCTGTTCCAGTTCCGACACTTTCTTCTTCAGGTCTTCTTCCGGAACTTTATCGGCCTTGTTGGCTACCAGAATTATCTGCTGTTCGGTGTCCAGTTGCAGGGCCTTTATCTCTCCGGGTATTTCACTGCTGGCTTCCGTCAGATCAATGACCAGAAGAACAATTCGTGCGGTTCTGAGTTTTTCCCTGGTCTTTCTGATCCCGATTGCTTCAATTTCATCTTTCGAATGCCTCAGTCCTGCCGTGTCGATGATCCGGAACAAATAACCCTCGATATGCAGGGTATCTTCAATGGTATCCCTTGTTGTTCCGGGAATTTCAGAAACAATGGCTCTGTCTTCATTGAGCAGTGTATTTAAAAGGGTTGATTTGCCGACATTGGGTAAACCGGCAATCACAACCGGAATTCCGTTTTTTATGGCCTGCCCGCTGGCAAAGGACCGGGCCATGGTGCGTATTTTCTCTATCACTTGATCAAGAAGTGCCGTAAGTTCAGAGCGATCGGCAAATTGCACATCTTCCTCGCTGAAATCAAGTTCCAGCTCCAGCAATGACACAAAGTGCAGCATCTCTTTTCTCAGGACGGCAATTTCTGAAGAGAAACCGCCGCGCATCTGGTGCATGGCCAGACGATGCGAGGCTCCCGATGAGGAAGCTATCAGATCGGCAACCGCTTCGGCCTGCGATAAATCCATTTTGCCGTTCAGAAAGGCGCGCTGGGTAAATTCACCCGGCCTGGCAAGCCGCACGCCGCATGCAATCAGCAGCTGAAGCAAACGCTGCTGGATGTAAACCGAGCCATGGCAGAAGATTTCTGCCATATCTTCTCCCGTGTAGGAGTGGGGGGAAACATAACGGCATACCATACCATCGTCGAGCATGGCCTCACCATCCCGTATCCATACACGAACCATCTTTCCGGGGGGAACTTCTTCCAGT
>Ga0315298_1007413_pt1 | contig 14460 bp, 15 predicted proteins | sample WHS_1_MG_FD_203077 | JGI IMG/M metagenome (GOLD analysis project Ga0315298, IMG submission 203077) | Extremophilic microbial mat communities from Washburn Hot Springs, YNP, Wyoming, USA - WHS_1_MG | ecosystem: Environmental > Aquatic > Thermal springs > Hot (42-90C) | place: USA: Wyoming... | reverse complement strand
TAGCTAAAATAATAACCACTTTTGACTTACTCATAGTTTTTCCTCCTTATGACAAATTTCAAAATGAATTTAGAAATTTATTTTGAAATTTTACTCTAATTTTTCCACCTTGTGTTATAAATACACTTAAAGCCATTAAAAACTTATCAAACTTGTTTAACATAATTTACCTCCCCTTATTAGTTATAATAGTACTAACCGATCATAATTTCAAGATTAAAAATATTTTTTGAATTTTGTACTTACTGTATCGAAACACTATACAATCGTAAATATTAATACTTGAAATTATACAAGATTAAGTATATATTTATACTACCCCTATCCCTTAGGGGTAAGGATGTGGATAATGAAACCGAATGTTTGTGAAAACTGCTTGAAAAAGCCAATGGCTATATTGCATACAAAGATCTTTGAACAGGATTGTAAATGAAGGCTAAAGCCTTAGGAGGTAATTTATGATGTGGTTTGGCGGTGGACCTTTTTATCATGCATGGTACGGAATTGGAGGTATGGCAATGATGTTTGTTTTTTTCTTTATAGCAATAGCTGTTTTGTTTTTTGCAGTAAGATGGATATTTGGATATAACGGTTGTGGGATAAATCATATGCATCAAAACAACAACGATGCTTTAGAGATTTTAAAAATAAGGTATGCAAAAGGTGAAATAACGAAAGATGAATTTGAAGAAATGAAAAAACATCTTTAGAAAAAAGGAATTGATTTTTTGAATCATTGTGTGCACAATGTCATAGTCACTATGCTCGTCTAAAAAAATATTAGAAAAATGAGGACGTAAGAATTCAATGAAAGAGTGTTGTAATTTGCACCCCAAGCATCAAGAGGCTTTGGGCTTACTTAAAACTGCAAGGGGTCATATTGATGGTGTAATCAAAATGATTGAAGAAGAAAGGTACTGTATTGACATATCTAACCAGTTATTAGCCATTATATCACTGTTAAAAAAAGCAAATATTTCTGTTATAAACAAACACATAGAAACCTGCGTAAAAGATGCCGTAAAAATAGGTAATATTGATGAAAAAATTAGCGAGCTACAAAATTTGATGAAATATGTAGAAAAAAACAAATAATACTCAGCTTAAAATTCTATAATATTTGTTAAAAAACAATAGAGCAAGAAGAATGTTATATTTAGAGAGTTTAGTAAATAAAGATTTTTACTAAATTGTAATAGTCTAACAATTTAGCTTACAAGTGTGTTAGTCCAATTATAAATTATTTAATGAATCAAATGATCAATTTAGTTTTTCTAGATTAATCAAAACTATTTCCGATGAGGAAAAAATCCTAAAAGGTGGACCCCATGTGCCAGCACCACTACTAATGATTAAATGTGAACCATTAATATTAAAATAGCCAAAATCTCTATTGCGATAATAAGCTTTTGTCAATAAAGTAAACGGGAACATTTGACCAGCGTGTGTATGTCCACATAAAGCTAAATCAAATATAGAATAATCATCTATGAGTGGTCTATGTTTTACAAATATCTTAAAATCATTTTTATTACATTTAGTCAAAATTTCTCTATCTTTTACACTTGTTATTATAGTGTCATCTATGCCTGCTATATTTAAAAATTCGTTTACTTTTACACAATCGTTTCGCAAAACCCTAAAGCCAACATTTTCAAGGTGTGTTTGACACTTATCTATGCCTCTGTAAAATTCGTGATTACCTAGTACAGCATACTTACCATAAATAGGATTTATATTTTTTAAAGGTTTTATATAGTTTTCCATACCGTCAATGGATGAGTCAATCATATCACCGCCTGCGATGACCAAATCGGGATTTAGGTCATTAATTGTTTTTGAAATTTTATCCACATAATTTTTGTTTATCATAAGACCAGCATGCAAATCTGAAAAAAATACAAGACGCATATTTTTTTGAATTTTTTTAGATTGTATTGTTATAGTCCTTATCTGTAGTTTTTGCGCATTAATATAGCCAACTCCTATGAAAGTAAGGCTAATTAAGCTTGCAATTGTGAAGTTTATTTGTTTGTCAAAAAATGGTTTATAAACAACCCCAAATAACAATAATAAAGTCACGGAAAAAGTTACAAATAGGATTAAAAAACCCATCCAGTAAAAGCTTAAATGAGCAAGAAAACTCGCAATGGTTGGTTTTGACTCTTCAATCTTTCTGATTATAAACAAAGAAAAAACCATGTATGTCAAAATTAAAAAGACCAAAACATCAATATAAGGATTTTTAACTATTGAGGTAAAAAGCCAAAAAAAGTATATATGAAATAAACTGTAAACGATTAAAAAAACTACAAAAAAATAACTCAATTTTTAAATTCGCACATTTATATTGTGTTGCAACAAGTATTTTTTTGCTTCTATAATCGATATTTCGCCAAAATGAAAAATTGATGCAGCAAGCGCAGCATCTGCTCCAACTTCAAAAACTTCTTTAATATGTTCTACGCTGCCCGCACCACCTGAGGCTATAACAGGAATTGATGAGTTTTTGCATACAAGTTTTGTTAACTCTAAATCGTAGCCTTCTTTTGTGCCGTCTTTATCCATGCTTGTAAGCAAGATTTCGCCTGCTCCTCTTTCTTGAACTTCATTTAGCCAATCGATAACTCTTATGCCCGTAGCTTTTCTTCCGCCGTCAATAAAAACAAAAAAATCATTATCTATTTTTTTTGCGTCAATTGCAACTACAATACACTGGCTACCAAAAATTTTAACAGCTTCATTTAAAAACTCTGGGTTTCTAACAGCAGCTGAGTTAATCGAAACTTTATCAGCACCCGCTTTGAGAAGATTTCTTATGTCGTCAATACTTCTTATACCACCACCTACTGTTAGAGGCATAAATATATTTTGGGCACAAGATGCCACCACATCTATCATAATGGAGCGTTTTTCATAACTTGCCGTAATATCTAAAAACACGAGCTCATCAGCTAGCTTGCTATCGTATACGATTGCTTGTTCTACTGGGTCCCCTGCGTCTTTTAAGTCAACAAAGTTTATACCTTTTACCACTCTGCCTTCTTTTACATCAAGGCATGGAATAATGCGTTTTGCTAACATTTAATCACCTAAATCAAGTGTAGTTCCTGTGTTATTGTATAGTATTTTATCTGGAAATTCCTTTGCTAAAGCACAAGTCATAGCTATGCCTGTGCAATGTGATGGTCCAATAATTTTTAACGCTTGCATTGTATGTAGTTGTTTAATGGTTTTTTCTTTTTGTAAACTGTTTGCAGGACCTAAGTGTGTCCCACCAATGAAACCAATTACTTTTTTATTGAAAATTTTTTCGCTGTGGTTTATTATATTAATTATTCCTCTGTGAGCGCAACCAAAAACAACAAAAAGCCCTTCTTTTAAATCTAATACCAAACTTAAATCATCTGGTACATCATCTTTTATATATGTACCATTTAACTCAAAAACAAAATCTTTGTCCACTTCTTCAAAATCAGTTTTTAACTCAACAAAACCCGTCGTGTAAACATTTTTTATCACTTCTGTAGGCTTTGAGCTAAACTGGAAGTGCGCATTTAAATTTTCAAAAAACTCTTTTTCTTCTATGCCTATATATCTTAACTTATCGCCTTTTTTTGAGTACCTTTTGCGAAAAATTTCGGGGTGGGCAATAATTGGTGCTTTTGTGTGTTGCAATACATACTTAAGACCCCCTACATGATCGTAATGACCATGGCTTAAAACAATTTTATCAACATTTTCTAAGTTTACATTCAAAGCTTTTGCGTTGTGTATAATGCAGTCGCTTTGGCCTGTATCAAACAGTACATACTGACCATCTGACTCAATTAACACACTTAAGCCGTGCTCTGATTTTAAAATACCACCCGTTGAGGTATTTTCTACAAGTGTCAAAAGCTTCATAATTGCCCCTCCTTGATCTTGCTTAGATCAATAGTGCTTTCATATATTGCTTTTCCTAATATGACACCCAAAACGCCATCTTGTTCAAATTTTTTTAGGCGCTTTATATCCTCTATGTTTTTTATTCCACCTGAAGCAATGATGTTAAGTTTGCTCTCTTGCGCTATTTTACCGTAAAAATTCTCATCGAATCCACTTAATGTCCCATCTTTTGATATATCAGTCACTATTGCTTCTTTTAAACCCCATTGCTTAACCTGCTTTAAGAAATCTATGCATGTTATTTGGGTATCTTCAACCCACCCAGAAATTTTTACTATATTGTTTTCTACATCTATGCCCATTATAATATATTCTTCAAATGCGTTTAATATATTATCGAATTCCTTTTTGTTTTTAAAGGGCAGACTACCAATTACAAGTCTTTTTATGCCTAAATCTACTAATTTTTGAGCAGTTTCAAAGCTTCTTATTCCACCGCCCAATTCTAGTTCGATATGTGTATGTTTTGCAATCTCTTGAATTGTTTGAAGATTGTTATTTTTTCCAAATGCAGCATCTAAATCAACTATATGAAGCCTTTTAAAGCCAAGTGACTCAAAATATAGTGCAAATTCTATTGGGTTGTCACTGTATATTTTTGCGCTTTCTGCTTTGCCTTTTGTTAGCCTTACAACTTTTGAACCCATTAAATCAATAGCAGGAATTATTATCATGTTTTTTCACACATTTTGCAAAAATTTTCATATATTTTTAAACCTAGAACTTGACTTTTTTCTGGATGAAATTGAACGCCGTACACATTGTTTTTTTGAGTGGCACTTGTAAATGTGCAGATATAGTCTGTTTTAGCTACGCAATGGTCGTTAGAATCTGTATAGTAGGAGTGAACAAAATAAAAGTACGAATTATTTTTAATACCTTCAAATAATTTACATTCTTTTATATAGTATACATTATTCCAGCCCATATGAGGTACTTTTTGATTAGCATTAGGTATAAATTTTACACATGAACCTTTAAAAATACCAAGTCCTTTGTGTATACCAAACTCGTAGCCTTCTTCAAAGAGCAATTGAAACCCTACACATATGCCTAAAAATGGTTTTTTTGATTCAATGCTCTCTAGTATGCTGTCAATCAAATTGTATTTTTTTAGTTTACCAATGCAATCGCCAAAGGCACCAACACCTGGCAATACCACGCCACTTGAATTTTTGATAGTTTTAGAATCTTTTGTTAAACAAGCTTTATAGCCAACTTTTTCTATAGCTTTAGTAACAGATGCAACATTGCCCGCATCATAATCTATAACCGCAATCATAATTCCTCTAAATTAACTAATTTTACACCATTGAAATCTTTACCCAAGAAAGATTTTCCAATTTTTGAAAAACTCTCTGGAGAATCAGTTGCATAAAATTCTACTTTTCCCGAACCATTAAGCATACTTTTATCAATTGTGTGAATGATAGATGTACCAGAATCTATTATAGTCGTATTTGGTAAAATATCTTGAATAACATGCTTTATTAGTGGGTAGTGTGTACAACCAAGCACGAGCGCTTGAGCATCTATGCCGTTTAAGTAGCGCTTTGCTACGATTTTTGTTATTTCATCATCAATTAACCCTTCTTCTATCAGCGGTACAAACAACGGACACGCTCTTTGTTCAATTGAAGCGTTTTTATTGAACATTTTTATTGTTTTTTCATAAGCATTGCTTTCTATTGTAGCTTTTGTGCCTATTACTGCAACATTAGAAAAATTTGAAGCTATTTTTGCTGTAGATTCTACAACACCAAATATAGGTACATTGAAAGTATTTCTTAAAGCTTCAATTGCTAGACTTGAAGCAGTATTGCATGCAACAATTATAAAATCAACACCTTTTTTTAATAAAAACTTTGTATTTTCGATAGAATATTTAATAATTGTTTCTTTAGATTTATTGCCATAGGGTACCCTTGCTGTATCGCCAAGATACACTATGTCACTTTTAAAATATTCAAGGAGAGGTTTTATTACTGTTAAACCGCCAACACCAGAATCAAAAACGCCAATCATAGCACACCATTTATTAGTTTGGCTAAAAAAAAGTTACCATCAGTTAAAAAATGATTTATACAAGCAAAATCTTGCGATATGGATAATATCTTTTCATTCTTTAAATCCATAAAATGCTTTATCATAACGCGGTTTACGCCACCGTGAGCTACAATTAAAGTATGCTCACTAAAATCAAGTTCTTCTAGAAAACTTTTTACGCGATTGTATACATCAAAAAAGCTTTCACCATTTTTAATTTTAAAGTTAAATGGGTCTTTTAAGAAGTTTTTTGCTTCTATAGGATAATTTTTTTCTATCTCTTGCCAACTAAGTGATTCAAAAATCCCGAAATTTCTTTCTTTAAGTCTACTATCAATAACTAACTCACAACTTAGAGCTTCTTGAATAATGCTTGCAGTGTTTAGACATCTTTTAAGAGGACTTGAGAATATTTTTTTAATTCCTTTATCTTTAAAAAATTCTTTAAGTTTTTTGGCTTGTGCCAACCCATTTTCGGATAAGCCTACATCTAAAGAACCATTAAACACTTTCAATAAAGCATTTTCAACTTCCGGGTGCCTAACAATGTAGATACTGATTATATTTCCCTTAAAAAATTCCAACTTTTCCACTCTGAGTATTTTACAGTAAAAATTTATATTTGCAAACTATAATTTCCTTGACATACTAAGTGTTGCACCAATAAACATTGCGTTAACAACAAGGCTTGACCCACCATAGCTTACAAATGGCAGTACGGTGCCTTTTGTTGGTATTATATGAAATACGCTAAAGAGGTTTATGAGTATTTGGATAGAAAATACTAAACCTGTAGCAAAAACAAATGCTTTTTCGTAATAATCGTCTAGTTTAGTAGCAATTGAAAATATTGAATAAACAAGCAAAAAAAGCAGGATAATAACTAGCGATACACCAAAAAAACCTAAGTCTTCACCAATTGAGGCTATAATAAAATCATTGTAAGCATCTGGCAAAAATAAACTTTTGAAACTTCCATTTCCAATACCTCTGCCAAATAATCCGCCCCCTGCAAGTGCAACAAAACCCTGATGAACCTGATAGGGTAGGTTGTGGCTATGCAAAAAACTTATAACTCTGTCAAGACGCTCTTGGTGAACCAAAAATGTGGCAGAAAAAAGTACTGCGCCTAGTATTAAAATAAAACCAACATAGCTAAACCTTAAACCAAAAATATAAAGCACGCAAAGTACTACTACTGCAAAAAGAAAAGCCCCGCCAATATCTGGCTGAGATATGATTAGTAAAGTTATAACTGCAAAAACTGCAAAAAGAGGTAAAAATACATTTAATTTGTTTAATTGTTCATACTTTCTATCAATGAAATCTGCTAAATATAAAATAAAGGCAAATCGAGCAAATTCAGTTGGCTCAAATGAGAAAATACCAAAGTTTATCCACCTGACAGCTCCTCTTATATTAACACCAAAACCCAAATGAAGAGCTATTAAAAAAACAATAGCTAAGCTTAACAGCAGCGGTATTAATTGCCTTAACTTTTGGGGGTTTAATCTGTAAAAAAAGTAACCAACTAAAAAAGACACGATAATATATATTATATCTCTTTCGAACAAAAAATTTGGTTTATTAAAATGCTGAAAGAAAAAATAATTAGATGCACTCCATGTTTCAATCAAACCTATAAAAACCAATATAAAAACGCAAAAAACTATAGCAATAGGTTCAAAGGCGTGGTGCTTTGTCATATTCTTCTTTAAATGATAAACATTCTGCCCTAAAGGCTTCGCCTCGCTCTTCAAAATTTTTAAACTGATCAAAACTAGACCCGCCTGGGCTAAACAATACTATATCACCTGGTTTTGCTATATGGAAAGCTGCAATAACAGCTCCTTTTACATTTACGGCAGGAAGTGGTATTGGTTTTAGCTTATGTAACTCAGAAAGAATTTTTCCTCTATCTTCACCAAAAACAACAACGCCAGCAACTTGTGTTAATAAATCCATTAAGTTTGCATATGATTCGCCTTTGTGTTTACCACCAAGTATAACTACGATATTTTGTTTGTTTTCAAACGATTCAATGGCTTTTCTTACAGAATCTATATTTGTACTTTTTGAATCATTATAGAATTTTACACCTTCAATTTCGCATACGTACTCTAACCTATGTGGCAATGTTTCTTGATTCATAGCAACCTCCTTTATTGTATCTTTTGGTATCTCGCATATTAGACACGCTAGGCTTGCTGCTGCGATATTTTGCATATTGTGCATACCAATCAATTTTGTATTTTCAATCTCAAAATGTTTTCCAAAATTAATAATAACATTTTTTTGTGTAATTTTAGCTTGAGCATCTTCTTTTACAGCTGAAAACCCAATAACATTTGGAGCATTAACCGTATAGTTTTCATCAAGGTTTCTTATTAAATACTCATCATTTGTGAGATTTTTTGCTATTTTTAATTTGGTTTTTGTATATTCTTCAAAACTTCCATGCCAACTTAAATGATCCTGTGTAATGTTTAAAATAATTGCAATGTATGGTTTAAATGTATCTATAAATTCTAATTGAAAACTACTCACTTCTACAACTAAATAATCAAGTAAGCTTGAAACTTTTGCGGCTTTTGTTAACGGTAGGCCATAATTACCACACATTAGAGCTTTTTTGCCTGATTTTTTCAGTATGTTGTATATTAATTTTACAGTTGTGGATTTGCCATTTGTGCCTGTTACTGCAATTATTTTGCATTTAGCAAGCCTAAACCCAAACTCTAGTTCACTTATTATATTCATATTTTTTTCTTTAGCATATTTTATGAATGGGTGATGTTTTGGTATGCCAGGAGAAACTACAACTAAATCAAAATCCATTTCAAAAAACAATTTAGCACTTTCTCCTCCAAAAAAATTGGGTTTTTCTGGTAGTTTAGAATCATCAAACACAAACACTTCATCTTGTTTTTTTTCTAAAAGTGCATCTAGAACACTTTTTCCGCTTTTTCCAAAACCTAATATTGCAATTTTCATTTTCTTTACCTCAATTTTAATGCAGTAAGTGCAACTAATGATAGTAAAATAGATATTATCCAGAATCTGATAATAACTTTAGATTCTGGCCAGTTTTTGAGCTCAAAATGATGGTGAATGGGCGCCATTTTAAAGATACGCTCACCTGTCGTTTTATAGCTAGCTACTTGTAATATAACCGAAATCGTCTCAATAACAAAAATACCTCCTGCGATCACAAGTACCACTTCTTCTTTAACAATGATAGCAATTACGCCAAAAATTGCTCCAAGACCCAAAGACCCTGTATCGCCCATAAAAACCTCAGCTGGGTAGCAATTATACCATAAAAATGCCAAACACGAACCAAAAAGTGCAGATAAAACCACCGTGACTTCACCGCTTCCAAAAACATACGGTAACCTTAAATAAGTAGCCAATACTAAATTACCAGAAACATAAGCAAAAATAGCGAGTGTAAATATTGTTGTAAGAGATGGTCCAGTAGCTAAGCCATCTAAACCATCGGTTAAATTTACGGCATTTGAAGCACCTACTATTACAAACACACTAAACAGTATATAAAAAAAACCCATATTAAAAACTAAATTTTTAAAAAAAGGCATATAAAAACAACCAGGGCAGCTTGAATATCTGCTGTATACAACAAATATTAAAACAGAGACAATGCTTGCAAAAAGGATTTGAAGGTAAAATTTTGTCCTAGCCTTCAGGCCGTTTCCTTTGCCCCTTTTTATCTTTAAAAAATCATCTAAGAAGCCTACAAAGGCAAAAGAAATTGCCGTAAATAAAATAATCCATACCCAGTTTACATCTAGTCTTGCCCACAACAAAACGCTTATTATAAACCCAAACCATATTATTACTCCGCCTATTGTAGGCGTGCCCGCTTTTTGGAGGTGCCTTTTAGGACCATCTTCTCTTATAGTTTGGCCTATTTGTTGTTTTTTTAAAAAAGGTATAAAGTAGTGTGAAAATATAATTGAAAGCAAGAAACCTGTTGCGGCTGCCCCCATTGCCCTAAATGTTATGTAATAAAATACATTAAAAAAATGCGCATAAGTGATTAATTGTTTATAAAACAAATAATAAAACACTCTTTGTTTACTCCTTATTTAAACTATGAAATATTTCTTCCATTTTTAGACCTCTTGAGCCTTTAATTAGAACCCAATCATAATTTTTGTATATAGACTTTAAAGTTTTGGATAATTCTTCTTTATTTTCAAAATAAAGTGATTTATTTTTGAGTTTTGCAATATATTTTGCATCTTTCCCGTAAGCTATGAGATCTATATCAAAACCAGCAATATATTCGCCTATTTTTCTATGCACATTTTCTGAATAATTGCCAAGCTCCAATACATCGCCTAATATTGCAAGTTTCTTACCTTTTTTTGTATTTAGCTCGTTAATAGCAAACTTAATTGACTCAAAACTTGCATTGTAGCAGTCTAAAATAAAATTTGTGTTATGGAGTTTTTCAAGTTGCATTCGATATGGGGGCAAATTAATATTGTTAAGAGCTTTTTGAAAAAAATCAGCATCAAGTAATTTTTGGAAGCCAAGAAAAGCCAAAACTGATAGTATATTTGAAATATTTAGCCAAAAAGGTGCGCTGAAGTGCATTACTTGATTAAAGACTTTTACCTTTAAGATATTTGATTGTTCATTTTTTTTATAATTAATTATATAAACATCTGCATCTGTATCATTTTTTGAGAAACTAATATGGTCTTTGGAAAACCGACTTTTTAGTAAAGCGTTGTCTTTGTTATATATAATATTTTTTTTATCTGTAAGATAGTTTACTATTGAAGTTTTTTCTTCAAATATTGCATCAATTGATCCAAAGTTTCCTAAATGAGATGTGCCAATTTCTGTAAAAATAACAAAATCTGGTTTTAAAAAGCTAGCAATATCAGCAATTTCGCCTTTGTGGTTTGTGCCTGTCTCTACTATACCAAACGGTGTGTTAAAAGAAGCTCTAAGCAGTGTTTTACAAACCCCAATCCAGTTATTTTCATTTGCTTGTGTGTAAAAAATATCAATATTAGCAGCACTAAAGTAAGATTTTAACAATTCTTTTGTACTTGTTTTTCCAACGGAGCCTACAATAGCAATTACTTTAGTTTTACTTTTTAGTTTATTGAAGCTAGCTAAATCCCTTAGTGCTTTTTTTGAATCATTGACCTTTAAATAGGGTTTGCTTATGGTTTTTTCGCATATACAAAGGCCGCATTGTTTTTTAAAAGCTTCATCTATAAAATCGTGACCATCTTTAAATTCTCCCTTAAATGCCAAAAAAATATCATCTTTTTCAATGTTCCTTGAATCTATACAAATCTTATTAAAAGTTTGCGTATTTGGCTTTAAAATTTCTATTGGTTTTAGTTGCTCTATAATCTCATTGAGGTTCCACATCCCAAAAATCCTTTACAATTTCTCTATCATCGAAGTGATATTTTTTATCACCGATAATTTGATAATCTTCGTGTCCTTTGCCTAAAATTGCTACAATGTCACCTTCTTTTGACATTTCAAGCGCTTTAATAATAGCTAATTTTCTGTCTTTTTCAATAATAATTTTTTCATGGTTGTAAATACCCTTCATAATATCAGATATGATTAAATCTGGATCTTCTGTTCTTGGGTTATCGTTTGTTATGATAACTATATCAGCTAGGTTACTTGCTACTTTGCCCATTTTTGGCCTTTTAGTTTTATCTCTGTCGCCTCCTGCACCAAAAACTACTATCAATCTATTTTTTTTTAGCTGTCTTAGTGTTGTTAATACATTTTTCATTGCATCATCTGTGTGCGCATAATCCACAACGGCACAGCGACCATTTTTTATGAATTTTTCTAGCCTTCCTGGTACATTTTTGAAATTAGATAGCGCTTTGTTAATGCGTGATTTTGGTACACCAAAATATACGCTAGAGCCTACTGCGGCCATAATGTTGTAGATATTGTATAAACCAAGCAAACTAGAATTAATCTCATAAGTATCACCAAATACATTGAGCTTTAAATATAAACCGTTTATATCAAAGCTATAGTGGGTTGGGTAGATATCTGCTCTTTTAAAGCCATATGTTATAGTGTAGCCTTTTTTAAACAAAGATCTTCCTACATCATCGTCGGTATTAATTACCCTAAAGTCATTATCTTTAAAAAAAGAAATTTTTGCCTTTGCATAATTTTCCATTGTTTGGTAAAAGTCTAAATGATCTTGGCTTAAATTGGTAAAAACTTTTAACTTAAAATCAATGCCTGAGATACGCTCAAATGTTATAGCGTGAGATGAAACTTCCATAAACACATAATTAACAAAGGGCTTCATTTCAACAAATATTTCATTTAAATCTATTGATTCTGGGGTTGTGTTATCAAGCTTCTTTGCGATATTGTCATAATAGTAACCTGTTGTTCCAATTACGGAGCTTTTTTCAAAGATTGATTTAAGTAAATATGTGGTAGTTGTTTTACCATTTGTTCCTGTAATGCCAACAACGTTGAGTGATTTTGAAGGCTCTTTATAGAAATAGTTGGCAATCTCTCCCATGCATTTGCGAATATTTTTTACTTCAATGCAATTATTAATCCCTCTACAGTTTTCACTTACAACAGCAACGGCTTTTTTAGCAAACGCTTCATCTATAAACAAACAGCCGTCGGTTTTTTGCCCTTTTATTGAAAAAAACACAAATCCTTCTTGCACTTTTCTAGAATCGTAAGCAAGACCTTTTACTTCTTTATTTTTTAAATTTTCTGGTACTTGCAGACCACAAATTTTTTCAATATCACCTAATAACATTACCACTCCCTTCAATCTTGTAATACGCAGCAAGCATAGATGCTAGTTTTGCTACAACAGGTGCTGCTACTTCTCCACCATAGTTTACACCTTTTGGGTCAAAAACGGTAACTAAAATTACAAATTGCGGATTATTGATAGGAAATATGCCTACAAAACTACCCGTATAATCGCTTAGACTATAACCGCCTTTGTGAGATGCAACTTGCGCCGTACCAGTTTTGCCACCAATTGCGTAGTATTTAACTTTTGCGTTTGTGCCTGTGCCTTCTTCTACAACAAGTGTCAGTATTTGTTTTACTTTTTCAACGGTTTGTGGTTGTAAAATTTGTTTTTTTATTTCTTTGTGTTTATATATAATTTTTCCATCTTTACTTATATAATCTACTATATATGGGTTTACAAGATAGCCGCCATTTGCTATAGCAAGGTAGGCTCTGATAATTTGAATTGCACTTACACCAATGCCTTGTCCAAAAGCCATTGTAGCTAAATCAAAAGGCTTTAAATTTACATAGTCTTTTACAAGACCATCAGCTTCTCCAGGTAAATCAATATGGGTTCTTTTCCCAAAGCCAAAGGCCCATAGGTACTTGTAAAATATTTCTTTATCTTCTTTTAGCGCAATTTTTGCTGAGCATATATTGCTTGAGTATGCAAAAACTTTATCAAATGGCAGGTCTGCGTTTTTTTCAACATCAGAAATTGTATGACCAGAAAATTTCCATTTCCCATTTTCGCAAAACAGCGTTTCGTTTCCGCTAAATGTGTGTGAATCTAAAGCGCTTGACATAGTTACAATTTTAAACACACTACCTGGTTCAAATAAATAGTTTATAGGATTGATTCTAATATGTTCATAGTCATAATTAGAAAAATTATTATTATCGTAGCTGGGTACGCTGTCCATTGCAATTATAGCACCATCTGGTTTAGCAATAATACCAATTACCATTTTTGCTTTTCGCTCTTTTAAAGCTTCTTTTAGCTGAAAATGAAGGTAATTTTGAATGTCTTCATTAATAGTAAGGTGCAAATTTGCCCCGTTGATGGGTTTTTTTGAAAACTCGAAGTTTCCATATGGTGTAATCTTTACTCTTTGTTTTATGCTTTGACCTGCAAGGTATAGATTGTATTCCTTTTCTAGCCCTTCGAGCCCCTGATTGTTTTTTCCACAAAATCCGAGAATTTGAGAGACATTATTGGCATAAGGGTAAAACCTTTTATAATTTTTAATCAATCCAAATCCTTTTGGTAGGTTATCTTTTACCCAAACAGCATCTTTTGGGTCTATAGTACCTAAATTTATATACCTTGAATTTTTATTTTTTTCTATAATTTTTCTAATATTTACATTAAAATGCGAATTAACATAATTAAAGAAATTTTTATCATCAGTTTTGTTGTATTCTAAATAAAATTTGGGGTCTATAAAAAGCTGAAAATTAGGTACATCTAGTGCAAGTGTTTTGTTATTTGAATCGTAGATGTTGCCCCTTTTGCCTTGCAGTTCTATTAATGGGTTTATAAATTTAGTATACTCTTGTTTATAGTTTTTGATGCCTGCGATCTGAACCAAAAAAGCTTTAAAAAATACCAATAAAAAACCAATTATGATAAAAAAAAACAATAACTGAAATCGCGCTTTTTTC
>Ga0315298_1007412_pt1 | contig 14460 bp, 15 predicted proteins | sample WHS_1_MG_FD_203077 | JGI IMG/M metagenome (GOLD analysis project Ga0315298, IMG submission 203077) | Extremophilic microbial mat communities from Washburn Hot Springs, YNP, Wyoming, USA - WHS_1_MG | ecosystem: Environmental > Aquatic > Thermal springs > Hot (42-90C) | place: USA: Wyoming... | reverse complement strand
AATTTCTTTCCAATTTGGCGGAAATCTATCTAAAATATTATCTAATCTCATTCTTTCATTTTTTATCTCATTCCAAGTTTCCCATCCCTTAATAGGCCAGTCAAGCCCAGCTGGTATTACTTGCTGCTGTTTTGAAAATCTTCTTTTGCAACCATCTAAATCAATATAATCAATATATTTTTCATTCTCAAATGTTATCTCAGGCTTAAATTGAGGCCACATTAAGTGCTCAGCGCATACTACATTTTGTTGCTTGTCCATTTTAAAGTACTCTCTTATATCATAATCTAAAGCAAACCCTTGGGATGGAAAATAAATTCCCCCACCTAAAACTGCTATACCATCAGGTAAAATTAGTTTTTCTTCAGGTTGATCATAAACTTTTTCAAAAATACTTTTATCTTTCATTAAAAAATGTTTCCAAACAGTAGTATAAATTGAGGATGTGGTATTTATAACATTAGTTGGAATTGTTGGATATTTTTTCATAGGCAAACCTTCCTCATACCATCTTTTAACTGCACTTCCCCAATATCCAAATTCCCATTTAACTGTTGGAACTTTCTTATTGAAATTAGTAAATTCTATAAATTTTTCTCTTGCATTCATTTTAAATCCTTTTCATTTTTAAATTAAATCTTAATTAAGATTACTATTTTTATTCTTTTCTTTTTCTTTTTCTTTATTAATATTTACAAGTATTTTCCCGAGGATACCATTTACAAATTTAGGGGTTTCTTCTTTTTGTCCAAATATTTTTGCAATTTCTATTGCTTCATCTACTGAGACTTTTAAAGGTATATCTTCTTCAAAAAGCATTTCATAAATAGCCATTCTTAAAATATTTCTATCAATTATTGCAATTCTATCTAATGTCCAATTTTCAACAACACTTCTTATTTGATTGTCAATTTCGTTTTTATGTTTTTCAACACCAAATACTAGTTTTATAGTAAAATCATCAATATGTTTATTAAAATCCATCTCGGAGCTAATTATACTATTAACATCTTTATTAAGTAAGTCACTTTGATATAGCATAATAACTGCTTTAATTCTTGATCTTCTTCTTTTTGTTGTTTTTGCCATTTGTAACTTAATTTTAAAAGAACTTTAATTCTTAATAATAATTTTTATTTATTATCTTTATAATCTTTATATTACTATAATTGCACTCTTAATTATTTCTTTTTTGCTAATATTTAATGAATATTTACTTTAAATAGTTTACTCTAATAGAGAAATTTTTTACCATAACTAATTTTATTTTTCACATTTATTAAATTAAACCCTTGTTATATATTCGCCAGTTCTTGTATCAACTCTTATTGCATCTCCAATTTCAATAAAAAGTGGTACTTGTACTTTAGCTCCTGTTTCTATTTCAGCAGGTTTAAATGAGCTGCTAACTGTATCACCTTTTACGCCTGGCTCAGTTTTTACAACTTTTGCTTCAATAAAGGTTGGAAGCTCAATTGAAATTGCTTTACCTTTATAAAATACTACTGTTAATTCCATGTTCTCTTGTAAATAATACTTTTTATCCCCAATTTGCTGCTCATCTAAAGAATATTGTTCATAAGTGGAAGTATCCATAAAAATATAATGTTCATCTTTATATAAAAATTGGACTTTCTTTGTTTCTAAAATTGCTTGCTCAACTTTTTCACCTGCTCTAAAAGTTTTTTCAAAAATTGCTCCTGTTAGTAAATTTTTTAGCTTAGTTCTAACAAATGCTCCACCCTTACCTGGTTTTACATGCTGAAAATAAATAACTTCTAAAAGTTCGCCGTCATATTCAATAGCCATACCATTTTTAAAATCATTAGTGCTAATCATATAAAATAAATCCTTTCCATTTAAACATTAAAAATATTAAAAAAGTATTTTAAAATAAATTTTATAATTTAAAAATATAAAAATAACTTAAAATAAAAATTTTTTATTATTTTCTTAGTTAATTATATCACAATAATATTTTTAAATATTTTAAGATTTTTTATTTAATTTATAATATAAGACTGCTTAGTTTGTATAAATTTTTTTAAGTATTTTTTAAAATATTTGAATAATTTCTTTCGATGATTTATATAAATTCTCACAACCATTTTTTTTGACAATAACCATGTCTTCAATTCGAACACCACCTAAATTTTGAATATAAATTCCTGGTTCTATTGTCAGTACCATTCCTTCTTTTAAAATTTCTTCATTTTTTTCATTAATCCAAGGGGGCTCATGAATTTCTATACCAACGCCATGGCCAAGTGAATGACCAAAATTTTCGCCGTAACCTTTACTTACAATATAATTCCTTGCAATTTTATCTAATTCACATGCTTTTATACCTTCTTTACAATAATCTAACGCAAGCAGCTGCGCTTCACTAACAATCTTATAAATTTCTTTTAATTTATTATTTATTTTCTTTCCTATAAAAATTGTTCTAGTCATGTCTGAACAGTAATTATTAAATAAAATTCCAAAATCCATTAAAAGTAACCCATTTTTTATCTTATTATTCCCAGAAAAATAATGAGGTTTAGAAGAATTTTCATTATTTGCTATGACATAATCAAAAGATTTCCCTTGAGCTCCTAAGTTTATTAAATATTTTTCCAAATCAATTGCAAACAATAATTCACTATATAATTTTATTTTGTTATATCTAATATTACATATATGCAAAAAAGATTTATCGGTTAAATTGCATGCTTTTTTTAAAATATCTTGCTCATATTCGTCTTTAATTAATCGTAACTTTTCTAAAGGGTTACTTATGCTTTTTGATATTATACCTGATTTATCTAATAAATCTTTAAGCTTAGTATAATCTTCATATGAAATAAAATTACTTTGAATTAAAATATCTTTTATATGTTCTTGTTTTAAAACATCTAATATGTAATTATCCTTGTTGCCTTTATATAAAATAATTTCAATATTTAAATCTTTTATAGCATTTTTTGCCTCTTCATAATAAATAAAATTAACAAAAAGATAATTTTTATTTTGGGTAATTAAAAAAGAAGAATTGGAATTTTTTGCATAAAAACTTGTTAAATAAAATATATCTTCATCTTTAAAGATTAAAATATTTGAAATATTAAAAGAACTTTCAATTTGATTTTTTAAATTTTTTATTCTTTTAATATTTTCTTGTTTCATATAATTTTAAATAAATACCTGCATTAATTTATAATCTTTTAATTAATAATAAAAAAATGATAAATTAAACTACATATTAATTTTTAACGTTCAAACACATAAAAAATATTAAATTATGGATTTATTTCACTCCACTCTTCCTGAGTAAATGTTATGTTTGAACCTCCACCAGATGAACCATTAGATAATTCCAAAGGCAAATATTTTGATATGTCTTTCTGGTAACATATTTTTGAGAAATCTTTATCTGGATATAGATATCCACCTGCAATAAGTGTTCCCCTTACTGTACCTTTTAAAACTGTGATATCTTTATTTGCAATTCCAATAATATACATATATGGGTTTTGACAATCAGGAGTATTCCAATCAAAATTAAAAATATCAAATGTAATATTATTATTTGAAATAAAAGTTAATAAAGTATTTTGAGGGAAATCACTAATATTTAAAGGGATAAATTTCGTTAAAGTATTAATATTACCAGTAGTATATATAATTCCTTTACCAGTATAATAAGTGATATTTGAAGCAAGAGGCCACCATTGCTCTTTTCCAATTGTAAGATTACCATTTATAATAACATTACCATGAATTTCTAAAATACATTTTCCACTTAAATCTTTTGAAAAACTTAAACTATTAGATCCTGAGGATTGACTATAAGATACTCCATCTGCAAGTAATAAATCATTGTTTATTATCAAAGCAGAATTTTGAACACTTGAAACATAATTATTAATTAAATTAGTTACACTAAAATTAGGATCATTATAAGTAAATGTTAAGGTATCATCACGTGTTGCATATATTGGAGCCCATGCTGGATTTGTAACAGTTCCATGACATGATAAAATAAGATCTACGCCTGGCATACCAATTTGTGAGCTTCCACTCATGTTAATATTACCCATTACAATCATAGGACTTATTAATGGATCGCCAATCAAGCTTCCCCCTTCCATAGTTAAATTACCTGCTATATTAACAGGACCTCCTTTTATTTTTGCGCTTCCTTCCATCAAAACATTCCCACCTATATTTAATCCATCTGAACTAATATTATTTGTATCCCCTGTCATGTTTAAATTTCCCTTTACATATATAGGTCCACTGTTATAAACTTGCACCATACCAGCGCTACCTCCTAAATTAAGATCACCTTCTGTATAAAAAGGCCCATCTATAACATTTCCATTAGTTCCAAAAGTTATAGTTTTGCCTGTATAAATGTAGTCAAAAATATTTGTAGAAGATGAGTTGCTCGCTAATAATTTTACTCTTATTTTTCTTTGTACCCCACTTGGTGTAACCCCTAATGATGTTATGATATAACCAGCAAATTTATTATTATTGTAATATTCTTCATAGCTAACAGTATAATTTCCAATAATTTTATTCCCATCAATTAAATTACCTGTATATGGACTTGCAGGTAAAGAAATACCTTCGTTATAATATTTATTTAAATTTAAATAAAAATTTGATATCCCAGCTTCAGCAATATTTAATGCTTGTAGCTTTTGCTGATCTAATTGTGTGAATCTAACATCTCTAATCATAAAACTTGAAAGTGTGCTTACAGCAAGAATTACTACAATACCAATTATTAATACAATAATTGCAATATTACCTTGATGTAATATTAATTTTCTGAATTTAAAATTTAAAAATTTTATTATCTTTTTATTTATTGTTAATTTTAATATTTTTTTATTAAAATTTTCCATAATCAAGAATTAAAAATTTATTATTTAAATATATAAATATTTTATTATCTATTTCTTAAAGTTACAACTGTAGAAAAATTTACTGCTTTTGAAGGTATTGTTGGTTCTTTATTAACAGTAAAATTTATTTTTATCATTTTAAAAGTAAGTAAATCATTGCTACTTAATGGAGTTTGAAGGGCTGAGCTATTATTATCATTATAATAACTAAAAATATCATTATTTATAATATTTCCTAATATAAATTTATTACTTCCATTATTTATTTTTTTATATAAAGTAAAATTATTATTTGAGCCTGTTAGAATATATTCAACATCCTCTAATGCAGAATCATTATTGATATCAGCACTAAATTTTATTTGATTATTTGTAGCTAATGAAAAATTTGAAGCTTCTCTTAATTCTTTTGTTAAAGCATATAAAGCAGTTCTAATATTTATCTCAGAGTCTGCTTTATTAATTAAGTCTTTTTGCGATCTAACTGAATTAATATAAACAACACTTATTACTGAAGCAATAATAGAAAAAATTACTATAACTAAAAGGACTTCTATTAAGCTAAATCCTTTATTATTTTTGGAATTTTTATTTTTAGCAAAAATAATTTTATTTTTCATATTAATTATAAGTTTGAAGGAATAGTTGTTACAATATTACTTGGTGGGCTTTCAGAACCATTAGAATAAAGTACAGTAACATAATAGCTATGTTTACTATAATCTTTATAAAGGTTATCTGTTGTTTGTCTAGTACTCTTATTAACAGTTTTAACATAATTGCCATCTCTATAAATTTTATAAGAACTAATGCCATATGGAGGATTTAATGGTGCATCCCATTTAAGAGTTACTATTCTATTTTTTTTGGAATTAATTAAATCAGATACAACTACAAGATTTTGTGGAGCTGGTAATCCTATTGTAGTAGAAGTTGGTGGAACTGTTGTTGTAGTTGTACTGGAAGACGTTGTCGTTGCTGGTATTGTCGTAGTTGTGCTAGATGATGTAGTTGTACTAGATGAAGTTGTCGTACTTGAACTTGTTGTAGTACTTGAAGCAACAATTATTTGCCCTTCCTGAGTAATTTCAGTAATTAAATCGAATTTATTTTTCATAGGTTCTTTAAACACAGATATTTTAACCTGCTTTATTTTATTTTCAGAATCAGAGACCCAACTAATACTATACTCTACAAGAAACCCATCACTAGTAGTTTTTTGAGCTGGTAATTTTCCAGATGGATCACCATTTATCGTTCCAATATCACTCCAATCCATTGACCTTATTTTTTCAATTTCTTCATTAGCTATTTGGCTAGCCTGAGTTTTTGTTTTATTTATATCATACGCAACTCTAGCCATTCTTACACCTTCAACCGTCATTACTGAAATCAAAGCAAGTATAATTACTGCAATTAATGCTTCTATTAATGTAAAGCCCTTATTACTTTTTAAATATCTTAATCTTGGAATTTTCATTTCTTTAAATCTAAATTACTTTAAGTTCATTTACTAAAATGTTCTTATTTTTTTATTTTAAATATTTTCAAAATATTAATAAGTAATTAAGATTTTATATACAAGCCCAATATATTTTTATCTTATTGATATTTATATAAGATAAATTGTAAAGCAAGTTTATAACCTTCAAGACCGAAACCACTTATTATCCCAATAGTTGCAGGAGATATAACAGAAAAGCTTCTCCATTTTTCTCTTGAGTATATATTTGAAATATGTACTTCTATTGTTGGGATTTCACTAGCAACTATTGCATCATGAATAGCATAGCTATAATGAGTAAAAGCCCCAGGATTTATTATAATATAATCTTTATCACCCATACATGAATGGATTTTATCAATAATATCTCCTTCATGATTAGATTGAAAATATTCTAGCTTAATGTTATTTTTCTTTGCAAATAATAAAAGTTCTTCATTATAAAAATTTTCAAAACTTTTTGCCCCATAAATAGATTTCTCTCTTGTGCCAGTTAAATTTAAATTAGGACCATTTATTATTATAACTTTTTTTTCTTTCATAATTAATTATTATTTTATTTAATATTTTATTAATAATTTATTTTTTATTTTTTTATAATATTTATTATACTATTTTTTATTAATTTTTCATCTATTTCTGAAATAATTATTGGATTATTTATTTCTTTTAAAAGAATAAACTTATTTTTTGCAGATAAATTTTTCTTGTCATACTGTAGTGCATTTAAAACTTCATCGACATCACAATTATCAATAAACTTAGGAAGCTTTAAAATATCATATATATCAAGTATTTTATTTTTTATTTCTTTATTTAAAAAGCCCATGCTTATAGATAAATCTAAAGCGCAAAGAATTCCTAAGGATACTGCTTGACCGTGATTTAAATTTTTAAAACCTACAACTTTTTCAAGTGCGTGACCTATAGTATGACCAAAATTTAATAAATTTCTTTTGCCTAAATCAAATTCATCTTCTTCAACAATTTTTGATTTTATCTTAATGCATTTATAAATTATATTTTCAAACTTTTCATTCTTAATAATTTCAAATAATCTATTTTCATTATTTTTAAAATTTTTTATTAGTTTTAATATATCAGTAATGATATCATAGTTAAAAACCAGTCCATATTTTATAATTTCTCCTAAACCATTAATTATTTCATTTTCATTTAAAGTTTTTAAAAGATTTGGGTCACAAATTATAAGATGAGGCTGATAAAAACATCCTATTATATTTTTAATGTTTTCAAAATTTACTGCAACCTTTCCACCAATACTACTATCAACTTGTGCAATTATTGTCGTTGGATATTGAATTAAATTAATACCTCTATTAAAAGTTGCTGCAGCTAAACCTGCAGTGTCTCCAATAACCCCACCGCCAAAAGAAATAATAATATCATTTCTGCGAGCATTAATTTTCAATAGCTGGGAATAAATAAATTTTAAAGTATCTAAATTCTTATATTCTTCGCCATCTTTTAAAATAATTTTTGAATAATTAAAATCATTTTTTATTGTTTTCTCAATTTTATCTCCATAAATAGAAAAAACCCTTTCATTTGAAATAATTATTACATTTTTTATATCTTTAATGTCTTTATTTAAATATAAATTAAAATTTTCTGTTATATTATTTTTTATGTAAATATTATATTTTCGATTTAAAGTTTTTACTGTAACTATTTTCATTTTTCTAATTTAAAAATTCATTAAAATTAAAATAAAATATTAAACACATAAAATGTAAGGATTAAAAAAATTATATAAATATATAAAAAAATAAAAATCAAAATAAAAAAAGAAATAATAAAAAAGAGATAAAATAATAAAATATATTTTAAATTATTTGTTTTATTTATTATCTTTTAAAAATTTTAAAATTTCATCTTTAATTTCTTGAGGTTTTTTATTATTTGTATTTATTTTTATATCACAATTTTCTTCATAAATTTGTCTTCTTTGTTCTAAAAGTTTAGAAATCTTTTCCTTTTTTGAATCTTCATCACCAAATTCAATTAATGGTCTATTATTTGAATTTTTTAACCTATTAAAAGCTTCTTCTTCAGAAATTTCTAAATAAATTACAAGACTATTCTTTTTAATTACATTAATATTTCTTTTTTTTAAAAAAACACCTCCACCACAAGCAAAAATGCAATTATTATTTACATAAATTTTTTTTATTACTTCACTTTCTAGTTTTCTAAAATATTCTTCACCATATTTATTAAAAATTTCACTTATTGTCATCTCACTAATGTATTCAATAATTTTATCAACGTCTATAAATAAAAAATTTAAATCTTTTGCAAGTATTTTTCCAATTGTACTTTTACCTGAACCCATAAATCCAATTAATGACACATTTTTAAAGAGCATTTTTATCCAACTTTCAATCAATAAATAAAGGTAAAATTCATAAAAAAAATTACAACTTAAATTATTTTTATAAATTACTTATATAATTTTTATAACTATTATAATTTTCAATCATTTCATTTATATTATCTCTTCCAAATTTATCTTGCATTGCGTCACATAACACAATAGCAATCATAGCTTCTCCAACAATAGAAGCAGCTGGAACTGCACAAACATCAGACCTTTCCTTAATGCTTAATTCGCTGTCTTTTGTTTTTAAATTTACTGTCTTTAAACCTTTCATCGTTGTAGGAATTGGTTTCATATAAGCTGTTATTATTAAATCTTCCCCATTTGACATTCCGCCTTCAATTCCACCATTATTATTTGTGTTTCTAAAAAAAGCATTATCTTTATTTTTGTTTTTATCATAAAAAATCTCATCTTGAAAATTAGTTCCACTTAAACTTGAAGATAAGACGCCATTACCTATTTCAATTGCTTTTATGGCTGGTATACTCATAATAGCATGAGCTATTTTAGCATCAAGGCGCCTATCCCATTGAGTATATGAGCCAAGCCCAATTGGCAATCCCTTTACAAAAATATTAAACTTACCTCCAAGGGTATCTTTATTTTTTATAGCATTATCAATTTCATTTTTCATTTTATTTGTTGTATCTATATCAGGACATCTTAATTCTGAACTTTCAGCTAATTTAAATATTTCTTCATTAATTTTATGTTTAAAAATATCTAAATCTAATTTCGCATTTCCTATTTGGCTAACAAAACTATAAATATTAATACCAAAGTTTTTTAAAAGTATTTTTGCAAAAGAACCTGCAGCAACCCTAGCAGCTGTTTCACGAGCACTACTTCTTTCTATAACATTTCTTATATCATCAAACCTATACTTTATAAAACCAGCAAAATCAGCATGCCCAGGTCTTGGATTATATATTGGCAATTCCCTTTGAGATGATAAATTAGATGCTGAATCTGAAATATTATTAGAACTTTTTTTAAAACTTACATCATTTACTTCATTTAAAGACATCGTTTTTTGCCAATTTTCCCAGTCTTTATTAAAAATTAAAAAAGAAATAGGCGAACCAATAGTTACTCCATATCTAATGCCAGAAATAACCTCGATTTTATCACTTTCAATATTCATTCTTTTACCACGGCCATAACCTAATTGCCTTCTTTTTAACTCATTATTTATAAAGTTAAAATCAATCTTAAGTCCTGATGGGAAGTCATCAATTATTCCTGTAATAGCTAAACCGTGGGATTCACCTGCGCTTAAAAATCTCATAATGCTTTATTAATTTCAAATTATAAATTATAAATTACCATTAATTATTATTAATCATAATAAACTTCATTCATATATACTGTTATATATTCATCACCTTTTAAAAGTACGACAGAATCAGCATTTATTGCTTTAACTTGATAAATCTTTCCAAATAAATCATCTTTTTTTAATTTATATGTAGCATCATTTAAACTTATTTCTGTATAAACTACTTCATTTTCACTATAAATTTTCTCAACAATTATTTTATTTTTTTGTATCTCATTATTTTGATTATTATTTAAATAAAAAGGTAAAAAAGGATCCCTTAACTTATCTACATTTAACTTAACATTATTTGTCGAATCTATTTGTTCATTAAATGTTTTATTTGTAATATCAAGGTTTTTTAATTCATTCTCATCAATATTAATTCTTGCTATTTCTGGTGAAATATTCTCATTTATAGCCATGCGCTCAGGCAATATTTGATTAATAATATTACAACCGTTAAGCACAATAGATAAAAGAATTATTAAAATAATTACAATAATTAATATTTTAAATTTAAAATTAAATATTTTCTTTGAATTTAATTTCATATTTTTGCTCATAATTAAATTTATTATTAATAACCTTTTAAATATTAAACTAATTTTTATATAAAAATTCTATAAAAAATAAAAACAAAAAATAAAAAATAATTATTGTTTAACTAACTTCTTGTTATAATCTGTTTTATCATAAAAAGCTCTAAAAGTAATTGATAAATCTAATGGTAATAAATTTAAATTATTATATTCAGTACTACTTTCATTAGTAACATTAAGAGTTTTTAAAGAAATGGCTTCAATTTTTATAAATCTTGGCATTATTTCTAACGCATTTATAAAAGTTAAAATTTGATAATAAGTTCCATTTGCATTTAAATCTATTATGACATTGCCAATAACATCTTCTTCATTAGGTTTATTACTTTTGTTTTTTATATCTAAATCTTTAAAACTAATTGCCTTAATTTTTATACCAGAATATTTTTCAAGTTCATATATTTGGTCTGTTAAAATTGAAATATTTCCATTTAGTGGAATTTGGGTATTATATTTATCAAATAATGCATTATACATATAAAAGTTTGATTTTGATTTTAATAATGATTTTATATTATTTTCATAAGTAATTTTAAGTTGACTATTTTGCATAATTTGAGATATTAATTTTGCATTGCTGTTATAAATTGGAAGTGTCAAAAAAACAAATAGCACTGCTATTATTAATACTAAAACTATAATTATTGCTATTTTATAAAATTTTTTCATTTTTATTTTATTTTAATAAATTATTTATAGTTTGTTCTGAACTTTGAGTAGTACTACTACCAGTATTTATATTTGTATTAACATTTTGATTATTATTACTTTGCTGCTGAACTTTAATATTTTTTAAAAATAATGATGTATCCCAATAAGCTACGATATTAAATTTTAATAATTTTATATTATTTACAACTTCATCATTTATGCTAGTTACCCAAGGATCTGTTATTTCAGGTATTCCTTTTAATCCTATAATAAATTTAGATATTGAAAGATAATTAGTTGAATATCCATCAATTACAAATGCAACTATCTTAGATTCAGCTGTTAAATTTCCAGATTTAGCTTGCTCAATTAAGGAATATAAATTATCAGCTTTTGCTTGAATATTTATAAGATAAACATTATCAGGTATTACTTTACTTAAATCATAAAATTTTTTTGACCATATAACATCATATTCTTTAACTCCACTTACAAGCTTACTTTTATAATTTAAATTATCTTCAAATTCTTTATAGCCTTGAAGTTTATCATTATAAGTTTTTAGTTGAAAATTTGTTTTCTCAAGTTTATCAAATTTTGCCATTAAAGTTTGCTTAGAATTATTAAATAAAAAAGTTAAACCAGACAAAGCCAATAATATTATGATAAGAATAATAATTAAAATATTTAAAAAAATTTGTACTATATTTTTTGGTTTTACTATTTTTGGTAATAAATTAATATCCTTCATTTATTTAATACCTCTTAAAGCAAGTCCCGTAGGAATAATTAAATTATTAGCTAAGTTATCTAAATTTTCTTCTTTAAATAAATTATTCTTTTTTAACAAATCATTATAAATAATTTTATTGATACTTATTCTTTCAACAGGTATTTTTAAATTTTTTTCAATATATTTATCAATATTTTTAAGATTTTCTCCTGCAATTAATATTTTATTTATCTTTAAATCCCTATTTTCTTGCAAAAAATGATCATTTGAACGGATAATTTCATTTACAAGTTGATTAGCCGAAATTTTTAAAGAATCTTTAATTTTTAAAGATAAATCCTCAATATTATCTTTTTCAGTAACAACGTTTTTATTTTTTTGATCTAAATCGCCAAAATTTTTTACTTCTTCAGTATTTTGAATATTATTTATTTTATTTCCTTCTTCATTTGAAATATTATCATTTAAATAATCTGAACTTAAATTGCTTCCTATTTCATTTGCAGCATCATTATTGCTATTCAAATTATTGATAGAATTGTTCTTATTATCTTCATTTAAAAATTTTAATGAATTATTTATTTCTTGTTCTTGGTTAATATTTTTATTATCCTCATCTTTTTTCTTTTTTGATTCTTTTATTAATAATAATTCAAAATCAAATTCAAAAATTTTTCTTTTTAATTCATCCATAGGTAAATTTAATTTCTTATTTAAGTTATCAATAAAAGAATTTATGGAAGAATTAATAAATCTTGGATATCTAATTTCATTATTATAAGCAAATTCTATTATTGATGTGTCTATTCCAAAGTATATTAAACATAAACTACTATTGCTTTCTGCTAATAATAATTTTTTAAAATTATACAAAAAATTTAATGCTCTATAAAATGCAAAACAATTTAAATCTACTGAATTTACTTTTAAACCAGCATCCTCAACTGCTTTAACAAAACTATTAATTACATTTTTCATTACCCCAATTAACATTATTTTTGAAGAATTTGAACCTTTTTCTATTGTATAAAAATCAAAAATAATATTTTCCTTTGGGAATGGAATGTACTCATCAATTTGAAAATTAATTGCTCTTTCAATATCCTTATCTTCAGTAAGAGGTAATTCTATTTCTTTTATAATTAATTTTATCCCTGAAAGTCCAATGTTTATTATTTTTTTTTGAAATTTAAAATTTTTCCATAATTCTTTTAAGCCATTTGTTAATACTACAGAATCTACAAGTTCACCTGAAGAAATTGCATGAGGTTCTATATCAACTATTCCTGCATTTTTTATATATATGTCGTTTCTTTTTTTAAAAAGCTCCACTGCACTTATTTTATTAGAGCTTAGATCTAAACCAATTTCAAACATCTTTTAATTATCCAATCTTTTTATTTTATTTTTTTAAATAATAAATTAAAAATTACTTAAATTAAATTAATATAATAAATTACAATAAATAAATTATAATATTTTATAAAATTAAAAAAAATATAATAATTTTTATAAAATATTTTTAAACAAATTAAATAATTATTTTATAAGTATCCAATGTACCAGTTTATTATTTTATCTCCAAAAAATAAAGCAATAATACAACCAAATGAAATAAAAGGACCAAAAGGTATTGTTTGTTTTAATTTTCTTTTTTTAATTAAAATCATTATTAATCCAAAAATTGATCCAGCTAAAAATCCTATAAATAATCCTGGTAATATTTTTTGAACTAAAAATGCTCCTGCCATTAAACTTAATTTAACATCTCCCATTCCCATACCTTTAGGGTAAATCAAGCTAATTATTAGCATAAATAAAAAAGCTCCAAAAGAAAATGAAAGTATTATCCACCACCTTTTTGGCATTAATAAAATATTAATTAATAAGCCGATTAATGTTAGTGGTAAAACAATAATATTTGGAATTAATCCATGCTCAATATCTATAAACGATATCACTATTAACGCAGTAATTAAAATTAATGCAAGTAATAAATTAAAGCTAACTTTAAAAAAATAATAACTTAGCGCATATAAAAAAGCAGTAAGAGCTTCAACTATGGGATACCTAATATTTATTTTATTCTTACAATTTCTGCATTTTCCTTTTAAAATAATATAAGAAATTAATGGGATATTATCATAAAATTTTATTTTAGAATTACAAATTGGGCAAAAAGATGATGGTTTTATAATAGATATATTTTTGGGAAGTCTATAAATTAAAACATTTAAAAAACTTCCTATTATAAGACCTAATATAATAAAAATTATATAATAAATTATGCTGCTCATTTCCCGCTTGCTACAAATTTTTAATTTTAATTTCTAACTAAAATTGTTAAATT
>Ga0315298_1007410_pt1 | contig 14461 bp, 13 predicted proteins | sample WHS_1_MG_FD_203077 | JGI IMG/M metagenome (GOLD analysis project Ga0315298, IMG submission 203077) | Extremophilic microbial mat communities from Washburn Hot Springs, YNP, Wyoming, USA - WHS_1_MG | ecosystem: Environmental > Aquatic > Thermal springs > Hot (42-90C) | place: USA: Wyoming... | reverse complement strand
TGCCGAAAAAATACGGAGAGGTTATCCCCACTGGCTCACCTTTGTGACGGAATCCGGGGTGGAGCCGACCAACAACAGGGCGGAGCGGGCCCTCAGGGAGCTGGTGGTTCAAAGGAAAATCATCGGGACGCTCAGGAACGAGAAGGGGATCTTCATATACGAGACCCTGCCTACCCTCTTGGCGACCTGGAAGCAGCGGGGCCTGGACCCGCAGGGGGAGCTGTCCAGGGCCCTGACGGAAGCTTGGCAGGGGATGAGGGAGAGCGAGAGAAGCCGCCGACCGACAGCTTAATACGTACCGGAGGAGCAACTTCAAAACGCCAAGTGTTCGAGGTCCAAGACGGTCGAATGACCCCTTTAAAAACCCTTGAGCCCAAAATCGCAATGAAGCCGTCTCATGCAGGAGGGAGGAAAGAATGGACAGAGTGATGATCTTTTGCGATGGTTCATACCTATTTCACTCTCTGGAGGAGTACGGGGTGAGATTGCACTACGGCAAGTTGAAAGAGGAGCTCAGCCTTGGCAAGAAAACGATTAGGGCGCTGTTTTACGGCTCATCTCCGGAAAGTAAAAGACCCCAGCAGGAAGCGTTCCATAACGCTCTCAGACACCTCGGGTGGGACGTGAAGGTCTATCCTCTAAAAGAAGTGGAGGGGAAGCGCTCAAAGGAGAAGCAGGTCGACATCGCCCTCGCAACGGACCTGCTGTTGTATGGGCACAAAGATCTCTACGACATTGCCGTTTTGATAACGGGGGACAAGGACTACAAACCCGCGGTCTGGGCGGTGAAGGAAATGGGGAAGCTGATTAAAATTGCGGGGTTCAGGAAATCGGTGGCGATGGACTTGATTTTGGAGGTAGGAGATGAGAACTTCATCCCGTTGGATGACATGCTCGATAGGATAAAGCTAAAGGTAGTTTCTAAACCAGGCAGCGGTTGATTTCCCAATTCGGTGCCGCTGCCTGGTGGTTTTTCTCGATTCTCTTTCGGCCGTCCTCTTATAAAAGTTTTGGCCGTCAGGTTTTCCCCGAAAGGTGATTGAGATCTCGGGAGAACCGGCTTCCCCGATTGGGCTCTCCTCGGGACTTGCCCGGCGGGGCCGCCCCCTTTCACCGGGTAAAAAAGCGGGGATCGCCCATTCGAGGAAAACGGCCTTCAGGCCCCTGAGCCCGCCACCGCCTTGCCGAACTCCTCCGCCCTCCTCTCGTCCTCGGGGGTGGGTCTCCCCTTCCCCAGGAACTTGAACCTCCCCCTGCAGGAGAACTCCCCCACCACCTTCCCTCCCCTCCCCTCCACCTCCTTCCTCATCCTCCTCAGGGTCCTCCTGTTCCCCAGCCCGGCGTAGGTGCAGAAGAGGGCCACCCTCTTCCCGCTCCAGTCCCTCCCCCTGAGGAACTGCAGGATGGGCTTGGAGGGGCCGAAGGAGTGGACGGGGGTCCCCACGAAGACGAGCTCCTCCTTGACCTCCCCGGCGCTCTCCACGGGGAGGCACCTGGCGCCCGCCCCCCTGGCCACGGCCTCCGCTATCCTCCTGGTGTTGCCCGTCCTAGAGTAGTAGATCACGGCCCCGGGCATCTTCCCTAACGGGAGGGGGAGGTTAAAGGCTTTAGCTTTCCTCCCGGGCGGCGAGCAGGGTGGCCGTGAGGTTCAGGAGGAAGGCGGTTAGCATGACCGCCCTGAGGCCGAAGAGCTCCGAGACGGCTCCCCCCAGGAAGGGCCCTATTACCCCCGCCACGCTCATGGTGGAGCCCAGCAGGCTGGTGGAGGTGGCCTTCTCCAGGTTCCTCCTGAGGAGGTGGAGGAGGGAGCCCACGTACAGGGTGCTCCAGGCCACGGCCAGCACGGGCTGGACGGGGAGGATGTGGAGGTAGGAGGTGGCCAGGGAGTAGGCCAGGAAGGTCACGGTGGAGAGGAGGAGGCCCGTCCTCACCAGCAGCCGGTCGTCCAGGGGTCCCCTGACCCTGCTGAAGGCGGCCATGATCACGAACTGGAGGCCGCAGTTGAGGGCGTAGAGGAGGCCCACCCACCCCTTGCTCGCCCCCAGCTCCACCAGGTAGAGGGGAAAGACCGTCCAGACGCACTGGGCCCCCGTGTGGCGGAGGAGGTAGTGGAGGTAGGTCCTGGAGTTCCTCCTTATCACCTCCAGCGAGGAGAAGCTCCTCTTCCTCCTCACCCCGACCTCCGGGAGGGAGAGGGAGAGGAGGAAGCCCGTGAGGAAGAAGAGGGAGGAGAGGAGGAAGGCGGCCTCGTAGGTGGGGAGGAGCCCCGCCCCCAGGTACCCCACCGCCCAGCCCAGGGAGGTGAAGCCCGCGAAGAGCCACACCCTGCTCTCGTACCTGGGGAGGCCGGAGAGGTAGGCCAGGAGGGGGAAGGTCCCTATCCCCAGGCAGAAGCCCGCCAGGGTCCTGACCAGGAGGAGGGAGGGGAAGCCCCCCATCAGCACCTGGAGGAGGAAGGCGGGGAAGCAGAGGAGGAAGCCCAGCCTCACGAAGACCGTCCTCCTGCCCAGGGAGTCGGAGAGCCTCCCGAAGAGGAAGTAGGAGAGGGCGGAGGCCAGGCCGTACCCCATCACCACCAGCCCCAGCTGGAAGAAGGAGAGGCCCAGGTCCCTGCTCAGGAGGGGGATGAGGATGGAGGAGAAGGCCACCCCCGTGTTGGAGAGCAGGGTCAGGGCGTAGGCCGTCCTCATGGTCCCAGACCCGAAGGGGGGAGGGCGGGCTTAAACCCTATCCGTTGGGCCCCACCTGGCCCAGCAGCTCCCTTAACCTGAGGGCGTCCTCCAGCATGTGGACGTTGTTGAACATGAAGTAGATCTCCCTCACCTTCCCCTTTAGCCCCTCGGCCCTCTCCCTGAGCCTCTCCAGCTCCTCCTGTGAGTAGCGGTAGTTATACATGGAGGGCCTGCCGAAGCCGTGGAGCCTGAAGTAGGCTATCCTGGCGGAGCCGAAGTGGAGGGGGTCGGAGCGGAGGGGGTCCACGCAGTGGAGGAGGTCCAGCTCCCTACAGAGCTCCCCGATCAGGTCGGGGTGCTCCCCCCAGTCCCCCCTGGGCTCCCAGGCCACCGCGAACTCCCTCCTCACCCTCCTGAAGAACCTCCTCAGGTTCTCCGCGTTCTCCTCCGTGCACCTGAAGTTGGGGGGGCACTGGACCACGCAGACCCTGGCCCCCATCAGTCGTCCTATCTCGGCGGTCTCCCTCCAGGCCCTCAGGTTGTCCTCGGTGGGGCGGAGCCAGCCGAACTCCTTCCCCCTCAGCTCCTCCGGGCTGAGGCCTGACCTCCTCCAGGTGGGGCTGGTGGTGGGGTGGGTGAGGGCTTGGAAGGCCTTGAAGGTGAAGACGAAGCCCTTGGGGGCCTCCTCCCTCCACCTGGAGGCGGTCTCGGGCCTGGGGAGCCTGTAGAAGGTGGACTGGACCTCCACGGTCTCGAACCTCCTGTAGTACTGGGGGCGGGAGCAGGGGAAACCACAGCACCCCACCAGCACCCTCGTCATCCTCCCTCCCTCACCCCTCCGGAAAGTATTTTTTTCGGTTCTTCCGGGAGGGAAAGGGCGGGGGTAACTCAGCCTGGGAGAGTGTCCGGCTGAAGACCGGAATGTCGTGGGTTCAAATCCCACCCCCCGCACCAATTTGGTGATTCTCAGGAGCGTATCTTCTTATCCATCCTTTTGGCGAGGAGGGATCAAAAAAGTAAGAAACCAAAGCAGGTGAATTTACATCAACACTTCTTGGCATTCGGGTCTACTTTCAGAATCCCAAAAAGCAGGCTTCATGAGTTGTAAATGGTGAAGGGGCTTAATTGTGGCGAGGTAGAAGTGTTCTTACCCCTCCTTTTTAGGGGAATTGTTATGTTATAGTTACATCCATCATTAGGTACGCTAAGACCTACTTCCACTCGGACTCCTGGAATTCAGGTCTATATACATGAATTAGGGCTTGCTCAAGGATAGCAGCCCGTCCCCTATCGTCCAAGCCTTCACCCAAGCCTTCATCCAAAACTATTTTTTTTAATTTCGTGGAGGGGAAAAAGGGTGACTTTTATTTCATGTTCTTTGGTATCTAGCTTCGCTAGTTTAGGATAAATGTGACGGCCCTGAGAAGCAGTTTCATGAAACTCCCGCCGAAGTCTTTCTCCAAAATTCCCGTAGGAACCTTTCCACCCAGGATGTTTGACTGCTCGTCCTATGTATTTTATCGATCCAGCATGATGAATAACATAAACACCTTGCTCGTTAGCGTACTCTCCCAATTGTTTTTTTTGACCAGCTCTTACCTTCTCGAGCGATTTCTACGGGCGGTTTTCCTCGAATTAGGTGAGCCCCCGTTTTTTAACGGAGGGAAGGGGCCCGCCGGTTGCTCTCACCAAGAGAGAGAGTGGGACGCATCCCGTCGGCCCGAGGGGGAGGGGACGGCCCCCGCTAGGCAAGGCCCCGAGAGGGGGGACGGGAAGCCGATCAGGCCCCCGAAAAGAGCCTGATCAGGCCGAGGAGCCGGTTTTTCCCGAGGTCCAACCGGATGCCCGCCGCTTCGGCGGGAGTCCTCCCCAGCCCCTAGTGCGTCCTCACGTAGTTGTACACCATCCTCCTCAGGTCCAGGAAGGCCTCGGCCGAGGCTAGGCTCTGCTTCATCGTCTTGTACCCCTGCTTTATGTCCTAGTCCAGGATGGTGGAGTCCGCCGGTCGGTAGCCGTGGTGCTGGTCCACGATCTCCTCGATCTTGCTCAGGGAGAACCCCTCGACGTATAGGTGCAGGACCTGGGCTCTCTCCCCGGGGTAGGTCCTGTTCTCGAAGCCGTCCCTTTCCACGAAGAAGCGCCTGCAGTCCTTGCACCGGTACCCCTGCTTGGTGACGTACTTGTTCCTCTTCTTGCCGGCCCTTATGATCCGGCTGGACCCGCAGTGGGGACACCTCATCTTTCCTCTCCTTTTTCACCCCACGCCCCGGCCAGCCAAATAGAATGGGAGGGCCCCTTTAAAAAATCACCTATCTCGAGGAAAACCGTGTTCACGGGTTTCTCATTTCGATTCTTGTGAAAATGGGCCTATCAGTTGCTCCTACCCGGCCCTGCAGCTGCTCGCTGATACTCTCACCGTACACTCCCGGTGACCAGCTCCTTGATCCCCGCCCACCTCCCTGCCTTTGTATTTCAGAAACCACGATAGTTTTATGGCGGGAGAAAGGAGGTGGCGAGATGGGGAGAAAACCGAAAGCAATACGGGAGGCCCTGGGAGCGGCCCTTGGAACCGGGGTCTTCGCCCTAATGGTTCTCCTGCTGAACCGGGTGCTGGGCTGGCCCGATTCCTGGCCCACCCTGGTGGCCACGGGAGGCCTGGCCTTCCTGGCCTCGGCCCTGGTCTCCAAGATCCTCAGGAGGCCCTGGGCGGCCCACGCCGGGGCCGTCTGCGCCCTGGCCCTGCTGGTGGCCTGCCCGCTGGCGGGATGGCCCTTCCAAGTCGGGAGAGAGAAGACGGTCTGGAGGGAGGCGGAGTTTATAGCCCATCTGTTGGAGACCGAGGATAACGGACCGGTGGAGAATGTGGGGATATTCTTCCAACTCCCCACCGTAGACAACAAGCTCCCCACGGTGCGGGTGGCCTGGGGCCTGTACTACATGGATAATGAGAACAACCTGCGGTTAGAGGTGGCCTTCCGGTGGAAGGATGGGTGGGAGATGGAGGAAGTCTGGGAGAACACCCACCCGGAACGGACGAAGCCTCCAGAGATTCTTGAGCATGGTGTAGGTACGGGCGTATTGGCCATAGTCATTGACAGAATTTACCCGAGGGAAACCGTAATACTGAGGGTTCCAGTTCAAGTTCCCGAAAAGGAAGCCAATAGACTAACCCTTAGAGTTCCAGGGGAAAACTATAGTGGTGCCATGTTCACTCCTGTACGGCCTGAGAATCAGGGTTTCGATAAGAAAATCCGAGTATGGTTTGTTTCAAGACTCTGGAACCCCACGGAGAACGGATTTTACCTTCTGGAAGACTATCAGCGGGTAATTGAGTATGATGGAAAACCTACTGTAAAGTTATACCCACACTTGTCCCCATCTTTCTCGTAGTTCCTCTGCCAACTTGTCTAGATAACTCCCCAACGCCTTCTTCACTTCAAAGGCGAACTCTTCCAAGCTTGAAGTGGGCTTGGTTCTGAGTTCAACTGTTCCCACATACGACACCTGACCGGTCTGGGGGTCCACGAGGAAGTCGTTCGCTACTACGGTGGCGTACCCCTCGTAAGGGAGGGAGTACCTGTCGTGAGCGATGAGCTTGAGCCCAGAGTCCCCACCCGCGATCATAGGGATATTCGGTTCAATAGAGACCACTCCGCTGGAGACCAGGGTCTCGGGGATGTTCTCCCTCACCTCGACGGTATCCCCCACATACCTGATCAGCCCTCCCGCCTCCACCCTGAACTCCGAGCTCGCCACCTCCCTCTCCACCCCCCTGGCGTCCAGAGCGTAGGCCCTCACCCTGGCCACCCCCGGCCCCGCGCTCAGGGAGGTGAAGGCGGGGGGACTGAGGTGTAGCCGGCCGGTTCCCAGGCTTCCCCCCTCGGCCGAGAGGCGCACCGCCCCCGAGTACCCGTTCCTGGGAGAAACCTGCACGGTGGAGGAGGCTGGGCTCCAGGAGGAGGGAACCTCGTAAAGGTGATAGGCCGTGTAGCTCTCGACCACCATCTTGGGCACCCTCCGGACCTCGTAGGTCTGCTGCAGGTTCGTGATCCAGCCCACCTGCGGCTGGGAGGCCGTCTCCGAGCCGTAGACCACCCGGATCCCCGACCTACCGTTCTCCACCCTGCCCACCAAGAGACCGTCCCAAACCCTGGCCCCCAGGGGAGGCTCCTCCCCGCTCCTGGCCACCCACCCGTACACCGGAACCGTTCTGGAGGCCTCGTAGCCGACGAGCACCTGCCTGCTGTAGGGGGTCACGTTCCTGTACTCCCATCCTCCCCCGTTCACGGGTGGAGAGGAGAATTCCTGCCTCCCCCTGTAAACCCATCCATAGTCATCCACCCACCGGACCGACCTGGTGTAGGTGTCGTAGCCGTAGGTGTAAACGGTACCCGTCTGCCGCGCATAGGAGGAGGAGTAGGAGTAGACCTTCTTCCAGTCGTCGCTCCAGCCTCCACCGGAGGTGAAGGAGCCGCCCCTGTAGGAGGTGAAGGTCTCGGTCCCGCTCCCCGCGTAGTACCAGGATCCCCAGCCCGGCGGGAACCAGCGCCAGTTCCTCCTGTAAAGGGTGTAGCTGTAAACGTAGTAGGTGGTGTAGATCGAGGAGCTCCTCACCCACCACCGCACGGCGCCCGTCTCGGAGGTCTGCACCCAGGCCCCATCGTAAATCCCGGAGGGTAGGCTGGAGGTGTTGGCTCCCACGGTCACGGATCCCGTGCGGGTCCAGCTCCCGTACTCCTTGTGAGACCCGATCTTCTCCCACCGGTAGACCTCGGCCGTCCAGTAGGTCTCGGTCCCGTACCGGGGATCCACCCGCCATCCCTGCGCCCTCAGCTCCTCCACCCTGTTGTGCTCCTCCCGGTAGGTCGCGCTGTACCAGTTCCCGCTCACCTTCACCCACCGGTATCCGGGAGGAAGGGACGGGAGGTCCGTGCTCAGTGGACCCACCCCGTAAATGGTGTGGGTCCTTCCGGTGGGGGTCCACCCCCCCTCGGAGGTAGACAGGGAAAGGGTCTCGGTGCGGCTCCCCGTCTGCGCGTACTCCTCCCACCGGTACCCGGTGGGGACCCTCACCTCCTCGTACACGGGGTTCCCGCTAGCATCCCTGGCCTGCACCGTCCTCTGGGCGGTGTAAGGAACCCCTACCGTGGTGTAGGAGGAGGGAGGGGAGGAGGCCGACCCGGGCGAAAGGGAAAGGGAGAGGGGGTCGAAGAGGAACTCCAGCACACCCAGGTCCCTAGTCCTCCCGGAGGAGAGGGAGCCGTGCACCACCAGGTTCCCCCCCTCCCTGTAAATCTCCAGGTTCTCCCCCTCCGCCCTCCGCAGGAGGGAGGAAGAGGGACGGTATCCCGGAAGGGGCATCCTGAGCCAGAACTCGTGCTCCCCCTCCAATCCCCCCAGCTCGAAGCGGAAGTTTCCCAGGGAATCGGAGGCTGAGGAGAGGAAGAGGGGGTTGGAGTGGACCTCCAGCGAGAGGGGCAGGGGGAGACCTCCCCAGTTGTCCACGATCCTCCCCTCCAGAACGGTGGGGGTGCCGGCGTAGTAGGAGACGTAGTCCCTGCGGTGGAGGGAGGCGGAAGCGGGGGGAAGGAGGATCAGGAGGAAGAGCACGGCTAGGGTCGACTCGACTCTCATCCCCCCACCACCTCCGCCGGACCTTCCCTTTTCCTCTGGGCCCCCTTTTAACCCTATCGCCGAGTTTCTTCGGGGAGATGGAGTTCAGGAGGGTGGCCGAGCTCTGTGAGGAGCTGGAGAGGACCAGGAAGAGGGGGGAGAAGGTGGAGAGGGTCTCCTCCTTCCTCCTCTCCCTCCGGAAGGAGGAGGTGGAGCCCTTCTGCCACGTGCTCCTCGGAAGGCCCCTTCCCCCCTCCCATCCGGGGACCCTGGGGGTGGACTGGGTGACGCTCAGGGGGATCCTCCTGAGGGTGACGGGCCTGGGGCTCAGGGACCTATCCGAGGCCTTCAGGAAGACGGGGGACCTGGGGGAGACGGCCAGGCTGCTCTTCCTCCGCCGGCGCTACCTCCCCCTCACCCTCGACCAGCGCCCCCTGGAGCTGCTGGAGGTCTGGAGGGAGCTGGGGAGGATCGCGGAGGAGGGGGAGAGGGAGAGGAAGGAGAGAAGGCTGGAGGGGCTGCTGAACCGGTGCGGCCCGGAGGAGGCCAAGCTGCTGGTGAAGGTGGTGACGGGGGAGATGAGGACGGGCTTCAAGGAGGAGCTCCTCCGCCTCTCCCTGGCCAGGGCCTTCGGGGTCCCAGAGGAGGAGAGCAGGAGGGGAATCGTGCTCTCGGCGGACGTGGGGAGGCTGGCGGGGCTCCTGGCGGAGGGGGGAGGATCCGCCCTCTCCTCCCTCTCCCTCCAGCCCTTCCAGCCCCTGGAGCCCATGCTGGCCCAGCCCGCCCAGGGGGTGGAGGAGGCCCTCAGGGAGCACGGGGGGAGGAGCTCCTTCGAGGTGAAGCTGGACGGGGCCAGGGTGCAGCTCCACTTGAAGGAGGGGAGGGTGAGGATCTTCAGCAGGGGGTTCAAGGAGGTCACGGAGAGCCTTCCGGAAGTGGTGGAGGGGGTGAGGGGGCTGGGGGTCAGGGGGGCCATCCTGGACGGGGAGGTGGTGGCGGTGGAGGGAGAGAGGCCCCTCCCCTTCCAGTACCTCCTCCGCAGGTTCAGGAGGGAGAGGGGGGTGGAGAGGGCGAGGGGGGAGGTGCCCGTGAGGCTCTACCTCTTCGACCTCCTCTACCTGGACGGGGAGCCCCTGCTGGACCTCCCCTACTCCGAGAGGAGGGTGAGGCTGGAGGGGCTCTGCCCCGAGCTCCTAACGGAGAGGATCGTGACCTCCAGTGCCCAGGAGGCGGAGGGGTTCCTGAGGAGGGCCAGGGAGGGGGGCCACGAGGGGGTGGTGGCCAAGAGGCTGGACGGCCCCTACCTTCCCGGAGCCAGGGAGAAGCTCTGGCTGAAGATCAAGCCCGTGCCGGGGACCCTGGACCTGGTGATCGTGGGGGCGGAGTGGGGGCACGGGAGGAGGGCCAGGTACCTCTCCGACTACTACCTGGCCGCCCTGGACGAGCAGAGGGGGAAGTTCGAGGTGGTGGGGAAGACCTTCAAGGGGCTGACGGACAGGGAGCTGGAGGAGATGACGGGGAGGCTCCTCTCCCTTCAGGTCTCCTCGGAGGGGAGGAGGGTCTGGGTGAAGCCCGAGGTGGTGGTGGAGGTGGCCTACAGCGAGATCCAGAGGAGCCCGAAGTACCCCTGCGGCATGGCCCTCAGGCTGGCCAGAATCGTCAGGATAAGGGAGGACAAGAGGCCAGGGGAGGCGAGCACGCTGGCGGAGGTCAGGGAGATCTTCGAGGGGCAGGGGAGGGGCCGATGAGGCTGAGGATTCCCGAGCCCGTCTCCGCCGGCATCATCCTGTCCTACCGGTGCAGCGGGGAGTGCAGGCACTGCATGTACGCCTGCTCCCCGGGCTGGAGGGAGGGGCGGCTTCCGGAGGGCAGGCTGGGGAGGATGCTGGAGGGCCTCCGGGGCAGGCTAGTGGGGGCCCCGGGAGGGGGGATAGGCATCAACTACGGCCTCCACCTCACCGGAGGGGAGCCCTTCCTCAACTTCGGGCTCCTGCTGAGGGCGGTGAGGAGGGCGGCGGGGATGGGCCTTCCCTCCACCTTCGTGGAGACCAACTCCTTCTGGTGCACGGACGAGGAGACCACCAGGGAGAGGCTCCTCCAGCTGAGGGAGGCCGGGCTCCGGGGGCTGCTGGTGAGCGTGAACCCCTTCGTGGTGGAGCACGTGCCCTTCGAGAGGGTGGAGAGGGCGGTGCGCGTGGGCTCGGAGGTCTTCGGGGAGAACGTCCTGGTCTACCAGCCCTTCTTCTACCACCTCTTCAGGAGGCTGGGCCTCCGCGGCACCCTCTCCTTCGAGAGGTACCTGGAGCTCTTCGGATCCCGCAGCCTCCTGCACGCCGAGCTGCTCCCCATGGGAAGGGCCGTGTACAGGCTGGAGGGGGTGCTGGGGGAGCTCTACGGGAGGAGGAGGGCGGAGGACTTCTTCGGGGAGTCCTGCCTCCGGGAGCTCACCAGGCCCTGGCACGTCCACCTGGACTGCCTGGGGAACTACGTGGCGGGGTACTGCGGGGGCCTCTCCCTGGGGGAGGCGGAGGACCTGGAGGGGATCCTCTCCGGGGTGGACCTGGAGGAGAGGCCCGTCCTGGGAGCCCTGGTGAGGGACCTGAGGCTCCTGTACGAGCTGGCGGTGGAGCTGGGCTACAGGGAAAGGGAGGGGGATTACGTCTCCAAGTGCCACCTCTGCCTGGACCTGAGGAGGCACCTGGCGGAGACTGGGCAGTTCAGGGAGCTGAGCCCCCGGGAGTTCTACGAGCACCTGTAGCCCCCCAAAACGATGCCGTTCTCACCGGAATGGTTCGGATCCCCTAGACCAGCAGAACGGAGAAGACCCCCGTGAGGAAGATCCCGTCGAAGGTGCCCGCCCCTCCTATGCTCACCACCGGCGCCCCCAGCCCCTCCACCTTCCGCAGGTTCAGCAGGTCGGCCCCTAGGAGCGTCCCCAGCGTCCCGGACAGGTAGGCCAGGGGGGCGGCGCTCCCCCCTCCCAGGAGGAGAGCCACCAGGGCGGAGAAGAGGGGAGGGAGGAGGGCGGGCATCACGATCCCCACCCCCCTGACGGGCCTGGCCAGCCTCCAGCAGAAGAGGGTTACCAGCAGGACGCCCAGGGGGATCCTCCAGGTGAGCTGGGAGCCGAACCTGAGCAGGAGGAAGCCGCAGAGGAGGAGGGGGATCACCGCCCCTCCCAGGTTCACCGCCACCACCACCCTCCTCTCCTCCCTCCCCGTCACCAGCACGGGGTAGAGGAAGCCGTAGATCCCCCTCACCTCCACCCTCACCACCTCCTCCTCCCTCCTCAGGGTCCTCACCGGAAGGTTGACCGCGCTCCCCAGCAGGGAGAGGAGGAGGAGCTGCAGGGCCAGGAAGGGGGGAAGGCCCAGCCTCCTGAAGGCCTCACCCATCAGGAGGGGGAAGAGGAGGGCCAGGAGGACCAGGAGGAGGAAGAGGGGAAGGGCGAGGGGGAGGTAGAGGAGCCTCCTCAAACCTTCACCCGAAGAGCTCCCGGTACCCCGCCTTCTCCGCGTCCTGGGTGAAGAGCCTGACGCCCTCCTCGGTCTTGGGGTGCCTGAGCATGGCCTTGAGCACCTGGAAGGGGACCGTGGCTATGTCCGCCCCCGCCTCCGCCACCTCCCTCACCTGCCTGGGGTGCCGTAGGCTGGAGGCTATCACCTTCGTCCTGAACCTGTAATACCTCAGGATCTTCACCGTGCTCCTGACCAGCTCCACCCCGCTGAGGATCCCCTGGTTCCCCCCGGGATCCGCCAGCGCCCTCACCTCCGCGTCCTGGTACAGCTCCCCCAGCCCTCCCCCCCTCCCCGCGATCTCCTCCAGCCTCCTCTCGGCCAGCCTCCTGAGGAGGGAGAAGTCGAAGTAGTCGTACTTCCCGAAGGGTATGCCCAGCCTGCTCCTCACCAGGTCGTCTATCCTGCCCGCGAAGGGGCTCACGTACCTCGCCCCCGCCTTGGCCGCCAGCAGGGCCTGCTCGGGTGTCATCACCAGGGTGGCGTTGGTGGGGATCCTGAGCCTGGCCAGCTCCCTGAGGGCCTTTATCCCCTCCTCCTCCCCCCCCTCCCCCGTGGAGGTGCAGACCGGGATCTTGATCACCACGTTCCTGGCCACGGGGTTGAACTTCCTGTGGAGGATCCTGGCCTCCTCCACCATCTCCTCCGCCTTCAGCCCCATCACCTCCAGGCTCACGGGCCTTCCCTTACCCGCCAGCCTGCAGATCTCCCTCACGTGCTCCTCAAGGGATCTGGAGCCCTCCCCCTCCACGGCCGCCCTCAGGAGGGAGGGGTTGGTGGTTATCCCGTCCACCACCCCCCAGCCCATGGCCTCCCTTATCTCGGAGAGCTTGGCGGTGTCCACGAAGAGCTGCATCCTTCCCCTCTCTCCCGGCCCATATTTATCCGCCACGGTGGGGGAAACCGGGCCGAGCGGGGCTGAGAGGCATTTGGACCGGTGTCCCCCGCCCCCTCCTGTCACTGCCTTCGGGCTCTACCAGGATCTGCAGTGCAGGCGTGATGCAGGATTGTAGCTGAACACCAAGACCCAGGAGCCTCCCGGCGATGATGTTCCCTCCCAGCAGGATTCTCCTGCAAACGTGTTGCCTCCATCTCCGCGGTGCGTACCGTCCTCCGACTCAAACCTCCTCATACACGTCCAGGAACTTCCTGTACCACCCCTCGAAGACCTCGGGAGTGACCAGGTGGAACTCCACCCCCACCAGCCTCTCCCCCAGCTTTTCCTCCACCCTCTCCACGGTCTCCCCGTACCTCACCTCCCCGGCTCTCCTGCTCACCACCAGCACGTCCAGATCGCTCAGGGGAGAGTAGTTCCCCCTCACCACGCTCCCGAAGATGATGACCCTCACCCCCCCGTCCCCCAGCACCTCCCTGAAGGCCTCCTTCAACCTCCTCCCGTACTCCCTGTAGTTCCTGAAGATCTCCTCCTTCCTCTGCACTATCCTGAGGAGAACGGTGCTGAACCTCATCCCCAGCCCTCGAAAACCCTCCTGACGAAGCCCAGCAGCTCCTCCACCTCCTCCCTCCCGTACTGGAAGGGCAGATACCTCGCCCCTATGTAGGCCCTTTCCAGCTCCCTCACGAACCTCCTGTTCTCCCCCAGGAACCTGGATAGTTCGGGTTCGATTTCCCCTATCTCCTCCACGAGGGCGGAGAGGGAATGGGTTTTGGAGAAGTATCCCACCTTCTCGGACAGCCTGTACTTGAGGAGCAGCTGGAGGGCCTGCTCGAGGTGAAAGGCGGCGAGGTCGAAGAACTCCTTCCTCACGTCGTCCTCGGCCTCCCTCAGGAACCTTCTGGCCCTCTCCAGGAGCTCTCTCATCGCCAAAAGATGGAAGGAGGCCCATATAATGGTACCAGAATCTACCGAGGCCTGCGTCAAACCCTCCATCCCAGGGAGAAGAGGAGCTCCCTGAGGCCCTCCTCCAGCGTGACCCTGGCCTCGAAGCCCAGCACCTCCCTGGCCCTCCTCACGTCCGCCACGCTCCTCCTCACGTCCCCCATCCTGGGCTCCGCGTGCACGGGCTCCACCTTTTTCCCCGTGAGCCTCAGCAGCAGGCGGCAGAGCTCCAGGATGCTGGTCTCCCTTCCCGTCCCCACGTTCACCACCCTTCCCGGTGCCTTCGGGGAGGTTAGGGCCAGGAGGTTGGCCCTGGCCACGTCCCTCACGTAAACGAAGTCCCTGGTCTGCCTCCCGTCCCCGTGGATGATGGGCGGCAGGTCCCTCCCCAGGCGCTCCAGGAACCTCACGATCACCCCCGCGTACTCCCCTCCCCCCTGCCTAGGGCCGTAGACGTTGAAGTACCTCAGGCAGACCGTCTCCAGCCCCCTCTCCCTGAAGAACCTCAGGCACTCCCCCTCCGCTTCCAGCTTGGAGAGGGCGTAGGGGGAGAGGGGGGAGGGAGGGGTCTCCTCGTCCACCGGAAGGCGCCCGGGGTTCCCGTATACGGCGCAGGATGAGGCGTAGACGAACCTCCTCACCCCCTCCCTGGCGCAGGCCTCCAGCAGCAGGCGCGTCCCCATCACGTTCACCTCCCTGGTGAGCTCCGGCCTCTCGAAGGAGAGGGGGACGCTTATCTGGGCGGCCTCGTGGATCACCGCCTCCACCCCCTCCACCGCCCTACCCAAGGCCTCCGGATCCAGAATGTCCCCCCTCAGGAA
>Ga0315298_1007404_pt1 | contig 14471 bp, 11 predicted proteins | sample WHS_1_MG_FD_203077 | JGI IMG/M metagenome (GOLD analysis project Ga0315298, IMG submission 203077) | Extremophilic microbial mat communities from Washburn Hot Springs, YNP, Wyoming, USA - WHS_1_MG | ecosystem: Environmental > Aquatic > Thermal springs > Hot (42-90C) | place: USA: Wyoming... | reverse complement strand
GGCGAGATTCCGGACGCCGTCCGTCCGCCGGCGGGCTGCCGCTTCCACCCCCGCTGCCCGGAGGCCCTGCCGGAGTGCGGCTGGGAGCCGCGCGACCTCCGGGACCTTCTCGACCGCCACGGCCTGGAGCTAGGCGAGGACCTCGTCCTGGCCGCCAGGGAGGACCCCAAGCGCAGGACCCTCGTGGTGGCCGACCGCCCGGCGGTGCGGAGGCTCCTGGACGCCGAGCGCGACCAGGGCACGCCGCTGGCCCGGGCCATCGAGAGCGTCACGACCACCGCCAAGACCATCGAAGTCCGCTTCCGGCCCGCGGCCGACGTCCCCGACATCACCGTGGGCGGGAGGCGGGTGAAGTGCCTGAGGGCGGCGGGGGGCTGCTAGTACCGGCAGGGCGGCCGCGCTGCTCCCGCCGGTGCGTCCCCCCCCACGCTCTGGGCGGTTTCAATCGGAGCTCAGACACCGTCGCCAGATGACGGTCCAGCGGGCGACAATGTTTGTGCGGGTTTGCTGGGAAGGAGACCGGAATGGCGCAAAGGAAGAACCATGCCGCACGTCAGGGCCTAGCCAGGAAGTTACCGCTCGGTCAGCTTATCGACCTCGTGAGCAACATCAAGGTGGGTGATGCGGACCGCCCTTCCAGGAACCTCCTGGGCCACGTGTACGAGTTCTTTCTTTCCCAGCTGGCCGCCGCCGAAGGCAAAAAGGGCGGGCAGTCCTACACCCCCCGTGCGTCGTGCGCCTGCTGGCGGGGATGCTGGAGCCGTTCCGCGGCCGGGTTTACGACCTGTGCTGCGGTTCGGGCGGCATGTTCGTCCGGTCAGTCGGGTTCATCGAAGCTCACGCCACGGGCAACGGCAACGGCGGTAAGGCGGGGGGCGACATCTCTATCTACGGCCAGGAGTCCAGCTACACCACCTGGTGCCTTTGCAAGATGAACCGGGGTATCCGCGGCACTGAGGGCCAGATCGACCCACGGCGACACGTTCCACAACGACCGCCTCCCCAATCTGAAGGCTGACCTCATCCTGGCAAACCCGCCCTTCAACATGAGTGATTGGGGCGGCGAGCGCCTGCGCGAGGACAAGCGGTGGAAGTTCGGCTTGCCGTCACTAGTAAAGTATGCGACCTCTTTGGAGGAAAGTTTGACATGGAAAACGGCCAACTGACCTGGATCACCAATTTCATTTGGGGCATCGCCGACGACGTGTTGCGCGACCTCTACGTGCGCGGCAAGTACCGTGACGTCATTCTCCCGATGACCGTGATCCGCCGGCTGGATGCGGTGCCGGAGCCCACCAAGGAGGCCGTGCTGGAAATGAAAGCCGCGCTCGATCGGGCAGCGATTGTCAACCAAGACCAACCCTTGCGACAGGCAGCTGGCCAAGCCTTCTACAACACCTCCCCCTTCACGCTACGCGACCTCAAAGGCCGCGGCAGCCGCCAGCAACTGGAGGCGGATTCTCGTGCCTACCTCGATGGCTTCTCGCGCAACGTGCAGGAGATCATCGACAAGTTCGAGTTCCGCAACCAGATCCCCCGCCTGGCCAAAGCCGACGCCCTGGGCACGCTCATCGAGAAGTTCCTCGACCCGTCCATCAACCTGAGTCCCTACCCTGTGCTCAACAGCGACGGCACCGTTCGGCTGCCCGGCCTCGACAATCACGCCATGGGCAGCATCTTCGGGGAGCTGGTGCGCCGCTTCAACGAGGAAAACAACGAAGAAGCGAGCGAGCACTGGACCCCGCGCGACGCCGTGAGGCTGACGGCCCGCCTGATCTTCGGGCCGATCGCCGACCAGATCGAATCCGGCACCTACCTGCTCTACGACGGCGCCTGCGGCACCGGCGGGATGCTCACGGTGGCCGAGGAAACCCTGTTGCAACTGGGGAAAGAACGTGGCAAACAAGTCTCGGTGCATCTTTTGTGCCAGGAGATCAACGCCGAGACCTACGCCATCTGCAAAGCCGACCTTTTGCTCAAGGGCGAGGGCGATGCCGCCGACAACATCGTCGGCGGACCGGAGCATTCGACCCTATCCAACGACGCGTTCCCCGGCCGCACCTTCGACTTCATGCTCTCTAATCCGCCCTACGGAAAGAGCTGTGACCTCGAGCGCATGGGCGGCAAGGATGGCATCAAGGACCCGCGCTTCGTCGTGCAGCACCGGGGCGAGGAGCTTTCACTGCTGACCCGCACCAGCGACGGCCAGATGCTGTTCCTGGTGAACATGCTCTCCAAGATGAAGCACGACACCCCGCTCGGCAGCCGCATCGCCGAGGTGCACAACGGCTCGTCGCTGTTTACGGGGGACGCCGCCCAGGGCGAGAGCAACATCCGCCGCTGGATGATCGAGAACGACTGGCTCGAGGCCATCGTCGCCCTGCCGCTTAACATGTTCTACAACACCGGCATCGCCACCTACGTCTGGGTGCTCACGAACAGGAAGCCCGAGCACCGCAAAGGCCGCGTGCAGCTCATTGACGCCACGCAGTGGTACAAGCCCCTGCGCAAGAATCTGGGGAAGAAGAACTGCGAGCTGTCTGAAGACGACATCCGTCGCATCCTCGACACCTTCCTCCAATTCGAGGAGACCGAGCAGTCCAAGATCTTCTCCAATGCGGCCTTCGGCTACTGGAAGGTGACGGTTGAACGTCCCCTGCGCCTGAAAGGCATCGACCCCGAGCGCGCCTACACCCCCAAGGAGATCAAAGCGCTTCGGGAAACGGTCGAACGAGCCGACGATGCACCGCCGGTCATCAAGAAAATTCACAAGCCTGGCACGGCGCCTGATCCGTTGCGCGGGCTGTTTGATGTTGTCATCGGTGGCAAGCCGCGTGTGGTGGAGTATGAAGCGGACACGGAGCTACGCGATGGGCTCTGTCTCTACCGGTTTGACATCGAGGACCTGGGCGAGAGCCGGCGGACGATCTCCTTCCCGAAGTGGAGGCTGCCGCATGAGAAACGAGGCGGACACGCGGGCAACGCTCATCGACCCGAAACTGAAAGCCGCAGGCTGGGCCGACACACAAATCACAAGGGAGCACTACTACCAGCGGGACCAGCAGTACACGCAGGGGCGCGTCATCCTGGTGGGCGATCGGGTTCGCAGGGGCGAGGCCCGCAAGGTGGACTATCTTTTGCGTCTTTCCGATTCTTTTCCCATCGCCGTTGTCGAAGCGAAGTCCGAGGCGGAACCGGCCGAGGCTGGGCTTGAACAAGCCAAACGCTACGCCAGAGAACTCGGGCTCGCGTTCGCCTACGCCGCGAATGGTCACCAGATCATCGAATTCGACTTCTTTACGAACTCAACCCAGGTTCTTGACCGATTCCCGACTCCCAGTGAGCTGTGGGAGAGATGGCAACAGAATCAGGGAAGCCCAGATGCGTCGCGCGTCGCCGAGCGCCCAGAGGAATACGGCGTAGGCAAGCGGAGCAATCCGCTCCTTCATCCATACTGCCCGGAAAGCCTGTGCGGGAAAACGCCGTTCTACTTCCAGGAAGTGGCCATCCGCGAAGTCATTAAGCGCCTTGTGCGCGGCCAGAAGCGCGTCCTCCTGACGATGGCCACCGGAACCGGCAAGACCTTCGTCGCCTTCCAGATCGTTTGGAAGCTCGTTAAATCGGGTTGGCTCCAGCGCCGGCATCCCGACCGCCCCGGGCGCGTTCTGTTCCTGGCGGATCGCGTCGTGCTGCGCGACCAGGCATACAATACCTTCGCACCGTTCGCCGACGGAACGAGCGAGCCGCGCTTCAAGATCGAAGGGCATCCGGCCAACTTGACGCGGGACCTCTACTTCGGGATCTATCAGACGCTGTGGAGCCCGGATGAGGCGGGTAAACGCCTCTTCGAGAAATTTCCGCGAGACTTCTTTGACCTCGTTATCATCGACGAGTGCCACCGTTCGGGTTTTGGGACCTGGCGGGAGATCCTCGATCACTTCGGCACCGCCATGCAACTCGGCATGACCGCCACGCCCAAACAGGACGAAAATGTGGACACCTACGCTTACTTCTGCGCCGAAGAACCCGAGGTTGCCATTGACGCGGACGACCCGGGCCGGGGCACCTGGAGGCCGCCAGCCTATCAATACAGCTTGGGGCAAGGTATCGAGGACGGCTTCCTGGCCACTTACAAGGTGCATCGTGTGCGAACGACTGTTGACGCGACTGGGTTGCATCTGAATGAAGCCGCAGAACAGGGAGCGGAGGTCTTTATCCCCGAAGATGTGGAGCCGCGCGAGGTCTACACCACGCCCCAGTTCGAAAGAGAGATCACCCTTCCGGACCGGACCCGGGAGATGGTGCGCCATCTGGCCGGGCTCCTTCGCCGCTTCGGGGCGATGGAAAAAACCATGGTCTTCTGCGTGGACATGGAGCATGCCCGGCTGGTCGCCCGTCTGCTCCAGGACGAATTCGGACCCGAGACCGGGCTCGACAACTACGCCGTCCCCATCATCTCTGAGGAAGGCGAAGAAGGTCGCCGTTGGCTGGAGGCCTTCGCCGACTCGGACAAACCTGCCCCGGTTGTGGCGACAACGGCGGAACTTCTCTCGACCGGTGTCGATGTCCCTTCGTGCCGCAATATCGTGTTCATGAAGACGCTGTCTTCGCCTATTCTGTTCAAGCAAATCATCGGACGCGGCAGCCGGCTGGATCCCGCCACTGATAAGTACTGGTTCCGCATTATCGACTACACGGGCGCGACCCGCCTCTTTGATGAATGGGATCGTCCTCCGCTGGCGCCACCGGAGCTGCCTAATGGCCCACAGACTGCCGTCTTAGAAGGGGTAGTATTTCATGCCGACACAAACGACCTGATTGTCGGCGCACGAGTTAGCGTCCGAACCGGGCCCAACAGCCAGCGAGGCCCGATCCAGACCGACGAAAATGGCCGTTTCCGTTTTGACCGCCTTCCCGCCGGCAACCTCCAGCTCATGGTGAGCGCCAAGGGCTTTGTGAGTCGCACCATCGGCGTGGAAACGGTGACAGACCAGACGATTCAGGAAGCTGTTGGCCTCAAGCCGGCGAGGAAAAAGGGCGGAAAGATTCGGGTGGAAGGTCTCGAGGTGAGCATTGCCGATGAGGCGATATTCCTGATCGAGTCCACAGGCGAGCAGCTCACGCTCGAGCAATACCGCGACTACACCAAACGCCGCATTCTGCGGTCTGCCGACAGCCGCACAGCCCTGCGAGACATCTGGGTGGATAGCGCCCGCCGCCGCGCTTTCCTGGAAGAGCTGCGCCGCTCCAGCATCCATCCCGAGGTGCTCGCCGAGGTGCTGGGTCAACCGGAGGCGGACGCTTTTGACCTGCTCAGCCACCTCGCTTTCGGCGGTCTCATTCATACCCGCAGTGAGCGGGCCGCCGCGTTCCGAAACCGTGAGCAAGCCTTCATTGCCGCTCACAAGGAAGATGCTCGCAAAGTCATCCTGGAGCTTCTCGACAAATACCGCATCGGCGGCATCGAGCAGCTTGAGCCGGAGATTTTCGGGGTCTCACCCTTCCGAGAGTGGGGCGGTGCCGCCAGGATCAGCGGGTGGTTCGGCGGTGCAGAGTTACTCGGTCAGTCTCTGAAGGAAATGCAAAAACGAATCTACGCTGAGGAGGTAATAGCATGAACGGACCTCAAACCCGGGAATCCCTTGCCAACGAAATCTGGCGGGCCTGCGACATCTTGCGTCGCGACAACAACTGCGGCGGCGCCATGGAATACATCGAGCATCTGGCCTGGCTGCTCTTCCTGCGCTTCTTGGACGCCCAGGAAGAGGAGTGGGAGACTCAAGCGAAGCTTGCCGGCCGCCCCTACACCCGAATTCTGGATGGCGACCTGCGCTGCAGCGCGTGGGCTACGAAGGACTGGCCCGCTGATCGCTTGCTGGAGTTCGTCCACGGCCGGTTGATTCCCTACCTTCAGAGTCTGGGAGGCGATCCGCTGCGCGAGACGATCCGCAGCGTGTTCGCCGAGCGCAACGTTATTGTTTGCGCCTCGGGTTACAACCTCAAGGATGTCTTGACCATCATCAACGGCATCGACTTCCACAGTCAGGACGACATTTTCACCGTCTCCCAGGTCTACGAAGAGCTGCTCCGCCGTCTGGGCAGCGAGAACCGGCTGGCCGGCGAGTTCTACACGCCGAGACCGGTGGTGCGCTTTATGGTGGAGCTCGTCGCCCCCAAGATCGGCGAGACCGTTTACGACCCTGCCTGTGGCACCTGTGGTTTCCTGGCTCAGGCCTACCTCTTCATGATAAAATCCGAGCGTACCCTGGAAGACCACAAGACCCTGCAGGAAAAAACTTTCTTTGGCCAGGAGAAGAAGCCTTTGCCGGCCCTCCTGGGCCTCATGAACATGGTGCTTCACGGCGTGACCGCCCCCCGCGTGATGCGGCGCAATACCCTCGAGGAGAATATCCGCAACGTCACCGAGCGCTACGATGTGGTGCTCACCAATCCCCCATTCGGGGGCACAGAAGGCCGGCACATCCAGGCCAACTTCCCGGTGCAGGCCACGGCCACCGAGCTCCTCTTCCTCCAGCACATCATGAAGAAGCTCAAGCCCCGGGACGGCGCCCGCTGCGGGATGGTCGTGCCCGAGGGGACGCTCTTTCGCGGCGGGTCCTTCGCTGACGTCAAGCGTGACCTCCTGGAGCAGTTCAATCTGCATACCGTGGTGAGCCTCCCGCCCGGCACCTTTGCGCCCTATTCCGATGTCAAGACAGCGCTCCTCTTCTTCGAGCGGCCCGGACCGACTACGGAGATCTGGTATTACGAACTGCCTCTGCCGGAGGGCTTGAGGAAGTTCAGCAAGGGAAGCCCGATCCAGGACGAGCACTTTGCAGACGCGCGCCGGCTTTGGAAAGCATGGGATGCTTACCGCAAAGGCCAGGGCCCGCGCGAGGCCTGCCTTTCCGAGCGTTCCTGGATCGTTCCTGCCGACGAGGTCAAGGCCCGCGGCTACGACCTCACCGCCCGCAACCCGAACCGCAAGGAGGCCGAGGCGCTTCCCTCGCCGGTGGAGATCGTGGCGGACCTTTTGGAGCGCGAGCGGGAGATCCTGAGTATCGTGGAGGAGCTGGATGAGCTTTTAGGAAACGGTAGCGAGCGGGTGGTCTGAGCATGTATGTGGTATTCGTGGACGAATCTGGGTATGAAAAAAACTGGAGCAGTAGCAAGGCGATTCAGCAGCAGCCTTTCTATGTGTTGGCCGGAGTGGCTATGCCTTCTGACCGCATAGCAGACATTTATGAGAGTATTCGCGGGATTATTCGAGGCTTAAATCTTCCTAAAACAAACGCTGATATGCTGGGCAAGGGCGAGGAAATCAAAGCCAGCTCAGTGGACAAAGGGGATGGCTTCTGGCAAAACAACCCTGGACTTCGCGATGGGGTAAGGAAAGGGTATCTTGATCAGCAGGATGTCACGTACTTTGTGGTGTGCATCGATAAGCAGCGCCACGAGGCACAATACTCTTCACCATATGACCCGACACACCTTGCAGCGCAATTTCTTTTTGAGCGGCTCCAGGGTTTTCTAAGCGAAAAGCAAACCTCCGCGTTCGTGCTAATCGATGCGAACAAACGTGAGGAACAAGAGCAACGCAGCTTGCTTACCCGATTGCTAACGAGCGGGTCGCGGGGTGTTGCTTTGAGTAAATTCTACGGGGTCTTCTACGAGTGGTGGCTTCAGTTCACACACATTGTAGAAGTTCAGTTTGGGAATAGCAAACATTCTCTTGGCCTTCAAATTGCCGATTTTGCCGCCCGCCACGCGTATTCGTGGCGCAAGAGCGACAAGGATCCCAGTTACCCTGGGTGGGATCTGATTGAGCCAAGGCTTTACCGGTATCCCAGTTATCAGGGTTGGGGCTACAAGGAGTTCCCCTAAGGAGGCATGTGGATATGACGCAGCCACCCTACAAGCTTCCCGAAGGCTGGCGCTGGGTGAAGTTGGGGGAGGTGTTCGAGGTTGAGCAAGGCGCTTCCATGTCGCCTAAAAGACGCCTCGGCCGCAACCCGAAGCCTTTTTTACGGACCAGGAATATTCTTTGGGGAGCAGTCGATACGTCATTGGTAGATGAGATGGATTTCACGGACGAGGAGGCAGAAAAGCTTAGCTTGCAACCTGGTGACCTTCTCGTATGCGAGGGGGGCGACGTGGGCAGGACGGCCATCTGGGAAGGGCAACTTCCTACGGCTTTGTATCAGAACCACATACATCGTCTTCGTGCCAAAGATGATTCTGTTGAACCGCGTTTCATCATGTACTGGATGCAGGCTGCATACCAAGTGTTCTTGGCTTACCAAGGCGAGGAAAGCAGGACAGCAATCCCTAATCTATCGGGACGTCGCCTAAAGGAGTTCCTGGCCCCCCTCCCACCCCTCGAGGAGCAACGCCGCATCGTGGCGCGGATTGAGGCGCTCATGGAGCGCATTCGCGAGGCGCGGCGCCTGCGCGAGCAGGTCAAGGAGGACACCGAGCGCCTGTGGCAATCCGCCCTTGCCGAGACCTTCCCCCGCCCCGGCTCCGACCTCCCCGCCGGCTGGCGCTGGGTGAAGTTGGGGGAGGTGTTCGAGGTTCAGCAAGGCGCTTCCATGTCGCCTAAAAGACGCCTCGGCCGCAACCCGAAGCCTTTTTTACGGACCAGGAATATTCTTTGGGGAGCAGTCGACACGTCATTGGTAGATGAGATGGATTCCACGGACGAGGAGGCAGAAAAGCTTAGCTTGCAACCTGGTGACCTTCTCGTATGCGAGGGGGGCGACGTGGGCAGGACGGCCATCTGGGAAGGGCAACTTCCTACGGCTTTGTATCAGAACCACATACATCGTCTTCGTGCCAAAGATGATTCTGTTGAACCGCGTTTCATCATGTACTGGATGCAGGCTGCATACCAAGTGTTCTTGGCTTACCAAGGCGAGGAAAGCAGGACAGCAATCCCTAATCTATCGGGACGTCGCCTAAAGGAGTTCCTGGCCCCCCTCCCGCCCCTCGAGGAACAACGGCACATCGTGGCGCGCCTGGAGGCGGTGCAGGAGAAGATCAAGGCCCTGAAGGAAATCCAGGCGGCCACCGACGCGGAACTTCAGCGCCTGGAGCAGGCGATATTTGATAGAGCCTTCAAGGGAGAATTGTAATGTGTACAGGGGACTTCCGCTTTAAGCGGTATAAGTTACCTCCTGGGGCGTTTGCTATCGGACCAAAAAATGAGCCAGAACCTAGTGACCTGATAGATGAAAACACATGGCGTGATCTCGTATGGATTACAGATGATGTTTCCCTACGAACCAGCGACCACCACGGGACGCTCTTGCGGAAAGCTAACCAGCTCACAGGCCATTGGATAGAGATGGTGCTTGACATTCAATCTTTGATACAGAACCCTCGGGATGACGCACTTGCACTGGCTTGTCTTGATGTATACGACGATCTTCAGGCTTCCATTTACACGATGCTCACTGGCTTTTACCGACAGTCCATTGCTGCTTTGCGGATGGCTTTGGAGGAGACAATGGCTGGAGCGTATTTTCGTACATACCCAGACTCTACTAAGGTTCAGCAGTGGGTTGAGGGTCTCCGGGAAGGGCAGCTCTGGGTAAAAGAACTTCGTAAAAAGCTTAGCAAGGTCGAACCTTACTCTTTTTTCGAAACAGGAAAGTATAAACTTTGTGGCAAAGATGGATGGGTAGATTTTTTGTATGGTCGGTTGAGTGGATTCAGCCATGGGCGCCCATTCTATACGGACGAGGAAGGCAATCGGGTTCCTACAAGCAATGTTGGGCTATGGGGCGGAAGTAACGGCCCTGTTTATGAACAAAGAGCAGTGAAACTTTGGTCGGCGTTTTTCTTCGACACAGCACTTCTTTGTCTAGTGCTGGTGGGGTTAGCCGAGGAAAGACTCCTCGACCTGGAAAGGCCAACGGGCATCAGTTTCAAGGAATTTTTGAAGCGCGCATTATCTTGGCATCTTGACATCGCGCCTCCCCATCCAGTAGCACGCGAGATCGTACGATTTTTGGGGTTGTTATAGGGATTGTGTTTGTCAACGGAAAAAGTTGACCGGGTTGCTAATCGAAAAGTTGACCACCCTGGCGAAATAAAAGCAAGCTCACATGCGGCGGCGCTGGCTTTCACGGAAGCGGTAGGACTCACCTTCGAAGAGCAAGATCGTCGAGTGATGTGTTAACCGGTCGAGCAGCGCGCTTGTCAGGGTAGCATCGCCGAACACCTCCCCCCCCAACGTGAAAACTCAAGGTTGCTCGTGATCAGAAGGCTACCGCGTTCATAGCGGTCCGCGCAGAACTGGAGCAGCAGCGGCCCGCCGGGACCCAATCCGAGGTAGCCGAGCCGTCGGTGATCACTAGGTCAGCCGTGGATTTCTGGAGTTCGGGAATCTACTCGAAGGTGAGCGCCGTGGATAAGAACGAAGTCACCGAGGCTTTTGAGATCCTCCTTGAGGAGATCGAGGCCGTCGCCGATGCGCTGAACGAGGAAGGCGCGCAGTCCTTCCGTGCCGGCGATTATAACAAAGCCAAATCCGCCATTGAGGAAGCAACCCGGCTGGCTGAGTTTCGCGAAAAGGTCAAAGGGCTCCAGAAGGAATGGGTCGGGCTTTTCGCGTCGGAGCCGCGCGCCCGAAAAGAAAAAGGCCGACGCAGATCCAGAGCCCGCCTGCCCCGCGGCTTGCGTACCCCGGAGGACGCCTTCCGGCGCCCCATAATGGAAACGCTGGTGGAACTGGGCGGCAGCGCGCCCATCGGCGAAGTCCTGAACCGAGTCGAGCAAAAGATGAAAGGCGTCCTCAACGAGTACGACCGTGAGCCTCTGCCATCCGATCCGCGGGCCGTCCGCTGGCGGAACACCGCCCAATGGTGCCGAAACACGCTCGTTCGAGAAGGGTTGATGAAAGGCGACTCGCCTTACGGCATCTGGGAGATCTCTGAGCAGGGTCATAAGTGCCTCACGAAGGAGGAGGACCAGTAGAGAACGCATGCTCGGATTCACGACATTCAGGCGAAGGCCGACCGGCTGGCCCAAATTGGAAGGTTCCGCGCTACGTGGCAGGCGCGGCCGTGTGGACCGGCTTGGCCCGCCCGCGGCTGAGCGATGTTCTGCGGGGATACAAGGTTCAGACGCCCCCCGTTCCGACGGCCGTCCGTGAAGCCGTCGCCAGGACGCGCGTGGGCTGGGATTGGGAACCTAGGCTTGCGCTGCCGATGGAGAAGACGAGCGGCGGCAACCCGGTCGCCTACAATCCTCAGACCAAAGCGGCGGGCTTGTCCTTGTGACGCCCCAAAACATTCGCCGCCTTCGGACCCGAAGGCGGCGATATCTGGGACCCCGTAGTGAACACCGAAGCCGTTATCCGTTACATAGCCGCGAAGTGGGGGCACCCTTCACGGATACCGGGGCCGGCGTCGGCCTATTTCAGGTCTCCAAGCTCCCAGTGACAGCTGTACTCCTGTCCCCCCACGGAAACCTTGACGTCTATCGGTCCGGTACGGTCAATCTGGGCGCCGTCGAAGGTGAAGTCGGTCACCCTGCCGTGGATGCCGTACTTTTCCTGGTCCACGAGGACCTCCGAGCGAACCGGCTCGATGGTCTTGTCGTTCTGTACAACCAGAACTTGGCTCTGGGCTAGGGCTAGGTCTCCCACCACGCAGAGCTGGATGCGCAGCCGCCCGGCCCACGCATCGCGGTATGCCTGGTTCGAGACTTCGGGACCCTCCGGATTCGCGCTAGCCACAACCGAGGCATAAGGCGTATACACCTGCACCGAGATGCCAGGCGCGGGTTTGGCCGTGTACATCGGCATGATTTGGTCGCTGGTAAGGTGTCTGCCCGCCCTCGCCCATGCTTTGGCGTCCGCGATTTCCGCGTCGCTGAGGTCCCAGGTCGCGTAGTTCAGGTCCTTACAGCCGACCGTCATTATGGAAGCCGTGTTCGTCTTCGAGTCCCAGCCGACCTTAGCGCCGAAGGTCTCGGCCACGACCCGTATCGGGACCATCAGCTTTCCGTAGAACAGAATCGGGGGAACGTCAGAGTTCACCGGCTTGCCGTTGATGGTAATCGGAATGACGGCGAACCCGTGGAAAGTAGGCCATGCGGACTGGGCCGCCGCGGCGGACGAAACGACCGTTACGGCGGCGGCTAAGGCGGCAATCACTCCCAGCGCCTTGTGCTTCATGGCACGCACCTCCCTCGAGGGGGCATTATCCCACATTCCAGGCCCAGCCGTGAAGTCCGTTTGCGGCGAACTCCATCCTGGTTAAACAAGCCGTGGGCTCCCTGGTCGGGCTGCACCACCGGCAACGCCAGGACCAGCGTCAGCGCCGTCGTTTATAGTCGTCTATAACAGCAGTCGCGCCAGCTCCCCGATGTCGTCCATGCCCTCAAGACCCCTGACGGCGGCCATGAACTCCCGGCGCTGGGCGTCGCTCCAGATGCGCCGTGTGACCACCTCGAGCTTCTCCTCCTCAATCGGGATAGGGTTCTTGTAGGAACCCTTCATCGCTTCCGTGGACTTGGACAGGACGCGACCATCCTTCAGGGTGAGCGTAACGCCGCCCGCATTGACCCCTTCCTCGAGCTCCTTGGCGTCGAGCGTCGGGTCCACCGTGAAGGAGAAACGGTCGAAGACCTCCCAGAGACGGCTGTCCATCATGCGTTCCTTGGAGAACTGGACCTCGGTGAGCTCGCCGTCCATGAGCGCTACGGCCAGGGGGTAGGTGGCGTTGAAAAAGAGCGGCACTGCTGTGAGGTACTCGGTCTGAGCTATGCGGCGGATGAGGTCGACCAGCTCGTCCTTGGGCTTGAGGAGCAAGGCCGTCACCGTCGGGCAGCGCACTTCAACCTTCTCTATCTCCGTCCAGCAAAGGTCGTTTTCGCGCATGAGGTCGAGCTCGCAGTCGAGCAGGGCGTCGATCCAGCCGCAACAGGGATACAGCTTCGGCGAGTGGGTGTCCGTCCGCCAGTCGGTCCCAAGGTCCTTCACCATCTCCTCGAGCTGATAGCGTTCGAAGATGGCGTTGGAGAAACCATCCGGGTGTTCGATGATTTGCCGGAAGCCGTGGAAACCGTGCTTGGCCAGGCCCGCGCCCCGTATCCCCGCGTAGACCGCGGCTCCGGTGATCATGCCCTTGGTGGCGGAAAACCAGCCGGCGAAGGCCTGGGTCATCGGCGGGAAACACGAGATTCCCACCGCGTCGGCCAATTGAGCCGCCTCCAGGCCGAGAAGCTTGCCGGCCACGAAGGCCGCGTCTATCTGGTGGTTAGGGCACGAGTTGGTGAACAGGCGGCTCTTGATGTACGCCTTCCCGGTTCTCCCGCTGATTTCGTTGCCGGCCACCAGGGCCGTCAGGAACTCCTTCCCGCCGGCCCGGACGGCCTCGCCGACGGCCAGGGCGGTGGGAACGGTGCAGGCCCCCGTGTGCTGGGCGACGAGGTAGTCCTCCCACTCCAGACACTGGGCGGCCACCGCGTTGGCCATACCGGCGTGGCGCATGCTGCTCCGGAAACCGGCGCCGACGACCGTGGCCTCCTGGCGGTCGCCCCACTCGCGGATGGCCGCGTAGAGCGGCCGGCATTCCTCGGTCCGGCTGCCGGCCAGGATGGCCCCGACTATGCCGATGACCTGCTCTTTGGCGCACTCAATCGTTCGGGTCGGGATGTCCTCGAACCGCAGTCCCTCGACCCAGCGGCTCAAGGTTTCGGTGACCGGAGGAATCGGTTTTTCCGTCAAGGCTGCTACCTCCCTAACCCACCTAACCCAGGGGCAGGAGCACCAGGGCTTGGACTACGGTGGCAAAGCGTTCGACCAGGGCCATCTGGTGAAGGGGGACGGGGTCCCGCTCGGGCTCCAGCTCGAAGCGGAAGATGGTCGCATAGGTCTTCTGGCCGGAGAGAATCTTGCGCCACTGGGCCGCCGTAGTCGCCAGGCGCCCGTGGGCGGCGGGGTCGTCGCCGTCCTCGATAGCCATACCTTGGTTGGTGATCCGGACCACCAGGCTGGAGCCGCCGGGGTCCTTCTCCGCGAGGACCAGCGTGCGGTCGAGCAATTCCTCGATGATTCCCATCTGGAGCATGAGGGGCGTCAGCATGTTCCACCTGGCCGCCACCGGCTCCATGAGCTCCCTGAGAGACGCCTCTTTGCTTGCTTGGGTGGTTCCTTCGGTCACCCGGTCGCAACCTCCCTCTCCGCCGCTCCTCTCCGCCGCTCAGCCGGCGGTGTGGTCAGCTTTGACGGGCGGGCCTTCTATCCTGCCAGGTAACCCAGGACGTCCCGGCCCGGACCGGCCAGGCTGTCGACAAAGGCGCGCAGGCCCAGCCTCACCTCAAGGTCTCGGCATGCCGCCAGGCCGCGACGGGCGCCGGGAGTGGTTTGGGGTTCCCACGTCGGCTCGAGCCGCAGCCACTGTCGGACCCTTTCCGTCGCCCAGAGAGCGAGCCCCTCGGACAACCCGAACTTCTCCTCG
>Ga0315298_1007402_pt1 | contig 14475 bp, 15 predicted proteins | sample WHS_1_MG_FD_203077 | JGI IMG/M metagenome (GOLD analysis project Ga0315298, IMG submission 203077) | Extremophilic microbial mat communities from Washburn Hot Springs, YNP, Wyoming, USA - WHS_1_MG | ecosystem: Environmental > Aquatic > Thermal springs > Hot (42-90C) | place: USA: Wyoming... | reverse complement strand
TGGCGACCTCAACGACCGTGCGCGCGACTGCCACCGCGGCCTCCTCACTCGAGGACGCACTCGGTCGCGGGGCGATCGCTGAACCCGACGACGACCGGCGCCCGCAGGCCAAGTTCCTCGGTCCATTCTTGATACTCGACGACGCAGACCAGTTCCGGGCGGCACCATACGGTCTCGACCCCGTACAGTCGCGGCGGCGCTGCGAAGGGAGCGGCCTCCGTCGCGCAGGCCCGGAAATAGCGATCGAGCTGGCGCGTCTGCTCGCTGGTCAACCCGGAACCGGCGCGACCAACGTAGACAAAGCGTCCGTCGGGATGAAACAGTCCGAGCAGAAGGGCCGAAAAGTGCCCTTCTTTGTAAGTGCACCCGCCTATCGCGCAATGGATGCGCCGCCGGCACTTAATCTTGAGCCAGTGGCGCGTCTTCTTGCCCTCGACGTACGGGCTGGTGAGGCGCTTGGCAACAATCCCCTCGAGCCCCTGCTCACTTACCGCCGCAAACAACGCCCGGCCCGCACTAAAGTCCTCCACCAGCTCAATCCCGTCCGTGGGGCGCAGCCACTCCCTGAGCCGTTCCTGGCGAGCCGCGAGAGGTGCCCCGCTGAGGTCGGCATCTCCGGCCAGCAAGAGATCGAACACCATGTAGGTGATCGGCAGCGAGTTCATCTGCCGCGCCGCCTGATCCGGCCCGGCCAGATCGCGCCTGAGGACGCGCGGGAAGCTCGGCTTCCCGCCGTGCAGGACGATCACCTCACCGTCGAGGATGGCCGGCCCGCGGCACAACCGCGACAGAGCTGCCAGTTCGGGATAGTGCCGCGTGCGGTCGCGGAGCCGGCGGTTCTGAAGGCGCACGCCATGCGGCCCGACAAAGGCCAACATGCGCACGCCGTCCCATTTTACTTGAAACACGAAGGCCGGGTCGTCGAACGCCGCCGCGGCCGAGCACGGCTCCATCGGCACGATCGTCGAGCTAAGGTCGTATGGCATGATCAAGACGTCCGGCGGGCACCCTCGCGGGCCCGCTGCTCCTCGGCCAGCTTCACGCTAGCCCGCAGCGCCTCCATGAGGTCGATGACCTTTTCCGGCTGCGGGGCGGCAGCGCGGTACACTTCCTGCCCCTCGATCCGCGAACGGATGATGTCGAGCAGGGCCCGGCGATACTCGTCGGTGTATTTCTCCGGTTGGAAGTCGGTCGCCAGGTTGCTGATCAGCATCTCGGCCATCTGGACTTCTTTTTCGTGCAAATGCGGCTCTTCATCAATTCCGGTCAACTCGGCGTAGCTGCGAATCTCGTCCGGCCAGAACATCGTCTCCATAACCAGCAGGCGATCGTCGTATACCCGCACCGCCGCCAGGGTCTCCTTCGCGCGGATGGCGACTTTGGCGAGGGCGATCCGGCCGCTCTCGGCCATCGCCTTGCGCAGGAGCGCGTATGCTTTCTGCCCGCCCTCGCCGGGCTCGAGGAAATAAGTCTTGTCGAAGTAGATCGGATCGATCTCAGCTAAGCTGACGAAGTCCACAATGTCAACCGTGCGGGTCGTCGCCACCGGGACGCGCTCAAAGTCCTCTTCGTTCATGATCACGTACCGGCCACTCTCGTACTCATAGCCGCGCACGATCTCGTCCATCTCCACCTCGCGGTCGCAGGTCGGACAGTACTTTCGGTAGCGAATGGGCGTCTTGCACGGTTCGTGCAGATACGAGAACTTGAGATCCTTCCGCTCGGTCGCGGCATAGAGGCGCACCGGGATGTTGACCAGACCAAAACTGATGGCGCCGCGCCAGAGCGCGCGCACGAGATATCACCTCGCTTGACAGAAAAAGCGGGCAGCACCCCACCCGCTTCCCTCTGCGATATTGGCGATCAAACGGGCGCCGGGCCAGCCGTTCCTGCGTGCCCGTCTCGGCGCCCGGCGAACAGATTGCGCAGCTCGGACAGCACGCCCGGGGCGACATCGAGCGCGCGGTCGATCAGCGCCCGTCCGTCCACCGGCAGCAGCCGAACCGCGTCCTTGCCGACGACAAGGAACCCTACCGGCTGAATGGTCACACCTGCGCCGCTGCCGCCCCCGAACGCCAGATCGCCGCCCTCATCGCCGCTCCCGTCGTCGGCCCGACCGGAGCCCTCCGCGCCGCCCGCGCCATACTCTGCGCCGCCAGCGGCGAACCCGAAGCTGACCCGGCTGACGGGCACGATGATGCTGCCGTCCTGCGTCTCGACCGGCTCGCCGACAATGGTATTGACGTCTACCATCTCTTTGATGCTCTCCATGGCCGTCCGCATCAGCCCCTGGATGGGGTGCTCACCCACCATGACGAAACCCCCTTTGCACGAACCTGCAATAGCTTGCTTCCGGCAACGATAATATGGCCCACGCGCAGGGTCAATATGCAGCTCAGGCGCAGGCGCAGGGCGGCGCGATCGAAGCGCGGCGTCACAAGCAGTTGCGGCTGTCCGGGGGCGAAGCGCAGTGAGCGCGTGGCCAGGCCGCGCGCCGCGCCGAAGAGGGACCAAAGCGCACCGATCGTGAGACCGGTCAGAGCGGCGTCGCCCGTCCCAAGCTCAAGTGCGATGGTCAGCCGCTGCACAACTGTGGCTGCCATGAGGTAGCGCGCCGCCTCACTGAACCGTCCCCATTGATCGAGCTTGGTCCGCAAGCTGGTGAACCACTCGCGCGGGCTGCCCGCCAGCAGGCGCGCCAGAAGATCTTCACCGAGCTGACCACCCTCTGGCTGGATTGCGTACTCGAGGCGGAGAACTCCTAAGAGCCGCGCCCAAACCGTGAGCCGGTCGGGTCCCCCTTCGTGCTCGTACCGAATGCCGACAGTCAGCGGCAGCAGCGGCAACAGCGCCAGCGCTGCCATCAGCCCCAACTGCCACCAACGCAGACCATGCCACCCCCGCCCTGCCCAGCTTCCGGTTAGGTTGCCGCGCTTTGCCATCCAATATGCGCACCGATCACGTAAAAAAACATTCAGCCCGCCCGTATTTTGCAGGCGGGCCTGAACTATTCGAAACAGCCGGTCGCCCCTCTCGCAGCGGCTGCGAGCGTCCGTCAGATCGTGGTGTCGCCCTCATCGTCGGAAGGAGCTTCGTCTTCTCCTGTCGCAGCCACTTCATCGGCCGCCTGATCCCGGGCGGGAAGCGGCGGCAGCTCGCTCAGATCGCGCAGCCCGAAGTGCTCGAGGAAGGCGGTCGTTGTCCCGTAAATGATCGGTCTTCCCGGTCCGCGCCGGCGGCCCATCTCCTTGATGAGGCCGCGCTCAAGCAAGGTGTTGATGGCTTTCTCGCATTTCACCCCCCGGATGGCCTCGATCTCAACCCGCGTAACCGGCTGCCGATAGGCAATCACGGCCAGCGTTTCGAGCGCCGGCCGCGACAGCGCAGCCGTATCATCGTCGGAGCGCAGGCGCTGAACGAACAGGGCAAAGTCCGGGCGCGTCATCAGCCGATAACCGCCCGCCACCTCCACCAGCTCAATGCCACGCCCGCCGTAGTCGTAATCGCGCCGCAGCTCGAGCAGGAGCTCCAGCGCCTCATCAACCGCAATGCCGAGGATCTCGGCCACGCGCTCGGCCGACAGCGGTTCGGCGGCTGCGAACAGCACCGCCTCAAGGGCAGCTTGCAGCGGCGTGAGTATCCCACGTTCGTCGCTCAACCGGCTGCCGCCTCCCTGCGTTCAATGTATATCTCCCCCAGCCGCTCGCTCTGCCGGGCAAGCACGAGGCGTCCACGGATCAGCTCGAGGAGGGCCAAGAAAGTGACCACGACTTCCAGCCTGGTGAACCGCCGCCCAAATAAGTCACGAAAACGCAGCCGCGGAGCGGCGGCGAGCCGCCCGAGGATCAGGTCCATCTTCTGCCGCAGCGAGTACGCGTCACGAGCGATCTCCGGTGGCGCCTCCTCAGCCTCGTTGAGGAGCGAGCGCATAGCCGCCACGAGGGCAGCCAAGTCCAGCTCAGCCGGCAGTTCGGGAAGCCCCGAGCGCTCTCCATTCAGCTCGGACGCCGGGCGCGGCGACCGCAGACCGGCTTCTTGCGCCAGAATCGCAAGCTGCTCCGCGGCCTCTTTGTAGCGCCTGTACTCAAGTAGTTGCTCGACCAACAGCCGCCGCGGATCCGTCTCCTCCGCGTCGCCGTCCCCGGCCGGGCGCGGGGGTCGTGGCAGAAGCATCCGCGCCTTGATCTCCAGCAGGGTCGCTGCCATGACAATGAACTCACTGGCGATCTCAAGGTCTAACTCGCGCATCTGCTGCAGGTACTGAAGGTATTGATCGGTGATGCGCGCGATCGGGATGTCGCAGATGTCCAGCTCCTCCCGCCGCACGAGGTGTAAGAGCAGGTCAAGCGGGCCCTCGAACACCTCGAGGCTGACCTTGAGTCCCAAGCGGCACCCTCCTTACAGGTTCATTGCGCGCCTGATCTCAGCCAGCGTCTCGCCGGCCGCCCGCCGCGCGCGGACGGCGCCGTCGCTGAGGACCGCGTCGACGAGGTCCGGATCGGCCAGAAGGCGCGCGCGCCGCTCGCGGATCGGCGCCAGATAGTCGTTAATGGCGGACATTAGCATGCGCTTGCAGGCCACGCAGCCGATGCGCCCGCCTTGGCACTCCTCGCGCAGCGCCTCGTATCCTTGTTCGGCGAAGACCTGTTGGAACTTTGCCACGACGCAGATGTCGGGGTGACCCGGATCGGTCTTGTGGATGCGCGCGGGGTCAGTCACCATTTGCGAGACCTTTGCCATCACTTCAGCCTCGTCCGCCGCCAGGCTGATGGCGTTACCATAGCTTTTCGACATCTTCCGACCGTCAACGCCCGGCAGCAAGCGGTATTTGTTGAGGAGCGGCTGTGGCTCGGGCAGCTTAGTCCCATAGATGTAGTTGAACCGGCGAACGATTTCCCGCGCCAGCTCGAGGTGAGGCAGCTGATCCTCACCGACCGGCACGTAGCCCGCCCGGTAGGCGAGGATGTCAGCCGTCTGGAGGAGCGGATAGCCGAGAAAACCATATGTGCTGAGGTCTTTGTCAGCCAGCTGGATCTGTTGATCCTTGTACGTCGGGACCCGTTCGAGCCATGAGACCGGCGTGATCATCGAGAGCAGCAAATGGAGCTCGGCGTGCTCGACTACGCTCGACTGCACGAAGATGACCGACTTGTTCGGGTCCAGGCCCGCGCTCAGCCAATCGATGACCATCGCCCGGATGTTCTCCTGCAGGTCCGCCGTGTCCTGGTAATCCGTCGTCAGAGCATGCCAATCGACAACGGAGTAATAGCACTCATATTCTTCTTGCAGCGCGACCCAGTTGCTGAGAGCACCGAGCAGATTGCCCAGATGCAGACGGCCGGTCGGGCGCATGCCCGACATGATGCGACGCGGAAGTTCTCCGGACACCGAACTACCCCCTTGGCCAAAAACTGAAAATAGCTGTGACAATGTACAATATGGCGTTTCCGAGAACGGTGACCAGCGGGTCAAATACATAATCAATGGCGCCGGTGGCAACGAGCACGATCAGGATCAACGGCCCGTAGGTCTCAAGGTTCCAGATAACGCTTGCACTGCTGTCGGGCAACAGCCCGGCGAGGATCTTCGAACCGTCGAGCGGAGGCACAGGGATGAGATTGAACGCCGCGAGCCCGAGATTCAGCATGATCATCCGCTCAAGCATCGCGAGCAGAAAACCATTGTCCACATTGAGCAGCACCAACAGCTTGAAGACAATCGCCGAGAGGAGCGCCAAGACGACGTTGGCTCCCGGACCAGCCAGGCTCGTGTAAAGCATTCCCTGCTTGGGACGCCTGAAATTGAACGGGTTCACCGGCACCGGTTTGGCCCAGCCCCAACCGGCCAGGATCAGCAGTATGAAGCCAAACGGATCAAGATGGGCCAGTGGATCCATGGTGAGCCGGCCGCTCAGGCGAGCCGTTGGATCGCCCAGCCGATCGGCGGCCCAAGCGTGGGCAAACTCATGGAACGATAGGGAAATGACTATCACGGGCAGGGAAATCAAAATGCCCTGAACGTCAAACAGTCTCAACCGGCACCCTCCCCTCGCGGGCGGCAGCGCGCGGCGGGTCCACCGCAGCGTCAGTGAGATTATACCACAGCCGCCCAGAGCACGGAAAGCGGCGGGCACACCGCCCGCCGAGAATGAACCGCAGTTGACAAATCCCCTCAGACCCGCGTTGGCCCATCAGCTGCCGCCGCCCTGACCGCCTCCGCCGCCACCACCGCCGCCGCCAGCACTTTGGCCACCGGCTTGCCCGCCGCTCTGGCTACCGCCGGCTCCGCCACCTTGGGCCGCCTGCGTTGCGCCCTTGCGGATGATGTCGCTCAGCACGCGCTCGACGGCCATGACGAGCATGCGCTGTCCGTCTGCTGACTGGAGCGTCTTTTGCAACTGACTGGTCAGCTGCGCTTGTACCTCCGGCTTCGCCAGCGCTTCCGTCACCGCCGACTGGACGGCCTTCTTGCCGTCCTGGCTTTCGAGGACCTGCGTCAAAAGCGGCCGCAGCTGGTCGGTGGCCACCGAGCTCTGGATGATCTGCTTCATCTCCGGCGAGCGGATCTCCGACTGCACCATCTCGCGGACGTCATCCTTGGTTGCCTGAGGCTGCTGCTGCTGCGTGCCTAACAGGCTGCATCCAGCAGAGAGCGTCAGCGCTATGACCAAGAGGGCGGCCAGGGATCTGCGGTTGCGCATTTGCGTCACTCCTGCTTCATTGTTGCTGCAGGAGTAGTATTGGCCGCCCGTCCGCCTTTAATCCGGCGGGCGGTCCTGCGCAGTCTAAGCCGTCGCAGAAAGGCTGAACGGAACTGGAGCTTCGGCCCGACTTCCCAGCCATTTGATGGTGTCGGGCCGAAGATCCCGTGGAGTGAAGCCTTCTGCAGCGGCCCCCTAGCTTTCGGCGCGCGGCCGCTTTTGCCACGCGTGGAGCGCCAGGGCGAGGCAGATGACGGCGTAAGCAATGAAGACCCGGAAGTATTCGCCGACCTGAGGACTGCCGAGCAATCGCTGGCCGGCGTAGGGCGAGACAATGAACAGCAAATGGAAAAGGAATGTGCCGAGCAGGGCCTGACCGATTGTCGCCTTGGTGACGCTCGCGCCGCCCACCAACAGCGCCGCGATGGCGAACGTGCCCACCTGGTCGTGACTGTTATATGTGTTCAAGGTACCGATGTTCTGAAGGAAAATCACCTGACCCCAGCCGGCGAGGACGGTCGAGATGATCATCGCGATTATGCGCGTGCGGTCGACGTTGATGCCCGAGACCGCCGCCACGTTCATGTCTTGACCGACGGCCCGCATGTCTTGGCCAAGCTTGGTGCCGAACAGCCAGCGGATGCCAAAGCAAAGGAGGCCGATGACCGCGAAAGTGGCCAACGGCAGGCCAATACCCAGCGGTGCCGGGTAGATCAAGTAGTCAAGCGCGTACTTGGTGTATTTCAGGTCCACCGTGTTGCGGAGACCGATCCCTGAAGGCAGCAGGAGCGTCTGGTTGTGGAGCGGGATCAGCGTGCCGACGAGGTAGAGGAAGACGAGCTGGTAGATGCCGTTCATGAAGAAGCCAAGAATCATGCTGGCGATCATCTCGCGCCCTTTCGCGCGGTTCAGCACGACGCCCGCGAACCAGCCCAAGGCGGCTGCCAGCGGCGCCGCGATCGCGGCGGCGAGGAGAAGTCCGCCCAAACCGGGCACCTTCCAGTGCGTCACCATGATCAGCGCAGCCTGTCCGGCCATGGCACCCAGGACGATCGCGAAGTTCAAGCCGAGGCCGGCGACAACCGGCACGATCAGGGCGAGCACGATGAAGCAGTTGCGACCGAGGCGATTGATGACTTCGGCGATGATGAAGTCAGGACTCTTCCCTGCGCCGAGAATGCAGAGGATCGACAGGACCATGAAGATGACCGGGACGAGGTTCTGGCGCAGGAAAGTGCGCCTTGTCAGCCGCGGGCGCCGACGAGAAGCTTCGGGCAGTGGTGCGCTCACAGACGGCCACCCCCGCGCGTCAGAGCGTAGAGGATGACGCCCTGCGAGATGATGATGTTCACAATCTCAGACAGCGTACCGGCGACGACCGTTCGCGTGACCGGCAGGGCAGTGGCCAGGAGGGTCTGGAACAGCAGCGTTCCGACAACAACGTTGGTGATACTGGCTTTGCTCGCCGACGCGCCGCCGATCAGGATGCCGGCGACGGCCGGAAAGGCCATCATCAACGGTGCGGTGTACATCTGCAAGAAGCCGTAGCTCTGGGCATAGACGATCAGTCCGATCGCGCCCAAGACGGTCGACATCACCGCGGCAACGATGCGCATTTGGTCGACATTGATGCCGGCGCTCTTGGCGAACAAGGGGTTGCTGCCCGCCGCGATGACCGCGAGGCCGAGCTTGGTGCGAAAAAACCAACGGACGAACAGGCAGCAGGCGGCGAAGAACACCAACAGGCCGGTTGGGATCTCAACACCGGCGACGGTGAATTTAAGAAAGTTGTTCAGCACTTGCGCCCAGTAGTTAGTGATCGTGACCGTCATCCGGACGCCCTTGCCACCGACCACCCAGATCATCTCTGGGTTCTTGAACGGGGCGACGATCCAGACCACGCACATGAGGGCGACCACCGAGAAACCAACGTAAGTGCCGATCATCATTTCTTCGCCTTTAACGCGGTTCAACAAGAGACCGTAGCCCCAGCCGGCGAGCACTGCGAGAGGAACAGCGATCAACAGGGCAGCCAGAAAGCCGATTGCTCCGCGCATGTAGAATTCGACCGACAGCAGGGCACCGAGTAAGCCGCAAATGACGCCGACCGGCAGACCGAAGTTGAGCCCCTCGCCGCCGAGGATGCTGGGCACCATGGCCAAGACCAGCACGCCGTTCATGCCGAAGCGGACAAGGCTGCTTGTGACGAGCATGCCGATCGGCAGTCGTTGTGCCCAGGCCAGCACGAAAATGCCAATGATGAAAGCGCCGATGATCAGCCGGGGGATCCCCACGGTATCGACGAACGTTTTGACGACCGCCAGCGCTCGGCCGGTACCGCGCGGCCGCTGCAACTCCGCCTCCGGTTTCACGCCGTCCTCACCTCCGCACCGCCCGCCATGAGCAGGCCAAATTCAGCGTCGCTGGCATCGGGGGCAAGGCAGCCGGCGGCGCGACCGCCGTAGACAATCAGCACGCGGTCGCAGATTTGCCTCAGCTCGGCCAGTTCGCTCGAAGTCATGACAATCGTTGTGCCGCGTTCGCGGTTCATCTGCGTCAACAAATCGAGCACGATCTGCTTGGCACCGATGTCGATGCCGCGCGTCGGCTCGGACACGAACAGAATGTCGGGGTCTTGGGTCAGAGCGCGGGCCAGACAGACCTTTTGCTGGTTGCCGCCTGAGAGGCGCCGAACTGGCTGCTCCGGCCCGGTGCAGCGAATATCGAGCTCGCGGATTAAGCGCAGGGCATGCGCCCGCGTTTGCCGCGCATCGCGGGCCGCCAGCCAGCCGGATCCGATGCCTCGCCGCAAAAAGCGGCCCTGCGAGACCAACGCCGTCACAACGATGTTGAACTCGACGCTCTCGTCCAGGAGCAGCCCCACACCGCGGCGGTCTTCAGAGAGGAAACCCAGCCCGGCCGCCAAGGCGGCGCGCGGATCGCCGAGCGACAACTGGCGCCCGTTGATCTCGACTTCGCCGCGCGCCGGATAGAGTCCCATGATCCCGTTGGCCACGGCCACTTTGCCGTGCCCCGCCAAGCCGCCGATGCCAAGGATCTCGCCCTTGTAGACGTCAAGGTCGAGCTGATGCAAACGCTCTCCGGGCATGTTGACGACAAGGTTGCGGATCCGAACGGCGACCTCGCCTTCCGCGCGCGCGCCCCGAGCGCCCCGCTCGACCCGGTTGACCGGCCGCCCAACCATCAGCTCAGCCAAGCGCTCAATGCGGACCTCACCGCGCGTCAGGCGGCCGACGACCTCTCCGTCGCGCAGCACGGTGATGCGGTCGGCAATTTCCGCCACTTCGGACAAGCGGTGCGAAATGAACAGGATGCCAACTCCCTCACCAGCGAGGCGCCGCAAGGCGCCCAGCAAGTCCTGGGCCTCGCCTTCGGTCAGGACGGCGGTGGGCTCATCGAACACGAGGAGCTTCATGTTGCGCTTATCCACTTCCCGCGCAATCTCGATGAACTGCATGTGCCCGACCGGCAGCCCGGCGACCGGCAGCCACTCGTCGATGTTCAGCGAGAGGCGGTCGAGCGCCGCCCGCGCATCCCGCCGCATGGCCGGGACATCCAGCGACGCCAAGCGGGCGCCGAGGATCCGGCTGACGATGTTGCTCCGCAACAATTCGCGGTTGAGTTTAATGTTCTCGGCGATGGTGAACGCGGGGAGAAGCATGAATTCCTGGTGAACCATGCCGACGCCGAGTTCCATCGCCTGGCGAGGCGTATTGACCATCACCGGCGCGCCGTCGATGCGAATGGTGCCCTTGAAGCCGCCGGTCGCCGCAATGACCGGCATCCCGAACAAGATGTTCATCAGGGTGCTCTTGCCGGCACCGTTCTCCCCGATCAGGGCGTGAATTTCGCCCGGGCGGACGGTCAGCCCGACGTGCTTGAGGACCGGTGTCCCGTAGAATTCTTTGCAGATGTCATCCATCTCGAGGACGTACTCGCCCACCAGCATCCCCCTCAGGAACAGCGGGCCACCGGGACTCCCGGCAGCCCGCCGCGTTCACCTGTTCGCTCTCACTTGTTTGGCAATTTGCCGAAGATGATCGAGCCGGCCGTGCAGAGGTAGAACGTGCCGTCCGGGCTGTATTTGCTGAAGTTCATCGGCACGCCGGCCAATTCTTCGAACTTCGCCTTTACGGTCGCGTCATCGAACTTGGTGATCTTTTTGTCAATGTAATCGAAAGCCAGCTCGGTCTCGGCCTGCACCATCAGGAAATTGATCGGCACGGGCCAGGTCGCAAAGCGACCGGCGCCGTTACCAGCAACAATCTTCGCGTCGACTGCCTTGACGATCGCCGGGAAGTCATAGGAAAGCCCCGCAACGTCAATGCCGAGGGCGCCGGGATAGCCGTGCGTCGGGCTCGGGCAGCACTGTTCGGGGAAAATGCCGCCCGCCTGGAGCGTCGCCTTGATTAGCGGCTCCTGCATGCCGCAGTTCGTGCTGAAGAAAGCGGTGTCTTTGCCGTACTTGGCGACCATGCGCGGGACATCCTCAAGAATGAACTGCTGTGCGCCCGGCAAGCCAGACGGACCCATGGGGTCCGGGGCGGTCGCATCGACGAACTGAATGCCGGCCTTTTGGCACTCCTCGCGGAAGATGTCACGGCGCTGCGCCAGCAGCTCCATCGACATGTGGCGCGGGAACGAGTAGTGGACGAACGTCTTGGCGCCCATCTGCTTCGCCAGCGCAATGATCGTCTTACCGCGGGCCAGCTCATCCGTGTTGACGATGACCTCGGCCGCCTTGTCGATCATTTTCGGATCCTCGTGGGGCACCCCGAGCAGAAAGACAATGTCCTTGCGAGTCTTTCGCACCTGCTCAATGGCTGCCTTGGTGCCCGGGACGGCCTGGCAGATGACGATGGCTTTGACACTGCGGTCCTTGGCCATACCCTTGACGATGGAGATATAGGTCTCCATCTCGGCCATGAAGTTGTCCGGGTAGGTCGCGGTCACCACGCGGTCGCCATACTTGGCCTTCATTCGCTCGGCGGCGCGGTATTCGTCCTCGCCCTGTGACACGGTGCCAGTGATGATGCCGACTTTGAAGTTCTTCGTCGAACCGCACCCGGCGCCGACTGCCGCAAAGCCGAGCACCAAGGCCATCACAAGGAGCAGCGCAACTACACGACGGCTCACCCTAATCCTCCTCCGCTGTCAGTTCTAGGGGACCAATTGCCTCCTTCGGCGTTGACGATGCCTCATTCCTCCTTGGTTAGCATTTCTTCCCCACAAATTCGTCCGACGCCATTTGGCATATAGCGACAGTCCGCGTCTGTGTGGCGTCCCGCCGCCTGTTGCGCCATTGCCGCTCTCAGCGGGTGGGCTGTGACAGCTTGGTTATCACTGATGTCGTCCCGCTGTCTACGCGCAGGAGGAACATCGGGTCGTAGGCCGGCAGGCGGCTGCCGGCCAGGTACGTCAGCGTTCCTGCCGCGCCGGAGCGCGCGCTGGTTGCGGCCAACAGCGGCAGATAGACGTCGACTTTGGTGCTGCGGCCAGCGCGCATGGCCGCCGCCAGCAAACATACCGCGTCGTAGCCGCGCGCGGCGGCGGCATCGGGGTCCCGCCCGTACTTCTCGACGAACGCCGTCAAGAAGCGCCGTTGCTCCGGGCTGGGCTGAGTCGGGTCGACTCCGGTCGCGACAATTATGCCGGCTGCTTCGGCGCCCGCGCGCAGCAGAGGCGCGCTCAACCCGGTCCCGGCCACATAGATTGGTTTTGTCAATCCGGCAGCGCGAGCGGCAGCGACGAAGGCGGCCGCGTTGCGAGACGTTCCCGCAAAAACGATCGCATCGAAGTCGGCGGCACCAAGAGCGGCGATTGCCTTTCCCCCCGCGCCCGGCGCGAAAGTCGTCGCGGCCGCCACCTTGGCACCGTACATCGCCAGCGCCGCGCGGTAAAGCTCGAGGACATACGGCGCGCCGGCCTCATCGGCGTCGGCCGCCAAGGCGAACCGCGTCCAGCCGCAGTCCGCGGTGAAATACTCGGCGGCCGGCTTGGCGAGGCGCTCCTCCGCCGGCGCCAAGCGAAAGATGCAATCCCCCGCGTCCTCGATGCCTTTGCCGATCGCACCAGTCGAGATTGTCACAATTCGGTTGGCCTGGCAGACCGGCGAGACGACGCGCATGATCCCCGTCGGCAGGTCACCAATGATCGCCGTCACCTTTTCCTCGACCGCCAGGCGCGTCGCCGCCTGGACAGCGGCTTGGCGGTCGCCGCGGTAACTCGCCTTGATCAAAGTCACCGTGCGCCCGAACAATCCGCCGTCATTGTTGAGCTCGTCCACCGCGAGGGCAGCCCCCAGGAGGGCCATCTCCTCGGCACCGCCGTCCGTCAGGTCAGAACCGAGGAAGCCAATGCGGATTTCCCCCGCCCGGGCGCAACCAGTCACCGTAAGCAGGACAATGGCGCAAACGGCGGCCGCCCTGCGCGCCTTGTCCCCGCGTAACTGGAAAAAGAGAGGCTGCATTTGTGACGCCCCTTTCCCCGAACGATCGCGCCCTTCCCTTTGGCAGGGAAGGGCAACCTCCCTGCTGCAAACAGTGTCGAATCCTGACAAGCATCCGCACAATTCGCGGCCTCGCGCCGGATGCTCGACACAGAGCACCCGCTTTGCCAGATCGCCAGAGGTGCCGTATAATGGCAGTGAGTCAAAAAGCGACCGGCGCGTCATGAGCGGGCCGGCGGCCATGCCGAAGCGGGGACCGCCCGGCGCACACAAGGAGGGAGATCGGTGGCGGAGGCCCATTTTGCCAATGGGAACGAGGAGCGCGTAGCGCGCGCCCTCGATCGGGCTGGATTGAGTTACGTTCACTCAGCCCGCGTCGGCCCGTACGAAGTTGACTTTCGCCTCGGGCAAAAAGTCATCGTCGAAGTCGACGGTTATACCCATTTGACTAACGACAATCGCCGACGAGACCAGAACAAAGACCGCTACCTGAGTGAAATCGGCTACACCGTGCTCCGCATCACCGGCCAACAGGTCAATTCGCCCGAGCTTGAGCGGTTCATAGAGCGAGTGCGCGCCGCGCTAAAGGCCGAGCGCGCCCGGGCCGAACAAGATCGACCAAGCAATCCGTTCGCCGATCCGAGGCTCGCCGAACTGCGGGATCGCTTGGCACAGAAGGAGGCGCAAGGCGCGCCAACGGCGCGACCGACGATGGCCGCGCCGAGAGACGACAGCGAGCTCTTTCTGGCTTGGGTGGGCGAAGCCGTGAGGCCGCCGCGCAAGAAGGACCGTTGAGCTGAAGCTGGAGAGGCAAACCGGCAGGAATTCCTTCATCAGGCGCATAATATCTCGGCCTGTACGCGATATGTACAGTCAGACCACGACACAGGAGGTTCGCCATGTTCAAAGACGCGGAAGAAGCCTTGCGTTACGTAAAGGACAACGGCGTCAGGATGGTAGATTTCAAGGTCGTCGATCTTGCTGGCCGGTGGCACCATCTGTCGATTCCGGCCACACGATTGTCGGCAAAGACGTTCACCGACGGCATCGGCTTTGACGGCTCGAGCTACGGCTTCGCGGTCCTCGAGAAGTCGGACATGGTCTTCCGGCCCGATCCGACGACCGCGTTCATGGACCCCTTCTGCGATGAGCCGACGCTGAGCATGATCGGCGACATCTTTGAGCTGGGTGAGCAGGCCCGGCGCTACGCCAGCGATCCGCGCTTTATCGCCGAGAAAGCCGAGGCCCACCTCGCAAAAAGCGGCATCGCTGACCAGTGCTTCCTCGGGCCGGAGTTTGAGTTCTA
>Ga0315298_1007400_pt1 | contig 14475 bp, 13 predicted proteins | sample WHS_1_MG_FD_203077 | JGI IMG/M metagenome (GOLD analysis project Ga0315298, IMG submission 203077) | Extremophilic microbial mat communities from Washburn Hot Springs, YNP, Wyoming, USA - WHS_1_MG | ecosystem: Environmental > Aquatic > Thermal springs > Hot (42-90C) | place: USA: Wyoming... | reverse complement strand
CCGCCAGTCCTCCGGGAGTAGTTCGGTCAGGTACTCCCACTCCTCTTCAAGTAAATTAGTAGTTTGCACAGGCCACTGTTAACACCATAACGGAGGACTCGCAAGCGTTAAGTTAGCGCCTATGGGGCAACGCCCCAGGTAAAGCGCGGTCACCGAGTCAGAATAAGGGCTGAAAGCCCGTGCCATGGTGCTTGGAACCGGAGCATAACGTCACCGCAACAAAACGATCCGTGATCTGCGATTTCGGCGCAGATTATCCAATACTATACTCCAAAGGCCGGACTGTTGTGAGGGCACTGCTCGCTGCGAGAGAAGCAGACACTGATAAATTGAGTAAACTCGAAGTCTGAAAATCTTCGCAAAAATGATCGATTTCTCAATATAGCAATGCAAGGCTCGATGTCCACGGTTTCATCCCAACGGCCGGTCAGCTTTTGAACGTTGCGCATTGCGCGTTGCACGTTGAGCTTTATCAAAAGGACAACCTTTCGGGGATCCCGATCGGGAACGGTCAAGGTCCAACGTTCAAAGTGCAACCCTCAACGTCCGACGGGATGAATTGGAGGGTGCATGGCGGAGCGGCGCCAAAGCATGAACTGTCAGCGATTGCGTGGAGGTGCTGACCTTGGCCGCGCCACGAGTGCCCGCAACCTTTTCGTTGTTTCATCCCGATCCACAACACCGCCGGCGACCGCCAAAATCAGCTCCCCCCACTGCCTCGAGTCCGGCTTCGGTTCAATCCCGTTCAACCGCAGGAATACAATACACGCGCCCAACGCTGTGCGCTTGTTCCCGTCAACGAAGGGATCATTCCTGCAAAGGTAGAACAGGTACGCCGCCGCAATCTCGACCAGATCAGCGTAAACCGATTTCCCGCCTTGACCGGCCTGTGGCGCAGCCACGGCTGATTCAAGCAACGCCAGATCGCGCACGCCGTCTGCCCCGCCAAACCTCGCAATCGCCTCCGCGTGAATTTCCCCAACAATGGCAACTGTCAGATAAAAACACGTTTCCGGTGTGGCGCTCATGCCAGTTTCTTCATCGTTCGGGCGTAATCTTTCATCGTCGCCTTGATGGCCCGCGACACTTCCTGCTGTGACGGACGTGGGCGAATGGGCGTCTGCGTGCGAATACAACCCGTTTTTCCACGAAATAATCGGTCTCACTTTCACGGGAAAAGCGCGCCTTTGCTCTGAAATCGCGGCGGGGCTTCCGAAGGCACCCGAAGATTCCACCAATGCACGGAATCTCTGTCGCCTCCGGTCAGAAGTGTTGAGCTTGCGGCAATCGAACCGTCCCCTTCGAGCATTTCCGCCCCGAAAATCTCACGGGAATGGTGATCCGGATCCACTCTGTTTGACGGCCGGTGAGATGTCCTTGTTAGCAGGGTCGGGTGAGGTTTGACTGTTTTCAGGATTTCAACGGGACGTTGGCGCGGCTAGAATTGCCGCATGACGCGACGGATTCTGCATTTGACCTTGGCCGGACTGTTGATGGAAATAATGTTCAATCTGCCGGCCTTCTGCGGTTCCACAAGCGGAGAAATTGATCGCGAGACCCTCGACCGTTGGTCGGCCCCGTATCGCGGCTGGCATTACTGGCCGGAGCATGTCATCAGCTCGAAGCCGAACATTCCCGGGCACGAGAAATTCGAGAACACGGATGCTCCGTGTGTTTATCAGTTGCCGGACCAACCGGGAAAATGGTTCATGAGCTTCATTGCTTTCGACGGGCGCGGCTACAACTCATTTGCGGTCGAGAGCAGCGATTTGATTCATTGGTCCAATCCGCGACTTGCGATGGGATTTGGTCCGGAGGGTGAATTTGACCATGGGGGCTGTGTGATCGGCGCTTTTCTGTATGAGTCCTATGACGTTCGTGCGCCACGGGTGCTGAAGAAACGCAATGGCAAGTACTGGACCTTGTACGGCGCGTACCCGCGACAGGGCGGCTACGAATTGAGGCCCGGATACGAAGGGGTGGCGACGAGCGCCGACGGCCTCGACTGGCAGCGGGCCAAAGACACGCCGATCCTGTCCGTTCATGATCCAGATTGCGCCGAGTGGGAGAAAGACTGCATCTATCAGCCGTGGCTTGTCGAACACAAGGGGCGTTTCTTCAATTTCTATAACGCCGCAAACGGAAGCGTTGAACAAACCGGCCTTGCTTTTTCGACTGACATGCTGAGCTGGATGCGGCACCCTGCGAATCCCGTGATCCGGAACAGACCCGGCGCATACGATGCCCAGTTCGCGTCCGATCCGAAGGTTTTCCGCGACGGCGATCACTGGACGATGTTCTATTTTGGGGTTGGACGGGGTGGGGCGCATGTGATGATTGCGTTCTCACGCGACCTTGTGCATTGGACGGCCCATCCCGAGCCGCTATACGTGGCCGGTGGGAATCCGAGTGGTCTGGATCGCCAGTACGCCCACAAGATTTCACTTGTCTGGGAACCCAAGACCGAGACGTTTTACCTCTATTACTGTGCGGTTGGCGACAAAGGCCGAGGCATAGGCCTGATCACAAGCAAACCGTTGAACGGCTCCAAAGGCGCTCCGCCACGGTGCGCCGGGCAAGAGACGAGCCAACGTCAGCAACCGACCGAAACTTTTCGCTTGTCGTGCGACGGTTGAGACCGCATAACCGCTGGCATGTTGATACTGACGTTTCTGAATTCCGTGTTCCGGCGGTCGGTTTTGGCGGCCGGATTTGTTCCTGTTTGCATCGCCGCCTCCGGCGGTTCGATTGACGATTATCTGGGGCGGTGGGCGTTGACCATTCCTGGCGGCGGCGCCGGCTGGCTGGAAGTTCACCGCGAAAACGGCTGGTACGACGGCAGCATTTTGTGGGGCGGCGGAAGTGTTGTCCCGGTGTCGAGCGTTTTTTTCCAGGACAACGCCATGTACGTTACCCGAACCCGGGAAGTGAAACGAAAAGACGCTTCCGGGAAAGTGGTGCGCACCCAGCAGTTCACTGAGATCATTTATGCCAGGTTGGATGGCGATGTCCTGTCGTGCACACATTCGAACCCAAGGGAAGACGGAACCGCCCTGCTAAAAGCCACGTTCACCGGAAAACGCATCCCGCCCTTGCCGCCCGCACCGGACCTGTCCAAGGTCAAGTTCGGCGAGCCGGTCGTCCTGTTCAATGGGAAGGACCTGACAGGCTGGCGGTTGGTCGAGCCAAACGCAGCCAACGGCTGGCGCGTGGAAAACGGGGTGCTGATCAACAGGCCGGAACAGGAACCGGGCAAACCACACAAACAGTACGGCAACCTTCGGACCGACCGCGAGTTCGAGGATTTCAATCTCACGCTCGAGGTGAAAGTCCCGCCAAGAGGCAACAGCGGAATTTACCTCCGTGGAATTTATGAGGTTCAAGTGGCGGATACCTATGGGCACCCGTTGGACTCGCACAACATGGGGGCGATATACAGCCGAATAACGCCGACAATGGCCGCGGAAAAACCGGCCGGCGAATGGCAGTCATTCGACATCACCCTTGTTGACCGCCATGTCACGGTCGTCCTGAACGGGAAAAAGATCATCGACAACCAGCCGTTGCTCGGTTGCACCGGCGGCGCTTTGTGGTCGGATGAGTTTCGCCCCGGACCAATCTATCTCCAGGGCGACCACGAAGCGGTCGATTACCGAAACATCGTACTGAGACCGGTCGTCGCAAAGCAATAGCCCCATGGCCTCCAATCCCACTGCCTGCCCCGCTCGTGCGCGTGTGATGTTGCGGCGTGTTGGGATTGTCATTCTGATTCTGTTGGCTGTTGTTGTTCTGGCCGTGGGCGGGCGGTGCATATACGCGTATCGCGACCGCCATCCCGGTTATTCACTGAAGATCGAGATCAACGGCGCGGCTTCGGCAGCCGATCCGAAGCCGCTTCAAGCCGGTTTCGCGCGCGTCAAGATCACGCCGGACGTGTCCAATCCAAACCGTCCAGTGTGGTTGGCCGGGTTCAGCCAACACCGGGCTGCGACGGCTGTTCACGACGATCTGTGGGCAATCGCTGCGGTAATCGACGATGGTCATACGCGCCTTGGGATCGTCGCATTGGATGCCATCGGCATTTTCAACGACGACGTGATCGAGATCAGGCAACGATTGCCGTCCGATTTGAAGCTCGCTCACACACTGATTTGCGCCACGCACAATCACTCGACGCCCGATTTGATGGGGCTGTGGGGACCGGACCCGTTCCACACAGGCGTTGACCCGGAGTACCGCAGGCTGGTGATCGAGTCGGTGATCAAGGCGTTGACCGAAGCGACCAAAGCTCTGCAGCCGGCGCGCGTCGCATTTCACGAAATCCAAGTGCCAGCCGATGGCCTTGTGGCCGACACTCGCAAACCGGTCGTGTTTGATCCTGACCTGCGCGTCATGCACTTCAAACGCGCCGATGGCGACCAAACCATGGGCAGCATCGTCGCGTGGGCCAATCACCCGGAAACCCCGTGGGGTAATAACACCGAAATCACGTCCGATTTCTGCGGATACTTTCGAGACGCCCTCGAAAAAGGAGTAATCATCGAGGGCCGACAACTCGCGCCCGGGCTTGGCGGCATTCACATGTACGTCAATGGCGCAATTGGCGGCCTGATGACAACTCACCCGTCAACCGCCGTGCGAGACCCATATCTTGACCGGGTTTTCCAACAGCCCTCCCATGAAAAGGCGCGGGCGGTCGCACACCAATTGGCAAGCCGGTTGCTGCCGCGGCTCTTGGACACAAATGTCCAAACAACACCGCACGCGCCGATTTCGATCCGCGCCCGGACCGTTCTGATTCCGTTGGACAACATCGCATTCATGGCTGCGCCGGTGCTTGGTTTGATGGATCGCGGGCATACAGGCTGGAAACGCCTCCGCACTGAAGTGTCGCTGGTCACCGTCGGCGACGCAAGCATCGCAGCCTTGCCGGGTGAGATATACCCCGAAATTGTCAATGGCGGCATTGAACGCGCGCCCGGCGGTGATTTTGACATTGACCCTGTCGAGGTCCCGCCGATTCGCCAGTTGATGCCTGGCCGCGTTAAGTTTGTGTTTGGCCTCGCAAACGACGAAATCGGTTACGTGATCCCGAAGAGCGAATGGGATCGCAAACCGCCCTATCTTTATGGCTCCGCGCGTGGAGTGTACGGCGAGGTGAACTCGGTCGGGCCCGAAACCGCCCCCATTTTGCACAAGGCGATTGCAGAGCTGTGTCGGCCCGCAAGCGAATGATTTCGATTCAGGTAAAGCACCTTGCAAATCGGCACACTGTTGATCGCCGCGCCGCGGAACAGACCAAGGCGCGCCAGAGCGCGCGACTGTCTCGGCCCGATCCCGGAACAGAAAACACAATCCTGAACCATGAACAGCCCGAATAGAATCCGCGCCGTCATATTCGACATGGATGGCGTTCTGACTGATTCGGAACCCTTGATCAACGCCGCTGCAGTTGCCATGTTCAAAGAACTCGGGTTGAACGTCGCGCCGGAGGATTTCATCCCGTTCGTTGGCACCGGCGAAAACCGATACATCGGCGGCGTGGCAGAGCGGTACAATTTCCCACTGGACATCGAGTCGGCCAAGAAACGCACATACGAGATTTATCTGGCGCTTGTCCCAACCCGGCTTCGTGCGTTCCCGGGCGCAGTGGAACTGGTTCGGAAGTGCCGGTCGATCGGGCGCAAGATCGCTCTTGCGTCGAGCGCCGACATGATCAAGATCGAGGCTAATCTCCAAAAGATCGGGTTACCATCAAATCAATGGGACGCGCTCGTATCAGCCGAAGACGTTGTCCACAAGAAACCCGCTCCCGACATTTTCCTTGCGGCAGCGCGGAAGCTTGGCGTGCCTCCTGCAGAATGTGTTGTGGTTGAAGACGCTGTCAACGGCGTTCAGGCAGCGAAATCCGCAGGAATGCGTTGCGTTGCGGTGGCGCACAGTTTTCCCGCAGAGAAACTCGTTGGCGCCGACATCATCCGGTCGTCGATCGCCGAAGTGACAGTTGCCGATTTGATCGGCGAGCAAGGCCAGTGACACGCTGATCAGATCCGGGCAAAATTGTCTCATCCACGCGGCACTTCTCGAAAGTTCAATGCCCGCTTCTATGGTGGCGCTTTTTGGCACAGAGGTTCCGGCTGCCCGATCCAATGACGTAACGCCGCACAAGGACTTCTGAATTTGGCAGATTTTCTGGCGGGATTCCATGAGAGGTGGAGCGCAATGTTGGTGAATTACCCTGAGAAAGCCCGCCGCTTTGGAGTGTAACCTCGTACGCGCCCCACGGCCCCGTTCGGCTACCGACCCGTGTTGGGGCGTCTTGCACCCAAACAAGGAACAAGGGGACAGGCACGTCATTTGGCCCGGACGACCGAACTTCCAACCCGGCGGACCTGCCCAATCGCGGTCGGGCGGTCGAGGTTGGCTGCTGTACCCAGATATGGGGACAGGCACAGCATCCGGTACACCGATCAGGAATGTCTAACGTCCAACGTTCAAATCTCAACTTTCAATGGGGTGACCGAAAGGGCGCATGGTGGGCGGGATATGGGGACAGACACGGTGTTTCGCTGGATGTAGCTTTTGGCGGACCAGCCGCAGATCCACCCAACCAGACCATATCGTGTCTGTCCCCATATCTGGTCCCAACCCGGCGGACCTGCCTAATCGCGGTCGGGCGGTCGAGGTTGGCTGCGGCACCCAGATATGGGGACAGGCCCAGCATCCGGTACACCGATAAGGAATGTCTAACGTCCAACGTTCAAATCTCAACTTTCAATGGGGTGACCGAAAGGGCGGATGGTGGGCGGAATATGGGGACAGACGCGGAGTTTCTGCGACCGGACTTTTGACCCGGTGGACCTGACCAAGCGCCGGTCGGGCGGTCCAAGCCGCCCGGGCGCCCAGATATGGGGACAGACACGATGTCCGATATGCCGATCAGGAACGTTCAACGTGAAACGTTCAACTCACAACTTTTAACGGGGTGACCGAAAGGGCGGATGGTGGGCGGAATTGGGGACAGACACGGAGTTTCTGCGACCGGACTTTTGGCCCGGTGGACCTGACCAAGCGCCGGTTGGGCGGTCCAAGCCGCCCGGGCGCCCAGATATGGGGACAGACACGATGTCCGATATGCCGATCAGGAAAGTTCAACGTGAAACGTTCAACTCTCAACTTTCAACTGGGTGACCGAAAGGGCGCATGGTGGGCGGGATATGGGGACAGACACGATATTTGGGCGCCTGGTTTTTTTGACCCGGACCAGCCCAAGCGCTTGCCAGCCAGTTGAGACCCACTGGGGCCCACCGCTCCCCGAAAAAGGGGACAGACACGGAGTTTCACTATGTGCGGGCGACCGGACTTTTGACCCGGTGGACCTGACCAAGCGCAGGTCGGACGGTCCAAGCCAGGTGCAACGACCAGACATGGGGACAGACACGATGTCGGGTATACCCGATATCGGGACAGGCACGATGTCCGATATGCCGGTCGGGAACGTGCAACGTGAAACGTTCAACTCACAACTTTTAACGGGGTGACCGAAAGGGCGGATGGTGGGCGGGAATGGGGACAGACACGGGTTACCCGATCAGGAACGTTCAACGTCCAACGCTCAACCCTCAACGTTCAATGGAGTGACCGAAAGGGTGCATGGTGGGCGGGATATGGGGACAGACACGATATTTGGGCGCCTGGTTTTTTGACCCGGACCAGCCCAAGCGCTTGCCAGCCAGTTGAGACCCACTGGGGCCCACCGCTCCCCGAAAAAGGGGACAGACACGGAGTTTCACTATGTGCGGGCGACCGGGCTCTTGACCCGGTGGACCTGACCAAGCGCCGGGCGGACGGTCGAGGCCGGCTGCAGCGCCCAGATATGGGGACAGACACGATGTCCGATATGCCGATCAGGAACGTTCAACGTGAAACGTTCAACTCTCAACTTTTAACGGGCTGACCGAAAGGGCGCGTGGTGGGGCGGGATATGGGGACAGACACGGAGTTTCACTATGTGCGGGCGACCGAACTCTTGACCCACCGGACCGGACCAAGCGCAGGTCGGACGGTCCAAGCCAGGTGCAACGACCAGACATGGGGACAGACACGATGTCGGGTATACCCGATATCGGGACAGGCACGATGTCCGATATGCCGATCAGGAACGTTCAACGTGAAACGTTCAACTCTCAACTTTTAACGGGGTGACCGAAAGGGCGCATGGTGGGCGGGATATGGGGACAGACACGGAGTTACGGTGATACGTATCACTGGGCTTTTCATGACGGTACTGTGGAGTCGGTATCTGCAGTGCCTGTATTTTTTTGAGGAGGCGTGAGCCGGGGGCAGGGGACGAAGTCGCAGCAGATATTTCCCAGCCCGGCGGCGTAGAGCTTTCTGATGAAGGGGCGCAGGCCAGGCGTCTTTGGGCATCAGGCAACTTTGGTTCCGGCTACGCCGGGCTGGGAAATGTGCGGGCTAGATCTTTACAGCCGGAGAGCGGGTGTTACAGTGCGGTCATGGCACTGCCAATTGACGACGCTGATTTTATCGACCGCGAAGTTCACGGCGCTCGCGAACCAGCGGGCAACCCGCAGCCTGCTGCCGCGCCGCGTCCTCCCACAAGGGAAGAACTGGCCGCCAAGGTAAGCGAAGCGCAACACCGGATCGCAGAACTTAAACGCGCGCAGGAAGAACTCGAACGCGAACGTTCCGCGCTCGAAGAAGCGCGCCGCCGCAGAGCCGAGTTCGAATCCGGTCGCGCCGAAGTAATTGAACAGTTAACCCGGGGCATAGGACTGCTGGAAAAGGCCGAGTTCGAAGCGCGCAAGAGCGCCGAAGGCATGGCACGAACACTGGCGGCTTTCAGAGAAGCACTCACGCAGGTCGAGGCAATAAAGGAAGAAACATGGACGCTCGAGAATTGGAACACCGAGCTGACGCGTGCCCTGACCACGGTCGAAAACGCGCGCATGGAAATGAATTCTGCCAGGCTCAAATGGCCGCTGCTCGACGGCGTTGACGCCGCAGCCATGGAACAAAAGGCTGAAAATAATGTGGCCGGGGCGCCCACTGACCTCTTGAAAGGGCGCACTTTCGGTGAGCTGTGCAAACTTGGATTCGCACTTACGTGGCCCCTGGCTTTGGTGATGCTGCTGGCTTTCGGCGCACTTATTTTTGGTCAACTCGCCAGGTGACAACCGATCCGATGCGCCTGCTTCAACCTGTTTGACCTTTCGGCTGTCGTGCTCTGACGATGAGTCTGTTCCAAAGAAAACCTGATCCGATTGCGTTGCGCGAGCGGGCACTCAAAGCTCGTATTCACGAATTGGAAACACAAATACAACAGCTTCGACAACGAATTTCAGAAGAACAGTCGCAGCCAAAGCTCCGTTCCACCACCGCAGCGCATCGGCCTGTCCAAACGACGCAACCCAACATCGCCCGCGAACCCCGGTTCGAGGATGTCGATCATGAAAAGGTTCAACAGCTCGAAGAGAACCTCAACGATCCTGCGCGTTACAACGAGCTTGGTCTCCGCAAGTACGATCCGTTCGCAGGGCTGCGGCGATGGCTCAAGAAAATCAAAGGCGAACCCAAACCGGCCAGTCCAAGACTTGTGAACTACTTGGCCGCAGGAAGCATCCACGGATTAAAACCTCTCAGGTACGAAAAACGCGTGGCACGAAACTGGTTTCTGGCCCTGTGCGTGTTTTTCATTCTCATGCTCTGGGGATTGATCTATTTCTATTTCCGAGTCAGATGAGCGAATTCACCCGCAAGATCGACACGCCGGTTGGCGAGTTTGTCGCACGGTTCACGGTCGCCGGCCTGCGCGAGCTCAGGTTCCCCCATCAACCACGCAGTGCACCAACTCGCTCGATCCCGCCCAGACAGACCAGCCAGCCTCCCGAAATTGGGGTTTGGGCAGATTCAACCCGACGCGCAATCATGGCCGTTCTTTCCGGAAAGGTCCCGGATACACTCCCGCCGCTTGACCTGTCCAATGGCACCCATTTCCAACGCAAAGTTTGGACGGCGATTGCCGAGATTCCCCCGGGGCAAACACGCACTTATTCGCAGTTGGCCGCTCGAATCGGGCACCCGAAAGCTTCGCGAGCGGTCGGGCAAGCTTGCGGTGCAAACCCGATCCCGTTGCTCATTCCATGTCATCGCGTTTTGCCCGCAGCCGGAGGTTTGGGAGGTTTTTCCGCCGGTGCAATGTGGAAAAAGCTCCTGCTCGAGCGAGAACGCGCAATCGTTGGTTAACGCATGGTTTGCAAAGGGGCGGCCTCGGACGCAAGATGCGTGCGGCTCTGGCAAGCCGGTTGCGGCTGTGGTGCAGTGTGCGATTGCGCGTCGAATATTGCGCGACGAGAAATGAATTATTTGCGTGTTGGGCTAACGGGGTGTAAGCTTAGTCCTTTAAGACGTCTGTGAAAATTCTGCTTGTTTATCCTAAGACTCCGGACACGTTCTGGAGCTTCAAACACGTTTTGCGATTGGTATCGAAGGGCGCCGCGCTCCCTCCGCTTGGCCTGTTAACAATAGCCGCACTGTTACCGCGGCGATGGGAATTGCGGCTGGTCGATCTGAATGTTCGGAAACTCCGCGACGAAGATGTGCAATGGGCTGACTACGTCATGATCAGCGCCATGCTCATACAACAAGAGTCGGTCCGTTCAATCGTCCAGCACTGCAAGAAATTTAAGAAACCGGTCATTGGCGGCGGCCCGTTGTTCACCACGAGTCACACGGCGTTCCCCGAAGTTGAACACGTCGTGATCGGCGAGGCCGAGGAACTCATGCCGCGCCTCATATCAGACATCGAGGCCGGGCAACTGGAAAAGGTTTACCAGAGCAACAAACGCCCTGATATCACAAAATCTCCAGTGCCACGCTGGGACCTGATAAATGTCCGCGATTACGTCACGATGGCTGTTCAGTTTTCACGCGGGTGCCCGTTCGACTGCGAATTTTGCGACATCATCATAATGAACGGTCGGGTTCCGCGCACCAAGACACCCGACCAGCTTATTGCCGAGCTGGAAGCGCTCAGAGAACATGGCTGGCGTCATACGGTGTTCATCGTGGACGACAATTTCATCGGCAATCGCAAACACACCAAGGCACTCCTTGAACGGATCATTGAGTGGCGTCGGGAAACGCGCGCCCCGTTCAGTTTCATCACCGAGGCTTCTGTAAACCTCGCCGACGACCCGGAGCTTTGCCATTTGATGGTCGAAGCAGGATTCAAACGCGTATTCGTTGGCATCGAAACCCCGGTCGATGAGTCGCTTGGCGAATGTCGCAAACACCAAAACCAGCGCCGTGACCTCGCAGAAGCTGTGCGAACGCTGCAGCGCAGCGGGCTCGATGTGATGGGGGGATTCATCGTGGGGTTTGACAATGACCCCCAGGATATTTTCAAACGACAGTTCGAGTTCATTCAGAAATCAGGTGTGGTGACTGCGATGGTTGGACTGCTGCAGGCTCTTCCGCAAACCCGGCTTTACCAGCGGCTCGCGCGCGAAGGACGGCTTCTCGCAAACAGCACGGGAAACAACACCGCCAGCGCACTGAATTTCAAAACCCGCATCAACAGAGAAGAGTTGATCCGCGGCTACCGCGAGCTCATGCGCCGGCTTTACGAGCCGGGAGCATATTACGATCGAATCCTGACATTCTTGCGCGAGCATCAACCGCGCGGCCCGGTTTGCCCACCGTCCTGGAGTGACATAAAGGCTTTCTTCAAGTCGTTCTGGTTCCTTGGCGTTTGGCATCGCGGTCGGCGCGCTTTCTGGCGTTTCTGCCTGAAGACGCTTGTTGAGCGCCCGCGCCAATTCCGCGAAGGCATGGAACTGGCGATCATGGGCTACCATTATCGGCGGGTTGCTGAGGAGCTCTGACGCGTTGCTGGCGTGACATCGCTCGAGGCGGAGGACGACCGATCGCCGCCGGGGTCTCGCATTGACGCGAAAACGTTGTTATTTTTTGTCCCAATTTCGGTGCGGCAGTGGGCTGCGCACGAGCGCAAGGCGAAGTGACAATGCGCTCCACACTGCACGAAGTTCTGGAGGGTGAAATATGCAGCTTGCAAATTCTGTGCAGACCGGACTTGAATTTGCCAGATGAGACTTCGCAAGTTCTTCGCGTTATTCGGGCTAATCGTGGGCGGTGTTATTGTCCTTTTGGGGTTGGCCGCAGGCGGTCTGTATCTGTACCTGAACCCGAAGGTCACCAGACAAGACGGGATCGTTTACACTCAGCGGCATGGACAAGACCTTACGTTCGGGATAGTTCGTCCGAGCCGGCCGAACGGTCTTGGCGTGCTTCTCATGGTGAGCGGCGGTTGGAAGTCACAGAAAGGGCCGATTCCGACATGGCTGGCGGCGCCTTTGCTGCGGCGTGGTTACACGATCTTTGCGGTTTCGCATTTGTCACAGCCTGAAGCCACGGTCATGGAAATCGTCGAGGACGTTAACCGCGCGGTGAGATTCATCAGATACCACGCTCGTGAGTATGGGATTGATCCGGATCGACTTGGTGTGACCGGTGGAAGCGCGGGAGGACATCTGAGTTTGATGTTGGCGACGCGCGGCGGGCCGGGGAAACCGGACGCACCAGACCCGATCGATCGCGTGAGCAGTGCCGTACAAGCAGTGGCGATATTTTTCCCCGCGACGGACCTGTTGAACCTTGGCGATTCAACAGAGAACCTGCGCGACGGCGGGCCGCCGAAAAGCTTTGTGAAGGCGTTCGGCCCGCAATCCACAAACCGCGAAGTATGGGCCGTTATTGGACGTGAAATGTCCCCAATATACCACGTCAAATCGAACATGCCGCCGGTGCTGATCATACACGGCAGTGCCGACACGCTCACCCCATTGGACCAATCGGAACGGTTTCGGGCAGCAGCGCTTGGCGCCGGCGCCCAGGTCGATCTGGTCGTTCGAAAAGGGAAGAAACATGGCTGGCTGACCATGGTGTTGGACGAGCGGTTGATGGCCGATTGGTTTGATCGGCACCTGTTGGCCCGCTGATTACAACCCTCAGCAGCTTGGACTACTATCGCTGAAAACCTGCGCAGCAATCGAAGATTGTCGAATATAGTGCAGTAACCATTCGCTGACGTCCAAAAAGCTTGCTTTGTTGGTCGAAAGCTTGCAGCCTGAAGCCAAATGGTAAGAGCGGGGAACATGAAAAGGCTTCTCGTTTACACATGTCTCACCTGTTTTTCGGCTTTCATTATTCGCGCGCAACCGCTGATGCCCGATCAGCTTCAATTGCGTGTTGCGATCCAGATTGGGGACGATCTGGGGATTCCACGAAACACCACGTACAACCCGCGATATTTTGACGGGAAGCTTTATCTTGTGCAGATCAACACCGGCTCGACCGGCATCGGGAGATACAGGTCGGGGTATCCAACCCCCGAAGTCGTTGTTGATAACAGCGCAGTGCCGATCGAGCATCGAACTTTGGCGCCGTTTAGAGGCCAGTACCGCGACAAGTACATGCTGGGCGGTGGAGGCGCAAAATCAGGCGGCGTGACAACCACAATGTCGCGATACGACATCGATGGCAGCAACCGAGTCGATGCCGAGACACCGGACAGCGTTTGTGTCGAGGGATTTGACTGGATCGATGACGACACGGTCATTTGCACCGTCTATACCTCAGGGTTGAGGACAAGGCTGTACCTGTTTGACGTGCAGGCTGAGCCGTTTGCACTGCGGCGCAACACAACATGGAATCCTCAGGGATACGTTACCACAAGCGCAACAACCCGTATTCGGAATGTGCGAGTGGGAGACAAGTTCAAAGGGTACGCTTATTACGGTGACGCGGGACAGAACGACGAGCCAAAATTCTTCTCGCTGAATCTGGCGACCGGACAGGAAACTCTGCTGGGCAGCGCGGGCCAGTTGACCGGCACTGGCAGTTATGGTTTGTGGACTGTGGTTGAACGCGGTGGCTATCTGTTCGTGCAAACCACTGACAACGGAATTCAGGTGTACAAGATGCAGGATGCGACCACCCTTGGCCCGTGGCAGTTCGATTACACCAAGTACGATCTTGACCTTGTGACCGGCTATACAGGTCAGTACTACGGTTTTGATGTTGGGAACGACGGCAAAACAATGGTCCTTGGAGCAGCACAAGGGTTCGTATTTGAATTGGGCGCTCCTGTTCTAAACATTGCACGGGCTGGAAATGATGTTGTGCTTTCGTGGCCGGCGACTGTGACAGCGGTTGTGTTACAGGCTTCGCCGACCCTTTCACCACCTGCGTTTGCCGACCTTGATCCGCAGCCGGAAATGGTCGTCAGTGACAGGATGAATACGGTGACAATTCCAATTTCAGGCGGGCAAATGTATTACCGCCTGCAGCGGTATCCCTAGGAAAACCTGAGACAGAACCATTATGAACAAGAAATCCGTTTCGTCCAATGGCGCGGCAACCACGCGCCGTGAA
>Ga0315298_1007399_pt1 | contig 14477 bp, 13 predicted proteins | sample WHS_1_MG_FD_203077 | JGI IMG/M metagenome (GOLD analysis project Ga0315298, IMG submission 203077) | Extremophilic microbial mat communities from Washburn Hot Springs, YNP, Wyoming, USA - WHS_1_MG | ecosystem: Environmental > Aquatic > Thermal springs > Hot (42-90C) | place: USA: Wyoming... | reverse complement strand
AAAAAAATGGCCAAAGATGGAACAATGGAGATAGAAATGAATCAGGGAGTGGCTGGAATAAAAGGGACAACCTTTGTTTGCGAAGAAAAAAATGGCAGGTCGGCATTAAAAGTAATTGAGGGCATAGTTGATTTTAAATCCAAAACAAATGGAAACACAGTTAAAGTCAATACTGGAGAAATGGTTGAGGCGGCGACTAACGGTTTATCTGAAATTGCTAAATTTGATATAGCAGAAGAATCTGAATCCTGGATTAATCTGAACAAAGTTGATTGGGAAAAATTAGATAAAGAAGATTCACAGAATATTACAGCGGTAGAACAGGCCGGAGAAAAAACGAAAACAAAAAACTCTTGGTCATGGATTTTAACTTTGACAATTATAGCTGCAGTTGTAGCATTAATAGGGTTTAAGATTATTAAAAAAATTAAATATTAAAACTGGAAAGATAATAAATAAATCCGCTTCCGCTTTTTGGCGTACTGGGGCGGGGGGTGCCGCCCGGCGGAGCCCGTTAATAAAATCGGTTCGCCCCGAACAAATTTACTTCATAAATTTAATAGGGTAAAGATTTTTTCAAATACACAAGGGCTTTTTAATTCTCTTTTTTGATTATTTTTTTTCAAGGAACTCGGTTTCTGGAAAACATTATGTTTTCTATGCGCAATTGGTATTATGAGCCTAACATTTGCAAATGAGCATTATGTTTTTTATTCGTAGCTTAGCATTATATCTTTTATGTACTCTGACGAACAACTTGTTGTTGATTATCTAAAAGGCGATGAAAAATCGTTAGAGATTTTAATTCATCGTTATCTTAAACCGATTTATAATTTTGTTTATCGTTATGTGGGCGATAAAGAGCAAGCAGATGATATTACGCAAATAGTTTTTGTGAAAGCGTGGAAAAATTTAAAAAAATTTCATTTTCGGTCAAATGGTTCTGCGTTCAAAATATGGATTTTCCAAATTGCGAAAAATACCGCGCTGGATTTTCTCAGAAAGAAAAAAACCATACCCTTTTCTGAATTTGAAAACACACAAGGAGAAAATATAATAATGGAAACACTCAGGGATCCCCTGCCTCTTGCTCCGGAAATTTTAGAAAAAGCGGATATAGCAAAAAGCCTTAATGGAGCAATGGAAAAACTTTCTTTAACGTATCGTATGGTTTTATTTTTGCATTACAACGACCATTTTACCTTTCGGGAAATTGCGGAAATTTTGGGAGAGCCGCTCAACACAATAAAAAGCCAACACCGCCGAGCGCTTTTAATGCTTAAGAAATTACTTACTGATGCTCCTAACAAATGCCCTTCCTAATAACAAATATAACAGCGGCTAAAAAAGAATGCACCCAAAAGCATTCTTTTTTCGTATTAATATATAGGAGATATGAGAAAAGATTATGAAAAATTATTTACTCATCTTGAGCAAATAGATGTGCCCAATAGCCTTTTCGATTGTATTATCAAGGCAATTAAGCAAGAGCAGGAATTACAACACACAAAAAAATTATTGTTTGCCTTTTTGTTTCTTTTAGCCTTCTCTTTGCTCGCAACGCCTCTTTCTGGCATAATGGTTGTGAGTCAAATTAAGAATTCCGGCATTCTCTATTTTCTCTTTGCGGCTTTTAGGGATTTTGGCGCTTTTCTTGCTTTTGGGCAGGATTTTATCTTGGCAATTTTAGAAGCATTGCCCCTTGGGGAAATAATATTTTTTTCTTTTAGTTTGGGCATTTGTTTTTTTACGGCGCATTTATTTTTGCACAAAAAAAGGTTGCTTTTGCAATGTTTATTTCATAATGTAAAATTGCATAATTTAAAATTTATTTAAAAATATGGCAGAAGAAAAACAAAAAAATCGCGATTATATTAAGTGGATTGCGATAGCGCTGGCAGGATTTGTGGTTATTATTTTCGTATTTGGAGCTGGCGTGTTTGTGGGCGAGATGAAAGCTAAATTTTCTTATCGTTGGGCAGAAAGTTATCATAAAAACTTTGCTGGGCCCAGAAATGGATTTTTTGGCGATGGTCCAATGTCGCCACATTTATTTGGCGTAAACGATTTTATTGAAAGCCACGGCACAGTGGGCGAAATTATGAAAGTTGAAGGCAACAATCTCATTGTGAAGGGAAGAGAAAATATAGAAAAAATTATTTTGGTAAACGAAAAAACAACCATTAAATGTGGCAGAAAAGACATTAACATTTCGGATTTAAAAGCAGGGGACAGAATAGTAATTATTGGTTCTCCCAACGAAAAAGGTCAAATTGAGGCTAAGCTCATCAGAGTGTTTCCCTCTCCCACTGGTTTTAAAGAAATGAAATTTTATGAATAAAAAATTTTTTCAAAAAAAATTTATCATCATTTTTTTGGTTGTTTTGGTTGTAGGGGGTTATTTGGGTTATCGGGCGCTAAAAAATAACAACAAAGAAACTCGCTATGTTTTAACAAGCGCGCAAAAAGACACCATTGTGGTTTCGGTTTCTGGCTCGGGCCAAATTTCAGCTCAAGAGCAATTAGATATTAAATCAAAAGTAAGCGGCGAGGTAGCGGCTATTTTTGTGGAAAAAGGCCAAAAGGTAAACAAGGGCAGTCTTCTTTTGAAATTAGACGACACAGATTTTCAAAAAGCATTTAGGGATGCGCAAACCTCGCTGGAAACAGCCAAACTTGAATTAGAAAAATTATTAGAACCCCCCGACGAACTAACTTTATTACAAGCCCAAAACGCTTTAGAGCAGGCAAAAGAAACCAAACAAAAAGCCGAAGATAATTTAGAAAAGTCTTATGATGATGGTTTTAATGCCGTTGCTAATGCCTTTTTAGATTTGCCCACGGTAATGGCAGGGCTGCAAGATATACTTTTTGGATACAATTTTAGTTCTGTGCAGTCAAATATCAATTATTATAAAGATGCAACCAAATCTTACGCTTACGATGAAAGCATAGTGCAATATGAAAATGCTCACGAGCGCTATCAATTAGCGCGAAAAGCCTATGATCAAAATTTTGCTGATTATAATAGCGCAGCAAGCAGATATGCGCAAAAGCCTGCTATTGAAGCGCTTATTAATCAAACCTATGAAACCACCAAGGCAATCGCGGAAGCGGTAAAAAGCGCTAATAATTTAATTCAATTTTATAAAGATAAACTCACAGAGCGCAACTTAAAACCAAGCCCTCTTGCCGACACGCATCTTGCCAGTTTGAACACCTATACTGCCAAAACCAACAGCCATCTCTCTAATTTGCTTTCCATTAAGCGCACCATTCAGGATTATAAAGACAGCATTACAAGCGCTGAAAGGTCAATTGCCGAAAAAGAAAAATCGCTTGCTAAATTAAAAAGCGGACCCGATGATCTTGATATTCGCGCTAAAAAAATTGCCATTCAACAAAAAGAAGATAATTTATTAACAGCAAAAGAAAATTTAGACAAGTGTTCTGTTTACGCGGCTTTGAGTGGTTTAATTTCCGATATAAAGGTGAAAAAAGGCGATACTGTTTCTGCAGGCACAGTGCTGGTAAGTCTTATTACCAACCAAAAAATAGCCGAGATTTCCTTGAACGAGGTTGATGCAGCAAAAGTAAAAGTAGGGCAAAAAGCCACACTATCTTTTGATGCCCTGCCCGAAACAACTATTACGGGCAAAGTAATAGAGATGGATGCAGTGGGCACTATCAACCAAGGTGTGGTTAGTTATGGGGTAAAAATTGCTCTGGACACAGATGACCAGAGAATAAAGCCGGGAATGAGTGTGACAGCAGATATTATCACTGATATTAAAACAGAGGTATTAGTTTTGCCAAACAGCGCGGTGAAGTCTCAGGGAGGCGTTTATTATGTTGAATTGGTTGAGGTGCCCCAAGACAAAAAGGAAGAATTTTTAAACAACAAAACAGGCGTTGTTTTAACAAATCCGGCTAAAAGACAAGTTGTTGAAATTGGGCTTGCCAACGACACTTTAACGGAAATCTCCTCTGGTTTGCAGGAAGGTGATATTGTTGTTGCTTCAACAATCACTCAACAAAAGCAAACAACCCCAGCAAACCAAACCCAGCTTAGGTTCCAAATGCCGGGTATGACCCCACAAAGACGATAAAAAGTTAAATCTCAAAATTGATATCTCAAAACCATATTAAAATTAAAAATTTTTCATTTTGCATTATCATTTTGCATTTTGATTTTTGCATTTTAAATTTTCTATGATTGAATTCAAAAATGTTAGCAAGGTTTATAAAAACGAAGTTGACACTCCGGCTCTAAAAGATATTTCTTTTACCATTGAAAAAGGAGAGTTTGTGGCTATTATTGGCCCTTCTGGTTCGGGTAAATCAACATTAATGCACATTTTGGGTTGTTTGGACACACCCACTTCAGGCCAATATTTTTTTGAAGGAAAAGAAATTTCCCGATTGTCTGATAATGAATTAGCAGATATACGGAAAAAAAAGATTGGTTTTGTTTTCCAAAGCTACAACTTATTGCCCCGCGCTACCGTTTTGCGCAATGTAATGCTGCCGTTGATTTACAGCGGCGTGCCCAAACACGAAAGAGAAGAAAAAGCCAAACACGCTCTTATTGCTTCCGCGTTTGCTCAGGAATTTTGGCATTATTTTTCCAATCAATTATCTGGTGGTATGCAGCAAAGGGTTGCGATTGCTAGAGCATTGGTTAATAATCCCCAGCTCATTTTAGCTGATGAGCCAACAGGCAATTTAGATTCCAAAACAGGCGATATTGTTATCAACACCCTCATTGAACTAAACAAAAAGGGCCACACATTAGTGATTGTAACGCACGAATTATATATTGCCCAATATGCCAAAAGAATTATTGCTTTAAAAGATGGCAAGGTTGTTGAAGACGCGCCCAGAGAAAAAGCAGAATCGTTAAAAATTATTAAAGGATAAAATTATGCTTATTACAGATCTTCTTCAAGAAACAATTTCAGGCATTTCTGCCAATAAATTAAGATCGGGTTTGACTATTTTGGGTATTGTCATTGGTATTGGCTCGGTTATTGGAATGATTTCTATTGGTCAGGGAGCAAAAAGCACTATTGAAGGCAACATTCAAAGTTTGGGTTCAAATTTAATTGGCATTTTGCCCGGCGCTCAAAAAACCTTTTCACCTATGGCAGCCAGCAGGGGAACCGCTCAAACCCTCACCATAGAAGACGCACAAGCCATTAGCAAAGAAGTTTCTGATATTTTGGGCGTGGCGCCAGTAGTGCAAAGAAATTATCAGGTTGTTGCTCAAAATAAAAATACCCGCACTCAGATTATAGGCACAAATGCGGATTATGCGCAAGTAAGAAATGTGCAAATGGATTTGGGTTCTTTTTTTTCCGAACAAAATGTTAGCAATCTTGCAAAAGTAGCAGTGCTGGGCCCTGTGGTGCGCGATGATTTATTTGGCGAGGGAGTCAACCCCATTGGAAAATACATCAGGATTCAGGGAATAAATTTTAGGATAATTGGCGTGGCAAAACCAAAAGGTGGTTTTAGCGTTATTGAAGATGATGCTGTTTTTATACCCATTTCCATTGCACAAAAGTTTTTAACAGGCAATAATTATGTTTCCACTATTGCCGTGCGCGCGGCAGATGCCAAACTCATAGATAATATAAAAATAGATATTACAAATTTACTAATGAGGCGCCACAATATTAAAGATATGCAGGCTATAGATTTTAGCATTTTTACTCAGGAGGATATGTTGGGAATGGCTACTTCTATTACCGACACAATGACTATTCTTTTAGCTGCTATTGCTGGTATTTCGCTTATTGTGGGAGGTATTGGTATTATGAATATGATGATGACCTCTGTAACCGAAAGAACCAGAGAAATCGGCTTGCGAAAAGCCATTGGCGCTACAAAATTAGATATTAGCTTGCAATTTTTATCTGAAGCAGTAATGCTTACTTTTATAGGCGGATTTTTGGGAATAGTGTTGGGATGGGTATTGTCTTTGGCAATTTCTGTTTTTGGGGGTATCACAACAAAAATTTCTCTTTTTTCCATTGTTTTGGCTTTTGGTGTATCAGCGCTTATTGGCATTGGCTTTGGCTACTGGCCCGCGCAAAAAGCAGCCAAACTCAATCCCATTGAAGCCTTACGTTATGAATAAAATCAAAGGTCGTTTTCGAAAATTAGAATTGTTTTTATGAAAAAAATAATTATAAAAAAAACAATACCTATTTTACTGCTAATTATTTTAGCAGTGGCGGGAGGGTCTTTTTACGCCGGAATGAAATATGGGCAGGGCAAAAGCGCTTTTGGTTCCAACATGCAAAATATATCTTCTCAGCAACGTGAACAATTTTTACAAGCAAGAAGCGCAAGAAGAATGGGAGCCAATTTTCTTTTTGGCGAGGTCATCGCTAAAGACGAACAAACTATCACTATCAAAACCCCAGACGGTTCTTCCAGGATTGTTGTTTTTTCCCTCTCCACCAAGGTTTTGCAAACAACAGAGGGTTCCATAAAAGACATTGAGATTGGCAAGCAAATTATGGTTAATGCCAGCCAAAATCCCGATAGCACTTACAGCGCCAAAACGATTCAGATTTCCGGCAGTTTGACGCAACCGTAAAAATTCGCATTTAAAAATTATCCCAAAAACTTCTAAGAACTGCCATTTTGGCATATTTTGCCAAAATGGCAGTTTTTTACAGGCTTTGTGTTCTTGTAAAGACATACTTCATTGTTTTATTGGTTGTTAGCGCTGTAAAGCTTGAAAAACCGCTTTTATTGTGGGAAAATGAAGAAAATTTATAGAAATAATATATCTGTTAAATCATTAAGCTTTGTTCTTGCTTTTTATCTTATTTTTTGCTATGATAATTGTGTCGCTCAAAGATGTGCATCCTCTTTTTGAGACAATATATTTCAAATCAAAAAGGGGCGACGGTCCAATATAGCTTAACCGTTTGGTAAGCACATCTATTGGGCGACACCGTCGCCCCTTTTTGGTTTTTGGGGTAAAATAAAACCAAAAGTAAAAAAATAATTAAATTAAAAAATATGACTAATAATATAAAAAATCAAAAAAGTATTTGGTCGGAATTTATAAAGCAATATGCTTTAAATAAAACTTTAAGATTTGAACTAAAACCGGTTGGTAGGACGGAAGATTTTTTGAAACAAAACAAAGTTTTTGAAAAGGATAAAACAATTGATGATAGTTATAATCAAGCCAAATTTTATTTTGATAAACTGCATCAAAAATTTATTAATGAAGCATTATTTTCAGAGAGTGTAAAAAGCATAAACTTAAAAGATTTTGCTGAAAAATTTTTGGGATTAAAAAGCGAAATTCAGAAATTAAAAAGCGAAAAGAAACAAGAGGAGGCAAATAAAAAAGAAAAAGAGGTCAATGACATAAGAAATGATTACTATAAGAAAATAAAATCTTTACTTGATAAAAAAGCTGAAGAATGGAAAAAGAAGTATAAAGATGGAGGACTAAAATTTAGGAAAACAGATTTAAAACAAAAAGGTACTGATTTTTTAATGAAATCTGGCATTTTAGGGATTTTAAAATACGAATTTCCTAAAGAAAAAGAGGAGGAATTTAAGAATAAAGACTGGCCAAGTTTATTTGTAGAAGATAAAGCTAATCCCGGTAATAAAGTTTATATTTTTGATAGTTTTAATGCTACTTATTTATTAAAATTTCAGGAAACAAGAAAAAATTTATATAAAGACGATGGCACAAGCACTGCTGTGGCTACAAGAGTTATTAGTAATTTTGAAAAGTTTTTAAATAATAGGAAGATTTTTGAAGATAAATATATTAATCATTGGAAAGAAGTTGGAATTACAGAAGAAGAAAAGAAAATCTTTGAAATTGATTATTATTACAATTGTTTTATTCAGGAGGGGATTAATAAATATAATGATTTAATTGGACAAATAAATCAAAAGACAAAACAATATCGCGATAAAAACAAGATAGAAAAAAGCGAACTACCTTTATTTAAAGTTTTAGATAAGCAACTTTTAGGCGAAGTTATTAAAGAAAGAGAATTAATCACGAAAACCGAAAATGAAACAGAAGAGGATGTTTTTGTAAAGAGATTTAAAGAGTTTGTGGATCGAAATAAACAAATAATTCCAAGAGCAGAAAATTTAATGAATGATTTAATTAATGAAAAATTTGAAAGTGATTACTATGGAATTTATTTGAAGCGTGCCGCCATAAACACTATTGCTAATCGTTGGTTTAAAAATACAACAGAATTTTTGTTAAAACTTCCGCAAGCATCAAAATCTAAAGAAAATAAAGAATCGCCAAAAGTTAAGCCATTTATTTCTTTATTAGATATTAAAAACGCTCTTGATGATTTTGAAAAAGAAAAAGAATCTTTAGGCACTATATTTAAAGACAAATATTACAAAACAAAAGAAAGCGATGAAGCGCCATTAAATAATGATAGTCAAGAATCTTATTGGAAACAATTTCTAAAAATTTGGAACTATGAATTTAATCAATTATTTGAAGATAAATTTAAGGAAAAGGGAATCAAGGTATTTTTGGGCTATACAGAGGCTTTAAAAAAGCAGGTGGAAAATTTAAAGAGCTTTTCTCGCAAGAAAGAAGAAATAGTTTTGGTTAAAAATTACTGCGATGCTGCTTTGAGAATTTATCAAATGATGAAATATTTTGCTTTAGAAGCTAAAAAGCAAGACGATATTCCCCTTGATTATGCCACTGAATTTTATAATCGTTTTGATGAATATTATAAGGATTTTAAATTTATTCGCTATTACGATGCCATCAGAAATTTTGTAACTAAAAAACCATCAAACGAAGATAAAATCAAACTTAATTTTGAAAGTGGTAGTTTGCTTACTGGTTTTGATAAAAACAAGGAGTCTGAAAAATTGGGAGTTATTTTAAGAAATAGAAATAGCGATAAATATTTTTTGGGTATTATTAATAAAGAGCACAATAAGATCTTCGATTCTAAAAATGAAAGCAAATTTATTGGAGATGATAATAAAGATCTATACGAAAAAATGGAACTAAAGCTTTTTCCTGACCCGAAAAGGATGATACCTAAAATTGCGTTTGCTGATAAAAATAAAAAAGATTTTGGCTGGACACAAGAAATACAAAAAATAAAAAAAGATTTTGAAAATTTTCAGAAAAATAAAAAAGATAATAAAGATTTAAAATTTGATAAAAATAAATTATCTAAATTAATAGAATATTATCAAAATTGCCTTGAAAAAGGAAATTATAAAAAAGAATTTGATTTTGAATGGAAAAAGCCAGAAGAATATCAATCAATGTCTGAATTTAATCAAGATATTGAAAAGAAAAACTACAAAATTAAATTTATACCAGTTAAAGATTCTTATATTGAAGAAAAAGTAGCAAACGGGGAATTATATTTATTTGCAATATCTAATAAAGATTTTATTTGGCCCGATCAAAAGAAGAATATCCATACTTTGTACTTTTTCAATTTGTTTTCTGACAAGAACATTCAAAAACCAATTTTTAGATTAGGGGCAAATGCTGAAGTATTTTATAGGCCTGCAAGTGTTAAAAAAGAGCTAGATAAGGGAAGATCAAAAGAAGGAAAAGAGATAATAAAGTATAAACGTTACACAGAGGACAAAATATTTTTACATTTACCAATAGAAATTAATTATGGGTGTCCTAAGGTGCCCAATGAAGAAGCGCGTAAAAAAGCATTTGCGGCTAAGTATAATAACAAATTGATAGAATTTTTAAGTAAAAATATTAATAAAATTAACATCATCGGCATTGACCGCGGCGAGAAAAACCTTCTTTATTATACAGTTATTAATCAAAAAGGAGAGATATTGGCTCACAAAAGTTTAAATGAAATAAACGGAGTTAATTATCTTGAAAAATTAATTGAAAGAGAAAAAAAAAGACAAATCGATCGTCAATCTTGGGAGCCGGTAGTAAAAATTAAAGATTTGAAAAAAGGTTATCTTTCTTATGTTGTAAGAAAAATTGCTGATTTAGTTGAAAAGTATAATGCGATTATTGTTCTTGAGGACTTGAACTTTGGATTTAAGCAAAAAAGAACAAAAATTGAACGAACAATTTATCAGCAATTTGAAAAACAATTAATTGATAAATTAGGATATCTTGTTTTTAAAGACGATAGAGGCTCAGAATCTCCGGGCGGAGTTTTAAGCGGCTATCAATTAGTAGCTCCGTTTACTAACTTTAAAGATTTAGGAAAACAGACCGGAATAATTTTTTATACCAATGCGGAATATACTTCAAAAACCGATCCTATAACTGGTTACAGAAAAAACATTTATATTAGCAATTCCGCTTCCCAAAAAACAATAAAAGAAAATTTAATAAATAAATTAAAATCTTTGGGTTGGGATGAAAAAGAAAAGAGTTATTTCTTTACTTATAACCAAAAAGATTTTGGCTCTCCAATTTCTAAAGAATGGACTTTGTATTCTAAAGTTCCAAGAGTTAGAAGAGAAAAGAATAATAGTAATGGTTATTGGGATTATCAGCCAATAGATTTAAATGAAAAATTTGAAGATTTGTTTGAAAAATATGGAATAAATAAAAAAAGTAGTGACATTCTTTCAGAAATTAAAGAATTAATTAAAAATAATGAGGAGAAACTAATTCAAAAACAAGAATTTGATGGGAAAAGCAAAAAATTCTACGAAAGATTTATTTATCTTTTTAATTTATTACTTGAAGCAAGAAATACAATGTCTTTGAAGGTGAAATTAGATAAAAGAGGTAATGAAATAAAATTAGATGAAATTGATTATGGCGTTGATTTCTTTGCATCTCCTGTAAAACCATTTTTCACAACTGCTGGAATAAGATTTATAGGCAAGCAAAATGAAGACAAGAAAATAGAAAAACAAATAAAAGAGAAATTTGCAGAAGAAAACTTTGCTGATTTTAAAGGATTATTTAAAGATTGCTCTTCAGATGGTTTTGATTCTGATGGGGTAGGTGCTTATAATATCGCCAGAAAAGGCATAATGATTTTAGAAAGGGTTAAACAAAACCCACAAAAACCAGATTTATATATTTCAAAAGAAGATTGGGATGATTTTGCTCTCAAAAACGCTATTATTAAATAAATGGAATCATATATCCCTATTTCTAAAATTAATGATTTTTTGTATTGCCCCAAATCGCTTTATTTGCATTTAATGTATGAAGGTTTTGACGAATCATTATTCCATGAGAAACACCAAAAAGAAGGCAAATTAAACCATCAACCAATTGAAGAAAAAACGTATTCAACCGCTAAAAGATTTATTGTTGGTAAAGAAGTTTATAGCGAGAAATATAAAATTATGGGTAAAATTGATATTTATGACACAGAAACAAAAACCTTAATTGAAAGAAAAACAAAAATAAAACAAATTTTTGATGGTTACAGATTTCAACTTTATGCTCAATACTTTTGTTTAAAAGAAATGGGCTATGAAGTAAAAAGAATAATTTTACGTTCTTTAAAAGATAATAAAAATTACGAAATTTCTCTACCAACAGAAAAAGACGAAAAATTATTTAGCTATTTAATAGAAAAAATCTGGTCGTTTAATCCAAAAGAGTTAATTAACCATCATTGCTTGAAATGTGATAAAAGCATTTATGGAGTTTTAAGTTGGTAAAAATATGCTTACTTTACCTGATTTTAAACAAAAGCAAATTTTATTTATCCAGCCAAACAACAACACTGAAAATAAAATTAAAATTTGCAACGAAAACATAGTTTTTATCAAAGACGATAAAATTGAAAATAGGGTTTCTTGTTATAAGGTTTTTTCAATTTTTGTTATTGGTAATATTTCAATCACAACCAAATTAATTCAACAGTGCCAAAAATTTGGCATTTCAATGTTCTTTTTAAAGCCAAATTTTAATTTATATGCCCGAATTAATTCTTTTGCCGAAGGAAATTATTTATTAAGAATGAAACAATATACCTCAAGCCAAGAGGAAGAATTAGAGATTTCTAAAAAGATTATACTTAATAAAATCAAAAATCAATTTATTTTATTAAATTCACGAAACCTAAAATTAGAAAATCTAACGCCTGATATCCTTACTAAAAAAGTTATGGAAGTTACAAATTCTCAAAATCTTTTAGGATTAGAAGGCAACTTTTCAAGAGATTTTTTTAAAGTTTACTTTCAAGATATAAATTGGTATGCCAGAATGCCCAGAGTAAAACCAGATATTCCTAATTTTTTATTAGATATGGGTTATACTTATCTTTTTAATTTTATTGATGCGTTATTATGCCTTTTTGGATTTGATACATATAAAGGTTTTTACCACAAGTTATTTTTTCAAAGAAAATCTTTAGTTTGCGACATAGTGGAGCCATTTAGAGCGATAATAGACAAAGAAGTTTTGAAAATGCATAACTTAAATATTGTTAAAAAAGACGAATTTAAGGCTCATAATGGAAAAGTTATTTTAAAATTATTTAGATATCATCAAAAATATTCAATTAATTTTTTTGAGGCAATTGTAAAAAACAAAGATGAAATTTATAAATATGTGCAAGGATTTTATAGATTTTTAATGGATAACAAAAAAAATCAATTTCCTTATTTTAAAATTTCTAGATAAATAAAAATGATTATTGTTTCATATGATTTTGAAAACGACATAAAGAGAAACAAATTCTCAAAGTTTTTAAGAAAATATGGTAGAAAGGTACAATATTCTGTTTATGAAATAAAGAACAGCCCAAGGGTATTGCAAAATATTTTATCTGAGATAGAATTAAAATATAAAAAGGATTTTACCGGTTCTGATAGTGTTTTGATTTTTTATATCTGTGAAGGATGTGAGAAGAAAATTAAAAAGTATGGTTATGCGCAGAACGAAGAAAAAGATATAATTATTTTTGAATAGCAGAGGTGGTTCTTTAAAAAGTAGAGAATTTTAATAACAAAGGTAGAAGTTGCCGTGTATTATAGATTAGACATATGCAAAACCCAAGTCTTTATAAAATTAATAAGCGGAAATGGCTTGATTTTATAAGCAAAGTCTTAGCATCAAAAAATTTGCTAATTGTATCTTTGCCTTGTTATCAAGCCATTTCCGCTGTCTAATCAATATACTCAATTTCTACTTTTGTAGATGATGGGGACAAATTGTGAGAGCATTAGAGGTCTAATCAATATACTCAATTTCTACTTTTGTAGATAAGTTGATTAAACCAATTTGATAATGTCTAATCAATATACTCAATTTCTACTTTTGTAGATAGCGGGTAAATACGAATAAGCCTTTAAGTCTAATCAATATACTCAATTTCTACTTTTGTAGATTTTTCTTCTATCAGCCCCCCTTGAAAAAGTCTAATCAATATACTCAATTTCTACTTTTGTAGATGAGGACACACCATTCCACCTCCAACGTCTAATCAATATACTCAATTTCTACTTTTGTAGATAATGTGATACCCTACTAAATCACTGGCGTCTAATCAATATACTCAATTTCTACTTTTGTAGATTCATATTTTTTTAATTTTATTTTTTTTGTCTAATCAATATACTCAATTTCTACTTTTGTAGATATATCACAGAGCGGCACGCTGGTATTCTGATTGCAAGTCTAATCAATATACTCAATTTCTACTTTTGTAGATGAAGTCTCTTTTATTCCTTTTAATGCTCGGGCTTTTGTGATGGCCATTTCCGAAGGGGGGAAGTTTTATTTTTTCGGCAATTCTTATATCCCTAACAACTTCTGGCATTAACTGAATAATACTTTCATCAGGGGCATTTGCTATCGCAACTTCAGGATACCCCATAGATTTTAATCTTTTTATAATTTCAGGATATTCTCTTAGGGGCTTAACTTCTTTTATTTCTTTAACCGCTTCCTCGGCAATTCTTTGTGATTTTCTGTATATTTCTTCGGGAATGTGTTTACCTCTTCAATTTTCATATAAAGGGTGAATTTTTTCTTGTGCTCTTAATGAACCTTCTGTGTGGATTTGAATTTCTGCCAAAGAACCATCAGACAATCTAATGTTTAGATTTCTTCCCCTATATCCCCAGCCATTGGGTTTTAGGAAAAAATCTTCATCGTCAACAATAGGAACTTTACTTCTTATGTTTTTGACAATATCGTCTATTTGTGCCTCATTTTTGACAATAACTCTTCCTCTGATAACGTCTGGAACATTATCAAAGTCATATTCTAATTTCCCTTCAGCCTGTCGCCTGGCTATTTTGTCCAAAACGCTTTCTGGTTGTTTAATGCTAATCTCAACTTGTTCTCCTCCTACATTTTTGATAATCTCACTGTATTCCTTGACATTGCGTGATACTCTTTGATATAATGAACTTAAAGAAACATTGGTACATTAAACCCTCAAGCCGAACACTTGGTGGATTTTATTTTCTTTAATGATACCAAAACCTTTTAATGTTTTAAACTGATTATTTTCTCTCAT
>Ga0315298_1007395_pt1 | contig 14481 bp, 23 predicted proteins | sample WHS_1_MG_FD_203077 | JGI IMG/M metagenome (GOLD analysis project Ga0315298, IMG submission 203077) | Extremophilic microbial mat communities from Washburn Hot Springs, YNP, Wyoming, USA - WHS_1_MG | ecosystem: Environmental > Aquatic > Thermal springs > Hot (42-90C) | place: USA: Wyoming... | reverse complement strand
ATCCTTCTTCCGATCAACAAAGTAAAAATAACCATCTTCATCACGATAACCAAAATCCCCTGTATGAAACCAAAGATTCCTAAAAGCTTTAACAGTCGCCTCAGGCATGTTATAATAACCATCCATCATTGAATAAGGTTCAATCGGTCGGACTACAATTTCTCCAATCGTATTTGGTTCACACTCAATGTCATAATCGTTAAATATTTTAACATCATAAGCTTTAAGAGGCTTTCCACAACTACGTGGCCTTATTTTCTCCTCATAAGGCGATACAATTGGAATACCTGTTTCTGTAAGTCCATACATAGTAATTAATTTGAGACCAAACCTTTTCTCAAATTCCTCAAATTCTGGCAACCAAGGTACAGCGTTCATAACCTTTAAGGGATTATTAGGATCTTCTTCCTTTTTAGGCTGTCGAGCTAAGAGAGCAAAGATTGATCCTAAAACATTTGTATGTGTAGCCTTATAGAATCGAATCTCATCCCAGAATGTTGTCAGACTAAATCTCTTACCCATGGCAAAAGTAGCTTCTGCAAGCATAGCTCCTAAAGCTGCAACAGAAGCATTGGCATGGAAAAGAGGTAAGCAGGAATAAACAACACTATCTTCCTGATAGCGCATAAACTGCCTCTCCCTGTTAGGAACTCCATAATAATAGCAATGACTTAAGATCGCTCCTTTAGAAGGACCCGTAGTACCAGATGTATAAAGAATTGTCATAGGATCATAGAAATGAACTTCGGATGGAGGGTTTTTTTTGGATCCGTCGAGCAACTCGATAAACTTTTTGAAAAAAAATCCTGAAGCAAAGTCTACTTCATTTTGTTTAAAATCAGGAACAATAATAATTGTCTTTACATTCTTTATTTCATCTTTAATGAAGAAAACACGATCCACTAAATCCTTATCCACAATTATAATAGATGCATCTGAATTTTGAATTATATGTCTAAGGAGATTTCCCTTTAAAGCCACATTCACAGGAACCATAACAGCTCCAATCTTTGCTAAGGCAAACCACGTGTAAAAATACTCAATCGAATTCCCCATGATAACACAAACTTTATCACCTTTTTTGATTCCCATATTAAGAAGGGAATTCGCAATGCTATTCGCTCCCTCATTTATTTCCCTATAAGTTATTTTCACATTATCATGTAATAAATATACTTTTTCTCCGATAGTTTTGGCCTTATCCTCGACTATTCTTCCAATGGTTCTTTCCTCAAATTTATATTCCTTCATTCAATGCCCTCCTCAACTAAATAATTGACCATCATTTTTATTAAAATTTATATATAAATTTTAATTGAAAACCATTATATTTATTAAACCAAAAAAGCTAACCAAATTTGAACTTACTTTCTTGAAATTAGTTAAGAACCTCAATTACTAATTAATAAGAATATATTGAGAGTAAAAATCCTTGGTTCAAAAAATATTTGTGTTTAGAAAATTCTTTATCCATACCCTTTTTTCGGTTCATTTAATAATGAATTACCCAATTATTGGAATATCATAAACCTCTATTATCCCAAAATAATAGAAACTGCTCTTGTGTTTGTAAAATATGTTCCTCAACAACTTTTCCTGCGGAAAAATTATCTTTCCTTTTGAAAGTTTCAACTATTTCCTTATGTTTTTCATTTGAAAGATTAATTCCGTAGGGAGATTCAAAATATAGGTAGGAAATTCTTTGCCAAATCCCCTTATTAATATTTTTTATAATTTTTTCTAATATCTCGTTTCTTGAAGCTCTAAGGAACACACCATGAAAGGTGTCATTCAATCTAAAGAATGATTTTACATCGCCTTTTTTATATGCTCCATCCATTTTTTTTAATAAATCATCAAGAGTTGATATCTCTTCTTCAGTTATATGTTGAACAGCCAATGTTGCAGCTAAACCCTCTAATTTAGCTCTAACAGGGAAAAAATCTTCAATATCTTTACGAGTAACTTTTCTAACAAAAGCTCCTTTACGAGGAATAATATCTATCAATGATTCTGCCTCCAAAATCCTAAAGCATTCTCGGAGAGGTGATCTACTAATTCCGAATTCTTGACATAGCTTTATTTCGTTTAGTTTTTCTCCAGGTCCAATTTTTCCTTCAATAATAGATTCACTTAAATAATCATATAATTGTTCAGTAATTGATTTGAATGAAATTTCTTGAAAATTATAATTTAAATTCATAAATTTAAAATATTATATTTCGAAAATATTATTGTCGACAAAAAATTAACATAGTCAATTTAAAAAGTCAATATTTTTTTATAGTTTTTTAAGATAGCTTTTAAAAAATTAAAAATTCAATTATAAAATCTTTTTTAGATGCAGATAAAGACTAAATTAAGGCATGGAGGGTTTTATTTTAGGACTAATTCTCTAATTTTTTCTCTATCTTTTTATGTCTTTTTTTCTTTATACTCTCTTCTCTTTTCTCATCCAGTTTCCAAAATTCCTAACTTCTGTTTCTTCATCAATAGCAACTTCACCATCCTCTTTACATTCATCACCAAAAAAGTCATAAGTGCCTGAATCGCTACCTTTACCCTACCCCATTTAAGAACCTGAACAAACCATCCACTTATTCTTAATATAATTGATTGGCTGGACAGCTCTAAAATTAGCAATAATATAACTGAAACTCAAACAATTAAAATCATCCTTCCCCCATGCATATCGAACCATTTCCCATCCTATCTTAGGACTACCTTATAGCCCAACTAACTTCATAAAAAATACCCTTAATACCAACCCACTACATGCTTTGTCCAGACAATTCTAAAATTGGTCTTGATATAACTACGTACTTATGTGGTCCATCACTCCCAACTCCCAAGGGAAGTTACTAAAATTCTGCACGCCCTCCCAACTGGCAAGCCCAACCACCTAACTCCCTTCCCCGTTACAAAGCAGAGCACCAGACCAACCACCTCAACAAAGCAATCAAGCCTAAACCAATTCAAAACAATCTCTTCAACCTTCTGGCACGCACCATGAAATACCATCCATCATGCCATCCCCCTTTACTATCAATCCAATAACCAGCTATCTCTTCAATTATCAATCTCTTCCTACTCATAAGGTCTGTGATACCAAAAAATCTCGCACTGATCTTCGCTTATCTTTCTCATACTGCCCTAAATCATCCTTCCAAGAGTTCAGCCTTTCATTCCCGCTGATTAAGTTCTGATAAAATTAATATTATGTTAAGTTTTTTATCCACTCCCAAAAATTAAGCCCTTCATACCGCATTTACTTAAACTGCCCGCTTTTTCTCTTTCCCACCAAATCGGGCATAAAGCTATCTCTTTCCCACCACAACAAACAGCCAGACAATCGCTTCCATAGACTCCACGTCCCCTCCTCATAGAGCCCCTATACTCCCCTCATTGCATAGGCCGTCTGCCTGTTGTTTTTCGATAATAACGGTAGCAATATGACATAAATAAAACTTCATATTTCACTCATACACCTCTTTTTCTATTAAGCCAATGGTCGAGTATTCACTTACACAGCAGGCCAATTACTTACTTCTGGCACATTACATGAAATTTCAACCAACGTGCCTACTGAACTACTGCTCTAAACAATACCAATATTATTCAACCAACCTACCAAATATGTATCTCTTAGGCAGTTTACCCTGTGCCTGCCTACCTTTCCCAAACTCCAGTTCACCATTTCCATTACCTTTTGATGAGTGCCTACCCCCATAACCTCCAACCTTTATCCCCATACCAGCCTGGAAGGGATGCATTACCCCCGCTTTTGGATATGACTCCCCTCATCCGAGAGTCAGAGGGACTTTAACCCTCCTGATTCATGCGCTGCCCAGCGCACACTACGAGCTCATCCGCCAGTCCTATTCGCCTGTTGAATTTCGTTTATCCAACTTATATCAACAGCCCTTATTGAATAGGACCTTCCCAACTTTGATATTTGACCCCTTCTGAGACGCCTTGACCCTTTCACCGCAGGAGCATCTGACAGTTATCGTCCGTTTAAATCTGCCAAATGTTTCAGTCTTCCCTATGGAGTCCGTAATAGGTAGACCCCCTGAACAACCCTGCAAACGACTTCACGCAGGACCAGAATTTCGGCTGGCAGTCTTCGCTTTATGCTAAGGCTTCCCAGATTGATAGACCCCTGAGTCGTTCCCACTTCAACGAGCGGTCTGGCCATTTACATTCGGGCTTTCATACTGTCTGTTACCATCCAGCATGCCGAATATATCTACTTGGCTGAAACGGACAAATTGCCAAGACGGGACTCTCACCCGCTGGACCAAATATTTTGTTGGCTGCACGACCCCGTCGGGTTTCCATGACCTCGCCTCTAATGGTCATAGAAATACTGCCTGCTCCTCAATGAACAGTATCGGCCTCCGACACGATGGTTGATTTCGGGGCTCAATCGGTTCGCTTCCGCTATGGCTCGATACCTCCCGTCTCCCGCACCATCCAACCAGTTACCCGATTGTATGTGGGATTAAGTGTTGGGGTGGGGGCTAACCTTTACCCAAGTAGGACTCGCACCTACAAGAACTCATACGCTTTGCTCGGCACACTCATAACAGTCCATTCATTCCTTTTTATCACGGGGAGAAAAGGACAGAGTAGTACTTTCGGGTAAGGGAGCCCAAAAGTTTTTCTACCCCAAATCCTATCTCCCTCATGGTCTCTGTTTATTATAGTATTACTGCTATTGTGAACTACTTCTCCCTTTTGTGGAAGGAGCTTCCCTGATAGGTTATCCATTCAGAGAACCCGAAAAATTGCAAAAATTGAGATTTCTGAAAAATTTCATTCATGCACGAAAAAATCAAAAAAACCAGAATTTGCAAAAATCTACGCCCCCAAACTATACATTTTGAAATATTGTTTAAAATATAGGCTAAAATTCTTCAAAAAAGAGTAAGTTTTTAGGACAAAAGGGAGTCAATTAATAAACAAAACTGCTGTTTTTGTTTAATTTGCTAAAAATAAAAAAGCCCCTGAATCCTTTGAAAAAGCAGGATTCAGGGGCTCAAAAACTAAAGTCTTACATATTTCCTTTTTTTCTAAAAACTTAATGGTTTTAATCACAGGAACTTTTTTAAAAATCCTATTTTTAAATTTTTCGAGCTCAACCTTCTTGAACTTACCGCCAGGACTAGTAAACGGAGATTCCCCATCCACATAAACATCCAACAAACCACGAGAATTTATAAAAGAAAATGAACAAAAATTAATTACCCCTTTAGCAATAATCCACCTAAAAATCTCAATATATGGGTTTAATTGATCCCCAGCTTTTGAAACAAACATAAAATTAGGGTCCCTATAGGAAATCACAACAATAACTATTTCATCACTCAATTGAAAAAATTGAGTAGATTCTAAAATTAATCTCTTAGGATCAAAGGGCAAAACCACATCATCAGGAATATCAACTGCATAATTGCCCTCTCCAGTAATTGGCTTATAAGGCTTGGCCTCAACCATTACACCACATAATATGAAAAATAAGATTGAAAAAAGAATAAGCAGATTCCTCATAACCCCTTTTCTCCTTTCAATTGATTTCTACAAAGCACAGTATCCGCGCACTCGAAAAAGCACTGAAAAACTCTGTATTGTGAAACACCGGGTCGGAGTCTCTCAGGTACTCCTCAACAATTTCTTTCCAATCAGGAGGAGTCTTGTAGTCAGGATCTTCCTCTGACCACTGATCGATAACAATTTCATATTCCACAACAGCCTTTACTTTTTTCATAAAACATCCCATTCTCCTTTCTACTCCAGCCCTAAATCCATCTCGTTCAATATCTGGGGAAGAATCGATTTAACCTCCTCTCGGGAAAGAATCACCTGGGCATTGTTTCTTGCCAGGAGAAATTCTGCTTCTTCCCCGTTTTTTGCCTCAGCAAACTCAACCCAAACCCTCATCATCATAAAAATTAATTGCTACGAACTTCATACTAGCAACCTCCAATTTTCATTAATTGATTTAATTCTATTCCCATTTTATGTACTATTTCGGGAAGAATACGAACAACATTGTCCCTGGAAAGAATGATCTGAAAATTACCTCTCTTAAGCTCATATTCTGCATCTTCACCATTTTCGGCATCAGTAAACTCAATCCACACATCGCCAGCATAGTAATTTATAGCTACATACTTCACCCTTTAACCTTCTAATTCTCCATCTGTTAATAAACGTATATTATTCGACCTTTTTGGTCACGGATTACAAGCTTCCACCGCAAGTGATTTAGACATATTCTCTTTCGGTATCTTTCTCCTAAAAATTTTGCGGCAAACCTATCTGGTGTGATTACAACATAAAGAGAATTCCGCACAATAATCTTACCACAAATATCACAAGCATATTCTTTCCGAGACCTAGCCACTGTAAATCGTGTGCCACTATAAAACCCTGAATGGTACCCTTTCCCCAATACTACAGCAAGCCTGTTTTCCGACCTCCCATAAATTGTATTGACCAGCCCTTTACTCATCACTTAATCCTCCCTCGAAGAGAAAAACACAATATTCCCTTATCATCCTTTAACCTTTTGGTGAAATTCGATAAGATGAAACTGCAACTGCTCTCGCCTCTAATGCCTCCACTCTACAATCCTTTACTTTGAGCCTGAATAAATCATATTCCTCAAAAACTGCATCTACCGGGTCTTCATCAACTGTAAGAAATTCCATCTCAAACTCTACTCCATTTGGGTTTTCAACGACCAATGTAACTTTCTTCATTGGATTTCACTCCCTTCCAACAAAAAGGGCCGCGGAAAAATCATACCCGCAGCCCTTTTGATAAGCAGTAACTAACTCCAAATAAAAGAAGAGTTACCAGACCATCTCCCTGTAAAGGTCTCCTTCTTCATCAACATCAAGAAGATTTCTGTCAACCCCCATCAATATCATAGTCTCGAACAACCACATCAATATAAGAAGGGGCTTCTATATCTATTACCACTCCTTTCTTTAATGAAATAATAACTTTATCCATCATTTCTCCCCTAAAACCAAGAAGCCAGTACTAGCTCTCTTCCATTGATTGATTCGTCTACAATTGACTTCGCAATCCGATAATTGTTCATAAACCCTTTGTGAGAATGCCTCCGTCTAATAGACTTCTCAATTACCGCCTCCCCTATATCCTCAAACGTTGCTCCTGGAGAATACTTCTGGATATGAAGAAACCACTCGCAGTAAAACGGCCTTTTGTACTTGTAAGCCAGAATTGCAGCCGCCGCATCCCGAGGAGTAAATTACCCCAAACTCTCTGCTACTAAATGGGCAGTCAGTCTGGGATACCTCCTTAAAACATCTTCCTTGGATCTAACTTTTTTCCTCATCTCCAATTCCTCCTTTGTCCTTGCCCTATTTCCTATCATTATGGAACCAGTCAGTGTTGGGCATGTCAAGGGATAAATTATCAATAACCGTAGATTACTCAACAGTCCAGAATTCGGAACCTAAGGTGTGGCTATACTCCAGTTGGTCCTTTATTATCTCACCGTCATCCTCTTCCACAAGCCTTATCGCCTCTTCAGCACTTTTTGCAACGACCCTGTAAGGCTGGATATAGACCTCCCGAACATTAACAATGTAAATTTTTTCCTTCGGTTCCTCAGAAACAGGAAGACAAATAATTATTTTCCCGGTTTCTGGGCAGCGAGCTTCTATACTGGCACAACCAGAAAGGTAATTGTTGGAATCATGAACAACCTTGTGAGAACAAATCTTTATATCACATTTGTCAGTAAAAGAACATTTTACCCACATCCTTATTCCTCCTCCTTAATTTTCATTAATTTTCTTCCTTACAAACCTTTCTTTTGTACACTACATACCGAGGAACCTTCATCTTAACCCTCGTGTCTAATAGCCGAAAGAAGATTCTGGATTCGCTTCTGAAACACTATCGTCCGAAGCCCGATGGTCCAGCACAAAATCCGCTGCCTTCCCGAAATCCAGTGCGGTTCCCAGAGAAGCTGAAGGAATATGAGCCAGTGATCCACTTCCCCCTAAAAGTAATCCTAAACCTAATACATCAAGCGTAAACTTCAAAAAATCACCAACACCTTCTTCCTTCTTCACAAAACCATTCGAAGAAGCACAACCCGAAAGTACCAAAAAAGTAAGAAACACCAAAACAAAAACCTTCCTCATAAATCTACACCTCCTTTAGTTTGATTTGACCCATAAAATAAAAAAACCACAAAAGGACTTAAAATTTCCTTTTTGTGGTATTCATTTTTCGGAAAATCCTACCTTTAAATACTAAACTAAATAAAATTACTTTTCTTTCGCAAGCATCCGTGAAGGGAAAAAACAAGAAAAATTGTCTTCACAAGGCTTACATAACTTCAAATTCACCGTCTTGTCTTTATGATAAATACACCAGTTGATAAGCTTAGAAGAAGGAAAAAGATTACCACACTGGTCATACTTCATTAAGGCCTGTTTAGAAGACAACATCCTGCCTTCTTAAACATCATCAAGAAGTGTAAAGGTTACGGTCCTATAGCCCGAAAGGGTTCCAGCTTCAGCAGTAGCCCTAAACTTATAAGTAATCGTTAAACCATCCCCGGTACTGAGTATCCCAGTAACAAGATTCTGAGAATCCACTCCGAGCTCGATATCCCCTTCACTATACCCGTTAAAAGGAGCCTCAAGATTCACAATAAGTTTCGTATGCTCGGGCATCGCCTGATTAATACTACCGGTTATCCTCTTTGGCTTCTCAGGACTTACATACCCACCCTCATTAGTAGCAACTGTATAATACGTAGAAGAATCAGTTGCTTCCTCAGGGTCCTCACCTGCCTGAGCATTACTTATTATAAGAGTAGGCGGATTCCCACTTACCCATATCTCATTAATTGGATATATACTATAAGAGATACTCTGGTATGCTATGCTCCCAGCCCACGAATAATTAAATATAAACAAACTGATTAAAATGAAGAAAAGTAGAATCCTTTTCATCGCATCTTACCTCCTTATATTAAATCGAGAACCGTTAATTTAACGGTGTTGTTACCATTAACAGTCCCCGCATATAAATCAGCAGCAAATTTGTAAGTAATAGTCAAATTTGTTGTCGAAGTAGGATCAGATGTCAAAAGAGTCTGCGCAGGAAGCTTCGTTCCATAATTGTCATTCAGAACAACAAATCCAAGACTATACCCCTCAGGAGGCTCGGCAAGCTTAATATAAATCCACGTTCCTTGGGGCATATTCTGAAGAAGTTCCCCCGTGATCTTAAAAGCATAGTTGGTTGTTATGTTGTAATAAGTAGAGCTATCTTCATCAGGAATAGTATCATATTCACTATTGGTATACGAAGGATCAAGAGACTGAATAATCAGGGGACCTGGATCTCCACTCACATAAATCTCCCCAATCTCCTGAATCTGAAAATTTACAATCTGCTGGGCAGTGTTTCCTGAAAAGACAAAAGCAGGTAGAAAACAAAATATGAGAAACAATAGAACTGGTAAGGCTCTTTTTAATTTCTTAGTCCCTTTCATAATTTTTTCCTCCCTCAATATAAAATATTACTTCCAGAGAACATTTTTATCTCTGAATCGAAATATCCCACTGGAAGTTTGCTTCTTCATTTGAATCATCCTTAACCTTTAAGTTGACCGTATAACTGCCCCCCTGCGAATAATGGGCATAGCCTATACGATTCTTAGAAGTCTCTCCATTGCCAAACTCCCAATAATAACTCTTTACTTTCCCGTCAGAATCACTACAAGAAGGTGTAAACTTAGTATATCCATACTGAGGATAATCCTCATAACTCATAGTACATGTCGGCAACTGATTGGGTTTTACATTAAGAGGAAACGAACCCATAAGTGAACGACCATAATTGGTCTGCCCAGAAAAGTTTATACTAAAATCACCAGGCTGAGTAAACGTAATCACAGCCTGACTCCTGTTCTGAGCAACAAAATCAGTACCAACCTTCCACTCATTACTCTGAACCTTCTCCAAACCAGGCATATACTCTAACACAGGCTTAATAATCACCTTAAGAGGTACCCTCATATACTTGTTCGAATAATAAACCTTGAAATGACGAACCGTTAAATCAGAAGGTTGACTAACTACTACCTGAACGGTATTATTACTCAGATTGGACTCAGAATTGTTTAATTCATCCTTAACAAATAGGGTCACTGTATAAGTTCCAGCAACCTTATAAGTATGACCAACTACCCTCTTACCACTTACAACGGGAGAACCATCTCCAAAATCCCAGGTATAATTGAATGAATGACCAGCAGCATAATATGCTCTCAACTTTTCAATTTCAGTAGCTTCAGCAGAAAAAACAACCGTCAAAGGTGCATTACCTGTCGTACTATCCCAAGATTTTATAGTAAAATCCGGAAATGGTGGAGGAGGAGTACCTTCATTAGATATATTAATTGAATAAATTAAACTTGGATCTTCCATCCAAACAATCATAAATACTTTACTGGGAGTTTGCCCCAATAAGCTTATCCAATTGGAACGACTAAGCGCCTCTATCGAATCTACAGGATTAAGATAAATATTAAAATCATCCCAAATAACTGTATCAAGTTCATAATTAATAGACTGCCAACCAGAACCAGAATTCCACCAATACCATGAATTTCCATCAGGAGAAAATAAAAATCTTATATTATTACGCCCATCTGCTAAAACCGAAATTTGGTCTATTGGATTATTATAAAGATCCAGAGAATATGTAGCATAACCAGCAAGCAGAAGATGAGTAGGTAGATCCTTTTCCTCACAAGAACCGTTCCCCAATTGAGCAAAATAGTTCATTCCCCAACCAAATACACCCCCTGAAGTTATCGCAAAAGAATTATCACCACCATTTGATTTTCCAATTCCAGTTGCATTTGTTAAATACCCCGATCCATCAGGACTCTTCACCTGAACGGGATAGGAATAATTCTCCATCCAATTACCCTGACCAATTTGACCATAACCATTCCAACCCCACGCCCAAACCGTACCATCATTACGAAGGGCTAGAGAATGATAAGAACCAGCAGAAATTGCTATAATATTTGTTAAATATCCCGATCCACCCGAACCTAATACTTGTACAGGATATGGAATTGGTGTTGCACTACCAGTAACACCTTGACCAAGCTGACCATCATAGTTGCTTCCCCAACCCCAAACTGTTCCATCAGACTTTAATGCGAGTGAAAAAAGATCGTAAAAACCAGCAGAAATCTGTGATGCATAAAGATAACCACTACCTCCAGGTCCTTTAACAGGATACGCAACATTAAGATACTCTTCTGAAAATCCTGTGCCAAGGTAACCATCTTCACCCCATCCAGTATTCCATCCCCACGCCCAAACTGTTCCATCTGACTTCAATGCAAGTGAATGATATGCTCCTGCTGATACAGAAATCACATTTGTTAAATAATCATACCAATAATCGTATACAAAACGAGGAAACTTATTCCATCCATAATTATCTCCACCTCCAAGTTGCCCCTTGTCGTTAAGACCCCATGAATATACATAACCATTCGAATCAACAGCAAGTGAAAAATAAGAACCCGCTGCAATATCTACTATTCCAGATAAGTTCCCTTCTCCCCAAATACCAAGCACCTGAACCGGAAACTGCTCGTATTCTAAATAGGATTCATAATCTCCCTCATCTTTTCCGTTGCCAAGCTGACCATAATAATTATTACCCCACGCCCAAACAGTCCCATCTGACTTGAGGGCAAGAACATGAGTATCACTCGCTGAAATCTTTATAACTCCCGTTAAATAACCAATCCCATAAGGACCTCTCACCCTGATAGGTACACGAGAACCACGATGAAAATTATTTTCTCCCTCCATGGGAACCCCTCCCTCTGAACTCCCAAGCAAACCATCAACATTTGTTCCCCATGCCCAAACATTTCCATTAGAATCTAATCCATAGGAAGCATAAAATCCGGATACCACCTGAATAAATGTAACACCAGGTGACTTTATCCTACCATTGTCATAAGTAATATGCCCTTTTAAATTTCCACTCGATAGGTCTACCTGAACTGAACCTAAAACAGAAGAAACCCCTGCAAAGATAAAAAAAGCCACTACACCAAATAAAGACCAAAACGACCTCAAAGATTTCATTGATCCAACCTCCTTCAATTTTTTTCCTAATATAGTATTACTGCAAATCTATAAATTTTACCCCTAAACTTTTTATTTTTCAGAAATAAAAAAGCCCCCAGATCCTAACATTGACCTGAGGGCTTTAAAAATAAACTAACTTATGCCTACCTCCAGATTATTAAAAAGATATATTATCTCAAGTAAAAAATCTGCAATCTCATTATCCTCAGGATGAGAATCCTGATAGTTCTTTATCCGATTGATAAGATCGTTTCTTTTGTAAATCCATCTCCAATTAGACATTCCTCTTGCTCCCTTTTTAAAAGAAGTTTATGAAGATCCTTCACACCAGCCTCAATGTGTCCAGTAAACTCAATCACAGATATCGAATGACGTCCAGCAATCTCACAAGCCTCACGAGTCGCCTTCTCTCCCGCCTCGTCGGCATCAAGGGCTAAAACCACAACCTCAGGCCTGTACTGCGTAAAAAGATCCCCAAGCTGAGAAACATTGGTTACTCCATTTAGGGAACACAAAGTAATCTTATAATCATCCAGAATGATCTCCCCGGAAAGAGCATCAAGAATACTCTCAGCTACAAGAAATCTCCCAGGGTTCCTTAAGAGAAGCCAGAGACACTTACGCCCCCAGGTCTTCCTCGAATTCCCATTAACTTCCCTTAACTCCAATCCCCTCATCTTCAAGGGGAAAGGAACTGGAATCCCTACATAAAGCTTCCCTTCCTTCCGATCATTTATCGGTATACACTTCATCTCCGAATAATAATTAACACCCTTTTTAATAAAATAACTCTTCACAATCTCTATCTTCTTAGAACTAAGGAAACTCTCCTTCCGATAAAATTCTCTTACCCAATCTACTGAATCCTTCTGCGGAGCAGATTTTTGACTCTCTATCGAAGGAGTAAAATAGGTGGATGGAGAGGAACTAAGCCTCTCCACCGCCTCAAGAAAACCAACCCCGTAGTAAAGCTCAACAAACTTTATGATGTCTCCAGACTCTCCAGTACCCCAATCCTTCCAGAACCAACCTCTATCAGTACAATAAACATAGAAGGAAGGGTTCCTCTCCGGCCGGAGTGGAGAATAAAACATAGCCTTATCGGCCTTCTTCCACTCCGGCCTAAATCCCATAAATTCAAGATAGGAGATGAGGTCTATTCTCTTTAGTCTCTCTATCTCCGCCCTCTCCATGCAAACCTCCTTTTCCACTGGAAATCTCAATAAGTAGCTGTCCAATAGCTGAAGCAACTTCGGGTTCAATAAGAAGCTGCTTGATAAACTTCCTTTGCCGATTGTAAAGCCTTATCGAAATATACTCCTTGTCGTCCTCTGTAATTACCCTCAAAATCCGATACTTTCTCCCATTAAGGCCAACTTCACCTAAAGCCTCTCTTGCCATAAGAGGGTACTTCCCGAATCTGAAACCAGTCTTCTGCTTTAAAATTCCCTTCATTTCATCCTCCCATCTTATTATTACTTCCGTTGAGGTCCTTTAACTCAGAGATTATTTGAGAAAGTTCATTTAACCCTCTTTCAGTCTCTCTGAGAACCCTTTGAAAGGTTTCTACAGCAGATGACCAATCACGAACTGTTTCAACAACCTTAACTATATTCTGGAAACTGGATTCCTCCATATTCTTCGCCCCTTTCAAACTTTTAAATTTCCCCTACTAAAGGTGGAACTTGTTAGAAGAGACAAAATTGAATAGGTTTTCCTTTTGCGACTTCGTCAAGATCCCCGTAACGAACTTCTACTGTAGACTGCTTCTTTCTTTTTCCCTCAAGAATCGAAACTTTAACCATCACATTCTTATCCATTTGGGGTAACCTGGTAGCATAAGTGTGTGCTAACGCATCAGGAACCGCTACAGAAGAACTTGAGACCTCCTGGAAAATCTTCTCTTTCTCAGAAATATCAAGTTGGACCTCGAGCTCCTTCTTCCGGAAAGAAGCCCAGGCAGCCTCAGCCCCACTAAAACTTCCACCATCAACCAAAATCTTTCCCATTTCCTCAACAATAGAGACAGTATCAACCGCATACTCAGCAAGACCCTCGGGAAGATCACCCTCTACAACCAGAGCTACCTCAAGCTTCTTCGCAATCAGCGAAAGGGCAACCTCCTGCATCGTCCCCTCGTAACAGAAAAAGTATACTCTTACAGGCTTTTCCTGCCCGATACGCCAGCTACGACGGGCCGCCTGACGAAGCGTAAAAAGTCGGGTAAGGAGGAGACATCACTGTCTCCCCCTCCCCTAAGAACCGTGCGTGAGAGTTTCCCCTCACACGGCTC
>Ga0315298_1007392_pt1 | contig 14483 bp, 10 predicted proteins | sample WHS_1_MG_FD_203077 | JGI IMG/M metagenome (GOLD analysis project Ga0315298, IMG submission 203077) | Extremophilic microbial mat communities from Washburn Hot Springs, YNP, Wyoming, USA - WHS_1_MG | ecosystem: Environmental > Aquatic > Thermal springs > Hot (42-90C) | place: USA: Wyoming... | reverse complement strand
TGATGATACAGAAACAGTTGTTTTTGATGCAGCGACATTTTCTGACGGTGTTGTTGACAGGCTGGTTGGCCAAGTGAGCCTTCGGACTTGGCCACAGCCTGTCAACAACACCGGAACAGCTATACGGTGAGATTTCCGGGCTACCGCGTTTTCCGTCGTCCAACAACCCACTCTGACATGTCGCCCCACGTGCGCGGAGGGGGAGCGGCATCGAAAGGCGACGCCCCATATTCACGCTCGATTGCGACCATGATTTCCGCCAAATCAAGCGAATCGATTTTGAGCTTTGGGTCCAGCAGCCGCAGCCGGGCATCAACATTTTCGAGTGTTCCCCCGTTTCGCCTGTGCACGGCAAGCACCATGCGTTCCAAGCCCGGATCAATCGTCCCACTGTTCATTGTAAAACTGCCTCGATTCCACAAGCCCGGCTCCAATGTTGCAACTCAGAAATGTCCACGCCATTCACGGGTTTGCATTCTCCGGAAATCTCACCGCCTTGCCCGACCAAGAGCCCAAAACCTAATTCCGGTGAGGTTTCCGGGTTAATAACGCCGGATAACCTCAATCGTTTCTTGACCGGACAGCTCATCCACAGTTTCAATCTCTTCGGCATGTCGATTGATTCCCAGCATGGCAAACCGGCCACTGACACTGACGCCCGTGGCGCACCCGGTGTCATAAGCCATGAACACCGCCGACACAAGCATCGGCTCAAACAGCGCACGCCGCATGCATATCGGGTCTGTGAACGGTTCACAGAAATCCTCGTTTACGCCATGGTCATTTTCTCGCCATGGGCGTTTGGATCGACCCAGCCATGGGCAATCTGGGTCATGAACATCGCCGGATACGCCCTTGGCCTGATGCTGGCAATCAAATGGGCCGTCCGCCGCTTCGACAATTTCACACCGCCCAAATGGGGCGACGGCGCCAGGCCACGATGGACAACCCGGGCGTTGGCAGTGCTCACAGTACTGCTGTTGGGCTGGTGCCTCATCAGTGCGCTCAACGCCCGCGCTACAATTGATTTCCAGACGATGGAATTCAACTATCGCGACTCCTACATTTCGTGGCTGCCGCACAGTTACCATGCCCCGGCGTCATGGTTCGAGTTTTGGAAGTACCTCGGTCTGGCATGCACTTTCTGGGCCGTGCGCGACTGGTTGCTCGGTCAAACCCGCCGCGAACGCGCACGCCAAAACCGAGAAGAAGGCGATAACGATGATGTCTTCGCCGATCTCCCGCCAGAACCCGGCGCTTACGTGCCAACCCGGCTTCGTCGGCTTCTGTGGCTGATTTGTTTGAACGGCGTGTTGCTGGCCGCCGAAGGCATTTTTCAGCGGCTCGAGGGAACAACCAAATTGCTCTGGTTGGTCGAGCCCACAGTTAACAAAACCAGCGACAGCCAGTTCGGCCCGTACGCGTACCGAAGCAACGCCGCCCAATACCTGAACCTCGTTTGGCCGGTCTGCCTCAGCCTGTTCTGGATACTCAGACACGAAGCCCGCCGGGCGCTCCCCCGCGCGCGCCGGGTCGGCAGCAGCCCGCACCTGATTCTATTGCCCTGCACGGCCCTGATCGCCGCCGCGCCGTTCCTGTCGATGAGCAGAGGCGGCGTATTGATCACCGCTGTAACCGCGCCGATCGCAATAACGGTCCTTTACCTCGCAGCGCGACGCCATCGCGCGCATTGGTCGTGGATGGTGCCCGTGGGGGCAGGGGCGGTGCTTGCTGCTCTCGCCGCTGCCGCATGGCCGATCATCAAACCCCGATTGTATGCGCCGCGCACAGCCTATCCAATCAGCCCCGTCCTAACTCTCGAACAGTTCACTCTCCGATGCGCTTTCGTTGTCCCATCCGACACAAAAAAGATCGGCTGGGGCCTCATCACCGGGTTAAGCCGAACCGAGGATGGCTGGTACCATTCCCCACCCGACTTTGGATTTGTGATACGACCGAGCGGCGCTTTCAACCTCATTTTCTTCGGACCGCGCGGCGTTTACCAGGAACTGACACTGATCACCAATGTCATCGAACAATTCAAGGGCCAGACAATCGATGTTGCTCTCGCCCGCGACGAGTTGCCGCGTTTGTACCTGAACGGCGCGCCGGTCCCGTTGCCCGATCCATCCCGAATGCCTTCAATGGCAACAAACGAAGTCTCGGCAAGTTACCTTCGCATCGAACCAAAAAGTTCCGTGTTTGACACTCCGCCTGCGCTCGTCAGCGTCTGGGACACCGCCCTCGACGACGCCGCGATCGCCGCTTTGCACGACGAATTCAAGTCAGGACAAATTAAAGTCGCCGACAACCCGCGCTTTCCACGTCCCTTGATCGAGATCGACCACAACGAAATTCGATCCCCGGCGTTGCTCGTCGATCAAATGTCCGGTCGCAGGGAAACGTACGCGATCGCCGCAAAGATGCTTCAAGATTTCGTCTGGCTCGGGTCCGGTCCCGGAACATTCGGCCCGCTCTACGGGCTTTACCGACCAAGCACGCGCGATCATTGGACATGGTGGGCGCACAATGACTGGCTCGAGTTCAGAATCACGCTCGGTCGCATTGGCCTTGGCATGGCGCTGCTGGCGTTGGGGATCGCCGCCCTTTCGCCGCTCCAATCAGGCGGGTTACCTCTCCCGCGCGCTTTCCCGGCGATGTTGTGGGTCGGCATGCTCGGCTGCCTCGCCCATGCACGATTCGATTTCCCGTTCCAAATCCACTCGATCGCCCTGCTGTTCCTCATCCTCACGTGCCTGTGCTCGATCGTGTCCAGAAGATAGCTCCGCGCAGCGCAGCCGCAATCGAATGCTCGGCCCTAGCCAGAAAATCTCACCGGAATGAAGTTTCGTGGTCTTGGTCTGGGAAGGCGGTGAGGTTTCCGGGCCCGCATATTTCATACTTCTGTGAAGACATACGATTCGCAGACTGCTCAGGGTATGAAATATGCGGGCTGGACAATTGCGCTGGTTGCACGCATACTGCTGTGCCACGCCGGTCAGCGCGGTGCGAGGGAACAACGAGCTTCCAATGGACGCCTTTACCTCACCGCGATCATTCAGTTGCGGCTGCGCCGCGCGGAGTATATCCTGCTCCAGCATTATTAACCTTAATTGGCAATGATGAGCGGGGACCTAATCGAATTGCGATCAAAAATGAACTTTCCGAGGGGAACGGCATGTTGCGAAGACACTCCTCCAGGCGCAGACCTGTTGTATTCGCCCCGCCGAGGAAGTACATGCACCTCCGACCAGAGCTCGAAAGCGATCCGATTAGCCGCGACGACTAAACAGACAACGATTCCTTCGTTCGGCAATAGTGCCCGGAACTGAGGCCTTGGGTGATGACAAAGGGAAGAATTTTGATTCTAGGCGCCGGCGGTCATGGGAAGGTAGCCGGCGACTGTGCCTTCGCATCTGGCAATTGGTCGGACGTTCTGTTTTTCGACGACCGTTGGCCGGAGCTGCAGAAGTGTGGAAGCTGGTCTGTCATTGGTACGACAGAGGCAGTTCTGAAAATGTACCGTCCCGGGGATCAGGCTTTTGTGGCAGTGGGCAACTCGGACACGCGACTGAGGTTATTGCAACAATTAAAAGCCGAACGTGTCAGTCTCGCGACGATCATCCATCCACGTGCAATAGTCAGTACTGGCGCCACGATTGAACCCGGCACCGTAATAGTTGCCGGAGCGGTCGTGAACATTGACGTTCGTGTTGGCCCCGGCTGCATTATCAACACCAGCGCGAGCGTTGACCACGACTGCGTTCTCGGGGAGGGCGTTCATATCTGTCCCGGTGCCCATTTGGCTGGGAATGTGTGGGTCGGAAAGCGTGCTTGGATTGGGATTGGCAGCACTGTATGTCAGTCAATTCGAATTGGGGACATGGCCACGGTTGGTGCAGGCGCAGTTGTCTTGGAAGATGTGCCAGATTTCGAAACTGTCGCAGGCGTACCCGCGCGAGTGTTGCCAAAGAAACGCGCATGATTTGGCCGCCGAGTTCACCAATTGCTGCTGACACGTCCGGCGGTGCGCTACTGACCGGAATCCGCTGTCCCTCAAACATGCGCCGCGCTGACAGGCGCGTGCCAAACCTGAGCGCCGGTTTAAGTGGCGTCCGTGCACAAACCCACGCGCAAGTAGCGTCTATACCAAGTGAGGTGAGTATTCTGGAACGAGCTGCTTAATTTTCAGCTTGAGCTTGTTCGGTTCCGCGCTTTCCAAATAGCTTTCGAGATCCGCAAAATCAGCTCTCACCTGCTCGAGAGACCTTGCCTTGCTCACGAACCGCATCACCTTCGGATGAGTGGTGGGCTCATGGTTCTCGCGTCTGTGACTCACCTCTTCAAACAGTTTTTCGCCGGGCCTCAGGCCGGTGAACGTTATGTCGATGTCCTCGCCCGGTTCCAAACCGCTTAATTCTATTAGCTGCCGAGCGAGATCGAGAATCTTCACGGGCTTGCCCATATCGAGGACAAAGATTTCCCCGCCTTGCCCCATCGAAGCCGCCTGTAAGACCAGCCCGACAGCCTCGGAAACTGTCATGAAGTACCGCGTGACTTCCGGGTGAGTCACGGTGACGGGCCCGCCCCGTGCTATCTGGTTGCGAAATATCGGGATCACACTTCCAGAGGATCCCAAAACATTTCCGAACCGCACCGCCATGAATTTTGTGCTGTTCGGCTGGCTCATTGCGATCGCCTGAATGTAGATTTCTGCCAGCCTCTTTGACACCCCCATCACGCTGGTAGGATTTACGGCCTTGTCGGTCGAAATAAGCACGAACAGCTTTACACCAAGGTCCCTCGCCAAATCAGCCAGACGCGCTGTAGCGAAAGTGTTGTTCTTCAATGCTTCGCTCGGCTGGAATTCCATCATGGGCACGTGCTTGTGAGCTGCTGCGTGAAAGATAACTGCGGGCCGAAATCGTTGCAGAATTTCCCGCATGCGTGTAGTGTCTGCGACGTCCCCTATCAAGGGCACGGCCAGCCCCTCATAACCGAGATCAGCGAGCTCCTGTTGGACTTGGAACAACTGGACCTCGCACTGTTCCACCATAAGAACACGTTCCGGATTGTATTCCAACACTTGCCGGCACAATTCTCTGCCGATGCTGCCCCCCGCTCCTGTCACCATTATCGTCCGCGCCTGGAATTGATCACGTATGCTGCCAATGTCCAATCTCACAGGTTCTCGCTGGAGCAGGTCCTGAATCTCGATTGGCCGTAACTGCGTGACCCGCACTTTGCCGGTGGCAAGCTGGTCCATTGATGGTACCGACTCGAATTTCAAGTGCACCTGTTGAAGCAAACGCACCACTTCTCCGATTCGCCGCGCAGGCGCACTTGGCATCGCAATAATTACTTCGTCGAGGTTCGCCTTGAAGGCAGGATCTGCAAGCATTTCTGGTTTGCCAACAACCGGAATACCATGCAGTCGAGACCCATGCTTGCCCGGGTCGTCATCGAAGAAAACAACGGGGTACAGCCCGAGACCTCGTCGCGCCAAGAGTTCTTTCGCAAGCGTGCTCCCTACGTCGCCTGCGCCGATTATGCCAACTCGGCGGGCTGTGGATGAGACCCTGCCGTGAACTGGTCTGAACCGTTCTCTCAAAACACGCAGTCCAATGCGCAGCGCAACCACACCGCCAGTTGACACAAGGAAGTCAATCAGCAGCACTCCTCTTGGCACGCAGAGATCGCGCAAATTAGGGTTCTGGCTGGCAGCGTAATAGACAACTATCAAAATGGCCGAAGAGGCCAGCATTGCATTGACGACACGCCAAAGATCGGGCAATCCAAAGTGGCCAACTATCACATTGTACTGCCGGAATACCAGCATCATAACCAGTTTTATCCCCACGGCCAGGACCCAGCCTGACCAAAGTGTTCTGGCAAAACTCGGCGGGATGCTGAAATCAAAACGCAATGCAAACGCGGCAACATAGCTTCCAGCAAAAACAGCCGCATACGCTGCGAACAACGCAAGTGCCCGATACCAGGCGGAAGGCATCATTTGTCCGCTCGCGACAGGCTTTGTCGGTGCCGAATTGTTGTGTGATACCGGTGTTGCCATCAACAGTTGAATAATCAGGCAGTGACGAGGTTTGCGTCTGGCGCTAAGTGCTCCGCCGCATTGGCGCAGTGAAAGTGGTTCTGTCTTTCCGATGTGGGACCGCTGCGTAATGCGCTGCCCGTATCGTTTCTATTATGAATTCCTGTTCTTCCTCAGTCAAACAACTCGAACTGGGCAAACAGACACCCCGGCGATTCAAATCCTCGGCTACGCTTCCACGGACACACTCGCAACCGCTGTAAAGAGGCTGCGTATGCATCGGTCTCCAAACCGGGCGTGATTCCACGTTGACTCGGTCCAGCAGGCGTATGAGGTCTGATGCGGAGATCCCAAACTTTTTTTCATCTATGAGGAAGCAACTCAGCCAACGTGAGTGGCGAGTATTCCCGCTGCGCAAATCTTCAGGCCGACCAAAATTCGCTTCCGGCTGCGGAGTAATTCCTTCCAAGTCCTCAAAGGCGCGACGGTAGCGGTCAAAGACAGCTCGGCGTTGACTCACGCGTTCCTCGAGTACTTCGAGTTGGCCTCGAACAATGCCGGCCAGTACGTTGCTCAGGCGGTAGTTGTATCCGAGTTCGGAATGAACGTAATTCCTGACCCCGAGCGGATCCGGGTCCCTGGCCTGAGTACTCCAGAACCGCGCTTTCTCGACGAACTCCTTGCGCGGCGAAACCAACATGCCGCCGGTCGTGCCTGTGATAACCTTGTTCCCATTGAACGAATAAACACCTACCTGCCCGAAGGTGCCAGGGTGCCGCCCCTTGTAGAAAGCACCGAGTGATTCGGCGGCATCCTCGATCAGGGGGATATCATACTTCCGGCACGCCTGCATGATCGCATCAATGTCAGCGCTCTGACCAAACAAATGAACAATCGATACAGCTTTCGGCAGCCGATTTATCCTTGCGCGCCGCTCAAGCTCCTCGGCCAGCAATTCCGGGTCAATGTTCCAAGTGCACGGTTCGGCATCGATGAAAACGGGCCGCGCGCCCTCATAACAGATCGGGTTGCAACTCGCGGCAAAAGTAAGGGTGGCTGTGATCACTTCGTCGCCGGAACCCACACCCAACAGCTTGTAAGCCAAGTGAAGGGCTGCTGTCCCCGAGCTCAAAGCTACTGCCGGGAGGCCGATCAAACGCTGGAATTCCGATTCCAGGGCCTCTAGATGAGGTCCAACAGTCGAAAGCCAGTTCGATTTGAAAGCCTCTTCAACATACTCCAACTCCCGAATACCCATGTGGGGTTTCGAAAGGTGGATCCGGTAAGGAAACGGGCGCACCACGGTCTTTATGTCAGACACTTTCTTGGACACGAAGCTCTCACCCAAGCTGTTTGTCGTCAAGATATAAGCGCCGGCACGAGAAAACTTGCGCAGCCTGCTCGCGTACTACAAAACAATCGTTTGTGATTCTCAATCCTTCGTTCGGATCAACAGGTTCTTGTTCCGCGTGTTGTGCGAGTTTTGCCATCAGACCACTCACCCGCCCATGCCGGTGTCATCGCCCTTTTGTGGAACGAACTCGCCCTGTTCAGCTCAGCGCGACACAGTGGTATTGATGCAAGCAGCGCAATTCTCACAAGCCGAGCATAGGGTCGCGGCTGCTCTGCGCTGAGGATTTCGCCGTCCTGGCAGGAAACCGAGCCTTCGGATTTCAGCCTGCAACCTTTCCAATCTTGGCTTTTGTCATGGCCAGTTGCCGCAGTAGGAGGACAAATTCACACCCCTGTTTTTCCCGATCAAAGTGCAGCGCAACGTATTCTCTCCCTGCTCGACCCATTTGCCGTGCGCGTTCAGGGTCAGCCTGCAACTCGACAATTGCCGCTGCGAGCTTTTCATCGTCGCCCGGCGGCACGAACACGCCTGCCCCCGCTCTCTCGACCACTTCGCGGATCACCCCGTCGATTGCGAGTATGACGGGCCTGCCTGCAGCCATGTAATCGAAAACCTTGTTCGGATACGTCGTGCGGAACATCGGGATATTGCGCAGCGTTGCGACGCAGGCATCAGATGCGGCAAGCACATCTTTCATTGTCGCCTTGGGTTGCGGACCTGTGAACCGCACATTTTCGAGTCCCCATTCCTTTGCCAGTGCTTCGAGTCTCGGTCGTTCGGCGCCGTCTCCGACGAACCAGAACACAATGTCCCTGCGTTCTTTCAATCGCCGTGCTGCGCGCAGTATGGTGGGGATGTCGTTCGCCAGCCCGATTGCGCCTGCGTAGGTCACGACGAACTGACCGGTTCGAGCCAGTTTTCCCCGCAGTTCTGTGCCGGTCGCTTTGGGATCAAACATGCGCGTGTCCACGCCATTGGGGATCAAAGTGACCTTGTCAGCCGGCACGCCTTTTCCGATGATGTAATCCCGGTAAGCCGGGGAGTTGACAACGATATGATCCGCGCGTCGGTAAAGCCATCGCTCGAACCAGCGCGCAATGGCGATCAGCGCCCGGTTCTTCAACAAGCCCATGTCCACTGCGAACTCGGGCCATAAATCGCGCACCTCCAGCAAGAACGGAACACCCCGCAGGCGCGCGACCGCCCAGCTCGATACCGTCTGGAAAATCGGCGGTGTCGTCCCCATCACAAGATCCACACGACCCACCCGCCATGCCGCTAAAAGCGAACTCAAAGTGAACACGATAAATCCCCACACCCGCCATCCCAACCCGGGATACACACGTTCGGGCGCGTATGCGCGCACCACCCGAACACCGCTCCGTACCCATTCGACGTCCGACTCGGCCGAAATCACCTTGCCGGTTAGATAGCTGACCCGACTGGCTATGACGGTGAACTGTTGGCCGTCGGCAACGGCGTGTTTTGCCAGCTCGAAATGCCGCGTTCCACCCGGTTCGCCGGGGATACAAAATGCTTGGTGTATCAACAAGGTGTGCATGGACAAACGCCGCTTTCCTTACCGTGCTCAACTTCCAATTGCAATGTCAGTTGCACGTTGAAAGTTTTCGATCATGCCGGACAAAGCGGCGGCAAGCCGCCGCACTCCGAAACGCTGGCGCGCCTGCCGCGCGCACGGTCGGTCGCGAAGCGTTTGGAGTTCGCAGGCTCGCCTGCGCTTTATCTCAGCGCGGCGCAGCCGCAACGAAATGCGCGAGGCGCAAGAACTGCCCTGGCTGCAAGCATACCGCTGTGTCGCGCCGCGCTGAGATACGTGATGCGTGAAACGTGGCGCGTCCGTCGCTGTTAGAGTACCGCCTTTAGGCGGAACAGTTTCATGAAACCGAACATTGAGCACTGTTCAGTGGTCTTTCTGTGTTCCGCGTAAACGCGGTACTCTAACAGCGATCGGTTGTCCCACGCCACAGGCGATGCCACGCCCGCCGCCGTTAGAGTACCGCCTTGAGGGGATGGGTTCAGTACGGGGTCTCGGTCAGTTACGTGTGGTAGATGAGCGGGGGTGATCATAGACCATAGACCATAGACCATAGACCATAGACCTCAGCGCGGCGCGATAGAGCGCTACAGTTGCAATGGACAATTTTATCTCGCCGCGATCATTCGGTTCTGACTGCGCCGCGCTGAGTTGGATGCGGCAATTGTGGTACTGCCGTAAGGGAAGGGCCAAAGGCCCGCTCCATACCAGCCTGGGGCAACGCCCCAGGTAAAGCGTGGTCAAGGACTCATAATAAGGGCTGAAAGTCCGTGCCATGGCGGGTAGCAACGGAGCATGACGCCACCGCAATCAAACAATTCCTAATCTGCGATTTCCGCGCAGATTTTCAAATATGATACTCCAAGGGCCGCACTGTGGCGCTGTGGTGACCGCATTGCTCGCTGCCAGAGAAGCGGATACTGACAAATTTACCAAACTCGCAGCCTGAAAATCTTCGCAAATATGACCGATTGCTCAATATAACTATTCAGCGTGGCGCGACAGAGCGCTACAGTTGCAATGGACGATTTTAGCTCGCCGCGATCATTCAGTTCCGGCTGCGCCGCGCTGAGATACGTGATGCGTGAAACGTGGCGAGCCCGTCGCTGTTAGAGTACCGCCTTTAGGCGGAACAGTTTCATGAAACAAAACATGAGCACCGTTCAGTTGTCTGCTTGTGTTCCGCGTAAACGCGGTACTCTGACGGCGAGGGGTTGTTCCGCGCCAGAGGCGATGCCACGCCCGCGGCCGTTAGAGTACCGCCTTTAGGCGGAACCATTTCATGAAACCAAAAATGTGCACCGTTCAGTCGTCTGTCTGTGTTCCGCGTAAACGCGGTACTCTAACAGCGATCGGTTGTCCCGCGCCACAGACGATGCGCTGCCCACGGCCGTTAGAGTACCGCCTTTAGGCGGAACAGTTTCATGAAACCAAACATGGGCACCGTTCAGTTGTCTGTTTGTGTTCCGCGTAAACGCGGTACTCTGACGGCGCCGGGTTGTTCCACGCCACACGCGATGCAGTGCCCGCGGCCGTTAGAGTACCGCCTTTAGGCGGAACCATTTCATGAAACCAAAAATGTGCACCGTTCAGTCGTCTGTCTGTGTTCCGCGTAAACGCGGTACTCTAACAGCGATCGGTTGTCCCGCGCCACAGACGATGCGCTGCCCACGGCCGTTAGAGTACCGCCTTTAGGCGGAACAGTTTCATGAAACCAAACATGGGCACCGTTCAGTTGTCTGTTTGTGTTCCGCGTAAACGCGGTACTCTGACGGCGCCGGGTTGTTCCACGCCACACGCGATGCAGTGCCCGCGGCCGTTAGAGTACCGCCTTTAGGCGGAACCATTCCATGAAGCGAAACATGAGCACTGTTCTGTGGTCTGGTACTCCACTACCATATGCGCATCTCTTCAACCAACTCATTTCCGCGTCGGACAACCCGCGCCTGGCCCGGATTTGACCGCAGTTCCGCTCTGACATCCCCATTCTCGATCGAAATTGTATCGCCCCGCACAATCACCTTGCCATCGGCAAACCCGATGTAACTCCAGAACATCACCTCCGCACCGCAAGCCTCGATCTGCACTGACGTCGCAGGTTCACGATGTTGGTAATATGCCGATCTCCATCCGCGTGGACTCTCCGGATCAGCTCGAACGACCGACCATCGCATCTCTCCAGTTAGCACGCCGCTTTCAAATGCGAGCTTCGTACCAGCCGCCTCCAACTTCAAACGCAACACCTCGCCTTGATCCGTCTCTGCAGATTCCGGCAACAACCAGTGAAGCACACAACGCGACACAGCCGCAGCCGGTTTCCGTATATTGTCCACGATCACCCACCCGATCCCACCCAGCCACACCACTGCACGCCGATGCATCGCGCGCTTGCCGTGTCTGCAATGGCTCCGATACGACCCGGTCCAGACCTTCAGATTTCCTGTTGCTGTACTTCGGATTTCACCCGGTTCGCCTCCTATCCATGGCAACCACAGGAACCTGCTGGCGCGGTGCATCTGATCCTTCCCATCAACGGTCACCGTGTTATGGAACCGTGTGTCGGCAAGCGCGCCGTCCCATGGCGCTGGGGCGTTGTAACTGAACGTCCCCGGATCAATCGCCACGTTCACTCCGTTCCACCACAGGTCCACGTGCAACAGGTCCGCATGCGACGGTCTGTGCCGGAACCGACGTGGACAATGTACCACGACAAAAGTGTTCGGGGCGCGCATGGTATAAACGCCGCTTTCGGCGCTCTCGCAATCGGCGCGTTTGTTAGTCACGATCGGCGCGCTCAAAGCCGTCGGACCAAACAACCAAACAAGCCCTTCATCCCATGGACCCGGCTCGAATGCGCGTTCGCCTGCGGTCAGGAACCTGCCCATTTGGACCACGGGCCGAAAATCCCTGTAATCGCAATTGTCAAGTGGCAGAACCAGCGCGCCGTCATTGGCTCCGTAACACGGGGTACCGCCGGAGACATCGTCCTGGATGCTCCACAAGAAATCTGTGGCACGCCGCACGCGCTCTTTCAGCCCGACACTGAACGGGCGCCCGACAATCTCCGCCAGTCGCAATGCCCAAATGTAATCGTGCAACATCAACCGATGATAATTGGCCGAGTGCTGACAAAATCCGCCGTCGTCGTAAATGAGTTCTCTGCCAAGGCGCTCGAGCCAATATCGACCGCATTGTTCCCATTGGGCGCTGGCACGAAATTCCGGGAACAACACTCCGAGCGTCCACAGTCCAACCGCTTCGCTGATGCTGTGGTTGCTCGCCTGGCTGAGTGCGTAATCGAAGTTGGCCGCGATACGATTTCCTGACACCGCCAACATCTGGGCCAGTGCGGCGACACGTTCCGGGGTCGTCGTCGCAGCGTCAAGGAACGCGTACAAACCAAAGCACCATGCCATAACCCGGAACGTGATCTCCTGTCCGCACATCCAATGTGGTCCGCGGTTTGGCGGGTTATGCTCGCGCCAATCTTCAACAAGCCGCCAGAACGATTCGGCCCACTTTTCATCGCCAGCGCGCCAGTAGGCCCGCGCAAGCGTGTACGCAAAACTGAATCTGCCAAGTTCCCACACGCACTTGATGTCGCCGTGCGCAAAATGTCCGATCCGACTCCAATGCGCTTCTGCTGGCGCGCGCTGGCCGGCCAGCGGATTGCGATGCCAGCCTGGTGGAAAACCGCATTTGACCCTTGCGTGTGCGAACAAAGTGAACTCGCCTTGTTCGATCCGCTCGGCGTCGCGGACAGGATCACTTTCGGGCCCGTCAAACTGCCTGAGCAACTGCCCGAGCTCTGTGCGATCCGATGGCCTGAAGAAAAAAAACGGCGCAGTATTGCGCCGATGATTCAAGTACCGTTCTGGTTCGGCAAGGGTTGGATCAGAAATCAGCTTTCTGAGCGGGTAATCAAACCATGGTCGGGCTGGGCATCGACGCTCGAAGAAGCCGGACCTGAGCTTCAGTGTGTGGATCGTGCGAAACACAACCCACCGCAGACCCAGGTACCGGACCATGTCCAGCGCCGATTTCACCCCGGTCACACAACTCGAATCGGGCAACATTCGGACTCGTTTACTGTGCACCTCGCCGGTCACCCCATGCCCGCCCATTTTCACTTCACACTGAACGACTGAATTACCGAAAGACCGGACAACCCATGTCTTGACGATTCACAGATGAATTGACCCCCTCACCCCGGCCCTCTCCCAGAGGGCGAGGGACAACACAATCCCGGCCCTGAATCAACCACGCCGGTTGCGATCTCACCGCGCATGAATTCATCAGCAATCATCACAGCTCAACTCACGAAACTGCACCGCAAATCCCGCCAACCCGCGGTGATTGCAACAACGACCTGACCAACCCGGCGCGTCGCTATGCTTCCCATCTCCCCCCGGGAGAGGGTCAGGGTGAGGGCCACGACCGGTCGATGAACCGTGAACCTGCCTGCCTGTCTCACCCAGCCTTACACCGAATTACTGGATTACTGAATTACCGAACTACCGAAGTACCGGACATTCCACACCTTGACGATTCCCTGACAGATTGCCCCCTCACCCCGGCCCTCTCCCAGAGGGCGAGGGAGAACATAATCGCGGCCCTGAATCAACCACGCCGGTTGCAGTACCACCGCGCATGAATTCATCAGCAATCATCACAGCTCAACTCACGAAACTGCACCGCAAATCCCGCCAACCCGCGATGATTGCAACAACGACCTGACCAACCCGGCGCGTCGCTATGCTTCCCCTCTCCCCCCGGGAGAGGGAAGGGTGAGGGCCACGACCAGTCCAATTAACAACAAATTCCAGATCCTCTGAGCAGTCCCAATCATGAAACCTTGCAGAAAGGCTCAGCAGACTCACGTCCTACTGCGACCGAATTACCGAACCACCGAACCACCGAATTACCGAACCACCGAACCACCGAATTACCGAACTACCGGCCCACCAAACCACCGGACGGCTTTCACAATTAAAATTCACACACAGATTGCCCCGTAACCCCACCCCAATTCAGCCCCTCCCCTCCAGTTCGGCGGCATTGACCAGTTCCATCGTCTCATCGCCCATTTGCATCGCGTATATACCCAGACCGGTCAACTGCCGAACCACGGCTTCCGGAATCGCCCAACTCCCGAATACCAATATCAACCGCCGCCCCTTGTATTCAGGAAAATAATCAAAAAACTCCCCCCCTTTACCGGCAAACTCAATCGCGTGCTCAAGTGTCGGAGACGATTTCGCCTCTCCCAAGATGACCGCGCCCGGCCCGGCCACAATCGTGTCAAACTCCTTCTCCACCGACAGATCGCCCGGACGCCGACGCTGACACCGGATCATAAAGTGTTCAACCACAGGAAAACCAAAATGTTCCACAGCCAACCGCCGCAGATTTGGCGCAAGAATGTCCTCGACTATCGTGCCCATCTTGTTGGCCAATTCCCCCCACTTCTTGTTCAACTCCTTTCGATCTTTCACCATCTGCTCCTTGAACTCCCGCATCTC
>Ga0315298_1007390_pt1 | contig 14486 bp, 10 predicted proteins | sample WHS_1_MG_FD_203077 | JGI IMG/M metagenome (GOLD analysis project Ga0315298, IMG submission 203077) | Extremophilic microbial mat communities from Washburn Hot Springs, YNP, Wyoming, USA - WHS_1_MG | ecosystem: Environmental > Aquatic > Thermal springs > Hot (42-90C) | place: USA: Wyoming... | reverse complement strand
GCCGAAGCCAGAGTGCCCCTAGCAAGCGGCCTAAGGCCCTCCGAAGCCAGAGGATTCGTTACAGCAGTATACTCTGGGACCCACAACGCCTTAACGCCACTCGCTGGCACACACTCTCCCAAAGGCGAGTACCACTTAGCCAACAAGCTACAACACTTCGCAGACTCGCTGGCCGCAGCAACAAAAAGAAGCCTTTCATCCTCGCCCTTAACAATTGTCTCTACAGCTTTTGAGTATACAACATACGACGCCAGTTGCTGAGGCAGAAAAAGTTCATATCCTCTAGAAATATTTGCTCTTCTGAGCCTAGAGGCTTCCTTCACATCAAAGATGCTACCCAATTTTTCTTCTAGTCCTTTTACCACTTCACTTGACCTTTTGGCACCCTTATTGAGCCACCTGGCTAGCTTCCTAGACTCGGCCACAGTAACATACTCCCGATACCAAACATTCTCTTTCTTCCACCTCAATTCCACAGCAAAAGCCCTCCAGCCCCCAGCTATTTCAGGAGCATTGGAAGGCAAACTAGCTACGGCCTTGTTAGAAACCTCAAACTCTTCTCCACAATACGGACAAACAGCCCAAGACACATCTCCAGCCGAAAAAACCCTGTGACAACGAGGACACATCAAGACACGCTTCCCACCGCTTGTAGACAACCACGTAGGCACACGCCCCCTAGACACAAAAATATATGAAACAAGCTTCCCATCAAACTCCCAAAAACTACGAGCCCTCCCCTGAGCTTCCCGAAGCACATTCTCAGCTGTTTCCACAAACCCATCACGCAAACCACGCGTAACCAGAAACAAGCTACTCCTAGAAGCAACCACCGCAACAGGATTCACATCAAAGCCAAACACACTAAACCCAGCAAAAGCAGCTTCAGCCAAACCCGTGCCACCACCAGCAAAAGGCTCAAAAAACACTTTCCCAGACGACCTCTCCCTCATCACCCTAGGATTGTCAAGGGCCTCCTCAACCTTCCTAACATCCTCAAACAAAAAAGACCCTAAGATCAGCCTATAAACAGAGCTAAACCTCCTAGACCACCACCTATGAACCATGTGGACCGGAGCCCTTCTCCCCTTTTCCTTCCTAGCCTTAGCAACAGCCTTGCCAACCAAATCAGGAGGAACGCTGTCCAGCAACGTAGCAACCATCAATTTTTCTCCCACGAAAAATATTAACCTAACTTATAAGAAGGTTATAAATTGTAAATGTAAGAAAAACAAGCAACAAGAAGAGAAATATTGAAATATTACCATTTTACATAAACTATACAGAAACAAATGAGCGAAGAACTCATAAAAGCCTACCACCTCATCATAACACAGCTCGAAGCCCCTAAAATTGCCAAGCTCCCGCCTAATCAACAAATACATCAAGCGAATTGGTATCCTATCAAAAACCCCCAATATTACATTTCCAAAGAGGAGATAAAGCAACTCTTACGTCAAAGAAACTTCCCAGACCCAGAAAAAATAGTCAGTATTCTTTTACAAAAAGGATACCTGGTCCAACTGCCAGACAATCCTAAAGAAGATAATTCCGAGAAACTCAGAAGTATCCACATGGACATACTTGTTCGAAGCTCGCAGATAACTACTATGTATCTAAATCCACCCTACCTCCTAACATATAATTTTTCGCTATCCTACCTGAAGGTCCCAACAAAACAAGACAGAACAATTTTACCGGAGAATTCGGTCGACAGAAATGCAAAAAATCTCTGGGATTCGATCCATTTGTTTTTCAAAGAAAACATAGAGGTTTCTAATATCTATATCTCAATAATTAAGGAGTATCTCAAAGGCTCTGGACTCGATCCCTTCCAATCTTTCGTGCTCCGTGAAATGTTGCTTACATATGACAACAAAAACACACATGCCATAGTGGCTCCTACTGGAAGCGGTAAAACTGAGATTTACCTATTTTACATGTTAGCTCTACTTCTAAGATGGCGTATTATTGAGAAAAACATGTCTAAAAAAGTGGTTCTAGTTTATCCAAGAAAAACACTAACCGTAGACCAGGCGCTTAGAATAATAAAACTCCTGCATATAGCAAATGAAAAAATAAGAAATCATAATTTAAAATTGACTTTTGCTATAAGAGATGGAGACACACCGAGATATTCAAGAGACTTAGCTGGAAATACCTTCCGTGGCTTAACATGCCCAATATGCGGAAAACGTTTAATTTACTCAGCCAAAGGTAGCCAAATTATCGTATCCTGTGAAAGCGAGCAACACAAGTTTGATTTCATAAAAATTTTGCGAGACGACACAGGAAAGGCTGACATTGTCGCTACAAACCCATGGGCTCTCGAAAATCGGCTCATTGACAATGCACCTACCGACGTGGACGTTAACGTCCTAGCAAACACTTCTCTACTGGTTTTTGATGAAGTACATGAATATACAGAGCTTTCTGGTGGAATACTTTCTTCCTTGATTAAAGCTTTAAAGAATCTACACTCCACCGGCGACATAAAACTAGTCTTTTCGTCTGCTACTATTCCACAACCAGAAGAATTTATTTCTAAAATTTCTGGAGACGATGAACCGGCTATATATGATTTCCAAAAAGAGGTCTACGTGAAGAAAAAAATAACAATTTCTGGAAATCGACTCGTTATACTCGGTTACTTTTTCATGAACCCTAGGTACTCTTGGAACACATACTGCCAGTTATGGGCTGTCCTAATGTCTTTCCTACACTATGCATATGAACAGCGTAATATTCAGCCGCCTCAATCTATTCTATTTGTTAATAATATACGAGAATTGAAGCGTCTTCACAGTGGTTTTGAAGAAAACCTCAGAGTAGGTGAACCAAAAGACCACTTAAGTCTTGTAATACCATCAACAGATCCATATTCATATTGGCATTACCTTCCTTCGAAAGTTAGAGATCATACCTTAAAACAGGCAGAAGAGAGAGAACTCTATGGCCTTCTACAACCAAGAGTTGTAGAAATGCACAGCGATTTGCCACAAAAAGAAAGGGAGAAAGTTATAAATGTTTTAAACAGCGGTAAATGTGCATCCGTTCTATCAACATCCTCGCTAGAAGTAGGAGTCGACTATAAAAACGTTAGCTTTATCCTCAACGTAGGACTAGACAATCCCGTATCATTAATTCAAAGAATTGGAAGAGGAGGGCGTGGAGATGAAACACTTAGGACAGTTCTAGGCATTATTTTAGCGAAAGCGACCCCCACTGAACTTCTGAAAACTTATGATGAAAAATACAAGGAAACTTTAGCAAAATTAAGCTTAGAGGGTTACTCTCTTTATGTCACCAACGAAAATCCCCAAGTCCTAAAAAGAGGACTCCTTGTCGAAAGCATTGCCAAGCTCGCAAAGAAAGGAGAACAAACACACGCGAGTAAGAAAAGTGGTGGACCAATTTCAAGAGAATCTTTAGGAACGTTTATAGAAAAAATAGTAAGCACTCTTGGTGAGAAATAGTGCTGGAAAAGTTAAGGAAAGAATTAAAGGAATCATTAAATGAAATACTGAATGCAACAAGAACTCCCGAGATAAAAGAGAAACTTCTATCCCGTGAAGATATTATTAACAAGATGAGTGAATTAGAGCAAATCCATACCTCCATTAGTAACTTAGCAAAAAAGCTACTAGAACAAGAAAGAAATCTTCGCAAACTGCCTTTCACATCACCTTTGAACCATTGCTTTGACGAAATAGAAAGATGTCTTACCGAAGCTGAAAACTCCTATCAAAAGTATAGCGCTTTTTACAGAGAATATCAGAAAGAAGAAAATATAGTCAATATATTAACGAACCAAAAAGTAAAAGACGATCTCTTGAGCCGGTTAAATGAAATTAGCGACATATGCGACGAAAATTTGCTGGAATGTAAAAAAGCTCATTCTTGTATTCGGAAAGAAGGCAGAAAGATTTCTCTATTCAGTGGAAGAAGTGGCGAAGAACTTCTCCGGTTTATCAAGAATCTTGGTGATCTATCGCAACAATTCTCGACTCTATTAAACAATATTGACGAATTCAGCTACCAAGTGAGTAGCTCCCCATTATGGCTTGGTCGTATTGAAAACTTAGATCTCTTGAAAGCCCTAGAGTTTAAAACTGAGATATGGGCTCAGGATTTCATCACTTTAATTACTGGTATAAGAAACATTCAAGGAGAGCCTTATACCAGCGAAGTAGAATTCGAATTTGAGCCTTCAAGTGAATTGGAAGAACAGAAACAAAATATTACCCTCGATGAACTCTTCACACGTCATCCTCCGTTCGAACCAATACATACAAAAATCAAAGGAATCGTGGGTAGTTATCTATGGTTTGTTGAAGGAAAAAATGTAATAATGCAACCAAGTTTAAACCTTCAAGAAATGGTCGAGTTAGATGACAAAAATGAAACGCTTAAACGTGTTACTCCAGCTAACTTGCTTAGTCCTCAACTCAAAACGCCAGAAGTTAGAATGACAATCTTTGTGGGCAAGGGCGGAAAAACAATTCCAGTCTACCTAAAATATGGATCTAGAACTCTTTTCTCAAATTTAACGAAAGCAGGTTATTTTGCAAGATATGACCACTTAAGCGAACAAGAAATAAATTCATTAATTGAAAAGCTTCAAAAACAGTATGAAGAAGACGTTAAACGAAAGAAGCATACAAAAAAAGCATACAGCGTAAATAATCTTGGGTACGTATGGTACTGCATTAAAGGACGTGGTTTATCTACTGATCCGTATGATTTTATCTGTCCCTTTAGAAATGTCTGCTCTGTTGCAAAAGCTCAGGGAGATAAATGCAATAATTGGAGCGGGAGCAGACGACTCTTCCCCAAAGTTTATGTTGTTCCCGAAAGAGATATGAAACTTTCTCATCCCCAGCAATTCACCGGCCGTTCATTTATTAAACCGTTCTTTGCTAGAAATACATTTGTAAAAGAAACTTACAAAAAAGCACAATGGTACATGCCTTCTACAATACAGGAAGGGCAAATCGTAGAAGTAGAATTTAAACATATCATAAACAAAAACCTTCCTCGCACGAATATAATTGGTTTTGAAATACCTTTACCACTCGTTAAAGGATTGATTGAAGCATTGATTGATGAAGACGCTACACAAAAACCTGAAATACCAGTCATACAAACAGAAGAAAAAGAGAGTTCTCCAAAACGCCAAATTACTTTAGATAAGGTCTTGTTTTCCAAATTCTATATTTATAAAAGGACCAAGCAAGGTAAGGATACTTTCAGTTTTCTTGAACAAAAAAGCACAAAGATCATCTCTGACTTTCGAAAATTCGTTAAGAACATCGATAAAGATGAACTAATAGACTTTCTTGTAAACTCTTTGGGGCATACTTTGGCTCATCTGTTTTTGATTTTTATTTCAGCCGAGTTAGAAATTGGCCAGGAGAATTTACTTTATCTGTATAAGCAAGACAAGCAGAAAAACGTTCTAATAGTGGCCATCGCTGAAAATAGTTCTTGGGGCTCCTTGGATATTATCACTCATGTTATAAATAAATTCCAGTCTCTAGACAATATGATTGAGAAGTTCTTAGATACAACCCTAATTTTTCTTGAAAAACATGAAGAAGATCTAGAGAACTTTGCACAGGCCCAGGCATTTAAAGGTGATTCTAGGCTTATCGCAATAGCAGAGAAGATCAAGCAAAGATATGAAAATTTCCTTGAGAACGAGCTCGTCTTCGATATATCTACTTTTCTTAACCAACTGATTCTTAGTGGGGAGGATGAAAAAATAACCAAAGAACTCGAGGGAACAATAAATGATATTAGAGAACTACATCAGCGTCTTTTAGACGCTATTCTCGTCTCAGGAATAAATACCTGTATTGACGGTTGTACTGCCTGCGTAATGCTTGAAAAAGGTTGTACAACGCCGTTAATTCAAAACATTGTCTTGTCAAAGAACCTTGTTACATGGTTTTTGAATGTTATTAGACGTGAAAAACCAATAAGTGTTAAAGGAAAAAAATTTCTCCCCCAGATCTTTAGTATAGCTGAAAAAAGTCTTTTCGCTGTATCTCCGTATCTAGACGGGGATGGTGCACAACTTCTGGCAGAGACTGCTAAAAGAGGAGTTAAGGTTATCCTCCTTACAAATAAACAATTCGCAATGAAGTACGCCGAAATACTTCCCAAAGACAAAGTAGACATTTACACATTTAAGAAACCTGTTCACTACAAATACTACATCATAGATGATAAAGCTAAAGTAATCACCTCACAAAACCTAAGCAGTTTAGGCTCCATTAATACATTTAAATTCGAGAATTTGACCCAAAGAAATATAGAAGATATTAAAAGACAGGAATTGAGGGAAGAGCTTGTTGAACCCTTTAGAGTTGCTAGTTAAAGACATTTTAGACAGCACTCAAAAATTAGACGAAAAGTTCAGCAGAAACGTATCTCCCGGATACCCTGTTTACGGTCTGCACATTCTGCCTGGCCTGGTTTTCATTCTTAAACATTTCGTCCTAGTTATCCGGAGATATAGTGCAGAGGAATATTTTAGCCATTATGATCATTTAATATTATTGTTGCCTCATTTTATCTCGATAAGAGCGGTCAGATTTTCAGGAAAACAACTTATTGACCCTAATTCTTCCTTTATCATAGAAAAACTAGAGAAACAGAAGGGAAAAGAAGCAAGAATAGGCAAAGACTTGCCCGGGTCTTTTATTACACAGGGAAAGCTCACAAACATCGATTCCTCATTTTTACAAATGTTCACCCCCATGTTTTTTGGTTTAATTCGTCCTCTTATATTGAAAAACAAATACGAAGGCATTGTTATTCCGTCTCCTTTATCATTATTATCTCATGAGTATTTTTCTCAGAATTCCTTTAAGCGTGTGTTTATTTCACCCTGCTCTTTGACCGTTCTTTTAAAAAACTTTCAATACAAAAGAGAATTCCAGGTCTTAGACATGCAACTAAAAGGATTTCTATCAAAAGGTGCAACGATTTTCGGAACCGATTCGTCTGGATATGTCGTGAATGATCAAATAGATATTTTCCTGCCTGACGAGGATTTTGCAGACCCCCGCTTTCGAGAATATGCAACACATGGTACCCCAGTTTTGACTCACTTGCTCGGCATAATGATTTTTGATGAAAAGTTCCCATTAATTAGAAACGGTAGCGGTGGATACTTCTTAGCTTTACAAGAAATACCTTATCCCTTATCTGCTGAGACATTAGCCATCTGTGGAAAACTTAGTAAATTTGCTTTCCGTTCGCCATTATCCCAAGGAAGAGAATATGAACACTATTACGCAATTGAATGCGAAGAACACGACAAGTCCACTTTTCAACAGAATGTCCAGAGATATCTGATCTCTATAAGGAGAAAGAATAATGCATATTCCTCACTTGAAGAACAAATGATTGGAGAAGCTCCACAAAAATACTTCTCCTCCAATTTTTATATCTTAGAGAAAAACACATTAAAACTTCTCGCACCTCCCATAATTATGTTATCCCTAACCCAGGGCTATGACATCCAAGAAGTATACAAGAGAATAAATAAACTCCAACAACTTTCTGAATCCACAGGAATAGAGGCACAAATAGAAATTTTGCAACTAAGAAACAGCGATCCTATGCTGAAAACAATACTACCCCATACACAGGGCCCATGGAAAGATTCATTTACTACACAGAGCCAACTAGCAGAAAAATGGAAACTAAAATACATTATTTAAACACAAATCAATCAAACTCCCAGCACTCGAACCATTAGTCTGAGCTTACCTGTCTACCAATTGTCTTCACCATCGTGAGCAATAGGTTGCAAGCTCATTGTGGTTAAACGATAGCGCACACTAAAAAAGGAATATACTACATAGCTAACTATGAGAGCATGCGAAAACCCTCTTCATTAAGCTTTCTAGAAGATACGGACCACCTGAAAAAGCGTGAATTGGTTATGTATATGGTTATGACACAAAGAGAGAAAAACAGGATTTATTTTAAAGTTAAAATAGATGGAATTTCCTCGGCATGAACTTCCACCGGAAATTCAAGCATTACGAAAACTAGGGGTGGTATATTAAAGAAAAAGTATTACCTATTGAAACATCTCACAATAATTCTCTCGTTCCACAATTCTTTTTCAAGCTATTAACAATAAATAACTGGAGTAAGTTTGAAGACTGGGTTTTCAATCGGTGTTGCGACGTTGTGTTGATAGAATATTCCCCCGCAGTTGGGCCCTTGAGCCGATCGACGCTGTAGAATAGGAAACTTCATGTCTTGAGAAGCTAGAAGTCTCCTTGGAAACCATAGTACGGGTATCGAACCATCTCAATCGTTTAGCTTAATGGCGGAAAATAGATAAATACATATTGCTTACCGCGTCTTTGGAAAGAGAGGAAGCGCGCGCCAATGAGGGTCTATGCAACAAGCGAAGTAATTTTGCATAAGGCTAGACCTGATGTAACTCGCGCGCTGGCCAAGCTCGACATGCCTGCCTATTTGAAACTTGGCAGCAACTATGCCCTAGCCTTTACTTGTAGTGTGAACATCTTTGTCACTTTTATGCCGAGGGTTTCCAAAGTTATCTTTACCGGGACTTGTCCAGACGGCGACGGCTTAACCAATAGCTCTACACTTTTCTCGCCACGTAGCTCTAAAGACTTGGGCGCCTCAAACTCCACGTCGCCCTCTATATCTATCCTGGCCTCCCCCAGCCCCCTAGCCCTGACAATAATCTTGCCCCACTCCCCGGCATACAGCTCTGGGGCCTCTACGCCGTGGACGGCCAGTCGGGACACGATAAACTCCTCTATGGTCTTAGCTACGTCGTATGCCCCTCTCCAGCAATAATTCATAAAAGGCCGCATATTGTAGAGGCGTCCTGCCGTAATTGTTCTTTGCGTTCAAGTCTGCGCATTCTTGATCAATAGCTCTGCAATTTTGACGTGACCCTGAGCGACCGCAAGGTGTAGAGGCGTAAAGCCATTATTGGTCTTTGCGTTTACTTCTGCTCCATGCCTAATCAATAGCTCTACAACCTTGACCTGGCCATTATAGGCCGCAAGGTGCAGAGGCGTAAAGCCAAAATTGTTCCTAGCGTTTACTTCTGCGCCATAACTCATCAGTATCTCTGCTACATCAGCGTGGCCATTATAGGCCGCAAGGTGTAGAGGCGTAAAGCCAAAATTGGTCTTTGCGTTCAAGTCTGAGCCACGCCTAATCAATAGCTCTACAACCTTGACCTGGCCATTATAGGCCGCAACGTGTAAAGGCGTAAAGCCATTATTGGTCTTTGCGTTTACTTCTGCTCCATACCTAATCAATAACCCAGCAACCTTGACATAGCCCCCTAGAGCCGCGAAGTGTAGAGGCGTGAAGCCAAGATAGCCCCTATAATTAGGGTTAGCGCCCAGTTTTAGAAGTATTCCAACGGTTTCCGCATCACCCAATACTGAGGCTCGCATCAATATTTCATTAATGCTTGCCTCTGTTTTTATTGGCCACCACCTCGAAGCACTTCAGGGATTCCCAGTTATCACTCGGAAGGTTTCTGAGTCTAGCTCGTTTATTGAGAGGGTTACAAGCATATTACCCGGTCTTTCTTTAGGATCCTCAAATACCTTCTCGACCCTTATTTTCAGCCTAAACGGCCATTTAAGCTCATCCCCCTCTCTCTCGTCAGGGAATAGCAACTCTTTACTCTCGAACTTGCACTCAACTGTTCCGTAGCCCAGGATTCCTGTTTTTACGGCATAGAAGACAACTCTGTCTCCCGGCTGAATTTTGTTCCAAAAAGATTTTGCCTTTTCGCTTACGCCCCAAATGCTATACTGTATACCTATCATCCAATTCCTAAATGTGCCAACAAGCGTCCAATAATTCATAGTAGTTTCTCAGTACCAGATATATTTATTTTTGTTTCTAAGGGTTTATAATAGCTTTTGTAGCATGCAGGACATTTTAAAATGCTATCCAGGAGTTAGTGTATCACGCCGTGTTTAAGCCGAGGGACTCAGCTTCGACGAAGTAGCCTTGAAGACTTCTGAAGTGAATTCGCGAGGCCCCTTTCGGACAAAATAAGGGATTTATTTCTAGGGTATTAGCAATCGGTGCCTAACGACTTTAGCAAGATTCATCACATTGGCTCGGCTTCCGAGTACTATCAAACGAAAACGGGTAAAACTATCTAGTCCCCCGTCCTTTCGGATTGACGTGCAACTCATTTGCTGAGTGAATTAATTATAATTGTAGAAATAAGATTTATCCCTTCTTCCTCCTCGCTTTCCATGCATCAAGCTTACTATAAAAATTTTTCGATTCTGGTTTATCTCTGGAAAAGAAAACCTCCTTGCTTAGCTCCGAAAGTATGTTTTCGGCAATTTCATCAGCTTTTCTTTCATCAATAGAAATGCCTTGCTTCTGTGTTTCCCCAACAAAGAGCTTCCTCACCCTTCCTACCTGAATTTGTTTTCCATAACGCTCAGTAGGCTTTAGTTTATTTACTAGCATGATTGCTATTTTCTTAGACTTCTCAGATATGTCTTCTACTACAGGCGACTCTTTCATCCGTGCACCTATTGGTGAAACTTCTATACTCTCTTATGAGCTTTGAATTTTCATCTCAGTATCATCATTTATTCCTAAATCTTTAAGGAATTTCACAGGGTCATCTAGATATATAGCGGGTCTGATAAGTTCATAAGGTAATGATATGTAATCAACAGGGTTCAACGCGCTTTTCTCGAGCTCACTTATTAAATCTTCTATCTGGTTTTCTTCTCCTTTAAAGATCCAAATTATAAGAAGTGGACCCGATTGTAGATATTTTATTAGCTGATCCTTCCTATCTTTTAAGGACTTATAGTATCCGCACTTTATTTCAACATACACCTTCTTCTTTGGTTTTCCCGTTGGTATCTGACCTAGATAAATTCCGTAACAAAGATGCGGACGATATCCAGAGGATAGGTCACATTCGATTATTTTTGCAGTATATGGTTTTCTCCCGATTAGCGCGCGCTTTAAGGAATCAAGGAGGTACTACTACCTCGGCTAATTACCTGTCGTTTACAGGATTGAGGTAAACGTGTGACGTCAACCCTGATAGACTTGATCTTCCAATAAATCCTGCGAAAAAGCGACAGGAGTTTCTAAAGAAAATCGAAGAAGAAATTAAAAACCACAAAGTTTGGGCTCTATTATTTGTGTGATGTCGTTAGCAACTAATGTTTACACTCCTTCACCTATTACGTTCTTGGGCTACCACACAATTGGACATATAGAAGAACAGTTGATGAAATTTCGGCAGGATGGATGCAGAAATGTTCTTATACTGCTTTCCACATATGGAGGCGAAATAACGTTTCCAGAAGCCCTAGTTAGCAAGATAAGGGAAATGGATTTCGAAAATGCATATACTTTTATACTTGATGTTGCGTTCTCTGCTGGAACACTACCTGCACTAGTGTCGAATAAGATTATCCGGTTTCCTAATGCACATGTAGGCCGCGTAGACCCTCAAATGATTATTGCAGGGACTCAGGGTATAACAAGTGTAATAGGCGCCATAACAGTTAAAAGTCTCATTGAAGAGGTACTACCTCAGCTAACAATCCGACAGGGAATAGGCAAGGAGGGTTTGACGAGCTATACGCAGCCTAAGACCTATACTTATACGAAAAAGCTCTAGAAAGCATAAAATAAATTGAGGACATATTTAGCAACTAAATCTGCAAAAACCATAAAAAGATGCAAAGAACTTAAAATCCACTCATTCGACCTAGTGATCGGTATAATACTGGGTTCACCACCCTTCACCTAGCGCGCGTTCAGCTCAACGTACCTCTTTAGCAAGACGATGTTAGGGTTCTTGATCAGCGAGAACTGCGCATCAGCCGATTACCCCCTTGACGCGCGAGACCTCGCTCTGCATGAAGAAGTTGAGGGCACTCCTCAGGAGGCTCCGGTTGACGTTCTCGAGCTTCCCAAGCTCCTGGATCATATTCTTCAGCTTTTGCTCGCGCTCGGCTGTGTTGACCTCAATGGCGACCATGGCATCCTCGAAGTGACGCTGTGTGACGGCCTCAGCGCCCTCGAGCATGGCGAGGGTGGCGGCTTCGAGCACGAGCTTCTCAAGCTCGGCGCCGGTCCACAGCCACGTCCTCTCTGCGATGGCGCGCAAATCTACGTCCTTCATCGGCACTTTTCTAACGATGCTCGTGTGGACACGCAGGATCTCCTCGCGCGCCCTCATATCAGGGTAGAGAACCGGGATCACCTCATCGAGGCGGCCTGGGCGAAGGAAGGCAGGATCTACGTCCGAGAGGGTATTCGTCGCGCCGACAACGAACGACTCCCTGTTCTCGTTTCCAAGCCAGCTCAGCAACATGTTCGTCATCCTCCGTGTTACGCCGGAGTCAGTTGACATGACTGCTTGCCTAGAGAGAGTGAGCTGGTCGAATTCGTCGATGAACACTACCACCGGGGCTAGGGACTCGATTATCTGCGTGATCTGCTTAACCCGCGCTTCCGTCTCGCCTACGATCCCCCGCAAGAAAGTCGAAGGATCAACAATGACCATCGGCAGCCCCACCTCCTTCGCCAAAGCTTTAGCGAACCACGTTTTGCCTGTGCCCGGCGGACCGTAAAGAAGGATCCCTCTCGGGATTCCCAGACCGTACCTGGAGGTTATGTCCGGGTTTCTGAGAACCTTGACGACCCTGTTCATGATGTAACTCTTCAAGTACTCGTAGCCGCCGACGCTCTCGAAGCCGCGACTCGGCTGCACGTACTCTAGACCCGCCACGCGCAGGAGCTTGATCTTGTACTGCGTGAAGGCCTCAACGCGGAAGTCGCGGTTAGCCGCGAAGCTCTCGAGAGCCGCGGTCTCCACATCGTGAAGCGTGAGACCTGAGCTCGCGCTGATAATGTCAGCGTCAATGGTCAGCCTAAGGTCGCGACCGAGGGTTTGGGAAAGCTCGCTGGCTATGCTCCTTAGGACGGCCTCTCTCTCTTCGGGCAGGGAGGGAGGCGGGGAGAGCGTGTACACGAGCCGGCGAACCGCCTGCGGGAAGAGCCCTGCGTCGGACGTGAAGACAACTATTGTGCTTTTGAGGCGGTAGAGCATAGGGTCGTGGCTCGCGGCTACTAGGAAGTCGTTGAGGTTGAGGGTGTGGGCGAACCGCTCGAAAAGGTAGGAGATGAGGAGCACGGTGGGTCTACCCCTCAGCAGCGACAGCAGTTGCATCAGAAACTCTTTAGATTCCGGAACACCGAAGAAGGATTTGGTGGGGGAGGAGAGATCCTGGGCGGGCGCGCCGGTCTCGAAATCGATGAGCTCTTTACTCTGGAGGTCGTAGAATAGCTTGCGGTGCGCTCTAAAATGAGCTGACTGTAAGATGAGCTGTTTGAACTGGTGGATACGCTTGGGGTCGTATGTCTCAACGAGGAAAACGTTGGTGGCGTTTGCCTGTCTCTTCAGCAGGAACTCTTCGAAGTACCCTACCACGCTCCCACACCTCGTGTTTTGTTAAGGAGCTACTTCCAGCTCTTAAAATATTCTCCTAGGAAGTCGAGAGTGGTGCTGACGTGCTGGGCGGCGATCTTGCGTCTCTCATCGAAAGGAACTTGTGTGTTAAGCCTTTCCTTAGTCAAAATCTCAAGATCGCGATAAACTTCGAAGCTACAAGGGCCATAAAGATATGGTTCGAACTCGTAAAAGTCTTTAAGCTCAAGCTCCTGCTTAATGAAAAACAAGCCTTTCATTAACTGAATAGGGCTTAAAGGCTTCACATTTTCTAAAGGAGCATAAATAAAATATAGCAATACATTCCTCATTTTTATCCCCTTTCTTGCCAAGCCAATTAAAACTGTTCAGGCCTCCTTCCTATAAAGTTTTCTACCCGAAGCCTTCTCTTTATATAGGCTGTAGGTAACACAGCTGATGTTTTCAGCGTGAGCGTGCTTTACTTTCTGCTAAAAGGCTTAGCGCACGCAACCATAAGCCTCAGGCCCGTTCTCACCGAGATACTCTGAATAGCAGTAAAAAACAACACCAAGGCAAACAAAAAGGCAAAAAGCTACTCAGCCACATCAAACATATAGCAAGAGCTAGACACGCAAAACTAACCATAGCCAAGACAATCGGAGACCCAAACCACCAGCCTTACGCTCCGACAAGGAAATTCTACGAAGCCCGCGGCTACATACCAGTCCTAAAAGTAGTCCCATACCCAGAATGAGTGCATGTGAAGATTTCGCACTAAGATTAACACGCCCCCTCAGAGACTTAAGCCTACACTGCAAAACCAAGATCGTCGCAGTCTACGGAGAGCAAGTCGACCACACCTTGCCAGAGGTCAAAATCAATGACATATGGTATATCCTTGACATAATCTTCACTACGCCCAAGCACCAAGTAAAGGCCTGCGATTATGCTACATACCTTTTCGAAAACAGACGAGACATTTATCATAAAATAC
>Ga0315298_1007389_pt1 | contig 14487 bp, 16 predicted proteins | sample WHS_1_MG_FD_203077 | JGI IMG/M metagenome (GOLD analysis project Ga0315298, IMG submission 203077) | Extremophilic microbial mat communities from Washburn Hot Springs, YNP, Wyoming, USA - WHS_1_MG | ecosystem: Environmental > Aquatic > Thermal springs > Hot (42-90C) | place: USA: Wyoming... | reverse complement strand
CGGGGGTCGGGGGTCGGGCATCGAGCATCGAACATCGCCCATCGGGCATCGGGCATCGGGTGTCGGGGGTCGGGGGTCGGGCATCGAGCATCGAACATCGCCCATCGGGCATCGGGTATCGGGGGTCAGGTGCCCGATTCCGCGTTGCGCGTCACGGGCGGCACGACTGGCTTGTCCAGCGGTGGTCGTGGGCCCAAAGCCAAGTATTCTCGATTTTGGTCTTGTATTGGCCGAGATCGGGGGTTATACTGCGCTCATATCGCCTGCGGGCGGTCCGCGGGCACCCTGCGTTCGGGAATGACTCCGCGAAAGGGGCCAACGGTGTCTGCTGACAGGTGGGAAAGGGTGCTATGGAGGACCGGCACGCCCCGACAGTCGGCCCCCGCCCCCCACAACCCCCCCGCCCCCAGAGCCGCCTCGCCGGCCCTCGAGGAATCAAATTTCCATGGCAAAACAACCTAATTTGTTACAAAGAATTGGAACTGGAATCGCATTTGGATTGAGCTCTTTAATTGGAACAGCAAAAGCAGATGTTTCTATGTCTACTCGGATTTATGAAAAAAATACAAATGTTCCGGTTGCAAAAGTTATGGCTGGCAAACCTTATGATTTAAGGGTTAATGTTAATACTACTACTATGCCTAATACTTATTTCGCAGAAGCAAACTGGCAACTGGTTTATAGAGATTATGAAGGCAATGCTCTAAATAAAAATGAAGCATTTTTTGTTGATTCTGCAGAACCGCATGCTTATGATGTGTTTTTGCCAAATGATTTTTTCGAAGGGGCTACAATGTGGGATGGAGAGATGCTTTTCCAAGTTGATACTAATGTATTTAGTCAGAGTAATTTTAGATGTGTTCGGTCAGGTTATCCTTCAAATAGGAACAGACCTGTCGCGAATTATGTTTTTCATGTGGATCCTAACAGGATAGGAGCGACTAATGAGATGTTTGATTTTGCGAGGGATTGGACTGGTGGTACTACTTGTAGAGTTATAGATTCGGGAGGTAATCAATATGTTGAATCTAGATCTTCACCTTATCATCTTAATGTTTCTAGGGCAACATTCGATGTGACTTATCAGGGAGACATAACAGGAGACGGCAAAGTAGATGTCTCTGACTTGATGGTATTGGCGAGGGCATGGGGCACGCAGACGGGAAATGAAGGTTATAACCCAGTAGCAGACCTTAATGGAGATGGCAGTGTTGATGCTGTTGACTTGCTTATTCTTGCCCAGAACTTCGGGCAGAGCGCGAATTAATTACAACTCTCATTTCTCTTAAACCCCCCACCCCCAGAGCCGCCTCGCCGCCCCTCGCGGAATCAAAATTCCTATCAGTAGGGTCGTGTGGATAAGGATTCGGCGAGCGAGATAATGGGACTCCGTGTCTACAAGGCGCTCAGCGTCAAGCAGCCGTGGGCCTCGCGAATCGCGGACGGCAGCAAGAGGATCGAGTACCGCAGCTGGCAGACGCATTATCGTGGCGACTTGCTTATCTGTGCCACAGCCAGGCCGGTCATCGCCGGCCTGCCGCGCGGCGTGGCCCTCTGCCTCGTGGATCTGCTGGACTGTTATGAAAATGAGAATGGCTGGAGCTGGCGGCTCGGCAACGTCAGGCTGATTCGACCGTTTCCGGTGAAAGGTCGTCTTCGTCTGTATGAGGTCCGGGCTGCTGTTTCGCTAGCCTGAAGACGTTCCTGGCCCGATTGGCTTCGATGAATGGGTAACACAGTTTGACGGTCTCCCAGTCTTCGGGGAACGTCTCCGGGAACAGGAGTTGGTTGCGAACGTTGTGCAGGATGCCGAAAGACCGGCCGCGCATCTTGTAAACCCCCCACCGCCGGGCCGCTTCGCTGCCCCTCGCGGAATCGGATTTCCTATCAGCTTCTATCAGATAGTCGGTGTTTGCGCGACGGTCTTGCGGCGGCCGCCTGGGCCTGTCGCAAGGCGCGGTCGATCTTGTCGATGGTGCCACTGCCGGGGCTCGCTTTCACCTTTTCGATGCGGTTGAGGGTCTCGATCCGGATGCCGGCCCGCCTGGCCAACTCCGCCTGGGTGAGCCCCAACCGCCGGCGGGCGCGGATGATATCCCGAGCGATGCTGACGTCCATAGCCTCCAAGGCCGGGTAGTTTCCGTCGGCGTCCTTGGCGGGCAGCGGCGGCAGACCTTCTTCGACCTCCCGTTCCGCCCTGGCAAGCAGGCGGTGGTAATCTTCCTCCGGAACAATCACCCACTTCTTTCCTTCCAGAATGACGGTGCTTACCATGTTCAGTCCTCGTAAAAGTCCTTCCGATAGCCAATCTTCTCGACGATCACCACCTGGCCCGACACTCGGAATTGCACACGGCAGTCACCCGTCCGCAGACGGTAGCTCCCTGCCAGGTTGTGCCGCAGCGGCTTGGCCCCGCTGACCGCAGGCCAGGCCTCCAGCCGCGCCAGCAGGTCGCGGATGCGCTTGCGAATAGGCAAGGGAAGATCCAGGGCCTGCCTGTACGCATCTTCGGTGATCGTCACTTTCATGCGTGGGATTGTACCTGGGATTGCGTTGAATGTCAATAGTATTGACATAGAGCCAGAAGATGGGCGACCCTCATGCACCACATGCCCCCCGGCCGTTCGCCGCCCCTGGCGGAATCAAAATCCTTACCAGTCGAACGAGACCCGAACCTCGACGCCCGACAAACCCGATCGTTTCACCTTCTACGACGGATACTCGCTGCACAGCAGGAATGCCGGCGGCTCATCCTCCTCGATCTTCGGGAACCGACCGGCCGCCTCGAAGAACCGGTTGTCCGTCTTGTCGTCGTTGACGCTGCTGACCTCGCCGGCCATCACCGGCCCGCCGCCGGGCACCGCCCAGAAGTCGTGGTACACCATCCGCGGGATCGTGACCGATTCGCCCGGCTCCAGGACCAGCCGCTGCCCCGGCCGGAGCGCGCGGGCCACGCCATCGGTCGCCAGTTCGACCGGTGAGTCCTTGTCGAGCCCCTCCTTTGGGTCCGCCCGGTAGAACCGAAGGGCGAGCCGGCCGCCGCCCCGGTTGATGATGTCCTCCATTTTCTGAAAATGGAAATGCAGGGGCGTGACCTGCTCCTCGCGGACCATCATGATCTTCTCGCAATAGGTCTTGGATGCCGCGTCGCCGGGGACCCCGTTGCGGACGGTGAACAGGATCAGGCCCTTCCTGTAGAAATCGCCCGAGCCGAAGTCCGTGATGTCCCAGCCGAGGGCCGCCCGGCGGATCTCGTCGGCCTCCGGCCCGACGCCCCGCCAGTAATCCGCCGACCAGCCCGCGAACGGCGGCAGCGGGAACTGGTGGGCTGCGAAGAAATCACGTGCTTCACGCAGCAGCCGGTTAATCTCCGAACGCTTCATACTGTGCCCCCAAACCCAATTGCCTGCGGCGGGTCCTCAACCGACATCGTCGAATCCCTGCTCCCGAAAGTGGCGATCGAAGGCGAATGCGTGCCGGATGCCCCGACGACGCATCACCTCGAAGCTGACGCAGTCCGTCAGACTCAAGTCGCGCCGGGAGGCGGTCAAAACGCCCGTCATACCTGCCTGGTGCAGCTCGGGCTCTACGCACGCAATCGTCAACAGCGGCGCCAGATCCTCATGGAACACCCGAACCGCCTGCAACCCGAAACGCGATTGTAGCAGGGCCGTGGTCTCTACAAGCACATAGCTTGTGCAGACCATCGTGGTATCGCCATCCACAAGTTCCTTCCACTTGCGCGCGGCTTTGGCATGGTTCCTGTCACCCCCGTCCAGAACGGCCAGAAACGCGGATGTATCGACAAAGGCTATCATTTGGCATAGGCCTCGGCGAGGTACTTGTCATGCCTTTCACTCAGATCACGTTTGCCTGAACGGAACCGGCCTGACGCACGAAGTGCCCTCTGACGCCGCTCCCGATCGGCCACCGCCCCGCTCGCCCTCAGATAGAGCTCAATGCTGCGGCGCACGATCTCCGCCAGAGAGGTCCCCTCGTCGGCAGCACGTTTCCGCAGCTGGGCCGCCTGCTGCTCGGTAATCTGGACTTGCGTCCTCACCATCCTGGCATCCTCCACATGATTGCATCATGCTTACAGACATGCTATTATGGTGGTATCGTCGGTAAGAGTCAAGCGCTTCTATTTGGCGGAACCGCGACGGAGCCTTTGCGGGCGACTTGGGCGCAGCGCCAGCCCCTGGACGAGCGGCCCTTCATCTGGCGGCGTTGAACGCCTATGATTTCAGCAAGGAGGTGACGTCAATGGAGTGGCGGACATACTCGTTCGGGACGTGGCACGCCGACCGCGCCTTCGGGACGGTCCTGGCGGTCCTGGGCGTGCTGCTGGTGACGTTCGGCGTGCTGGTCATCGTACTGCCCCGCCTGCTGCAATTCCTGGTCGGCGGCGTGTTCATCATGATGGGGGCGGGGCTGCTGGGCGCGGGTCTTCGCCATCGGCACCTGCCGCGCCAGCGACTGGGTCCTTACAGCGAGCCGGACATCGTGGAAGATGAGTGGCGATAAGTCCGAGACATGACGCCGATGCCCGGCTCGCGCAACGAAGCGGGCGGCCACCAGAGGCCGCCCGCCCAATACTCTCTGTTGGCGAGGCGTCCGTCAGACCATGCGACGACGGATCAACGCCAGCCCGGCCAACGCCACCAGCGACATCGTCGCCGGCTCGGGAACGGGGGCCGCAAGTGACAAGTCGCTGCTGTCGGCCGCAGCGAGTATCGTTGACAATTCAGTCCCGTCGATGCCGTCCAGGCCGTCATCCGGCGCGGGCTTGATGGCGTTTGTGGCGGCGTTGAACTCGTCGTGGACGCCGGGGTTCCCCAGGATCGTCTGGATCACAGGGTGAATCATTATAGCATAGAGGTACGCTCTGCTGACCGTGCGTTCACGGCCGACAAGGTATTGGGCCAAGTCGACATCGGCCGAGCCGGGGGTCGATCCGTCCCGTTCCACACGGAAGGCAAGGCGCCGATTGTCGTCGAGATGGAGGGTGCCGGATCGACCCGTGGTAGTGTCGTCATTCGGTCATTGTGCGGCCGGCCTGCCGGATGTAGAATGCGCAGCATGGTGAAGGCCAGGGGTTGTGATCTTGTATCAAACGATGAGGGCACGATTCATGTTCAGTAATCTTGGGCGCAGAGGCGTCGGACTTTTCGCGGTGGTGCCGATCCTGGGTTTGTTGATCGGGTGCAAGCCCGTGGACAACGTGGTGGTCCCGCCCGACCCCTTGAGCGGCGTAGGGGCCGTCGCCTTCGTTACGGTGGATGATCCGACGCTGACCGTCGGACAGAAGACGACGGGACGCCTGTGGGTCCAGCAGAGCAGCCCCAACGCCACCGGCGACAACGGCATCTTTTCCGTGGCCGTCAACGTCGAGGCGACCCCCGCCGGCATCGTCCGCTGCAAGACGCCTGTGAGCATCCTGCCCACCTGGGCGAATCCGCCGATCCCGGCCGACACCGGCACGCCCAACCTGTCTGGCGGCATCGACAAGGTCACGGCGGGCGTGGGTATCGCTTCCGCCGACAAAGCGGAAGGCGTGAGCGGCCCCGTGGAAGTATTTGACTTTCAGATCGAGGCGGTGGCGGCCGGGACCGTCACGCTGACGCCGACGAACTTGATGACCGGCGGCTTCAAGGGCGTCTTTGACTGGGACGGCAACACCGGCGACGAAGCCAAGTACGTGGTTGCCCAGATCACGGTCCAGTAGCGGACCGGCCGTACGGGCCGGGGGCTGGTTTGGCGTGAGCCGACTTGCAGCCATGCGATCGTACCGGGTGACCGGCTGGTTCGTCCTCCGCCTGCTGTGCCTGGTCCTGCTGACGTATGTGACGGTGCAGGACCAGGTGATCGTTATGGGGCCGGGGTACCTCGAAGGCGGCCAGCTCGAGCACCACAAGCAGGTGCTCGCGGGAACGGCCGGCGACCCGTGGCAGTACCGGGTGTTCTCCGAGTATCTGGCGGAAGGGCTGATCCGGCTGGCCGGTCTGCTGGGTGCGGCGCATCCGGCGACGATCGTGTTCGTGGCCCTGCGGGTCGCGCAGAATCTGGCGATCTTCGTGGCGGCGTGGCTGTACTTCCGCAGGTTGGGCTTGCCTGAACTCGCTGCGTGCCTGGGCGTCGGCTGCCTGGCCGGCGGCATGATGCAAGGCTACTACAACAGCGACCTTCAGCTCAGCACGTACTTCGATCTGTTGTACTATCTTCTGGCGGGGCTGATCATCCTGTCGGGGCGGCGGCTCTGGCTGATCGTGCCGCTGACGGTGCTGGCGGCGTTCACCCGCGAGACCGGCGGGCTGATCCCGGTGATGCTGGCCGCCGTGGGTCTGACGTGGGACGTATCGCAGCGCCGGCCGGCGCTCATCATTGCGGGAGTCAGCCTCTGCCTGTTTGGGGCGGTCGTCCTCGGCCTGCGGCAGGCGTATCCGCCGCAGTCGCTGTTGTTGCGGACCGTCGGCTACACGCCCGGCTCGATCGACACGCTCGTGTTCAACCTGACGCGGGCGATCACGTATGTGAAGGTCGTGGGGGTGATGGGCGTCTTCCCGGTGATCGCCCTGTATGCGTACCGGACCTGGCCGGGCGTGCTGCGGGCGTTCTTCTGGGGCGTCGTGCCGGTGTGGGTGACCGTGCACCTGCTGACGATGATCGCGGCTGAGGCGAGGTCCTTCCTGGTTCCGCAGGCCCTGGTGTTCATCCCGGGGGCCCTGCGGGCGATCCGGTCCGATTGAAGCACCCGCGCGACGTGATCGACGGCGTACCCGCGGGCATCCGTCTTCGCCCGACGGCGGCTCCGCCGCCACAGGCGCGACGCCTCGGGACGGCAGCCCGCGGGCGGCGCGGGGCTACCTCACGCACATCAGCATGTACTCGGCCGCATCTTCCAGGTTCAGGAAGACGATCATGCGGGCGGGCCCGTCCTCTTCCTGCTGCCAGTTGACGACCCTGAAGCGGCCGCGCTCCTGCCACCCGAAGGCGTGACCGCGATCGCCCTCGCAATGGGCGGTGTATCCGGAGTGGACGGCGCGGTTCAGCTGGTCCGGCGATTCGACGTCGACGACGGGCGTGCCGGCCTCGATCCGCAGTCTGGCCTCGGCCGGGAAGTCGACCGGGTTGAACGGATAGGGTTTGAAGGTGGCGGCCATGGTTCCATCTCCCTCCGCACACGCGCCGGCGCCGCGAACACGCGCCGCCGGCGCATCACCACTCTCGTCCTATTATTGTCGAGTCACACCCGGATGCAAGGCCGGTGCGGGCGACGTCTCCCTCGTAAACCTGATCGTGCCGGGTGCCCCGCCTGCGTGTTTGCAGGCGTGGCCCCCAGCGTTACGTATCAGGCAGCAAGTCTGCGGTCTATCTCAGGACCGCCATTTCAGACCGGCCGGCAGCTGTCTTTCCCGCCGATCCGCTCTTGCACCTGTGCCGCCGCATCAGCAGATTCCAGCCTGCGGCCTCGAACAAGGCGATGGCGGCGATGGCCGCGGCCAGGCACGGGTAGACCCGGCGGGGGCCCAGGTGCTCGCTGAGCAGATTGCCGAAGTAGCTGCCGGTGATCACCCCCACGTTCAGCCAGATCTCGTGGATGGCCATGCGACGGGTGCGTGCGGACGGCGCCGCGCCCAGCGAACCGTAGAAGACGCTGTTGGTGTAGAGCATCCCGGTGCTGAATCCGCCGGCCAGCATCAACGCGGCCATGGCCCAGGCGCCTGTCGTCCAGGTCATCAGGACCGCGACGGCGATCAGGACCACCTGCGGGATGAAGATCCAGCGGGTCTTGCCGTGCCAGCCGCTCCAGCGGGCCGTGGTGAAGAAGGCCAGCGTGATCGCCAGCGACAGGGTGGTCGCGACCCGGCCGTAGACGACCTCGTCCATGTGAATCGTCCTGGCCAGATGCGGCATTTGATAGCGGAACAGCCCGATGGCCGTGTACCCGACGAACGCCCCCGCCCAGCCGAGGTAGCGAATGTACTGCATTTTGAACGGGCTCATCAGGGCGTGTTCGACGGATCCGGGTGCCACGGACTCGGGGGCGCGGGCCGAGGCCGCACCGGCCGCCGCGGCGGTGTCCCCCAACGGGCGCTTGGGCATCGCCGGGGCGCTCGGCCGGTACCGGGCGGCCAGGACGATCAGTCCGGCGGCCACAAGCACGACGGCCATGACGTTGAAGGGCAGCTGGAAGCTGTGCTTGACCATGTAGCTGGCGGCGAATGGGCCGATGATGATGCTGGTCGACCAGGCGATGTTGAACAGCCCGAGCCGCTTGCTGAGAACCACGCCCTCGGCGTTGCCGCTCAGCCAGCCCATCAGCGGGGCCCAGACCAGGCCCAGGCACAGGCCGTGGACCAGCATGGTGGCGAACATCACGGAGACGGTCGCGGTGAATTGAAACAGGAAGATGAACGCGGCTACCCCGACGATGGCGGCCGTGACCAGAATCCGCGGGCTGATCCACCGGGCCAGGTGCTGGCTGATCAGGCACGAGGCGATGTACCCGATGGTGGAGGCGGCCACGACCGTGCCGACGGCATCCGCCCGGCCGAGCTTGTCCAGCACGTAGTACGGTATGGCGATCACCAATCCGGACGTGCCCAGCGCGATGATGGCGCTGGCCAGCAGAAGCTTGGCCACGGTGGCGTCCAGAACGTGTTGGCGATCCGGACTCATGTCCAATGATTCCGCCTGACCGATGTCGCCATCAAGATGCTCTCAATGTGTTTCCGAGGCAGAGACTCAAGAGAAATGTCACTCGCAGCGCAGCGAAGAATCTCAACCTCTCCAAGCCGCCGGATGCTTCACCTGCCTCAGCCGGCCGCCGCGAAACCGGCCAAGCCGAGCCTTTGCCTTTGCAAAGCAGTTCGCCGCCTCGCTTACGACCCGCCCTTGCGAAGCGAGGCCAACAGGTGGGTATAGGGCTGGAGGATCTCGCTGTTCTCGTTGCCCTGAGTGGCTTCGACCAGCGACTCGACGGCCTTGGCCCTCGAGGCCGTCGCCTGCTCGGTCTGGCCCGCGGCGGTCTGGATCTGGGCCAGCAGGTTGAACACCAGGCCGCGCAGCGCGGCGCCCAGCCACGCGAACTTCTCCTGTCTGATCAGCCGGCCGTAGGCGTCGGCGTGCTGCAGCGCGCCGCTGGCGCCCTCGGCCACACCCAAGGCCGTCATCGCCGCATCGAGGGATTCCTGAACCGTCTTGGCCATGTCCTCGATTTTCGTCTGGACGCCGGCCGCCTGAACCGCCCTGACCAGGTTGACGCAACTCTGGAGTCCCAGGGCCCGTTGCAGCTGGATCTGGGCCGTCAGCATGTAGGCGCTGAGCAGGCTGGATTCGGCCCCGGCCTGCGGGCTGTCATACTTGCTCAACCAGTCGAGCCGCTCGTTGGGTTTGTCGGGCGAGGGGTTGGCGTTTCGCAGCTGCTCTTCGGCGTCCTGCTTCTGACGCTTGGCCGCCTGGAGGGCCGTGTTGTACGACTGGATCGCGGCCCGGCAGCTCGTCAGCGCCTGGTCTTCCATATCGGAGGCGGCGATCAGCTCGGCATCGAGTTCGCCGTAGGTGGCGATCAGCTGCTGGTGGAGCTGGTCGGCGCGGGCCTTGACCTGCTGGAGCGCCTTGTCCGCGTTGACCGTCTCCTGCTGGAGACTGGCCCGCAGGTCCTGGATCTCCTGCCGGGCCGCCTGAAGCAGCCCGAGCGTCTTGCGCAGGCCTTCGAGCCGCGCGGTCATCGTCCGCAGACCCTCCTGCGGCGTGCCCCCGACGTACCTGGCCTTGGTCAGGTCATCGCCGCTTTCAGGATCGACCTGGGCCCCGGCCATTGTACCGTCCTGAAGCGCCTGGGCGGCGGCGTCGGTCGCGCGGATCTGGGCCGTCAGGTCATTGTAGGCGTTCTTGTATGTTTCGAAGGAGGCGAGGCTGGTTACGTCGTAGCCGCCCTGCTCCAGCGCCGCCAGCTTCTCCTGAAGCTGTTGGAGCTGCTGTTGCACTTGCTCGAGCTGCTGACGAGGTCCGGCGATCACTTGCTCGAGATCGGCAATCTGCTTTTCGGTGGCGGCGATCTGCGCGGTGATCTCCTGCTCGTACTGGCCCGCCAGGACGGCGGGATCTTCTCTGGCCGGTAGCACGGTGGGCATGTAGCTCTCGGCGGCCGCGGGGGCGGCGGCAACGCCTGTCACCGGCTCGGCGGCCGGAGCCGCCGCTTCGCCGGCCGGGGCTGCCGGGGCGCTGGCCGCCGAACCGGCAGCCGCCGCGCTGCGCAGCAGGGACCCGACCCGCGACAGCAATCCATCAGCGGCTTCGGAACGGCCTTCGGTGGCCGGTTCCGCGGCTGGCGCTGCTGCCTCCGGCGACGGAGCCACCGGCGCCGGGGCTGCGGCCTCGACCGCGGCCTCAAGCGGACTCGGCGGCGGGGCAGTCCTGGCGGGTCTAACGGTCGGCGCGGCAGCCGCCACCAGCGATACCTCCGCCAGACGAGATTCGATCCCCCTGACTTGAGCTGTTGCACTCGTGTACCACCGATACTCATCGGCCAGGCGGGCGCGGAGGACGTCGGCCTTGGCGCGGTGGTTGGCCGCCAGGTTCGCCAGGAACGCGGCCTTCTGATACTGGAGGCTGCCCAGAACCCACATGGCCCGGAAGTGGTCCGAGCCGCGGTAGTTGTCCAACTGGATCGACGAGATGCTCTGCTGCAGCTCGTTGATGGCTGTGTCCAGATCCTTGCGCATCCGCGCGGTCGGGTCCTCGCCCTTTTCAAAGACCTCCTTGACCCAATTGACCTGGGCGCTGACCCCGCCGGGCACCTGGATCGTCTCGGCATACCGGCCGTCCGACGGCTTGCGGCCGGTGAGCTCCTCGTACCGCTTGTCATCCTCGGCCAGCAGAGGCTTGAACACGCCGGATACCTGTGCCACTGAATCGCTGATGAGGTTTTGCTTTGCGGCGATCGTGCGTTGAATGGCCTCGGGGTCGGGCTTCAGGACGTTCTCGGGCAAGGCCAGTCTCGCTCGATCAGCGGCGACGGCCTGCCCGGCCACGCGATGCAGAACGTACAGCCGGCGGGCGGCCCGCTCGGCCGCCTCGTCCAGCTCGGCCCGTGCGTCCAACGCTCGCGGTTGAATCATCGGGATAATGAAGACGGCTACGATCAGGCCCAGGACCACGGCCGAACTGACGATCACAATGCTCAGGTTTTCACGGCTCACGCTAGTCTCCCCGCGTAAAGGGCTCCTGCCTGATGGCTGGCATCCGGCCGGCATTATACGTCAATTCCCGCGATCGGCCACTGCCGCGGGCACGATCGCCCGCTCGACGGCGGGGCGAATAAAGAGCGGCCCGTCTCCGCCGGGAGCGCTGCGTCCGGGCGTTCACGGATTCTGCCTTCCCGGCCCGGGCATGACCAGTCGGTCGCGCGCAAAATGTATCTGCCGCCAATAGCGGATGGCGAACATCGGGTATTCCGGCCGTCCGCCAGTCAGTGCGGGGCCTTGCGGGCCGGGGCTGGAAGTTTTTTCCCGCTTGGGAAATAAAGTACATGTGAACAGCGTCAATACGAGTGAGAAGTAAGCTAGAGTGAACTATTTCGGCCTGTTGCAGTGTTGGGCGGCAGACATGGCAAAGTCCGGAAATACAGGCGGTCGCGGTGGCCAAAGGCCGCATCCAAACCTGGACTCGCCTGAACGCCCGCATCAGGCCAATGGTCGCAAGGCCCGAGAGCCGATGCTGTCTCGCTGTGCCTGAGGGCACGGACGCATCGCACGTGCTCCGATGAAAGGAGGCTTCAGATGATGCGGTGGATGACATGGACAGCGTGCATGGCGGCCCTGACGGTAGTAGCGGTCAGCGGCTGTCGAAAAGAAAAGAAGGTAGTCATCATCGTCCCGCAGAGCGACGCCGCGGTCAGCCAAGCACCCACAGCGGCGGAGCCCACGCCGGCGCCGCCCCCCGCGCCTGCGTCCGAGATGCCGGCCAACGAGGAGGCCTCGCCTGCCTCCCAGACGCCTGCGAACGAGCCGGCCGCGCCGGTTTACCAGAGCCCCGCGCCGCAACCGGTCGTTGTGACTCCGGCCCCGCCGCCGCCGGTCGTGGTCGCCCCGGCGCCGGTAGTCGTCGAGCCGATCGTGGTCCAGCCGGCCACCACCGTTAGCATCTCCTTCTTCCACGAGAAGCTGCGGCATCACGGCCGCTGGGTGACCGTCGCCACCTATGGGCAGGTCTGGGTGCCGGCCGGTGTTCCCGTCGGCTGGCGGCCCTATACCCTCGGCCACTGGGTCTACACCGAGGACTACGGCTGGACGTGGGTCTCGGACGAGCCCTTCGGCTGGGCAACCTACCACTATGGCCGGTGGGCATGGGTGGACGGCTACGGCTGGGTGTGGCTGCCCGGCACCGTCTGGGGACCGGCCTGGGTGGTCTGGCGGACTGGCGGCGGCTACGTCGGTTGGGCGCCGATGCCCCCGGCGGCGGTCGTCGCCCCGGTGGTCGAAAGACACGCCGAGGTAAGCATCAACATTAACATTGGCGTGGTCAACCGCATTCACCCGCATCACTGGGTCTTCGTCGAGGAGCGCCACCTGATGGAGCCGGTCCACAAGCACATCGTTGTGTCCAAGCGCAACGATTGGATCGTCAACGTCACGCGGCCTTCGACGCACATCGTGGTCTCCCACGGCCGGCTCATCAACCGCAGCCTGGCGGTCCGCGACGTCGAGCGGGCGACAGGCAAGCGGGTGCCGGCGATGCGGGTCCGCGACGTCGACGCCGCTGCCGAGACCAGAACCGTAGTCAAAGGGAACGAGGTCCTGCTGCCTCGCGTGACCGTCCGGCCGATCTCACGGACGCGGACCGGTGCGGCCGCCGCGGCAGACACGGGCGCCGCAACCGGCGGGCCCGCGGTGGTCAGTCCGCCGGCCTCGACGGCCGGCAAGCCTGTCATGCGGCAATCAACGGTCGTGACGACGCCGAGGTCTGCTGACACCGGCAAGGTCGGCGGCGGCCCTGCGAACATCAATGCCGGCGGGTCGCCGTCGGCGACGATCAAGTCGGCACCCGTGACGACGAAGTCGACCCGTACGGACGTCGAACGCAAAGTTCGGCGCGACGCGGGTGCCCTGCCGGTGTCCCGGTGGGTGGCCCGTCCGGTGGGCACAACGCAGGTTCCACCGAGCGTCGGTCCGAACAACTCGGGGGCCACAGGTTCTGAGCTGTCAACCAACACCACTGTCAGAAAGGCTGTTGTCGATCCGCCGCCGGCGACCGATATCAAGGTCCGGTCGCCGGCTGTGGTCACGCCGCCAACGGTCAAGAAGTCCGTCGGGGCTGTACACAAGGACGCTGACGTTCCCGCCGCAGCGCCGCAGGCTCCCTCTCCTCAGTCGACCTCTGCCGGCACAATCCGGCGCGTGGACATCAGCCGACAAGGCCCGCCGGCAAGCGAGAATCGCGATCTGAAAGTGGATCGTGCGGTCGTCCGACGCGCCAGAACCGGTGTGCAGGCGCCGACGGCCGCTGCGCACTCCCCCGGACCGGCACAGGCCGGAGGGCAGACACAGACCGGTGCGGACCTGTCCACAAGCGTCAAGCGCACCGTGTCGCCGAACCCAAGCGGCCCGGACTCGCCTGGTTCCGTAAAGGTTCGTACCGATGTTCGGCGTGACCGGATGAAGTCGACCGCCGAGAAGCGGACGGACCGGAACGAGGCAGCACCCGAGTAGTGCCCAAGGGTGATCGGGCGCCGCGCAAGCGGTGTCCGCGGGACTTGAATGAAAAAAGGGGTGCAGGCGAGCGATCGGCTGCACCTCTTTCTTGGTGCGCCGGATCGCCTCGGCCCTGCGGCGACCGTATCCTCTTGTCAACAGGTTCTACTGGAGGCCCAGCGCCAGCAGCAGCAACAGGTACGAGTCCTGATTGCCGATCGGGAACATGCTCGCGTCCAGCGGAGCGTTGGTGAACGCGGCCGTCAAGTCGCTCCGCCCCCCGCCGGATCTCTTCATCACGTCGGTCGAGCTGTTCGTGTGGACCAGGCCCAAGGTGTGCCCCAGCTCGTGCGCGGCCACCACCGCCAGCACGCCGATCACCTCGTCGGGAGTCGCCATGCCTTGCGGGTTGCTCGCGCCCAGCAGGAGGGCATTGTTGTACCCGGCCTCGCCCGCGAAGATGCCTACAAAGTCGGCGTGGTTCTGGTTGCTCATGTCGAGCGTGGAGGACAGACCCAGGTATCCCGGAATGTAAATGTTGGAGACCAGGTACAGGTGCTCCACCGGCACGTTGGTCGGAATCGGGTCGAGGCCGATGGCCAGGAACTCGATGTTCAGGCCGGTGTAGAGTTCCTCGAGCTTGCCCTTGATCGTATCCGTGATACTGATGAAGTCGTCGTAGGCCGGGTCCTGCACCGACGGGTACCCGGGGCCCAATATGTTATTGTAGATACCCAGACCCGCCGCCGCTCCCTGTCCCAGGCCCGGCCCCAGATAAATGCTGAAGGTATAT
>Ga0315298_1007388_pt1 | contig 14487 bp, 11 predicted proteins | sample WHS_1_MG_FD_203077 | JGI IMG/M metagenome (GOLD analysis project Ga0315298, IMG submission 203077) | Extremophilic microbial mat communities from Washburn Hot Springs, YNP, Wyoming, USA - WHS_1_MG | ecosystem: Environmental > Aquatic > Thermal springs > Hot (42-90C) | place: USA: Wyoming... | reverse complement strand
GTGGAGGCGGCGGCGGTGGGGGAGGCGGCGGTGGCGGACCTTCGCCCCCCCTGGGGGCCTATCCTGTTCCTGCCGATGCCTTAGCTTACGGACAGGCTCATGCGGGCGCGCGCTTTACGTCACGCAACGGTGGGGTCACCGCCGTAATGGTTTTGCCCGTGGACCTTTCGGCCGCGCGCGCTCTCCTGCTTGGGCCGCTTGCGCTTTCGGCAACGGAGGCCGCAACTTCCGGGCAGCTTGGAGCGAACAATCGTGGTACCTTGCCACCCAATCAGGATCCCGACCGGATCACGGGGTTCAACAACCCCAACCCGGATACCTTCCCGTCGGCAAGCAAGAGCCTCCCTGCCAGTTATCGTAATCGCCTGGGGTATTTGACCTACGTACAGTTCATGCTCGATTTTGGGCGGGACCTGAAGCCCGATGACAAGACGTATGTTCCCCTATCACCGCTCAGTCCGCTATGCCCGTATCATAGCGAGGACACGGCGGGGGGTTCATTCCGGTTTCCGCCGCGGACCCAGCCGGTGCACGCCGCCCGGCGGGCTCTGATAGCGGCCATCCAAGTGGTCCGCGAACGAAATGCCGGGCTCGATCCAGCGCAGAGCGACTGGGTATCGGTCATCAGCTTCGATAGTCTGGCCGGCGGAGGCCCGGTGGTGCAGCAGGAACTGACGGCCGACTACCAGGCCGCCATGGAGGCCTGCACCCGCCTGGAAGCCGTGGGCGACAAAGCCGCCACCACGGCTACCGAGGCCGGGTTGATCGCGGCACGCAAGCACATCCAGCCGCGCAGTGCCGGCGGCCAAGGCCGCGAAAACGCCAACAAAGTGGTGGTGCTGTTGACCGACGGCGTGCCTAATCTGTACGTCTCCAGTCGTGGGGAAATCGATGCCTTCATCCGCGACAACCCGCGGCCCGAGTTCTACGGCGACGGCCGGTACTGGTGCGACGCGGCGCTCATGCAGACCCTGAAGATGCAGGCCGCCGGCTGGCAGGTCTTTCCCGTGGGCGTCGGCCTGGGGACCGATTATGGCTTTATGGACCGCCTGGCCCGGGTGGGCGGCACGGCCGACGACAGTGGCCAGAGTGCCCGCGGTAGCGGCAACCCGGCCGAATACGAACAGCGCCTGACTGAGATCTTCAAAAAGATCATCAGCAGCCCACGGGTTCGACTGGTACAGTAAGCTACCAAAGGCGGCCAGCGGCGCCCCCCCGCAGTGCGGTCTGGCCGCTGCAATTGGCGATGCCGCGCGACGGCCGGTTTTGGAAGACCTCCCCGCCTTGCCACCGCTCGTCGGGACCAGCCCAGCCGGTTGGCCCGTCTGAACTCGGGGACCAAAGTCACCGCAGGGCCCTTGCCACGAGGCTTCGCGATGTTCAAAATATCTTTGTCGGTTCCTTAAGGTTGTCCGAAAACGGACCTTTTTGGGCCGGAGTGGCGGAATGGCAGACGCGCTGGACTCAAAATCCAGTCCCCTTCGGGGGGTGAGGGTTCAACTCCCTCCTCCGGTACTTGGGGCCATCTCCGCGGGGCGGGGTATCTGATATAGGGACACGCACGTTGTTCGCCCGGCTGAGGCGCCGTAGGCTCTTTTCAATCGCCTTGCCGAGGTCGGCTGGGCCGGCAAGCTCCGCTGCTGCGGCAATGGAAATCAATCTCCGTTGCGACGAGCTGGCCGCGCGTATAACAGCGATTGGCCGCCCAAAACCCCTGTGGCCAAGATTGTCCGGTGTCCAGGCCTCTGTTCTGGCCGCGTAACAGGCGGTTGGAGAACCCGACCTGCCGGTTGCGAAAGGCCAGTTTAGCCCCAAGGAGGCGAGCCGTACTCGGCGGTTTCCAGATAGAGCACGATCACTCCGATCACCAGGGCCAGCCAGGCCACCAGCAGGAGCACTGTGTAGAGGTCGGCTTGAGGTTTTCGGAAGACAGCGGCCATGCTACTTGGCGGCGGCGACGCCGGCAAACGGGAGCTGGGAAGCCACGTCATCGCCCTTCTGGATGACGCCTTTCTGGAATTCTGGCAAGATCCGGGCCACGGAGCGTTCTACCTGAGTGCTGACGACCTCGACGCGGCCGAGGTAAGCGCTGCTGTCGGCCGATAGGCGATACACTTCCAGCCGATGGCCTTTGGCCAGGCCATCGTCAGAGCCTAGCGAAATCTCGATCAGCCCATTGCCCGGGTTGGCCAGCACCTTGCCGAACACTGGAAACGGCGGTGCGCCGGCGTACAGTTCGGGGGCGGCCTTGAGACCGAACTTGTTGAGGACCTGCATGGCCCGGGCCAGTTCGTCGGTCAGCATGGCCTTGGCCCGATTGAGCGTGGCCAGCTTGTTGGCCAAGTCGTGCAGTTCGTCGGTCTTTTTGACCATCTCGGTGAACTTCGCGTTGCGGTCTTGCTCGACCTTGCGGACTTCATCCCGCAAGGTGACCACCTCGGTCTGAAGGCTTTTGGCTCGGTCGGAAAGAGCAGCCAGGGCGGTTACGGCCTGGCTCTTCTGCTTCTCCAAGTCGTCGTGGGTGGCCTTCAGCGCGTCGCGTTCTTTTTTGACTAGATCCACTTCCGTGTCGGCAGCCTTCTTGGCATCGACCAATTGTTGCCGCTCGGCGGCGTAATCGTTCTTGAGCTGTTCCAATTGGGCCTGAAGGGCCTTGTTCTTGTTGGTCTCCTCATTGAGCTTTGTCTCGATGTCCTTGGCCACCTTCTTCCAATTGGTGTGGGTGGCATAGACGGTCAGCACCAGCGTCATGAAGACGATGCTGAACAGGGCGATGATCCCAGTGAGAATCTTGCCGACCAGATTCATGGAAGACCCTTCCTTTGGCCGCCGGCAGCCAGCGGCGAGTGCTCGAAGCTCCGGTGCAGTAAGGACCTCGGGTGCTACTAGTATAATTCCACCCATTTTGCCCTGTCAATCAAATTGCCCCAGGCCGCGGAGATGCGTTCGCCGCATCTCTTGCTCTCAGGCCCACCGACGCGACCAAACACCGCATGGCCTGCCCGACGTTGCCGAATTGCCGCGCCAAACGCCGCTTCCCCATGCCTTTGCTGTGCGTCCTGAGCGCGGTGTAGGGGCCGGCCGGCTGAGGTCAAGTAGACCGCCTTCAAGAACCACCTGAGAAGGTTATCTCGTAGTAACCTGTTTTATGGGGATAATTTCTTGAGGCATAGGCCCACTTCCGCGGTTAGGGCATCAGCGATCCTTCGACCCCAACCAAGCTACCTGCCCAGACGGGCGCGGAGCTGTTCGATCTGCCGAGTCCGAGTTTCGGGACTGGCGGCGGGATCGAACGACACTGGCTCGGCCAAAAAACCCGCCAGTTGCTCGGCCGCCAGGCGGCGAACTGCTTCGTCCGGATGTGCCAGAAAAGTCAGCCACACGCTCGGATCGCCGGCCAGCCACGTGGCCACATGCTCGGGGGTATCGGTGCTGTCGGGACTCTCCGACAAAGCGGCGATGATGCGGCGGATGCGGTGCCGCTGTTCAGCGTCCAGCCGGGACGGGTCGAGCTGTTCCAGAAACGGCACAACCATGGGGCCAGCCCGGCGGAGCTGCCGGTCGGCCGCCTCGCGCGTGGAGAAGTCGGGGTCGGCCAATTGGGTTACCCAGCGGGCCCAGCGTTCCTTGTCCGGCGCGCGGCCCTGGCGAGCCAGCACCAGCAAGGCGTTCTCGATTTCCGCCGCGGTCTTTTCCAGGTCTCCCTGCCGATACACCAATTGCAACAGAGGCAGCAAGTACTGCCGGCACACCTCGCGGTGCTCGATCAAAAGGTGCCACAGGCTTGGCGCCTGATAGACTTTTTGAGTGGCCCCTGTGCCGACCCGCAAGACCACGGGCCCTTGCGCAGGCTGCTCGTATTGGATGGCTGTAAACCCGGCCTGTCCTTTGGGCGTGCGGCGAAACATCAGGCGGTGCCGCCCCGAGATATCCAGCAGCAGCTCCTGATCGGTTTCGTTCAGTTCGTAATGGATGGCGGAATCGGCCAGGCCGATGCGGATGCTCAGCCGCTCCCGAGGTTGCGCCCCTTCGGACCGCGTGCTGACATTGATTCCCCGGGCCCCGGTGGGCACCAATCGGCCCGAGGAGATGCCAAACCGCAACCATTCGGCCCGAAACGCGTTGTCCAAAGTCGGCGTACGCGGCAGACGGTTCGGCTCTCCGGAACTGGCTGCCGCAGCACAGTCGCCTCCTTCGGCCAGCCCCACGACGATCCCAATAGCCGCCACCTGCACGATCCAGCCAGCATTGCGCATACTCGCATCCCGTCCGGCGAAAACCCGGCAGCCTGCTCCGGCGCTTTGGCACAGCGCCAGGAAGCCCAAGCCCTTAGCGCGAAAAGCCTTCAACCCATTCTAGTTGGACAAGCTATACCCGAGTAGCGTCAATCTGCAGCTCATCTTGGGCAAAGCCTGCCGCATGCACTTGACATTGGCCGGGCCGGGTGCCTTCGACCACTACCAGCGCGGCGATCTCGGGATGGGCCTGGCAGTAGGCCATCGCTGCCTCGGCGCCCATCACGAACAGGGCTGTGGACAGTGCATCGGCCAAGGTCGCGGTGGGAGCCAGCACGGTGACCGCCAGCACGCCGTGCGCGGGTTGCCCCGTGCGAGGGTCGAGGATGTGATGGTATCGCATGCCTCGATGGCGGAACGACTGGAAGGTAGGCGCCGAGGTACCCAACGCCCGATCGCGGAGGCGTATCTCGGCCCACCGCCGCTCGGGCCAAAGGGGATGCCGCACGCCCACCGTCCAACCGGCACCGCCGGGGCAGGTGTCTTCCTCGCCGATCCCCCGGTTTCCTCGGGCCAGCACACTGCTTTGGCCTGCATGAAACAGGAAATGGCGGACCCCGCCGGCAGCCAGGACTTCGGCCGCCCGATCCAAAGCGTATCCCTTGCCCACCGCTCCGAAGTTCAGTTTCACGCCCGGCTGGCGAAATCGCACAGTGCGGCGTTTGGAGTCCAGTTCGACCAAGTGGATGCCCACGTTCCGGCGGGCCTCAGCCAAGGCTTCGGGCGAGGGAAGGCGGCCCGCACGCCGCGCAAACCCCCACACTTCCCACAAGGGGGCTGCGGTAATATCCAACGCCCCGCCCGTCTCCTGCGAGAGTTGCACCGCCAGTTCCAGCAGGGCGAAAAGGTCTGGCTCGACCTCCACGGCCTCGTAAGCCGCCAGCCGGTTGATGCGGTTCAACTGGCTTTCCGGGCGGAAGAACGACAACTGCTCCTCCAATTCCGCCACACGCTGGAGTGCCTGCACCCCCAGCGTGCTCACATCCTCGTATTGACCCGCGTTGAACAGCACCTCGAATTGGCAGGCCATGGCCCGGCGGCTGACGTGCACCAAATAGGTCTCGGCCTGGGCCGAGCCTGCACTTTGAAGCGGTGAAGGCGACAGCGCGGCCTGCTGCCAGGCGTCGGCCAGAGGACGCAGCGCCGCCCGCCCTTGTAAGAACTCCCGCCGAGAACTCTTCCCAACCCTATCGTCCGTCATAAAGCGGCATGTGGCCCGCCGGGCAAGCATCTGCGCGCATTCTACCGTGGCAATCCAAACTCAGGCCAGGGCCCCACGCAATGGCATCCTCTGCCCGGGGCTCAGCCTGGACAGCGGATCAACGGGTGCGGCCCTTGCGGAGCCGGCGCAGCAGATCGAGGGGTTTGAGATCGATCAGTTCGGCCAAGCCGGCCTCGGCCGCTTCGCGCCCAGTCAGGTACCGGCCTGGGCGGCACCACGAGCGGAGTATTTCTACGTCGATGCCCAAAAGTCCCGCCAGGAAGGTGTCCATCTCGGCTTCGAGGTTCTTGAAGTGGCGGGACCACTCGGCAGCCTCGGCCACGCCCACATTCTCCTCGCTTTGCCAGCGCATGGGGTGGAACAACAGCACGCTGTAGGGGGTCACCAGGCGCCGGCGGCAGGCGGCGAACGGCAGGAGGGCCGCCGACGAGCATTCGCCGGCTACCAGCGCCGTGGCGTGCAGGTCGCGGACCAGAATCAGCGTGGCCAGGGCAATGGCACAGTAGGGGCTTCCCCCTAGCGAATCGAAATACAGGATGCATTGGCCCCCGGGCTTGACTTCCAAGAGGCTTTGGCACAGGTGGGCCTGGTTTTCGGTCAGGTCGCCGGTCAAGGCGAGTTCGATCACTTCGTCGTCGGGCTGCTGAGGCATCGCCGCTGATCCTTGCACAGGCCTCCCCCGAGGAAACGGCGCCATCGGCGGGCTCACCTTTGGACAAACAGATCGCAGGACGAACCAAGAAACCCTGGGCGGGCCGCCTCGCGGCAGCCCGCCCAAGGTGCAAATGGGGTGGGCAGAAGCAGCGTGGGCCGCCCGGAAAACGTTGGCCCCTAGGGCACGCTGATCGCCTCGTTCGGACAGGCATCCACACACGCCGCGCAGTCGAGGCAGTTCTCCTCGATCACCACGGCCTTGCCATCGTCAATCTTGATCGCCTCCGAGGGGCAGGCATTAGCACATTCGCTGCACCCGGAGCACTTCTCGACGTCAACCACTGCTGCCATGGACAAAACAGCTCCTTGAGATCACTACCGGCGGGCAAAAGCCCACAACTACACAAACAATAGCAGACAAGTCAGCCTTTGGGAAGCCAGCGCGTGGGCGCCCCGGCATTACCGCAAGCCCTGCTTGCGTAATTACCCTCGGGACCGAAAGCGGCGATGCCCCTGTGGAGCCGCAAATTACGCCAGTCAGGCACCCTGCGCCTGCCGGGCGACGCCCCTGCGGAGACGCAAGGACTCAGCCAAAAGGCCATCACGCGGCGCCTTTGCCGTGCCCGCTCGGGCACCCTTTTCCGCTCCCCGCCCCGGTGCGCTGCCAGCGGCGGCTTCTTGCCGAAGGTACTCGGCCGATTTATCCTACGTGAGGTAGTGAAGATTCATATCCCGGGAGGCTTGGACCATGGATCGCATCGTACGTCCTCGGCGTTCTGGTTGCGGTGGGTGCCCGCTGAGCCGCCGTGCGTTTTTGGCTGGCTGTGCGGCATGTGCTGGAGGGGCCACCCTAGGCCTGGTTTCGGGGAAGACGGCGGCGGCCGCTGCGGAAGGCAAGGCGGCCAAACCCCGCGTCCGCCTGGTCTTCTCGCATACGCCATCCACCGGCCCTATCTGGCCGAACATCGGGTACGACTTCGAGCCGCCCAAGAAGCGCATCACTGAAAAACTCGTGCAACTGTGCCCCAACATCGAGTTCGTGCCAGTTACGCTTCAGAATGCCGATCAAGCCCGCAAGTTGCTCGAAGAGGACAAGAGCAAGGGGATCGATGGATACCTGGTGGTGCTCATGTCGTGCTGGGTCGGTGTGCCCCAGACCATCGCCGCCAGTGGCAAGCCCACCCTCTTCGCCGATGACCTCTTTGCCGGGTCAGGCGAGTTTTTGATCGCTTACTCGGCCGCGCGGCGGCAGAAGCAGGCGGTGGCCGGAATCTCCTCTTCGCGGATCGAAGACCTGGCCGATGCCGCACGCTGCTTCCAGATCCTCAAACAGCCGGGAGGCACGCCGCAGGCCTTTGTCGAGGCGGTGGCGGCGTCGCGCAAGAAGAACACCAAGCCGGCCGGCGAGCTGGTGTGCACGCCGGATCCCATCAAGGCCATCGACCCGGCCGAGTGCCTCGCCAAGCTCCGCAAATGCACCATCCTTTCGGTGGGCGGGGGCTGGGGGGCGACGGCCGAGGCCATCCAGCAAATCTTCGGCACCAAGGTAGTCCGCCTGGAGTTCAAAGACCTCAACCAGTGCTACGAAAAAGTGGATCCGGCGCAGGCCCGCCACTGGGCCGAGCGCTGGGTCCGCGAAGCGGAAAAAGTCATCGAGCCGTCGCGCGAAACCATCGAGAAATCGGCCGCTATGTACCTGGCCATGAAGGACCTTCTGGCCAAGCACCACGCCCAAGCCATCACCATCAACTGCCTCGGTGGATTCTACGGCGGCCACCTGGCAGCCTATCCCTGCCTGGGCTACTGCCAGATGAACAGCGATGGCAGCTTTGTGGGGGCCTGCGAGGCCGATCTGACTTCGACCATCACCATGCTGATTCTCACGAACCTGGTCGGCCGGCCCGGATACATCTCGGACCCCGTGATCGACACTTCCAAGAACCAGATCATCTACGCCCACTGCGTGGCACCATTCAAGGTGTTTGGCCCGGCCGGACCCAGCAACCCCTTCCACATCCGCAACCACTCGGAGGACCGCAAAGGGGCCTCGATCCGTTCGCTGTTGCCGCTGGGCTACATGACCACCACGATCGAGTTCCACCCCAATCGCAAGGAGGTGATCTTCCACCAAGGCAAGTCCGTAGAGAACGTCGACGAGGACAAGGCCTGCCGCACCAAGCTGGCTGTCGAAGTCAAGGGCGATATCGACAAACTGTTGCGCGAGTGGGACCAGTGGGGTTGGCACCGCGTAACCGCCTATGGCGACCTTCGCGAGCCGGTCTTTGCGTTGGCCAAGGCCGTAGGAATGAAAGTCATCGAAGAGGCGTAGACGCTAGCCGCCGGATCGGGCCAGGGGGGAAGCAGTCGATTGCGACCCCCCTGCGGGACCGGTTTGCCGCCCTCACCGCCGTTATTGCGTCGTGGCGCAATTGTGCCGGGCCACAGGCTGAGATTGGCCACGTGGAGTGGCCGGTCCACCGTGAGCCCCGGGCGAGGGTGTGGCGGCGCTGGCTCATTGGCAGCAAGCGGCCGTACGTCAGGCAGAATACAGGCATAATGTGCGCCCTTGGTGCTGCCAAGCCGGCCCCGGCGCTTCGCCAACTAAGAGGCTTTGCTATTGGCTCCCCCGGTGTCGTTTCTGGTACTGGCGGCTAGCCAAGTGCAGGGTACGGCGCTCTTTCCGGGTGAGGCTGGCCTCGCCCTGGCGCGAGATCTTCTCCAGGATGCGATCCACTTCCATGCTCAGCTCGTCTTCAGCCGGCCCTTCCTCGGTGTCATCCTTCTTTTCCTCATCCGGCGGTGGCCAGCGGAGTCGCAGCGGCGGGCGGCGGCGCAGCCACGACAAGTCGGGCAACAGGCGGCCGAAGTTCAAACCGCTCTGGAAGTACAGCAGTGCCAGCGCCGCTCCCGCCAAGTGTACGACATATGCCACGTGGCTCTCCTGCCGACCGATCGCCCCATAAAGGTCCAGAAAAACGACCAACAAGCCGACAACCCACGCTGGCAGAGGAAAAACGAAGAAAAACAGCAGCGTGCGGTGAGGGAAGTTCAAGGCGTACAGCACCACTACGGCGGTCACAGCCCCCGAGGCACCCAGAAGCGTGCCTCGAGGATTGCCTTGCGCCCAGTTGATGGCCGCCCAGGTCAAGGAGCCGGCCACTAAGGCCGCCAGATAAATGCGCAGGAATTCGCGGCGGCCGTACGTGTTCTCGATGTCCGGCCCAAGGAAGAAAAGGCCCAGCATATTGAGAAAAACATGCTGGGGATTCGAGTCGTGAGCGAACCCGTAGGTGATGAGCTTCCACCACGCCCAGGGTCGGGTGAGCACGTCGGCAGGGACCGCCAGAAAGCCAGTAATCTCATGTCCGCCGGAGGTGAAAAGGGCATCCGCCAAATACGCGGCGACATTCAGCAAGATCAACGTACCCACCATGGTCCGTGGGCCGCTGAACGACAACCCGTATCGATCCCGCTGATAATAGTCGCGGTCGTAGATTCCCATACGTCCTTGTCTTGGGGAGCAGCTCGCTACGGCCCGACGATGGAAGCGGTTCGCCGCGTCCTCTCCTCAATCCGCCGAGCGGCTTCGAGCTGAGCCTGCGCAAGCTTTTGTGCCGTGGTCTGGTTCTCCTGAATCGTCTGGGCCACCCTCGATTCGAACTCGGCCCGCTTGGCCTCGACCGCCTGCAAGTGGGCAGCGACCGCGTCACGCTGCCGCTCGGCTTCGGCCAGCAGGGTCTTGTGCTTCGCGATTTCGGCTTGGAGCAGCTTGATCTCGGCATCGGCCGCGTTCTGAGCCTCGGTCAGCCCCTTGAGGTCGTTCTTGGCCGACTCGATCAAATCCACCAGCCGCGATCGCTCCATGTAATAGTAGTCGAACACCTGCCGGTAGTCGATCATGGTTGCCAGCACCGGACTGGTGGCCTTCGGTGCAGGCTTGGGCGGCTGGCCCTCGTCCTTGGCCGGGGGCTCAGGCTTTTCTCCTCCAGGCGGTGCTGCGCCGGTCATTTCGGCCAGGAATTCCGGCGTCATCGACGGGATCCGCTCATACAAGACCCACAAGCCGCCCCGGCTGGCCTGCTGCAAGCGTCCCAGCTCTCGCGGCGAGAGGGTGCGGGTAGGCCGCAATTGCCAAATCCTGTCGCTGACCGCCGCGATCTGGAAATCGCCCAAATACATTGCCGGGTTCTGGCCACTGGCCTGCAAAAAGATCGAAAGCTGGGTGCCCTGCGGCCTTTCGTGGGCGGCACCCAAGGGGGTTACGACCGTAACCTCGCCGGTGGCCGCGTCCACCTTTTGGGGCTGCGCGTTCTGCCAGGCGCGTCCGCGGCAAAGGTTCAATCGGTAAAGCTGCGCCTCCATCTGACGAACGCCCACGCTGGCCTCGCTGCCCCAAATAAGCGCCCGCTGCTCTTGGAGCGTCTTCTCCAAAGCCGATTGGTGCTTTTCAGCCAGTTCCCGCCAGTGCTGGTGGGTCCGCAAGGCCCGCAAGGCGAAATAGAAAAACGCCACCGAGGTGACCAGAATCAGGCCGGCCAGAACCTTGTTCCAGATGCTCATAGCGGGCTAAGCTCGGCAAATGAAAAGGCACATGGAACGGGCCGACCGGCGGGCCGGCGGTCCCTCCTGCGGAACCGGTGCGAGGGCGGTTTCCGGTAAGCTCGATACTATTCGGGCCTTCCACAGGTGTCAAGCATTTTCACTGGGCGGATCAATCCGCCCTCCTACTTGAGCGGCGGTGCTCCGATATGGGCGTAGCGTATAACACACAATGGGGGTTCAGGGATAACATGCGGTGAGGAAGGCCAAAATCCCGCCGGCAGTGATCTCGCCATTGGGAGCCCCGGCGGCGCGAAACTTTAGTCCCCAAGCAGGGTTTACCCTGTTGGGCGGCGCCCACGCCGCACGCGGTGGCAGCGGATTCCGGTGTGGCAGACGCCGCGGCGCCAACATTTCACTCGTAGGCCCCTGGGAGGTTCAGTTATGCGAAAGATCTTTGTACTGCTTGCACTTACGGCTTTTCTTACGCCGCCGCTGTGGGCGGCTGACGCAAGCCCCGCGATGCCCCACAACGCGATCCTGGTGGGCTGGGACGGCGCCCACCGCGATCACGTGAAATCCCTCCTAAAGGAGGGAAAGCTCCCCAATCTTCAGAAACTGGTGGCCGAGGGGACGCTGGTGGATATCGACGTCACTTCCGGCGCCACGGACACCAAGGCAGGGTGGACGCAGATACTCACCGGATACCGTCCCGAGGTTACCGGCGTGTATAACAATTCCCGGTACCGCGATGTCCCGGCCGGTTACAGCATTTTCGAGCGCTTGCGGGCCAAATTCGGCGCCGATCGCATTGCCACGGTGGCTGTCATCGGCAAGCGGGCCCACTGCGGCGAGATCAACCCACCCTTCAAAAAGCCATACGAACCGGAAGACAAGCAGCCGGCCAAGCCCAAAGCTAAAGCGGGGGCCAAAGCGAAGGCCAAGAAGGCCCAACCCCTGGGCCAAGTGGTGGAAGAAGGGGGCAAAAAGTACCTCGTCTTCGAGGGCTCGCCCTACTACACCATGCACAAGAATGTGGACCAGTGGCACTTCGGGCTTTTGAAGGACGAGGCCGTCGGCGACAAGACACTCGAGCTTCTGGACCAGTACGGCAAAAAACCGTTCTTCTTCTTCGTGCACTTCGCCGAAGTGGATCACAGCGGCCATCAGCACGGCGAGAACTCCAAGGAGTACGATGAGGCTATCATCTCGGGCGACCGCCAACTGGGCCGAATCATGGAGAAACTCCGCCAACTGGGCGTGTACGAAAAAACCTTGATCTATGTGACGGCCGACCACGGCTTCGACCTGGGAGCCAAGTCCCACCGTGCGGCGCCCTACATCTTCCTGGCAACCAACGACAAGAAAGTGATTCGAGGCGGCGCCCGGGTGGATATCGCGCCCACGATTCTCGCCCGACTAGGGGTTGACTTGGAGTCAATCAATCCACCTTTGGATGGGGAGCCGCTGTTGGCCCCGGCCAAGAAGCCCATCGGGCCGCCGGTGACCTCTCCCGAGGCCAAAAAGGCCCGCAAAGCCAAACCGGAAGGCAAGGCCAAGCCCAAGCCCAAAGCCCGGCCTAAACCCAAGGCCGGGGTCAAGGCCAAGGCCAAGGTACACTCCAAGCCCAAGCATCGGCCGAGTGCCTGGGCCGGAATGCAGGGGGCACTTGCGCGGACCTGACTGGATGGGGATTGCCCCGCAGTCAATCCGCTGCGCAATGTGGGCGCACACGCCGCACGTTAGGCCCCTGCCCGCCGCTCTCGAATGCGTGCCGCTGGTTACAATTCTGCTGCCCGGGGACGCTAGGCGCCCTGCACGGGGCAGGGTTGTTCGACCGCCAACTCATGACCGGGCTAGCGGCCACAATACCGAAGGCGGAGCGGCCGGGCCGTGCGAGAGGTGGCAAGGCGCGGGGGCAAAAAGTCGGCGGAACCGGTACAATGCCCTGGCTATCCAGTGCCTGGCTACCCCTTGCGCGGAGCGGAATTTCGTATGGAGCGTCTTGCCATTCAGCCTGGGGGCCTGGTATGCGGCACGGTGCGGCCGCCAGGCTCCAAGAGCATTACCAACCGAGCGTTGGTGTGCGCCGCCTTGGCCGAGGGAGTGTCGGTACTCACCGGAGCCCTGGATAGCGAAGACACGCGGGCGATGGCCAGGGCGTTGGAGCGTCTGGGGGTAGAAGTGGATCACGACCCGTCGGCGGCGGTGATCCGGGTGCGGGGATGTGGGGGCCGACTTCCGGCGGCGGGTGCGGAACTCGACGTGGCCAATAGCGGCACTACCATGCGATTTCTTACCGCGATGGTGGCCTTGGGCCGGGGCCGGTTCCGCATCGATGGAGCACCGCGGATGCGCCAGCGTCCGATTGAGGATTTGCTGACGGCTTTGAGGCAACTTGGGGTGGCGGCCCGCAGTGAGCAGGGCAGCGGGTGTCCGCCGGTAGTCATCGAAGCCCAGGGGCTGCGTGGGGGAAAGGCCGAGGTCGCCGGGGCCGTTTCTAGCCAATTTTTGAGTGGCTTGTTGATGGCCGCCCCTTATGCCGATCAGCCGGTGGAGCTTGTGGTAGTGGGGCCGCTGGTTTCGCAGCCGTATGTGCGGATGACCCTGGCGGTGATGGAAGCCTTTGGCGTGCGCGTGGAGAGGCAAGGCAACCGGTTCGTTGTGCCGCAGGGCCGCTACCGTGGCCGCCAATATGCGATCGAGCCGGACGCCTCGGCCGCCAGCTACTTTTGGGCGGCGGCGGCCATCACCGGGGGCCAAGTGACGGTCGAAGGGCTTGGGCCGTCAAGCCTTCAAGGGGACGTGGCATTTTGCGACCTGCTCGGCCAGATGGGCTGCCGCGTGGAAGCCACGCCGCAGGGGCTTTCGGTCGCCGGGGGGCCCCTTCGGGGAATCGAAGCCGACATGAACGCCATCAGCGATACGGTGCAGACGCTCTCGGTAGTGGCCCTGTTTGCCGAAGGGGCCACCGCGATCTCCGGCGTGGCGCATATCCGCCACAAGGAGACTGACCGCATTGCGGCCTTGGCCACCGAACTCCGCAAACTGGGGGCTGCCGTGGAAGAACGTGTTGACGGGCTGCGGATACTTCCCGGCCCCTTGCACGGGGCGGAAGTGGACACTTACGACGACCACCGCATGGCCATGAGTTTGGCCCTGGCTGGGCTCCGTGTGCCCGGCATAGCGATTCGCGATCCTGGCTGTACCGCCAAGACGTATCCCGGTTTCTTCAGCGATTTGGAAAAGTTGCGTAGGACCGGCCGGGCTCCCTGAGATCGCGTCATCGCTTTAGCAAGGCTACGGCCACCGGCCCCGCCCGAGACTCCTCGCCTCGGGCTTGACCAGGGCCAGTAACAGAGCGTAGGTCACCCAGCGTGGAAGCTACATAGATCACCCCCGCGCAGCCGGTTGGCCCGCTTCCAGGCGGCCGGAACGTTGCCGTGCGGCAGGGCCTATTCCGTCGGTTCGTCCAGCAACTCCTGCACAGCACGCTCGATGGCCTTTGGCTCCAGTTTGCCGGCTTCCTGAGATGGAAAGGTGTAACGAAGTCTGCCTTGCCGGTCGTAAAGTCGCAGGTGCGGCAAGGTGCCATCGCGGATCTGAAATCGCGCGATGGCCTCGTCCGAGGCCCCTCCCAGTTTGCTTTGGAAGTTCAAGAACCGGGCGTCCTGGCCGGCCAAAAACTTGCGAACCTGTAGGGCGTCCTCCGGTTCGTCCATGCTGACGGCTACGACGGCCAATCCCTGCGGGCCGAACTGGCGGTGCAACTGCACG